>Ga0126381_100000221_pt1 | contig 64274 bp, 62 predicted proteins | sample PanSoiMetPlot_28_FD_96465 | JGI IMG/M metagenome (GOLD analysis project Ga0126381, IMG submission 96465) | Tropical forest soil microbial communities from Panama - MetaG Plot_28 | ecosystem: Environmental > Terrestrial > Soil > Tropical forest > Bulk soil | place: Panama | collected 2016-02-17 | reverse complement strand
GGGATGCATCCTGGCGCGTGGCCAAGTTCGCCCAACCGATAAAGTGAATTCAGCGCGCTATCTCTCAAGCTTCGATCTGACTGATCGCGCTGAACGGGTTCGGGAAAGGAATCAGGACACGTCCACAATCTGACCCGGTTGCGGTCCCGGAACCATTCCGTCGAGGTCCGCGTCCTTGCTGCCCTCGGCGGGTCGCTTCTGTCGTTAAGCTGCGCGCTCGGCGCGACGCTGCTCCTTCTCCTGCTGCTTCTGTCTCCGGGCACGCTCTCTCTGGCGTTTATCCATGCATTCCGCCTCCGCGGTAGAACATTATCGACTGTCGAGGACCGGGACGCGACCCGCGCCGATGACTCGCTCCGGCGCTCCATCGAGCGGAGTGCCGGGCCTGACCATCAGCGTGTCAAAGCCAAATGCGATCGCACATCGACTTGAAGTTTTACCAACGGTTGCGGGCCCCGCTTCCTCCGCCACCGCCGCTGCGATCGCGGTTGCCTCCGCCGAAGCCCGATTCGCGCGGTTTAGCTTCGTTCACCTTGAAGTCGCGGCCCTTGAGTTCGGAATCGTCGAACTGCCGGATCGCGTTGGCAACTTTTTCTGCAGTCGTCATCTGAACAAAAAGCCAAAGCCTTTCGATTGTCCGGAGAATTTATCCGTGATGACCGCGGCGCTTTGCACCCGGCCAACCTGTGAGAAGAGTTCGTGGAGATCTTCATTGGAAACCGAGTAGGACAGACTGCCTACGTACAACTTGCTGGGCATTCGCCCCCCGAGGGGTTTATGCCGGGGTAGCTCCGAACAGAAAAGCCCGGGCGGGTAGAAGTGAGGGGAACCTCGGAACATTATGCAACAACCTTATGCCTTCCAGGCCAGTAAAGATACTGCGTTGAAGCGGGAGTGCCGTCCCAAGCGGGTGATGTTATCCAAAGCCCGGAGGCATTTCTGCCGCCAGTTTTAATCTCTGGTGCTTTTGCGCAGGATGCGGTCTGGTGTGAACCGCACTCTCGTCTTTACGTACCCGTTCGGCCCGGGCTGCAACATGGGGCGGATCTATCAGGCTTCGGTGCGCCAAATGACGAACCCATCGCTGGTCAACGTACGCTGCCTGAGCGAGATTTGTGGGCGCCGAAGAACTCCGCCCGTCGCGCCATCGACGCCAGTCGCGATAAAGCCCGTCTATACTGTCGGTCACATCAACACCCGCCTTCATGACTGCGGCGCGAGTAAGCAGGTGTTCGGCTTCGAGATCGATAACGGCGTGCATTCTATGCTTCGGGCCAAAGTTGATGGCAGAGTCAAACATCTCTGCAATCCTTTCGCGTAAGTAATATAATTCGCAGAGCTTATTTTTTACTCTATTCTCTTCCAGCCACCGATTATAGGATCGGGTGACTAATAACTTATTGTTTCCGCAAACATGTGCTTCTCAGATACTTCTTCCGATCAAGTGCGTCCCGAAATCTCACCGATCGTCTAGCGATGAGGACCGCTTGAGCAGTGTCGAGTTGCGTGGTCGCGGAGCGCCGGAAATGTTGGTGAGGGTCGTGGGGAGCATATCAACTTGACCGCCTCGACCATTATCCATACGCTATAAGAAACCAAACGTGGTTAAACGCGCGCTTCGGATCCGGCGACGCCGCTTCCCACAGCATTCAGAACCACTCCGCGGCCTCGCCGCGCAGCCAAGACTCCATTGGGTCTGCTTCATGGTGCTGTGCCGTCGTGGATATAGCGAGGTTCTCGCGTAACAAACATCTCCTGCAGGCAGATGCGGATCGAAGGCAGGAGAAGGAGAAGGTGCTCGTATCAATGAGGGACAGCGTTTATCGTATCTACCTCGATTTCCTTGAAACGGCAGAGAAAAAGCGCCGCTGGAGTGTTTTCGACGATATTCCATGGAGCGAACTTGACGTCTCAAAAGCAACTGTAGCTGACGCGCAACGCGTTGAGATCTTCTGTTCCGAGGAGCTTTACGTTCCCGACTATACCTCCAACGGTATCGAGCTGGTCCGATCGATGTTCGGCATGGCGTGGTTCCAGAGCCGTTGGGCATTCGAAGAATCCAAGCATGGCCTGGTATTTCGCGAATACCTAATCCGTTCCGGATTGCGGTCGGAAACAGAAATCGAAGCTCTCGAAACCACCGTCTTTTCAAAATTATGGACGCTTCCCTATAGAACGCCGCGTCAAATGGCGTGCTACGGAGCACTGCAAGAGGGTGCCACATACATTGCCTACAAGGCCCAAAAGGAAAGTGCTCGCTGCGCTGGCGATAAAGTGCTGGAGGCCATATTCCATTTTGTCGGCAGGGACGAAGCGGCCCATGGCGGATTCTACCGGGCGGTGATCGAGCTGGAACTCCTGCGGGACCGCGCGGGAACAGTCGCCGATTTGGCCAATGTTCTCTGTACTTTCAAAATGCCGGGCGATGGTCTCATCCCCGATTATCGCCAGAGGCTCCAAACATCCGGGGCAGGGGTAAGTCCGCGCGCGTTTCTCGAACGCGTGGTGCACCCGCTTCTGAGCACCTTGCAGATCAGCCGGCGGGAACTCAAGGACTGCGAGGCAAAATCGCGCTCGTTGTGAAATTCGTTTCCGGCTCTTCCGAGGAGGGGGGCGTGATAAGGCAGGCGCCGCAATAGCCGAACTGGTCGGGGTGTTGATATCGGCTCGCGCCCTTGATGCCAGTGTGAAGCTCCACCAGATGCTTGACGATGGCTAGCCTCAGGCCCAAGAGCCGGCAATGCGTGCAATAACCTGCGTCCTTCGCGATTTTTCCCACCGCACTCGGACGGCGCATGTTACCCTTGCGTGTGCTTCAGCCGATATCCCATTTTGTTAGTAAGGATCTTACAACGCCCTTGTGGTTTGTATAGTTGATTGGTAATACCTCGGCTGAGCCAAATGTGCTGGCGGCTGCATTAGTCGAGCAAAATTAACATGGAACTCGCCGTCCGCAAGGATTCTGATCGCTTCGTTCCTCCCGGAGCCTATCGCGAATTGCAAGCGCGATTGCGCAGGCGGTCGGCGATGTTAGCGGAGATTCCGACGGTTGTCCTGTCGGCGTTCGATCGCAGCACGCGCATGCTGCCTTTCGTTTTGTACGACTCGCACATGTTTCCCGCCGGGGCTAGCGCGGTCGCCAACGCCGTGCACCAGGCCGGGTTCGCCCGTACGCGCGCGGTCTTCCAGCTCTGGAACCCGCACTTCAAAACCAGCCGCGCTCGTCTGGACGGACGGCCGCTCGAGATGCTGTTGGTGTCCAGCATGCAGATCCATTCGCGGCGGGCCTATGAGGTCATCCGGAATGCGTGGGAACTCGGCGCCGAGCGGCCACTGATCATCGCTGGCGGTCCGAAGGCGGTTTACGAGCCCTACCAGTTCTTCCCCGAACCGGGCGCCCCCCATCCCGTGGCGCCCGACGTGGTCGTAACCGGCGAATCATACGTCCTCCTCGAGCTCCTCAACGTGCTCGCCGAGTATCGCGGCCCCCGCGGCGCGATGCGTGCTGCGTTCGAGCGGGCACGGTACGAAGGCGTGTTGGACAAGATTCCGGGCCTGGTGTATCTCGCCCCCGGCAGCAGCCTGCACGAACCGGTCTTGATCGACACCGGTTTGCAGCGGCTGGTGCAGGACCTCGACGAGATGCCTGGCGAAGAGACGTCGCTCGACTTGCTCGAGCCGCCTCATCGCGGACCGGGTCTGTCCGCGCAACCGCTTCCCGCTTCGCGCGTGGTCCGGCGCACGCCGATTGTGAGCTTGCTGGTGACGCAGGGTTGCAAGTTCAACTGTTCCTACTGCCCGATCCCGGCCGTCAATCAGAAAAGCTGGCGCTTTCGCAGTCCCGAGGGACTGGCACGAACGATCAGCGCGATTCACGATCGTTTCAACATCAAGTATTTCTTCGGCGCAGACGACAACTTTTTCAATCGTCGCGAGACCGCGGTCGAGCTGCTCACCACGATGGCGCGCTCCAGGGCTCGTAATCGGCCGTTCCGCGAGCGCATACGATTCGCTACCGAAGCGACGCAGTTCGATACCTATCGCAACCGGGATCTGCTGCCGCTGGCCCGTGACGCCGGTGTGCACGCGCTGTGGTTCGGAATCGAAGACTTGACGGCGACGCTGATCAACAAGGGCCAGAAACCCACCCAGACCATAGAGTTGTTCCGTTTGATGCGCGAACAGAAGATCTCGCCGATGGCGATGATCATGTTCCACGAGGGCCAGCCCTACTACACCTCGGGTTCGCTGTACGGCTTGTACAACCAGATGAAGTTTCTGCGCGAGGCGGGAGCGGTCACGGTGCAATGCACGGCTCATGGTCCGGCGGTCGGGACCCGCGAGCGGGAATCAACATACTCGTGCGGTCGTGTACTTGCCGGGCTCGGCGGCTATACCATTCCGGAATCGATGTTCGACGGAAACCATGTGATGGTGGGCGGCGGCGAAGCCGCGTGGAAGCGCCAGGTCAAGCTGATCGGTGGTTACCTCGCGTTCTACAATCCGATGAACTTCGTGCGCGCACTCAAGCGCGACGGCTCATTGCTTCGCCGGCGACGTATCGGTTACCAGGCGGTCGGAATGTTTGCGACGGTGTGGACCGCAGTGAAGATGGCTCCTTACATCGTGCGCCTGATGACGCGGAAGCCGCGGTATCATGCCGGAACGCCGCGGGAAGCTACGCTAAAAGTCTGTTATCCCACGGCCGCATTTCCACGTTGGCCGGCGGCTGATGCAAAATCCGCAACGAAGAACCGCGGCCGCCGGTCAGTTGAAAGTCGGTTCTCCATGAATCTGCAGGGCTACAGTTTGCATCCGCGGGATTTCACTGTGCGCTCGCGACTAGGCCGCATCACACGGCCCTGTGGTCGTCATCCATAGCGCCGCCGCGATCATACCTCTCGGACGCAACACCAACTGCCTGCTCGGCCATCTCGGCAGCGCGCAAAAGCGAGCGGTGTATCCTGGAAGAGAGCCACCAGGTGATCACGGTCGGCAGCGAGAAAGGGCGGGTAGTCTTACGAGGGTGATCGATTTCGTCGGCGCGCTAAGTAGCAGCGCCGAACCACTGGGCGCGATGAACTGATCTCGCCGCCCATCCGTTCACTAACAAACTAATATTGCTTATATCCGTCCCCGCGCTGCAAGATAATCGACGGGAGGAATTCGACGATGCGCCTTAAGACTGTCCTTGCGGCGACCGCGGTTTTGCCGTTGTGCTTGTGCCTTGTGGGCTCAGGATTTTCTGTCGAGCCAACTCCGCGGGCGCGGGAGTCGGGGCTGCGGGCGACAACCATGGAGCTACGACTTCATCAGGAGATCCAGGATGCGAAGCATTCAGGACGGGACACCACTACAGCCGAAAAGCTTAAAAGCAAAGGCGACGCCGAACTCAAGGAAGGCCGGCTCGGCGCCGCCATCCGGCACTATTCACAAGCGGAGAAGGCATTGGGCTTGCCGCCAGATAAGACGTCGCGTTGATGGTCGCATAAGTTATCTCTTGCTAAAGAACGCTTTTCGAAGCAGGATTGAAACGGGAGGGGAGCCGAAATCTCAATTCAGCCAGCGCTGAGAGGTTAATCCTCAACAATTATTGCCAGGGAGGAGAAAAATGCCACTCATTCAGGTTGGTCTAATCGACAAGACTGGTGAACTGGATCCTGAACTGGTGCAAACGGTTGCCGCCGCGCTCAACGTCCAGGTGACGCGTGACTTGCCGCAATTCTGGCCCATGCAGGCTACGGTCCTAGCGCTGCCCAAGAACAAGGTGCCAAGCGGGGTATGGCCGGTATTGTTGGTCAAGTCGCTGCCTCCCGGGGAAGGCGGGTTCCACCTGGACAAGCACAATCAGCCTTACGCCGAGGTGATCGCGACGCCCGCCAATGAGGGATGGACGGTGGCGGCGAGTCATGAAGTTATCGAGATGCTGGTCGATCCGAGCGGCAACCGGCTGCAGTCATCGACGCAGATCGAGATTAAAAACGGCCAGATTCAAGACGGTACCGGGCAGTTCGAATACCTGGTCGAAGCTTGCGACCCGTGCGAAGCCGACGACTACAGCTACACAATCCAGGGCGTTGCCGTCTCCGACTTCCTGACGCCGCACTTCTACGACCTCAACGCTACTCCCGGCACCCGTTATAGCTTCAACGGGAAGCTTACGGCGCCGCGTCAAATCTTGCCCGGGGGCTATATTTCCTGGATAGATCAGGAAAGCGAGGAGTGGCAGCAACTCCAGTACATCGATCCAAGCAAGCCGCCCCAAATCGTCAACCTGGGGCCGGCAACCGGCAAGAGTCTGCGCGAGTGGGTTCACACCAAAAATCGCGACGCCGGCCTGAAAACCACTAATGTTCTTTCGCTGAAAGCTCCCAATACTCCACTCTACAAGCACGCGAAAGAACACCGCGCACATTTGGATAAAATTGCGGCCAAGCGAGCGAAGCAATTCGAGCGTGCTGCCAGGCGTTGATGAGCACGCCTACCGCTACATAAGGCGCCCGGGGCCGCAAAGCCATTCCATTTTTCAGAGCGCCGCGCCGCACGCTGAAAGAGGCTCTATGCGGCCCTGGGGGCGTCGCGCCCTTTCGGCCATCTGTAAAAACTACCTCTGCTCTATCGATACTACTTTAATTCCTGTGTGGGTTCGGCTTTGCGATTGCGTTCTCTGGTGGCACAACGCTTGCTGCCTCCAAGGTTTTCGCTCCGACCTCAAAATAGGTTAATTGCCCGGAGCGAATGACAGCAGGGCACAGGGATCAAAGCCCGGAGGAAGGATATCATGTTGTATTGGGCATTCGTGTTTTTGGTGGTGGCCATTATAGCAGCCGCGCTTGGATTCGGCGGAATTGCCGGGACCGCGGCCGGAATCGCCAAGGTGTTGTTTGTCGTATTCCTGGTTCTGTTTCTGGTTGGACTCCTGTTGGGATTCCGCACGACTTCCGGATCTCCATGAACCTGCCTGGATGCGTGGCCACGCACGGCAGCGTAGCATCGCGCACCCTGATGTGTGGTTCCTCGAGTCTTCTTAATCCCGCCGGATACCACGACCGGTGAAAGGTGCTTCGTGCTCCTTTCACCGGTTGTGCGTCGGGGGCAGGCTCTTTCAGCCTCCAAATTTCGATTCAAATCTCCTTCCGATTCCACTATCGTGACATTCAAATCGCGGCGTGCGCGATTGGGCGGCGCGTCAAGGGAGGTTCTTATGAAGGAGCGTATTGTTTCTTCGGATTCTCACGTGGTGGAACCCGCAAACCTGTGGACTGAGCGCCTGGACAACCGCTTGCGGGACCAGGCGCCCAAGGTGATCAAGAACGAGGGGCGGCCAGGTTACTCCTTCGTGGCCCCCGGCGTGGTTCCGTTTCCGGTCGCGTCGATTTCGGCGATTGGCAAGAGCGGCGACGAACTCAAACAGCATCTCACCACCGGTTACGAGGCCGCCCGTCCCAGCGGATGGGACCCGGTCGAGCGGCTGAAGGATCAGGACGTTGACGGCGTGTGCGCCGAGGTGCTTTACACCTCTCTTGGGATGCCGCTGTTCTCGCTGCCGGACAGCGAATTGCAGCGCGGCTGCTTTGGCGCTTACAACGACTGGCTGGCCGACTTCGCGTCCCACAGTCCCAAGCGGCTTTATCCGATCGCGCTGATCTCGCTAGACGACGTAGCCGACGGCGTCCGCGAGATGGAGCGCTGCGTCGCGCGGGGCCATCGTGGAATCCAGGTTTGTGGCGTGGCGCCGCCGGAGCGGCCCTACTACTCGCCCGATTACGATGCTTTCTGGACCGCGGCGCAGGACATGCAGATCCCAGTCTCGCTGCACCTGGGCACCGGGCGCAAGTCGATGCAGGGGCGGGGCTCCGGCGCGCAAATGAGGCTGACCGGGCGCGATTTCATGATCAACACGACGCTGGCGCCCGTGCACGAGATCCAGCGCTCGCTGTGCAGCTTGATTTTCGGCGGGGTGCTGGAGCGCTTTCCGCGCCTGCGCATCGTATCGGCCGAAAACGACAGCGGCTGGTTTCCCCACATGCTGTATCGGATCGACCATTTCTACGAGAAGTTCGGCACCATGTCCGACGAGATGAACCTTACGATGAAGCCCAGCGACTACGTGCGGCGCAATGTCTGGGTGACCTTTCAGGACGACATGGTCGGGCCGATGACGTGGAAGGTGTTCGGCGAGAACAACTACATGTGGGCGTCGGATTTTCCCCACAGCGATTCGACCTGGCCGCATTCGCTGGAGGTGATCGAGCGCAGCTTCGAGGGTGTGCCCGGAACCGTAAAGCGCAAAATCGTCTGCGACAACGCGGTACATCTGTACCGGATGGAATTGGAGTGACCGGCGCGGTGGCCCTCATTGCCGGCCGACATTGACCGTAACAGGCGGAGCACGATCATGAAGACTATGGAACAGCAGGTGCGGGAACTGGCTGATCGGGAAGAGATCAAGGAGTTGACCGCCAAGTATGCTCATTGGGTGGCGCTGGGCGAAGGCGCGAAGGTTGCCCAATTGTTCACCGACGATGGCGCTTTCATCAACGAGGTAATGGGCGAGAAGCCCAATATCAATGTTCGCGGGCGCAAGCAGTTGGACGAGTTCTACCCGGGCCTCAAGCGCGGGATGGCGCTGCCGTGCATCCACAACCATATCATCGAGATCGACGGAGACAACGCCAAAGGTACCTGCACGATCGAAGTGCGTATTACTCAGAACCATCAGAGCGTGATCGGCTCGGGCTACTATGCCGACATCTACCGGCGCGAAGGCGGAAAGTGGAAGTTCGTGGAGCGGCACTCCTACTTCCATCACTTCGTGCCGCTGCTCAAGGGCTGGGCCGAGAAGAACTGAGTCCTCCGCCGGCGCCGCTATTGCGGCGTTGCAACACCCGGCCCGCGCTGAACCGGCCGGCCACTGACGCGTTTGTGCGAATCTCTCAGCAACTGCTGGGCCGCATTCGCACACGTTTGCTCTGCCGGCGAATCAATTCATTGACATATTCTATTCAACTACGTTAAGCATCAATAGGCGCTTAGCGCTTTGTCTCTATCGATTTCACTTCCAAAAGCAAGAAGCGCTGAATCCTTAATCATCGACAAGGGAGGGATCGATATGAGGCGTTCAGTCACCTTGACGCTGATTGCGAGCTTCGCGATTTTGCAGGCGGCGAACTTCAGCTGGGCCGGGGGATCCCACGACACCAGCGACGGTCAGGGCGCGCTTTCAAACAACACCACTGGATCTGGCGACAGCGCTTTCGGATGGGGCGCTTTGTTTGCCGACACCTTCGGCAGCGACAACACCGCCGTCGGAGATGAGGCACTCATCAGCAATAGCGCTGGGACTGAGAACACAGCCTGTGGAGCACAGGCGCTGGCCAACACCGACCACACCGGCGACAACACCGCGGTCGGATTCCAGGCGCTGACCGCCAACAGCACCGGTAACGAAAACACCGCCCTCGGCGCCCTGACGCTTGCCAACAACACAACCGGTGTTTTCAACACCGCCACCGGAGCGGAAGCGATGGAGGCAAACATCACCGGTTTGGCGAACACCGCAACTGGAACATTTGCGCTCGGCGCAAACACAGCAGGCAACGGCAACACCGCCACCGGATTCAACGCCTTGCATGACAACATGGCCAACGGCAACACCGGGACCGGCTACCAGGTGCTGTTTCACAACATCAGAGGGACAGGTAATACCGCGGCCGGAAACTCAACGATGTTCAGTAACACCACCGGCAGCTTCAACACCGCAACTGGAAACAGTGCGTTGGGCAGCAATACCATCGGGCAGAACAACACCGCCGCCGGCGATCTGGCGCTGTTCGGCAATCTCTCCGGAAACGACAATACCGCCACCGGCGCGTCGGCGCTTTTGCACAACTTGGGGGCGGCATCCACCGGCGGTCCCGGTACGGGCTCCGACAATACCGCAACCGGCTCGCATGCGCTGTTTGCCAACCTCAACGGGGGCGACAATACCGCCACCGGATTCAACGCGATGTTCAACAATACCTCGGGCCAGTCGAATACCGCCGACGGATTCCAGGCGCTGTTTCACAACCAAAACGGCGGCAACAATACCGCCTGCGGAGTCAGCGCGCTTTGGGCCAACACCACCGGGTCCAACAACACCGCCAGCGGACTGTGGGCGCTCCTGAGCAATACGTCAGGCGCACAGAATACGGCCGCCGGCGTGCAGGCTTTGAAAAACAATACGACGGGTAATAACAACATCAGCCTCGGCTACTTGGCAGGCTCTAATCTGACCACCGGTAACAACAATATCGATATCGGCAGCATGGGGGCGGCAGGCGATTCGAACGCCATCAAGATCGGCAACCAGGGCACGCAGACCAGGACTTTTATTGCCGGCATCAGCGGCGTGCCGCTCCCAAGCGGCGTGGGAGTGGTAGTCAACAGCAACGGTCAGCTCGGCGTGGCGACGGTAATCTCGTCGGAGCGTTTCAAGCGCGACATTCGGGACATGGGCCCGGCGAGCGATCGGTTGATGAAACTAAGACCAGTCACCTTTCGCTACCGGCAGGATCCGGAAGGAGTCAAGCAGTATGGATTGGTAGCCGAGGAAGTCGAGCGGATATATCCCGAACTGGTGATCTATGGTGCCGACGGCAAGGTCGAGACGGTGCGCTATCTGGCGCTCGTTTCGATGCTGCTGAACGAGCTGCAGAAGCAAAGGCATCGTGGCGAAGCTCAGGCGCGCGAGATCGAAACGTTGTCCGCTCAAGTTGTGGAACTTAAGGCGGGCCAGCGGCTTCGGCACGCCGCTTTCGAACATCGGCTGGCGGCGTTGGAAGGTCGCTGGCGCCCGGAGGCGGCAACGGCAGGATCGAAACCGGATGGGCTCGTGATCGCACGCCCCAATACGGCGCGCTGAAACTTGTCGCTGGCTGCACCATAGTGGCTGTGCGGGACGGCGCTGGGGGCGCTAATCGGCTGGATTTTTCGCGCGCGGGGCTTTTGAAGCCGTCGTTGCTTCTTCATCATCCCGAGCTAAGCTCGGGATGACGAAGAAAACAAATGGGCTGGGGAAAGGATAGCACGCTTGGGTTTTGGGCGGCGGCTCGCGCTGGAATTCCTCAGCCGCGTGTTCGCAATGATAAAGTTGGAGGCTTATTTTTCGACCGGCTGCGCGGCGCGGGCTTCCGCGATAATCCGGCGTGAGGCTTCGACCGCCAGACGCGCCCGTTCCATCGGTCCGACGCCCTTGTCCTTCAGCGACTTCAGCGGCACCTCGACGCCGATCGGTACGTCCGGCGGCATCGCGGCGACGAATTCGCGCAGTGGAAATTCGCCGTCGCCGGGGAGCATCCGCTCGCTGATCGCTTCAAAGAGCTGCTTGTCCGGTGCCATTGTCAGCGGACCGTCGGAGAACTGGGCGCCGCCAATCAGGCGAGGGTCGATGGCGGCGAGTTCGGCAACCGTGCTGCCCGAGCGGATCAGGTGCAAGGTATCGACCATGATGCCCGCATTGGGCCGGGCCGAGCGGGTCACCAGGCGTACGGCGTCGCGCAGTGAGGGCAATTGCGTGATCGCGACGAATTCAACGTTCACGCCCATTGCGAATTCCTGCGCCCGATCGCAAAGCTGGCTGAAATTGGCCAGCCGCCGTTCCTCGTCGGTATCGCTGACCAGCACGCTCATCCGCTTGGCGCCCAGTTCCGCCGCGCATTCGAATGCGGGGCGATAGGTGTCGGGCTGCGCGCGCGGCGAGAGCGGGAAGAACTCGACCGTATAGGGCGTCACCCCGCAGTCCGCCATCCGCCGGCCCAACTCCCTTCTGAATGCGGCGTCGGTCACCAGCGGATACCATTGCGGCGGCCGCTCCGGCGTGCGCAGAAACAGGCTGACGTGCTGACATCCGAGCGCGCCGGCGATAGTTACCAGTTCCAGGGGCCCGGCCTCATCGACGGTGAGTTGTTCAAGCGATATGGGATTCATGGTGCGAATGCTAACATCGAGGGCCCATTTTTGACTACACGCGGACGAGGTGTGCGATGCTCAAGGTCAAAGGTATCAGCCATATCCAGATCAATGTAAGCGACCTGGAGCGCTCGCTGCGGTTTTATCGCGACACGCTGGGCTTGGTCGAACGGATGCGGACCGGACCATACGTTCTGCTTGCTTCCCCTGAAAGCGGTGATTTCGTCTCTCTCAGCCAGTTGGCGCCGGTTGGCGCGCCCGGATTGGGCCATTTCGGCTTGCATCTGGAGGCGGAAAATGTCGACACTGCCGTGCGTGCGCTTGAAGCGGGCGGGGGCAAGCTGGTATCGGGCAGCGAATCTCCGAACTTCCCCAGCGCGCGAGTCGCGGATCCGGACGGATATGTGATCGAGATTCATCTGCGGCCGATTTTCGATAGTGTTAGGAAGTAAGACTCAGCGTCATCGGACCGAGCTTGCAAAAAACGTCCAGCACGCAGGCCGGTTCTAGCTCCGCGGCGTGAAGCCGTACACGCGCGCGACATTTTCGCCCAGCAGCTTGGCGCGCGTCTGTTCGGGAAGTTTTTCCGCCACCTCTTCCAGTTCTTCGACATAATTTCCCGGATGGTCGAGATGCGGAAAGTCGGAGGCCCAGAAGAACTTGTCGGCCCCGCACAGATCCAGCATCGCGGGCAGCGATCGTTCGTCGGGGTCGGTGGAAATCCAGCAGTTGCGTTGGAAATAGAAGGACGGCCGCTCCTTGAGCGCCAGACCGCGGCCGATCACGCTTTCGTACACCGCGTCCATGCGGTCAAGCCAATAGCGAATCCATCCCGCCCCCGCCTCCAGCACGATCAGCTTGAGCCGGGGGAACTTATCGAAGGTCGCGTACTGGAAAAAGCTGGTAAAGGCATGGCGGATCCCGTCGGGCGCGGTGACATTGAGGTAGAAGTAGTCATTGCGCACGAACTTCCGGTCGAAGCGGCCGGGCAGCGCCCACGGCGGCTCGAAGGTGGGATGGATTCCGATCGGGACGCCGAGTTCCTCGGCCTTGGCAAACAGGACGTCGTGATCGGGATGCGCGGTGGGTTTGCGCGTGATCGCGAACTGCGAGACGAAACCGCCCCGGCATCCGTCCTTGACCGCGCGCTCGAACTCGGCTGCGGCGGCCTGCGGGTCGGCCAGCGATAAATGGGCGATGGGGATCAGCCGCCCGCCGCTGGTGGAACAGAATTCCGCGATCCACCGGTTGTATGCGCACGTGTAGGCCTGAGCCAGGTCCGCGTCGTCACAATCTGTTTCATAAAGTAATCCGATAGTAGGGTAGAGAAACGCCGCCGACAGACCCTCCGCGTCCAGCCGCGCGACGCGCTCTTTCGGATCCATCGCCCCGGACGGCGCGTAGGAGCCATACCGGGCGTCGAGCGGGGGTGGATTGTTGCGGGTAGCGTCCATCACGCCGATCGTGCTGAGCAGGCGGCCGCGCAGGAAGCGCGACGGCTTGCCGCCAATCTCCAGGTACTCGACGCCGCCGGCGTCCTCCCTGATACGGATCGCCCGCGGCTTGTATTTCTCCTCCAGGTAACGCTCCCAGACGTCGCGCGGCTCGAGTACGTGGCCGTCGGCGTCGATCGCCCCGGGAAACTTGAGGCGGTGAATCTGCTTCGCTTTATACGCCATACTGATTCCTCGAAAATAAAACGCTCAGTTATTATCTGGCTGACAAATATCTTCGCCCGTGTCAAACCGGATTGAGCAGAGTCGTACGAGTTGACGCATAATATATCGTACGATATGATTGTCGTAGTTTCGCACGAACACGAGGACTTCTATATGATGTGTGGTCACATGCGATTTCGCGGCTATCCCAACTGGGAAGGAATGATGTCGTGGCCGGGGCGTTTCTTCGGCCCCGGCGAGGTGCGCCTCGCCCTGCTCTCGCTGGTCGCCGAGGGGCCAAGTCACGGCTACGAGTTGATGAAGAAGCTCGAGGAGCGCTCCGGCGGGGTTTATCGAGCCAGCGCGGGCACAGTGTATCCGACCCTGCAGCAACTCGAAGACGAGGGGCTGATCGCGTCCGACCTGCACGAAGGGAGGCGCATCTACCGCATCACGCCCGCGGGTCAACGGGAGTTGGAGCGGCGCGAGGACGCCGTGCGCCATATCTGGCGGCGCGCGCGGCGATGGGGCGACTGGCGCAGCGCGTTCGATCCGGAAGCGGCCGAAATCAGAGGTCCGGCGGAGCGGCTGATCAAGGCGGCATTCAAGGCGGTTGCCGGTGAGATCAACGAAGAGCGGATTGGCCGCGTGCGCTCAATATTGGAGCGCGCGCTGCGCGACCTCCAGGATGAGTTCGGCCGCAAGGAGTAATTTGGCGGTATGAGACAGGCTTCTCCAGCCTTTCTACTGAAATGCCGGCAATAGGAGGGGCTCCTCCGGAGGCGCCGTTAGGTAAAGGACCAAAGCCTGTCCCATTCCGGCAAATCACATCGAACCAAGAAATCTTCAGGACAAGGGCTTCGCGTCGAGCAGGACGAATGCGATCAACGCTGGCTCCGTGCCGCGATTTTCCCAGGTGTGGCTGGTGCCCCGTTGTACCACAGTGTCGAACGGCTTGAGGGTTACTTCGCCTTCATCAAGTATCAGTGTGACTTCGCCCGAAAGCACCACTGCGTAGTCCAGCGTCCTGGTGGCGTGCATGTCGGGGCGCGCGCTTGACGCCTTGATTGCGCCGCCGCCCCCGAGACGCTCCAGGATTCTGGCCGCCATCTTTTCCGAATCGGCGGCGGTACCGGCGCGCTTCATCGGCGCCATCTTGCACAACCAGAACAAGCTGCCAGACGGAGTAGTAGCGAGCTTTATCGGGCGGATGGCCGCGTCGTCATTGCCGAGGTTGTCCACCGGCGAGCAGTCCGTAGCCCAAATCTGTGCGATACCGCTGTCGTTGCGTTCATTCGCGTTCGCTGGTCCGTCGAACAGCACTACCGATTTTCCGGAGTGATCGTGGCCGGTAACGACGCGGCGCATTTCTTTGAGCTGCATAGGGATCCTCGCTTCGAAGCATTCCCGTCAGGGCATGATGCGGCCGCCGTTGGCGTGAATAACCTGGCCGCAAAAGGCGTGGCTTTTGGTGGTCGCCACATTGACCACCACCTCGGCCATCTCGGCGGGCTCGATCAGGCGGCCGAACGGGAGCGCGTTCTGATAAACGTTTTCAACCGAGTATTTGAGTTCCTCCGGCTTCGGCGCGCGGTTGAGGCCCATCCCGGTGGCCATTCCGCCCACTGCCACGACGCTCACCACGATGTTGTAGCGCGCCAATTCCAGCGCCGCGGATTTGGTGAATGCGATGATACCGCCCTTGGACGCATTGTAGAGGCTGACGGGAAACCGGGCCGGAGGCGGCATGAAGGGTGCGGAGGAGGCGATGTTTACGACGCGCCCGTAGTTCTGATTCTTCATCGGCTTGATCACCGCCTGCGCACAGAGCATCGAGCCGAGCAGGTTGACGCCGATCACGCGGTGGAAATCCTCGTCGGTAAATTCCTCGAAGGGTTTGTTGACGCCGATCGCGGCGTCGTTGACCAGCACGTCCACGCGCCCCAGTTCCGCGACGGCGCGCTCTACCATCGCGAGGACTTCGGGGCGCTTGGAGACATCAGTCTTGATGTAAATCGCGCGGCGCCCGGTTTGTGCCGCGATGGTCTGCGCAGCCTCATTACCCCAATCCTCGCGCACGTCGGCAATTGCGACATCATGTCCCTTCTGCGCCAGTTGCAACGCGACCTGGCGTCCCAAGCCCCAGGGGCGCGCCGCGCCCGTGACAATCGCCGTGTGCCCGTCCGCCATTGCCGTCTCCTGAAATGAGAGTTCGCGACCGCCGGCAACCGGCAGCCTGAAGTCAGCGGCTGCGGATGTCAAGCGCGGGCGATTTTTGAACGCCAGCCGGAACTGTACGTTCATTTGCCGTCGCTGCGGCGCTGCGCCGGTCCAGCACAGCCCGCTATTCGCCGATTCTGGGCACTGACTCGGTCAATGACGACAACGCGTGGAATCCCAACAACTTGGTATCTTCGAAAAAGTCATACCGGATGAAGAAAGATTCTTGGGGAGATAGAAAGGACATCAAGACCCAGGATCAAAACGGAAATCTGAACCCGAGGGAAGCGCACAATGAAGAAGACCAGGATTCGGGAAGCGTTGCGCCACGACCTGCCGGCGATTACCGGAATTTACAACCACTACGTCATAAATACTCCGATTACATTTGACGTCGAACCCTTCACTTCGGAGCAGCGCAGCTCCTGGTTCGGGGAGCATTGTGACGGCTTTCGCTACAGGCTGCTGGTCGCTGAGGAGAGCGGCCGGATCGTCGGTTATGCCGGAACCGGGCGTTTCCGCGCCAAACGCGCGTATGATACCAGCGTGGAAGCCACGATTTACTGCGCGCCCGATGCTACCGGCCGCGGTATCGGCAGCCAGCTTTACGCCGCGTTGTTCAAAGCGATCGCGAACGAGGACATTAACCGAATCGTGGGCGGCATCACGCTGCCCAATCCCCCATCGATTGCCCTTCATCGCCGCTTTAGCTTCAAAGAGGTTGGAGTCTTTACGGGCAACGGGCGCAAGTTTGGGCAGTATTGGATGTGGCATGGGTAGAGCGGCCCTTGCGGGTTTGAACTCTCGTTGCGAGGCGAGTCTCATGAGTGTTTGGTACGAGGACGACGATTTCTGGGAAACCTGGGAGCCGTACATGTTTCCGCCCGCGCGGCTGCAAAACACGCCAGGTGAGGTAGATGCGTTAGTCGGTCATCTGGAACTACCGCCCGCCGCCTGCGTGCTGGACTTTTGCTGCGGCATCGGGCGCCATTCGATCGAGTTTGCACGGCGAGGTTTCGCAGTGACCGCGGTGGACCGCACGCGCCGCTATCTTGAACGTGCCCGCAATCAGGCTGATGCGGATGGTCTGAAAATTGAGTTCATCGAGTCCGACGCGCGCGCTTTCCACGCCTCCAACAGGTTTGATGCGGCGATCAACATGTTCACTTCATTCGGCTATTTCGAGGATCCGGCGCAGGACTTCAAAGTTGAGCAAATCCTTCACGCAAGCCTCAAGCCCGCTGGACGTTTGATCATCGACGTGAATGGAAAGGAAATCCTGGCCCGCAAATTCCAGGAGCGTGTATGGAGCCAACATGACGATGGCTCCCTTGGTCTCGAAGAGCGAAAAATCCATAGTGGATGGGATTGGATCGACAGCCGGTGGATATTGGTTCGCGGCGGGCAGGTTCGGGAATGGACGGTTTCGACGCGGCTTTACTCAGGCGCCGAGATGAGCGACCTGCTAAGGCGCGCCGGCTTCGGGAAGGTGCTTTTGCTTGGGAACCTGGCGGGCGTGCCATACGATCACAATGCGGAACGCCTGATCGCGGTCGCGACGAAGTGACGGAGCGGTTGCACCCTCACCCTAACCCACTCCGTGGTCAGGGGGAGGGCGCCGAGCAGCGCCGCGTCGATAAAACTCAGGAGGCTTCCTTCTTTTTCGGCGGTGCCATCCCCATCTGTCTCAGGATCAGCGGCGAGATGTTCTCGGTGCCCTTTTCCTGGATATGCTGTACGATGGCGGCGCCTACCGCGCCCATCGACTGCGCCGAGAAGTTGTCGCGATTCTCCCGCGCCCACTTAATGGATGCGTCCCGGTTGAGGTTGAGTTCCTGGAACCGCGGCATCACGTAGCGCGCCACCAATTCGTAGGATCGTTTGGTCGCCTCCCAGTCGGCCCAATTGTGCGCGAGCGACAGGAAGCATCCGAAGCCGCCGGACTGCGTATGCAAGCGCTCGATCTGCGCGATGCAATCGTCCGGCGTGCCAATCACCGCGAGGCCCGATTTTACCATCGCCTCAATGGGATCGCTGCCGTCGGCAGCCAGCGGCAAATTGGCTATCTCGCGGAAGTAGTAAATCCACTTGTCCAGGCCGAAGCGGACGTTGGCGCGGGCCTGCTCGCGCGTTTCGGCAACGTGTACCGGACCAACCAGGCGCCATCCGTCGCGGTCCACGGTTTTGCCAAACTCGCGCGCCCGCTCCTCGCAGATAGCCCAGGTCGACCCCAGCGCGCTGAAACCTCCGGTCGTGGTGGCTCCCAGCGACAGCAAGCTGACGCCGTGCTTGCCCGCCGCCCGCGCGCCGGAAGGGGAAATCTGGTTGGCGACGGCAATTTCCACGGAGGGCCGCGTATAGGGCACCAGATGGAGCCGCGCGTCGTTCAGGGTGAACCAATCGGTTTTGGCCGTGACTATTTCGCCGCGCAGCAGCGGAACCAGCACCCCGAGCGACTCGTCCATCATTTCGCGCTGGCGGGCCGGACTGATCCCCATCATCATCGCGTCGGTTACCAACGCTCCCGGCCCTACGCCAAACATCACCCGCCCGCGCGTGATATGGTCGAGCTGGTTGATGCGCTCGGCCAACATCAAGGGCTGATGATAGGGGAGCGACGAAACTCCAGTACCCAGCCTGATGTGCCGGGTGCGTTCGGCCGCGGTGGCGATCATCAGTTCGGGGCTGGAAATGATCTCGTAGCCCGCTGAGTGATGTTCGCCGAACCAGGCCTCGTCATAGTTTAGCCTGTCCATAAGTTGGACCAGTTCCAGGTCCCGCTCGAGGGCGAGGGTCGGGTTTTCGTCCAGCGGATGGAAAGGCGCGATAAAGGCGCCGAAGCGCAATTTAGAGCCGGCCAATTTCTTCTCCTTTTGCGGACATCTGGAGTGGTCCCCGAGTTCCGGCTGCCCGAACGACTCGATTGTAAACCGATCCAGGGCGGCAGGACAAACTCGGAGGCGGCCGCGAGCGGCATCGAGGCGGGCTGTCGACATACTTTCTGGTTGACAAGCAACTTCAAATCGGACAATTCAAATCAGTGGCGCCGGCGCGCCGGGGTCCGCTAAAGGAGATTGATATGAAATTCCTGATAGGACCGCTTCTTCCCGCCCTCCCCGCGACACTCGAAGAGCGCGAACGGGAGCGTCCGATCGCTCATCGAACCGAACGTTGGCAGCGGATGTTCAAGGAAATCGTGGAGGTCGCGCGTATGGCAGACGACCTCGGCTTCGAGGCAATCACCGTCGCCGAGCATCATCTGGCCACCGAGGGGCTTGAAGTCGGGAGCGTGCCGTCGTTGTTCCTATATATCGCGATGCAGACCCGGAACATCAAGGTGGGTCCGGTCGGTTACGTGCTGCCGGGATGGAACCCGCTGCGGCTGGCGGTGGAAACGGCATGGCTCGATCAGCTCACGCAGGGGCGGACGATTGTGGGTATGGCGCGGGGTTACCAGGCGCGATGGCTCAATTCGATGGCGCAGAAGCTGCACATTCAGAGCACTGCCAGCGACCAGGGTGAAATCGACAACGCCAACCGCCGCGCCTTCGAAGAACATTTCCGTATCCTAAAGCTGGCTTGGAGCGAGGAGGGTTTCTCATTCAAGGGTGATTTCTGGGAATATCCTTATCCTTACGAAACAGGCACACCATGGCCCGCGGCGCCATTTACCGAAAAGTATGGGATGCCGGGTGAAGTTGAGGGCGGCCGCGTGCGCAAGATTTCGGTGGTGCCAAAGCCTTATCAAAGGCCGCATCCACCGCTGTTCCAGGCCTTTTCCGCCAGCGACTCAACGATAGTATGGTGCGCCCGCGAGGGCGTGGTGCCGGTGATAGTTATCCCGGGCATCAAGGATGTGCGCCGGCTCGCCGAGCTTTATCAGCGCGAAGGGCAGTCGGTGGGCCGCAGCCTCAAGCTGGGAGAAGGTATTGCGCCGGCCAAATCGATCTACATCGCCGCGGATACAAATGAGGCATTGAAGATTGCGGAGATGGGTTCGGCCGGCGTCTGGTATCACGACTTCGGCGGCTATTTCGGTTTTTGGGAAGCCTTCCGGCTGCCCGGCGACGAAGACAAGTGGCCGCTGGGCAAGGCCAGACTGCCGCGCAGCGAATGGACAATCCAGCGGCTGCACAAAGCCGATGGAATCGTGGCCGGCACGGTCTCCGACGTAAGGCGCAAAATGGACGAGCTGGTCGAACGCGTTAATCCCGAGTATTTCAATTATAACGACGGGGGCGATTTGGGGTTGATGCCGATTGAAGCCCTCAAGCGGCAGGTGCGAGTGTTCGGCGAGCAGATCCTGCCTCATTACCGATGAAGGCCGACAGATTCGCGCGCCGCTGAACCCGGCCGGTTAGCGGCCTTGAAGTCACAGCTTGGCCGAGTTGGATTGACGGCTCTGGTCAACGCGGCCGGTACTTGTAACTATACCCAAACGCTGCATCGCCGCTGGTCCGCAACGCCGGTGATCAGATTCACGTCCTCAGGAGACCGGTATGAAGTTTACCATCGGACCCCTTCTTCCCGCCCTTCCCGCAACCCTGGAGGAGCGCGAGAAACTGCGCCCGATTTCGCATCGCACTGAGCGTTGGCAGCAGATGTTCAAGGAAATAGTGGAACTGGCGCGGATCTGCGATGACCTCGGTTTTTTCGCGTTTCACTTCGCCGAGCATCATCTGTGCACCGAGGGACTTGAAGTCGGCAGCGTTCCCTCGCTCTACCTCTACGTCGCGATGAACACGAAAAACATCCGGGTAGGCCCGGTCGGGTACGTGCTGCCCGGATGGAATCCGCTGCGGCTGGCGGTGGAAATCGGCTGGCTCGACCAGCTGACTCAGGGCCGCACCATCGTGGGGATGGCGCGCGGCTACCAGACCCGGTGGCTGAACCAGATGGGGCAGCACCTGCACATCCAGGGCACCAGCAGCGATCAAGGTGAGATCGACAAAGCCAATCGCCACGCCTTCGAGGAACATTTCAAAATCCTGAAGCTGGCGTGGAGCGACGAAGGGTTCACCTTCAAGGGCGATTTCTGGGAGTATCCTTACCCCTATGAGGAAGGCACGCCATGGCCCGCTGCGCCGTGGACCGAAAAATACGGGATGCCGGGCGAGGTCCGGGACGGCCGCGTGCGTAAGATCTCGGTGGTGCCCAAACCGTATCAGAAGCCCCACCCGCCCTTGTTTCAGGCCTTTTCAATCAGCGAATCGACGATACTGTGGTGCGCTCGCGAGGGCGTGATTCCCGTCATCCTGATTCCTGGACTGAAAGACGTGCGCCATCTGGCGGAGCTTTATCAGAAAGAGGCCGCGACGGCGGGGCGCAAATTGAAACTGGGCGAGAGCATCTGCCCGACCAAATCAGTTTACATGGGCCCCGATCTGAACGACGCGTTGAAGGTCGCGCGAGGGGGTTTGTCGGGTGTCTGGTACCAGGAATTCGGCGGCTACTTCGGATTCTGGGAGGCGTTCCGGTTTCCCGAAGACGAGGCCAAATGGCCGGCGGGCAAGGTGCCGCTGCCGCCCAGCGAATGGAGCGTGGAGCGGCTGCATCGCAGCGACAATATCTACGCCGGCACCGAATCCGACGTGCGGCGCAAGATGGACGAACTGGCCGAGCACGTCAATCCCGAGTACGTCAACCTGAACAACGGCGGCGACCTGGGCCTGATGCCGATCGAGCAGATCAAGGCGCAGGTGCGGATGTTCGGCGAGAAGATCATGCCGCATTATCGATGAGGTCGCAGTCTGATGATGAAACGAAGAGGTAGCATAATTCGCCCAACATCACTGCAAGCCCATCATGGCCCCGAAAGCTAGATCAGTTTCAGTGATTTCGCGATTTGCTCCAACCCGCGCTTCAGGCTTTCGCGATCGAACTGCAGTCCGAGGTAACCCAAAGGGAGGTTGATACGCGAAAAGCCTTCATCCTCCCACTGCTTTATCCATTTGCCGGTGTCGCTCTTGGTGAACTCGGGCAGGTCTCCGGGACCGCACATCAACTCGATTTCGTCCGCCCGCCGTCCAATCTTCGCGCATTCCTCGCGCATCATGGCGATCGCGGCGCGGGTGACCTCCGGGTTGCCCACGGGAAAGAAGCCGTCGCCCTGCCGCGCCGCCCGGCGCGCGGCCGCTCGCGAACTGCCGCCGATGATGATCGGGATGCCGCCTTTTTGTATGGGCTTTGGATTGATACGGACCGGCTTGAAGCTGAAGGTGCTGCCGTCGTACCCGGCGCCGTCCTCTTTCCAGAGCTTGCGGATCGCATCGATCATTTCGTCGGTGCGCTTGCCCCGGGTATGGAAGTCCCATCCCAGCGCCTCCATCTCCTCGCGGTTCCACCCGGTGCCGACACCGAATAGCGTGCGCCCGCCGGTCAGCACGTCCAGCGTGGCCAACTCCTTCGCGATATGTATGGGATGATGCTCCGGTAAAATCGTCACGCAAGTCCCGAGCTTGATCCGCTTGGTGACCGCCGCGGCAAACGCCAGCACCACGAACGGACTCGGCCAGTCGTCGTCCTTGCCCGGCAGTCCGGATTCCGCGTAGGGGTACCTTGAGGTGTACTCAACCGGCAGTGCCACATGTTCCGGGACGAATAATGATTCGAAGCCCAACTGCTCGAGCAACTCGGCCAGGTAGGCAACAAACTCGGCGGTGAACGGAATGGGACGCGCGAAAATTGGTGCAACTGCAAATTTCATTACTCAAATCTCCCGGACGGACTGCTCGCCCTTGTAGGTCTGGACTTTCAATTAGTCAAAGCACTTTTTGGAATGTATGAGCTCCTTTTATAAGTTAGTTCACGTGTTTTGCTCATACTTCATTAGCTACGGTGCGATAAAACTAGTCGCTCAAGCGAAGCCCGGCAAGCGGGCCAGGTTGAAATGGCTGTAATCGATGCGATGCCAACATGGTCTTCGCCGATCGCAGCGCAGCAGGCTGGCAAAACTGAAAAAAGTGTAAAGTTTCTTACGTCGCATGGCCATTAAACTCATTGCGGTACGCCCGTATGTGAGGCACAAGACAGGCGAAGCGCTCTTTGATTGACGCTCCTGCCGCTTTTTGGCGGAGATTAAAGCAGGGATCGTACCCGGGCTGCTGCGGGGAAATTGGGCAGCTTTGTATAGACCCGGCGCTGTCAATCGCTATCCGTCGCCTACACAAAAGTCGGTCCGGATGGACGATTGGTCGACACAGGGATGCTCGCAGCTTTCAACCTAGGTCAAACTATGCCGGCGAGGAAAAGGTTATGAAGCGATATTTATGTTCGATGGCGATGGGGACGGTTCTGGCGCTGACAACGGGTGCGTTCGCGCAAGGGTTCGATCGCAACGTTTACAATCAAATGGTCGACGCGTCCTCGTCAGAAACAATCCCCCCGGGGACCAAAATCACCTTGCAAAACTGGTCCAAGTACAAAAATTTCTTCCCCTATTTCATCCAGCTGGGGTTCCAGGGCGGAAGGCATTTTCATGTCATCGACAGCCCCGACTACGTAATCGAAGTCGGACCTACGCAAGATTACCCGCAGCCCAAGGCGCAGCGCGACAACACCGAGAAATACGCCGGTCAGACCAAGTTGGTGCCGGATCCGAGCACGGGAGGCTTCACCTGGACTGGCTTCCAGGCCGGAACCCCGTTCCCCAATCCCACCGAACCCAACAAAGCGGCCAAAATAATGTACAACACGTGGGCTGGGTTTTTCGCTCCTTTCGCGCTGCACGAATGGAGTCATAACTGGGAGACGGACAGCTTCGGCAATGTGCAGCCCGAAGACACGGACGACGCGTTCTACCGGCTGATGCACCTGAGCGATCCGCCCTATCCAATGAGTCTTTCCGACGCCGGCGGCAATATCATCGCTAACCGATTCATCCAGATTACTCCCGAGCAGGCCAAATATACGACCGCGCTGGAGTTGTATCCTGAGGACCCTTCGCGCCTGACCGAAGAGTATGTGTTCCTGCCAAGTCTGCGCCGCTCGTTGCGGCTTTCGACGTCATCGCGTTGCACGCCAATCCTGGGAACCGATTATCTCGCCGACGATACGGACTGGAAGCCGGCCTTTTTCAGGCCTGAATATCTCGGCGAGAAGAAGATGCTGGTCCCTTTCATGGATGAAAAGGTCGCTTACACGGAGGCTGCGCAACAGGGTTATGTGGGCGGTGATTACAAGACCGGCGCTGCGTTCCCCGGATGGCCGAAACCGGGCTTGAACAAATGGCAACTGCGCAATGTATATCTGATTAACCTCAAGCCGACCGAGGTTTTGGGCCACGGCTACTGCTATACCGAGCGCATCTTCTATGTCGACGCGCAAATATGGAACCAGCCTTACCTGGAGAACTACGACCGAAGTGGGAAGATTTACCACATCACCTGGTTGATCCTGGGTCCGGTGATGTACCAGGGACAAAGAACCGTCCAGCCACGATCCTTCGGCTTTTCCATGGCGATGGACTTGCAAAACAATCACGCCTCGCCCGACATCGGCTACGCGCTGACCGTGGACGATCAGGTGCCGGGCGAATACCGCGAAGCGGGCGTCTACACGCCGAGCGGACTCGATCGCGTGATGAAATAGGATCGGGAGCGGGAGCGCAGTGACGCTGCGCTCCCGCTCTGGAGTTCGACATTTGTTATAGGCGCGATCTCCCTGAGCTAGAAGAGGCCTGGGGTGAGTACGCGGTCAGTGCGACTGAAAATCCGCTGCGCTATTCACCTAGTTCTACGCGATAAGATCGCCGAAGACCTCCGCAGCGTACTTGCTGTCGTTGTATTCCTTGACCTCGCGGACTTTGCCGCCGCGAATCACGATTAGAAAGTGATAGTGGTTGTGGTAATGCTTACCGTTGACCACGTCGCCGTCGCTTTCCGCTTCGGCTGCGACGCGGTCATCCTCGGCGGTTATCCGCTTGAGCGTCATCTTGATGGGGCCCTTCAGGATCTTGTCCATGTATCCCATCATTTCCTTGAACTGAGCCTTCGGCATTACGCCTGGCCCGGGCGCCCACCAGGTTGCGTCGTCGGCCATCATATCCAGCGCTTGCGGCCTGCGTCCGGACGAAAGATGGGAGAAAAATTCGGTGACGATTTGCTTGTTTTCGTTTGCGCCCATCTGAGGCCCTCCTGCGACGGCGATGTTCGCACATTACTCCGCTCGCTCGCGGCCATCCAGCATCTTGTCCGGCGCATTTGCGCAACCGGCGCGAGTTATGCCAGAAACCGTCCAGAGAGCCGGGGCTGCGCAGGCTGTCCGGTAAGAAGCGTCGCGCATGTCCCGAATCCGTTTTGCATAGGAGGCAATCGCAGTGAAGCGGCGTGAGTTTCTGCATAAAAGCGCGATTGTGATTGTCGGCACCGCGATGGCCGCCGCGGCGCCCGCATCTGCCGCGACCGGCGGCGATCAATGGCCGACGCTCAAAAAGCTTTCCCCCGAGCAGGCACGGACCCTGCTCAAGATGGCGCGCCAGATCTATCCCCATCCCAAGCTGGACGACGCCTGCTACGTTGCGACGGTGGTGGATCTCGACAGCAACGCGGCGGCGTCGCCCGAAACCGCCAAGCTGTTGGCCGACGGTGTCGCGCAGCTCCAGCGCGCCAAGTTCGACGATCTGACCCCGGAGCAGCAAACTGTCTTGCTGGTGTCGATCCAGTCCGGTCCGTTCTTTCAAAAGGTGCGCGCCACCGAAGTGGTGTCGTTGTACAACAACCACGCAGTCTGGAAGCAGTTCGACTACCGCGGCGCATCTTATCCGTTTGGCGGATACGTCCATCACGGCTTCAACGACCTGAACTGGCTGCCTGACCCTCCCGACTCGGCGAGCCCCAAGGGCTAGGACGGAGGATACATGGTGGCAACATTCGATCCCAACGACGATTCCGTGGTCGTAATCGTGGGCTCCGGCGCGGGTGGCGGCACGCTGGCCAACGCCTTGTGCCGCAATGGTTTGAAGGTCGTGCTGCTGGAGGCCGGCACCCGTCAGTCCCGATCCACCTTTCACAATGATGAATGGTACGCCTTCAATCAGCTTGCCTGGCTGGACAAGCGCACCACCTCGGGAAGCTGGCGTGTCGCCAAGGATTTTCCCAATCTGCCCGCATGGATCTGCAAGACTGTCGGCGGCACCACGGTCCATTGGGCGGGAGCGTCGCTGCGCTTCGCGGATCATGAATTCAAGACCAAAACGCAATATTCGGGCGTCAGCGGCGCGAACCTGATGGATTGGCCGCTTACCCTGCAGGAACTTGAACCCTACTACTCCAAGGCGGAGTACCGGATGGGTGTTACGCGCACCAATGATATTCCCGGGCTGCCGGGGAACAATAATTTCAAGGTCATGTACAACGGCGCGACGCGCGCAGGCTACAAGACCGTTCACACCGGTCACATGGCGATAAACCCCCAGCCGCGCGACGGACGCGCCGGATGCATGCAGCTTGGCTTTTGCTTCCAGGGATGCAAGTCCGGGGCAAAATGGTCCACCCTGTACACGGAAATCCCGGAGGCAGAAGGCACTGGCCGGCTTGACCTGCGACCGCAGTCAATGGCCCTGCAGGTCACGCATGACAAGCAGGGTAAAGCGACCGGCGTTCTCTATGCAGACGCATCAGGCAAGCAGGTGATCCAAAAGGCGCGCGTGGTCTGCCTGGCGGGAAACTCGATCGAAACGCCGCGTTTGCTGCTCAACTCCGCCTCCTCGACGTACCCGCACGGGCTGGCCAATTCCTCGGGACAGGTCGGCAAGAACTATATGCGGCACACGACCGGTTCCGTATATGGCATCTTCAAGAAGCCAGTGCATATGTATCGCGGCACAGTGATGGCCGGAATTATCCTGGATGAAGCCCGCCTGGACCCCAAGCGCGGTTTTGTGGGCGGCTTCGAAATGGAAACCATTTCCCTCGGCTTGCCATTCATGGCCTCCTTCCTCAATCCCGGCGCCTGGGGGCGCGAATACACTCGCCAACTGGAGCAGTACCCGAACATGGCGGGGATGTGGATCGTGGGCGAGGACATGCCCCAGGAAACCAATCGCGTAACGCTTAACACCGATGTGAAAGATCAGTGGGGCTTGCCGGTCGCCAACGTGCATTACGACGATCATCCCAACGATGTGGCGATGCGCAACTATGCGTACAAGCGCGGCGCCGCCGTTTATCAGGCGGCCGGCGCGGTTCAAACTATAGAGGTTCCGCCCTATCCGTCCACGCATAACCTCGGCACCTGCCGGATGAGCGAAAAACCGGATGCCGGCGTGTGCAATAAGTGGGGTCAGACGCACGACATAAAAAATCTATTTATTTCTGACGGTAGCCAGTTCACTACCAGCGGAGGCGAGAATCCTACGCTGACTATTGTCACTCTGGCCCTGCGTCAGGGCGATCACATCGCATCGGAGTGCGCGAAGAAAAATTTGTAGTCAGGTGAATCATCGATCCACCTGGGGTGGTTTCCATGGCCAAGTATTTGCTAATCGGCCTGCATAACGCGGCGGCGGGGCGCGAGGAAGAGTTCAATCGATGGTACGACAATCAGCATCTTTATGACTGCCTGGCCACGCCGGGCTTTATGCGCGCCCAACGCTTTGAACTCGACGACACACAGATAATCCAGGGGAGTAAAAGCCCATGGCGCTATATGGTCATCTACGAGCTTGAAACCGACGATCCGAACGCAACGCTGGATGCCTTGGTAGAGCGAGGCCGCTCGGGCAAACTCGTTCCAAGCGATGCACTTGATCCCAATGGCATATTCATCGTGCTGGCGAAGCCGATAACGCCGGAGGTAACGCCGAAGCAGTCTGCTGTAGAGCGCTGAGTGCGAACATTGAACCTGATTCCCTCCCCGGTCAGGGAGAGGGTAGATGGCTGATATATATCAAAGGAGAATCGTCCCGCACTAAGCGAATCGAGGAGAAACTATGGCCAAGCCACTTGTAGTCGACGCCGACGGGCACGTGCTGGAACCACCTGATCTGTGGCAGCGCTACCTGGAGCCGAAGTTTCGCGACCGTGCGATGTGTATCAAGCTCCTCGACAACGGCGATGAGTATCTCGAAGTCGATGGCAAGATGCATTTCTTTGGTCCCGGCGCGATGGGCGGCAACGGCGGGGCGTTCCACGATCCAAAGGAACTGATCTACGGAAGGAAGAAGTACTGGGAGACCGCGCAGAGCACGCCGGGCGGAATCGACCCGGACGCGCGCGTCAGGCAGATGGACGAGGAGGGAATTGACATCGCGCTGCTGTATCCAACGATCGGACTATGCTGGGAGGGCGAATGCCCGGACCCCGAGTTGTCCGCCGCCTATTGCCGCGCCTACAACAACTACCTGTTTGACTTCTGTTCGAAGCATTCCGACCGGCTTATCCCGGTCGCCCACGTGGCGCTGCGCGACGTCAACCTGGCCGTTGCCGAGGTCGAACGCGTCAAGGGCAGGGCAAAGGGAATTTTCATCACGCCCTATCCTGCCAACGGCTATCCGCAGGGAGATCGCTACTACGATCCATTCTGGGCAGCCTGTGAGGCTGCGAATCTGCCGGTGGCAAGCCACGTCCAAACCCGGCGCTTTACCCCCGGTGCCGAACTGCATCGGTCCGGTACTCCGCCCTCGGTGATGCAGTCATGGTTCGATTCGGGAGTATGGTTCATGTTCATGCAGCTCCCGATGGATTCACTGCTAGGACTCAACTGTGTGTTCCAGGGCGGCGTTCTGGATCGTTTTCCGAATCTCCGATATGTCGTGCTGGAAACCGGATGCGGTTGGCTGCCCGGATGGCTGGAGCGGGCAGACGGCAAATACGAGCTGTTCAGCTTCATGACGGAAATGAAGCACAAGCCGAGCGAGACCTTCCGGCGCAACTGTTGGATCTCGACCGAGGTTGACGAAGCCGCGATCCCATTTGTTGCGGGCATTGTTGGCGCCAACCGGATGGTATGGGCTTCAGACTATCCCCATCTGGACGCGCATCGCGACCCGGTCAAGGAATTGAGAGAGAAAATTGCGCCGCTCTCGCCGCAGGATCAGGAATGGATCCTCGGCAAGGCGGCCGTCGAACTCTATCGGCTGTGAACCCGCGGGTGCGTGCCGGAGGTGCCAAGTGAGACTGGATGGCCAGGTAGCAATTATCACCGGCGCCGCACAAGGTATTGGCCGCGAATACGCACTACGTTTTTCCCGTGAAGGCGCTGCCGTGGTGATTGCCGATCTTCGGGAAGACCAGGCGCGCGGCGTCGCCAATCAGATTGCCGGAGCGGGGGGACGAGCTCTGGCGATACGCGCGGACGTTACCAGTGAACAGCAGATGAAAGCGGTGGCCGATAGCACGGTGGAGAAGTTTGGCCGTATCGATACGCTGATCAATAATGCCGCTATCTACTACGATTTGGAGGCCACCAACCAAAGTATAGAATACGGCCGGAAGGTGCTTGACGTGAACCTGTTCGGGGTGCTGATTACGTCGCGGGCGGTCTTTCCGCACATGAAACAGCGCCGCCGCGGCTCCATCATCAATATAGCTTCGACCGCGGCCTACCCGTTCCAGGTTCCGTCCTCCGCCGACCTCGAGACCATACCAATCGTATACTATGGATTGTCCAAGTCCGGCGTCGTCTTTCTGACCAAGGAAATGGCCTACCAGGTCGGGCGCTACAACATCCGCGTCAATGCCATCGCGCCCGGACTGACGCTTTCCGACGCCAGCCTGAAATTGGTTCCGGAGCCGTTCGTCAGCTTCATCCGCAGCCAGTCTTCGTTGGGCCGCGAAAACCAGCCGGTCGATCTGACCGGCACCGCCGTGTACCTGGCCTCCGACGACAGCGCGTCAATGACGGGACAGACCCTGGTCGTTGACAACGGCCGCATAATGCTCGGGTAGGCGCTGCCGTTATGAGCCAGAAGATGGCTGGTTTCAAACCGGAACCGCTAGACATTAGCGATGTCCGGCGATGGGTCGGACGGCCATTGGCCGGCGCTCAGTTGAAAGAGCCGATCGCCCGCAACGATATCCGCCGATGGGTGCAGGGGATGCAGAATCCCAATCGGCTTTATTACGACGAACAATTCGCAGGGCAAAGCGCGTTGGGTGAGTTGGTCGCGCCGCAGTCGTTTTTGGTCTGCTGCACGGTGGGGCTGGCCGCAGTGCCCGGGATGCAGGGCAATGTTCCCGGCGTTCACATGCTGCTCGGTGGGGACGAGTATTGGTTTTACGGACCGCGGGTGAAACCCGGCGATCGGATTTGCACGGATACGATGCTGTTTGATTACCGCCTCACCGAAACCAGGTTCGGTGGGCCGACGCTGTTGTCCCGCGGCGATACCTCTTTTTTCAACCAGCGCGGCGAAGCACTCGGAAAACTTCGTTCGACCTCAATCCGATACAACCCCGAAAATGCCCGCCTGCGCGATACGTTGGGCGGACATAGCGGCGAGCCGCAATGGACCGCCGAAGACCTCACGCGCCTGGAAGAGGAAAAATTCGCGTATTACCGGAGTATCGAGCGGCATGTCGTACGCGGCTTCGATTCGGTACGCGTTGGCGAAGAGCTGCCGATTCGTCCGATCGGACCGCATTCGATCCAAACTTTCAGTACCGAATGGCGTTCTTTCATCTTCACCGTCTGGGGTGCACAGAGTGAGCCGGAAATCGCCTGCGCAACGCGCGACCCGGCGCAGATATTTCACGACTTGGAGAAGGCCCGGATCGATCCTTCGTATGCGGACGGACTCTACGCCGGGCCGTCGAGGGCGCATGTGGTGGAAAGTGACGCGCGACAGCTGGCGGTTCCGCGCGGCTACGGCTACGGCGCGGTGATGGGCGCCTGGGTTTTGGACTACCTGGCCAATTGGGCCGGTGAACTCGGCATGGTCGTGCATTCCAACGTGCGGTACACATCGTTTCCGCTAACCGGTGACGTTACTTACATGGCAGCCCGAGTTACCGGCATGGTGCCGCAACCAGAGCGGCGATGGGGACTCGTGACAGTCGAAATTGAAATGAAGAATCAGGATCGGATCCTGATCGGCAAGGGACCGGCGGAGATCCGTCTTACCCAGGTGGAAAAATGATTCAGTTCGAATTGATTGCGCAAGGATATGGTCTGGTCGAAGCACCGCGGGTGGACTCGCAGGGGCGTCTGCTCTTCTGCGACAATCTCAATGGCGGTGTCTACCGGCGCGCAGCTGACGGTTCCATTGAAGTGCTGCTGCCGGATCGCAAGGGAGTCGGCGGGATGGCGTTTAACCGCGATGGCGGGATTGTCATGAGCGGCGAGGACGTCGCGCTCTGGAATGAACCGACTGGGACCGTTCGCAAACTGTTCGGAGGCCATCCGGGACGGGTGGGAAAATTCTTCAACGACCTGACTGTCGACAGCCACGGCAGTGTTTATGTCGGTACCGTGAACGGCGACTCCTCGACTGCAGGCAAGCAGAAGGTTCCTCCCGGCGATCTCTACCGTGTGGACCCAGAAGGTACCTCCACTCTTCTTTGCGAGGGAATCCCGGCCAGCAATGGTCTTGGCTTCAGCCCCGACGGCCGCTTGCTATACCACGCCAATTCTATGCCCGGTCAAATCTGGGTGCAGGACGTCGGCGCGGACCGCAGCGTGCGGGACCGCCGGCTGTTTGCCAAGATCGACGACGGATGGCCCGACGGGCTGGCGGTGGATGCCGAGGGTGGAATCTGGGTCGCCGTGGTGTTTTCAAGTTGCGTGATGCGGTTTCGCAGCGACGGAACGTTGGATCGCAAGGTTGAGCTTCCCGTGAAGAAAGTGGTGAGCCTGGTTTTCGGAGGAGCGGATTTGCGCGACCTTTACGTGGTGACTGCACAGAGCCGCAGTCAAAAGGGTGCAATCTACCGCGGCCGCAGCGACATACCAGGGCTTCCTTTGCCGCTCGCCCACTTCTGATGTTCAGTCCTCAGTGGATCAAATCTCTGCAGCACGGTGTATGGACGCGCGGAGGCGCGCGAGATCCTTCGCCGTTGGCTCAGGATGACGGAAGTACTGTCACCTTCAGATTATATGAACTTTGCAACCGGCCGTTGTTAAACTGGCCGCAACGCCTGGCCCGGCAGATCTCCCGAATGCCGTCCCTCTTCCAGCAGCACCTTGCCATTGACGATGACGTGCCTGATACCCTCCGCTCTGGAAACCATCCTTCGCCCGCCGCGCGGCAGGTCGTCGCGGATTTCCGGGCGTTCGTTGCAGCCAACCTTATCGCGATCGAAGATCGTTATGTCAGCCGCCATTCCTGCCGCGAGCCGTCCGCGGTCGCGCAGGCCGAAGAAGGTCGCCGGCTCGGACGTGATGCGCTTGATCGCGTGCTCCAGCGCCACCGCCTGCCGCTCCCGCACAAAGGTGCCGAGCAGATAAGTCGGGTAGCCGGCGTTGCACAACATATCGACGTGAGCGCCGCCGTCGGAGATCCCGATCATCGTACGCGGATCGGAAAGCTTGCGCGCGACGCGCTCCGGATTGATATCCAGCAGCGGGACCAGGTAAACGAGTTTAAGGTCGTCCTCCAAAGGCAGGTCGAAGAACACGTCCAGCGGGTCCTGGCCGCGCATCTGCGCCACTTGCGCGATGCTCTTCCACAGCATGCCTTCCAGCGCCGGATTGCTGACCTCCTTGACCTGCACGCTCTCCCACCATTTCTGCTGGCTCGACCCTCTTCTGAACTGGGTGCGAAAGGCGGCGCGGAAGTCCGGGTTTGAATAGATCCGTTTCTTTTCTTCCACCGTCTCGGCGGAGAACAGCGGCTTACAGCATTCCAGCATCCCGAAAATAAATGGGTTGCGCAGATGGAAATCGATAATGAGCGGCCGCACCGCGACCTGCGGGCGCCCGCCGCGCGCAATCAGCGGCGCAGCCATCTCCAGCGTCTTCATACACGCTTCGGGATGTTCGTCGGAGTCGCGCAGATTAAGCCACGTGACCGGGCGTCCGCTCGAGTCCATCAGCAGTTTGATCAATTCATACTCGCGTTCGGAAAGCGTGCTGGGCAGGCGTGTGAGAGCAATCTCGATCACTCCGCGGCCGGCTTCGCGCAGCACGTCGGCATAGGCGCGCAATTCATCGTCGCTCGCCAGGCGGCACGCCAACGGTTGTCCCTGGTAGCCCAGATGCTGGCGCATCACGGTCAGAGAAAAACCCAGCGCGCCGGCTGAGATCGCCTCACTGAGCAAGCGGCGGATCTGCCCGGTTTCCTCCTCGGTTGCCGCGCGGCCCATCGCGTCTTCGCCCATCACCCAGTGGCGGAACGGCGAAAGCGCGGCCAGGAAGCCCAGGTTGATGCCGCAGCCGCGGCGCTGCGCCGCCGCGATATATTCGGGGAAGGTTTGCCAATCCCAGGTGAGTCCGCCTTCGAGCACGTCGTAAGGAATAGCCTCGACGTGCTCCAGGTTCTTCGCCGCAATCTCATGTTCCTTTGCAACCGGCCGGCAGGGCGCAAGCCCAACGCCGCAATTGCCCATGATTACCGTCGTGACCCCGTGCCAGGAGGAGCACGTTACCATCGGGTCCCAGCAGATTTGCGCGTCGTAATGCGTGTGCGGGTCGATAAAGCCGGGACTGACGATCAGGCCGGACGCATCGATCACGCGGTGCGCGAGCCCGTTGACGTCACCAACTTCCACGACACGCCCGCCCGCCGCCGCGATATTGCCGTGGTAGGCCGGCGCGCCGGTGCCGTCCACGATAGTTCCGTTTTTGACCAGCAAATCGTACGCCATCGCGGAGTCCTCCTGAGCTGAGATTGCGCGCTGATTCCGCGCAAAGTCAAGGCGTTAGCCGCCCGCTTGCAAGACTATGAGTGCAAAACGCGCCCGGGCAGAGCACCGGTATGATGATGGTTATCGTAGAGAATCTGCCCGTTTACGGCCACGTATTTGATTCCCGGATCGGCGGGCCAGACCAGTCGGCGGCCGCCGCCCGGCAAATCGGTACGCCATTGCTGGCGCTTGACAGGTGCTGCGCTGTCTAGACCAATCTCATTGTAGTCAAAGATGCACAAATCGGCGGCCATTCCCGACGCCAGGCGTCCGCGGTCCCTGATGCCCCAGAAATCCGCGGGCTGGCTGGTGATGCGCCGCACCGCCTCCTCCAGGCTGAGCGCGCCGCGGTTGCGCGCCCAGGTGCCCAGCACGTAAGTGCAATAGCCGGCGTTATCGTGCATGTCCACGTGCGCGCCGCCGTCCGACAGCCCGATCAGCGTGCGCTGATCGGCGACCAGCTTTGCCACGCGCTTGGGGTCGTTGTTGAACAGCGCAATCTCGAAGCTGGTTTCCAGCCCGTCCTCCAGCGCCAGATCGAAGAACGCGTCGGCGGCGTCCTTGCGGGTCGCCGCGGCAAGCTCCGGAATGGTCATGCCGGCGTAACGGGTCAGACCCGGATTCACCACTTCCTGCACTGTGATCAAATCCCAGTTGAAGGAAAAGGCCTTTACCTTGCGGCTCTCCTCGCGAAACGCGCGGCGAAAACCGGCGTCGGCGTAAACGCGCATCTGTTGATCGAGAGGGCGCGCGACCACCGCCTTGCAGCAGTCGAAGCCTCCGAAAATAAAAGGATTGCGCAAATTGAACTTGTTGTAGACGGGCAGAGCGTTGGTCTGTGCGATCGCGCCGCGCCGCGTGAGCGCTTCGGCGCGCGCCAGGGAACGCTGGCAGGCTTCGGGATCGTCGTCGCGGTCAAGCAGCATCAGCCAGGTGATCGGGCGGCGGCTTTCGGTAAGCATCACGTCGAGCAGGCGCGCCTCGCCGTCGCCGAGGATGCCAGGCGATTTCGTCAGCGCCACCTCGATAGATCCTTTGCCCAACTCGCGCAAGGCGTTGCAGTAGGCGGCCAACTCCGGCTCACCGGCCAGGCGGCAGGCCAGGGGCCGCCCCTCGTGGCCGACATGCTGGCGCATGGTGGTGGTCGTCCATCCGAAAGCGCCGGCGGCGACAGCCTCTTTGAGCAGCGCCTTGATTTGAGCGGTTTGCTCGACCGTGGCGGCGCGCTCGCACGCTTCCTCACCCATCACATAGAAGCGAAACGGCGTCAGCGCTGCGACGAACGCGATATTGATTCCGAACGCGCGCTGTTCGCCCGCTGCGATGTATTGCGGAAAGCTCTCCCATTTCCATTCGATGCCGCGGGTCATCGCCTCATATGGAATTGCCTCGAGATTGACCAGGTCATGCAGCAACGCAGCGCGATCGGCCGGACGGCATGGCGCCAGGGTGACGCCGCAATTGCCCATCACCACCGTCGTTACACCATGCCATGACGATGAAGTGACGAGCGAGTCCCACCAGATTTGCGCGTCGAAATGGGTGTGGGGATCGACGAAGCCGGGCGCGACGATCAAGCCCGAGGCGTCGATAGTCCTTTCAGCCGGCTCTTCGATCCTGCCAATCCGCACAATCCGGCCTCCGGCGATCGCCAGGTCCGCCCGGTATGCGTCGGCTCCGGTGCCGTCGACCACGGTTCCGCCTTTGATCAACAAATCGCAGGGCATCGGCGAGCCTCCTGCGCCGGAGCTTGCTCGCCGGATCGGCACAAAGTCAAGGCGCTGCGCCACTGGCATAAACGCGCGCCTGCGGCCATCATACGCCTGAGATTGTGCAGCTCAGGAGAGTCGAACGATGGCGGGACTGCTCGAAGGCAAATGCAGCCTGATCACTGGAGCGGGGACCGGAATCGGCCGCGGCGCCGCGCTGTGTTTTGCGCGCCACGGCGCTCGGGTGGCAGTGGCCGATATCGTCGCCGAAACAGGCGAGGAAACGGTGCGGCTGATCAAGGAGCAGGACGGCGACTCGCTATTCATCAAATGCAACGTGGCGCATGCTTCCGACGTTAAGGCGATGGTCGGCCGCGTCGTGACGGCCTTTGGCCGGCTCGATTGCGCGTTCAACAACGCCGGAGTCGAAACGGCGCTGCTCAAACTGGCGGACGACACCGAGGAGAACTTCGACCGCCTGACCGCAATCAACATGAAGGGCGTCTGGCTGTGCATGAAGTATGAGATTCATCAGATGCTGGCGCAGGGCGGAGGCGGCGCAATCGTCAACACCGCTTCGACCGCGGGCCTGGTCGGCACGGATCTTCACGCGATTTACTGCGCGACCAAGTTCGGCGTGATCGGCCTGACGAAGACCGGCGCTATCGAGTACGCGAAGGACGGCATCCGCATCAATGCAATCTGTCCGGGTGGAACGGAGACGCCGATGCTCCAGCGGCTGATTCCCGAACTCAAGCAGCGCGGCCGGACGATGGCCCGGATGACGCCGCTGGCGCGAACCGCCAGGCCCGACGAGATGGGTGAAGCGGCGGCGTGGCTATGCTCGGACCGCGCGTCGTTCGTGACCGGTCATTCGCTGGTAGCCGACGGCGGATTGACCGTGCAGTAGTCTCAGGGCTTGATGAGCTTCAGGCTCGGCGTGTCTTTGCGATCCCAGCTCTCTTCGAAAATGCGCCGGTAACCGGTCTTCTTGATCAGCCATTCCCCGCTGGTTTTCACATACTCGTCGTGGTAATAGGCGCAGATCCTGAGTCCGGTCTGCTCGGTCTTGTGCAGCAGGTAGTTGTAGAGCGCCCACGTGCCCCTGGCGGTGGTGGGGCTGGTCAGCTCGATCTCCGGATGATGCACCTGGTGAACGCCAATCAGTCCCGTCGGACCGCCCATCGCGCTGTCCTTGAGGAACTGTATGATTGCGGCGCGGCCGGAGAATCTCAGCTCCCCGTCCGAGTAGTCGGTGGTGGCGTCGGGCGCGAAAGTGGTGCCCATCTCGTCCCACTGCTTCGTATCCAAGCATCGGAGGTATTTGTACTTGAGCCGTTTGATCGCCTCGATGTCTTCCAGGGCTTGTATTCGCGCTTCGAGTTCGCTTGCACTGGCCATCTTGAACCCTCCGTTTGGTATGCGATGCGGCGCCGGGGCGCTACGCCCTTTGGCAGCTTACGCCAGTTTTGGGCCCGGGCGGGAGCATCGGCCGCGGCAATTTCACCGCTCGATTCCAGCCGCGGAGCAATTGCGATTTTCCCGCGATAGCGTCAGGTTAAGGACCAGCTCGCGGGAGGCGCGAAACATGAAGAACGGTTTTAAGGTCGTTGATTCGGATATGCACCTGATCGAACCCGCCGATCTCTGGCAGCGGTATATCGATCCGAAGTTCAAGAACGAGGCCCCGGTCGGCAGCGATGCGCCAATGCCGCGCAATATCGGCGTCAGTCTCGCACGCGGCAAATCCACCAACCATGCCGACGTGGCTCCGCACATGCTCAACTGGTTCAAGGCGTTGAGCAAACACATGGCGCCGGTCGAAGGCGAATACGAGTTCGCGGCGCGGCGTGGCTTCGACGGGGAATCCCAGCTTGAAGCCATGAACCGCGAAGGCATCGACGTCGCCGTGCTGTATCCTTCGCGCGGGTTGTTCGTGCTGGGAGTAGACAGCACGGAGACTGCGGGATCGGACGGAATGGACCCTGCTGTGGCCACCGCGATTGCGCGCGGGTACAACGATTGGTTGTACGATTTCATGGCGCCAGATCGAAAGCGCATGTATAACGCTGCGATGATCGCGGCGCACGACGTCAACGCCGCAGCCGCCGAGACCCGCCGATGCGTGGAGAAGTACGGATTCAAGGCAATTTTCCTGCTGCCCGGGCAGATCAACAAGCGTCCGTGGCACGACCCGCACTATGATCCGCTGTGGGCGCAATGCGAGCAGCTCGGTATCCCGGTTGTGTTTCACGGCGGCGGGCCGGACTATCTGAACGATTTCGGCCAGGGCCTCTACGACAAGTTGATGCTATGGCACACCTTCTCGCACAGCCTGGGCCCCATGTCGGCGCTGGTCAGCTTTGCGGGCGGCGGAGTGCTGGAGCGGTTTCCGCACCTGCGTGCCGGCTTCCTGGAGGCGAATTGCTCGTGGGCGCCTTGGCTGTTGGCCCGCCTCGACGACCATTACGAGGAATACATCGGCCGCTTCGAGGTCAAGCTCTCCAAGCTGCCGTCCGAACATTTCCGCGACAATTGCTACATCTCGGTTGAGGCCGACGAAAAACCGGCCCGGCTGGTGGTTGATTGGATGGGCGACGACAACGTGGTCTTTTCCACCGACTATCCGCATCCGGACAGCAAGTTTCCCCACGCGGTGGACAAGTTCCTGTCGATGCCGCTGTCCGATGACTCCCGGCGCAAGTTCCTGTGGGATAATTGCGCGCGTTTGTACAACCTGGATTAATCCCGCCGGATGGGCGCAGGAGCGAGTTGGCGGCATGAAATTCGGTTTGTTTTCAGAGTTCGAGCTGGGAAGAGGCACGTACGACCGGGTTGCCGGTCTGTACGATGACTATATCAAGCAGGCATGCTTCGCCGAGGAGCATGGCTTCGAGTCGATCTGGGTGCTGGAGCATCACTTCACCGATCTTTATTCCTACTGTTCCGCGCCCGAAATTCTCCTGGCTTCCTTGGCGGCACGCACCAGTGTGGTCCGGCTTGGATGCGGCGTTTGCCTGCTGCCGTACCACAACCCCCTGACCGTGGCCGAACGCTACGCCACGTTGGACAATCTGTGTCACGGCCGGCTGGAGTTTGGAATCGGGCGCGGTGTTCCAACCTTTGAGTGGAACAAGTTCCGCCCTGAACCCTTCGAGCAGGGACGCGACATCATGTACGAAGCGCTCGAAGTCGTACTCAAGTGCTGGACCGGCGAAGACTTCGTCCATCGTGGAAAGTTTTTCCAAATCGACAAACCCATAAATGTAATTCCCAAGCCGATGCAAAAACCTCATCCGCGGATCCACGCCGCGATTACCAGTCCCGATTCAGCGGCGGTGTATGGCGGCAAGGGTTGGGAAGCGATGAGCCTCGCGCGCGTCAACCCGCTCTCCGAGATCGCTCAACTAGCCGCCGCCTTTCGCGGCGCGCGCGCGAAAGCAGGCGGGCGCGGCGAGTTCTCGGTGCTGGTCGATATCCATTGCGCCCCCACCGATCGCGAAGCGGATGAGCGCTTCAGCGGATACCACAAGTGGTTCTTCACCGAGATGGGCCGCACTTACTATCCGGTGCCGCAGGCAGGCGCACCCGCCGACATGCCCTCGGGCAACAGTATCGTACGCTACCTGTTGGGACAGGCGGGGTTCGAGGAATTCAAGCGCACCGGGATGGTAATCTCGGGCAGCCCGCGGACCTGCGTCGAAGAGCTGCGAAAATTCAAGGACGCGGGCGCCGATCGGATCATGTGCCAGTTCAAGCTCGGCCTGATGCCGCATCGGGAGACCATGGCGTCGATGGAGTTGTTCGCGCGCGAGGTGATGCCGGCCTTTGCCTGAACTGAGGCCGGCGCGATCGCGTGGAGGTAAAAACATGGCATTGGATCTCACCGGAAAGACCGCTCTCATAACCGGCGCAGCCAGCGGTATCGGGCGTGAGACGGCGCAACTGTTCGCCCGCCAGGGCGCGGACATCGCGGCGGCCGATCGATACCTGGAACCGGCCGAAAAGGTAGCCGCCGAAATCCGCAGGCAGGGCCGCAAGGCGATCGCGATCCAGGTGGAAATCAGTGATGAGCCGCAGGTTGAGGCGATGGTGGAGCGGGCGGTTCGCGAACTGGGCCGAATCGATGTGCTGGTCGCGGCCGCCGCGATTCCGTTTCCCAACTACGGCGCCGGCGAAGGCAGCCGCCATCTGCTGGTTGACGAGCCGCTGGAAGACTGGCGCCGGATGATGAACGTCAATCTCGATGGCACGTTCCTGACCGACCGCCACGTCGCGCGCGCGATGATCAAGGCCGACAAGGGCGGAAGAATCATTAATATCGCTTCGGGCGCCGGGATCTTTCCGTCGGCGCGCGGAGGGCCGTACTCCGTCAGCAAGGCCGGCGTCTGGATGCTCACTAAAACCCTGGCGGTTGAGTTGGCGCGCCACGGAATTACGTCCAACGCGATTGCGCCGGGCTTTATCGAAACGCCGATGACGGAGCAGATCAGGCAGAGCGAGCGAACCGCGAACGCGGTGTTGGGCTCGATTCCGCTGCGCCGCTTCGGCAAGCCGTATGATATCGCGGCGACCGCGCTGTTCCTGGCCAGTGAGGAAGGGGCATACTACACCGGCCAACTGATGCATCCTAACGGCGGGGTTCTGATCCCCTAGCAGAGTGCGCGCCGTAGCCGTCGGCGCGGATTGCGGAGAGGCTATGGAAGTCGGCGTATCTTATGTTCCCACCTGGAATGCGATCTATCCGGCGCAGCTCGCCATGGCGGCAGAAGAACGCGGACTCGACGCGCTCTTCGTACCGGAGCATACGCACGTGCCGGTCAACGAATCCGTACCGTGGCCGCCGCAGGCTTTCGCCGAGCAGTACAAGAATATGTTCGACAACATGATCGCTTTGAGCACCGCCGCGGCGGTCACCAGGCGAATCAAGGTCGGCACGTCGATCTGCCTCGTCACCGAGCATGATCCGATCGTCCTGGCCAAACAGGTCGCTTCGCTAGACCGCCTTTCCGGCGGCCGTTTTGTGTTCGGGGTCGGCTCCGGCGGAAGAATTGAGGAGATGGCGCACCACGGCGTTGCGTGGAAGAACCGCTGGAAGGTGTTCCGCGAACGTATCGAGGCGATGAAGCAGATCTGGGCCAACGAAGAGGCGGAATACCATGGCGAGTTCGTCAACTTTGACGCGATACGATGCCCCCCGCGCCCGGTCCAGAAGCCTCACCCGCCGATCCTGCTCGGTGCGATGGCGTCGCGCTCGCTGGATCGCATCGTTGACTACTGCGACGGATGGCTGCCGCAGCGGGTGCCGATCGAGACGTTCAAGACGATGCTGAAGGATTTGCGCGGCCGCGCCGAAGCCAGAGGACGCGATCCCAAGACGATTCGGATCACTGTGCATCGCTTCGTTTGGCAGAAGATCGAGCCGGAAAAAGCCGCGCTCGACGAGTATGCGCGTGAGGGGGTGGAAAGGGTGATTTATCGCATCCCGTCGGAAGGCAAGGAACAGACGCTTGCGCGTCTCGATCAACTCGCGGGCATATTACCGGTAGGGCATTAGACCATGAGCACCGATATTGGCGGCGCGCTGGCGCTTGACCGTGCGCTGATCAGCGAGACGATTTTCCGCTATCACCGTTCGTTCGACCTCAGGGATTGGGAAACCTGCCGCACTTTCTTTACCGATATGGTTGAGGTCGAGACTACCGGGATGGAGGGCAGTGGGGCGCAAGTCCAGAGCTACGCCCGCGAGCGTTTGCTCAAGATACTGCAGCGGATGGGACCGGCGGATTCGGTGTCACAGCATTTCAGCGGCAATCACATTGTCGAGATCAATGGCGACGACGCGGTTTGTATCGCCAGTTCGATGGCCCGCAGCCGCAAGTCGCAGGGCAGCAACCAGACGGTCAGTTTCGTCGGCGGGTGGTACACCTTCAACCTGGTCAGAACTCGCGACGGATGGAAGATCTGCAAGTTCCGCTTCGACCAGGCGTGGAGCGAGTCGCGCGCCCCTGACTGGTGATAGATGCGGATCAGCCTTGCGCGAGTTCGTGCAATGCTCGAGCGCATTGCATGGGAGCGGTGAACATGATCTCGTGGCTCGCCTTGACAAAGCGCATGGTTGGATTGGCCAGGCGGCTGGAGAAATTGGGATGCCAATGGCCCGCGCCGCGCGCGATGTCGTCTTCGCACACCAGGAAACTTTGCGGAACTCCGCAGGTGTAGAAATCCTTCATTGAGACCGGCTCGAGCATCGGGGCGATGGGCTCCGGCACCAGCGCCGCGAGCACGAAGTCCTGCAGGTGGCGTTCGGCGTCCTGGATGTAAGCGGTGCGGAACATCTGCTCGTCCACCGGAGAGGACGGGTCGGGCTGCGAGCGCATCGCTTCCAGCGTCCGGACAATCGCGCCGGCGTCGGGCAGCGTAGCGATCGCGCTTTCGCCGTCGTGCGGTACGATCGCGCTGATATAGATTACGCGTTTGAGGCGCCGCGGGATTTTTTGGACGACGCCGGAAATCGTGACGCCGCCCAGGCTATGACCGGCCAGCACTACGTCGCGAAGACCGCGCTCTTCGATGAACTTCACCACGCTCTCGACATAACCAGCCAACGAGGCGTCGGCGCGGCCAACGTTGCTCGCGCCGTGTCCCGGCAGGTCAACCGCTAACGCCCGGTCGCCCAGTTTCTCGAGCTGTCTAATTACTGCGGCCCAGCACCATGCGCCGTGCCACGCGCCATGCACCAATACGAATATGTCGCCCATAAGCTTTTCGGGTGATCTAGCGCGGTGCTCTCTGCGCGGCAAGTGATGCGGGCGAGCCTGATCGTGCGGTTTCCGATGCGCGGGAATTTTGTTAAACACCGACATTGCCAGGGAGGAAAGTCATGAGCGCTGCAGACGAAGGCAAGGCGTTGACCGACGCGATGGAGGCTTTCCACGGATACCTGCGCGAAGCGCAGCAACTGATCCGGCAAGCGCCGGGGCTGACGATTGAGGAGCGGGCTGACGGCTATGCTTACCTGATGGGTCTGATGGTGAACATCGTGCAAAGCTCGATGGCCAACGTCGATCCAATTCATCCCCAATTCCGGCGCGGCCAAGACACTTTCTCCAAGTACGGTCTGGACAACCCGGACAACCTTTACGCCGGCGCCCATATCGACGACACCGGCGACTATCGCATCAAGGGGACGCGCGGAACCTCCACTGATTTCCTTTTTCAGATTTTTGCGGGTAATCCGGGCGACGGCTCCCTGGCCAAGATACTCGATCAACTTGATTTGGATCGTATCCAATTCAACCCCGAAGGCACTTACGAAATTGTTGTCAGCCGCAATCCGCAGCCCGGCAATTGGCTGAAGAGCGGATCCGGTGCCTCGCTTATCGTTCTGCGCCAATGCTTTGGCGACGACTGGCCGCATCAGCGCAAGGGCGAGATATTCATCGAGCGGATCGGTGCCGAGGGAACGGCGGCGCCCAGGCCCACGCCTGATCAGGTGGCGCATCGAATCCGCGAAGCGGGCCGCCTGCTGGCGGTACATGTCCGTTACTGGATCGAGTTCAACGAAAAAATGGTGGGGCCGACCCCGGTCAATGCGATCGCCAAACCGTGGCGCACCGTCGGCGGTATCGCGGGTCAGTTCATCAGCGCGGGCAAATTCAATCTGGCCGACGACCAGGCGCTGGTCCTTACTTTTGAGCCGGTCAACGTGAGCTACGCGAACATCCTGATGGCCGACCTGTGGTGGTTCATCACCTATGACTACCGCGACCGTCAGACCAGCTACGCGCTACCGGGACAAGCCTGGCAAAGCCGCGACGGCAAGTACCGTTACGTGATCAGCAAAGAGGACCCCGGCGTTCCGAATTGGCTGGATACCTGCGGACGCCCGCGGGGCACCATCTTTCTGCGCTGGCAGGGCGTAACCGGCGCGGAGCCGCAGCAGCCGGAGGCGAAAGTGGTCAAAGTGGCGAGCGTGCGCAAGGAACTTCCCGACAGCGACCCGGTCATCATGGCGGAGGAACGCCGCCGTCAGATCGCCGCGCGCTCCGAAGCAATCAGCCGGCGCTACGGAATATAGCCGAAAAGCAAAATCCTCCCGGAGGACAACCTCAGGAGACTTTAATGAACGTTCAAGAGTTGATCGACGCCGCGCGCTCGCGCAGCGGATTGAACGACTTTGGCGCGGATTCCTTTCGGGAAGGGCTGGAACGGCTGGTCGATTCGATCAACCGGGAAAGCAAGCTTAATGAACTGGGCGTCCTTGCCGTGCCCGAAATGCTGATCGGCCTGTTGATCACCCGGCTGCAAGTCGAGGATTGGTACCGCCGGCATCCGGAGATCGATGACGAGCAGATCGTGGCGCCGCTGTTTGGCGTGGGATTGCCGCGCACCGGTACCACGGCGCTGTCCTTCATGCTGGCGCAGGACCCCAACACCCGCTCGCTGCGCGTGTGGGAAGCGGCGCAGCCTTGCCCGCCGCCCCGCAGCGCCACCGAACACACCGACGCGCGAATCGCTCAGTGCGCAGCCAATATGCAAGCGGGCCTGGAGCGATGTCCGGAGCGTCGCGAGATGCTGCCGTGGGATGCGGAAGGACCGATCGAATGCCTTTATCTTCTGTTCCTGGACTTCAAATTCCAGGCGTTCGAATCCGCAGTGCATGTGCCCTCATATATCGAATGGCTCAACTCCAGTGCCGACATGGAGCCCGCCTACCGCTACCACAAGCGCGTGTTGAAACTGCTCCAGTGGCGCTGTCCGCCCAAACGCTGGAGCCTTAAGTCGCCCACGCACATGCTTTATATCAATGCGCTCCACAAGGTTTATCCCGACGCCCGCTTCGTGATGACCCATCGGCATCCCGCGCAGGTTCTGCCGTCGCTTGCCGACCTGCTATGGTCGACGCGTCGCGAAATGCTGGCCGATCCGATGCCGCGATGGTACGCCAACCACGCCATGAAAGAATGGGCTCTGGCCATCGGTCGTCTGACGACCCTGCGCGATCGCGTTGGCCAGCGACATTTTTACGACATCGCGTTTCGCGATTTCATGGCCGACCCGATCCGCGAGATGCGTGGCCTTTACAGATGGCTGGGCTGGGAGTTGAGTGCCGGCACAGAAAAGCTGATGCTGGCCTGGCAGGCAAAAAATCCGAAGGGATCGCACAAGGTGGCGCCGGAAAAATACGGCCTGGACAATAACTCGATCGATAAAACTTATGGCTTCTATATCAAACGCTACGCCGCGCTGCTGTAACACATCTCTTCTTTCGATCCCCGGTTCGTTCCATGAAGGATGACGGAAACTCATGCGCATCGAAAATAAAAACGCGATAATCACTGGCGGCGCGAGCGGTATTGGACGCGCCACCGCCCGCCGATTCGTCGCCGAGGGCGCCAGTGTCCTGATCGCCGACCGCAATCTCGCCGCCGGCGAGCAGCTCGCGCGTGAACTGGGCGCGTCCGGGCGCAAGGCTATCTTCCACAAGGTGGACGTTAGCGACGAAACGCAAGTCGAAGCGATGGTGGGGCGCGGGGTGAGCGAACTTGGCGGCGTTGACATCCTGGTTGCCGCCGCTGCTATCCCTTATGCCGGCTTTGGCGGCGCGGAGGATCGCCATCGCGCGATTGTGGACAAGCCGTTCGCCGAATGGCGTGAGCTTTTGAGCATCAACCTGGACGGCGTTTTCCTGGTTGATCGTGCCGTGGCCCGCGCGATGGTCAAGAGTGGGCGGGGCGGGCGCATCATTAATATAGCCTCGATCATGGGACTGCGGCCGGCGGTCAACAGCAGCGATTACTGTGTCAGCAAGGCGGGAGTGTGGATGCTGACCAAGGTGCTGGCGCTGGAGCTCGCATCGCATGGCATCACGGTCAACGCGATCGCCCCTGGCGGGGTGCGCACGCCGATGCTGGAAGCGGCGTTGCAGCGCGACCCGAAGATGGAACAGGGTATCGTCGATTCCGTGCCGCTGCATCGGATCGCCGAGCCTGACGAGCTGGCCTCCACGGCGTTGTTCCTGGCCAGCGATGAGGCAGCTTATTACACCGGGGCTTTGTTGCACGTCAACGGCGGCACTCTGATGGTCTAGCGTCGGAAATCCGCGAAGCGCTGAGCGAACCTTTGTCGCGGCGACAAGAAGCGTATTTCGCACTATCCGCCGGTCTGCCCTTCCCGGGCGCGCTTACTCAAATCATGAAGTGAGGAGCCGGCCAAAGTGGGTCCGTTCGTGACTCTTCTCCAGGACGCCGCAACCGGTCCGGAATGAGCCCGGAGGGTCAGGCAGCGGCAAAGATGGCGAGTGCAGGCTTTGGCGCGGCTGTTGAAGCGCGAAGGCCGCGGGCTTCCAGCGCGCGGCCTTCGAAAAACGTTACTTCATAACCTGCGAGAGCGAGCCCGGGAAGGCCATAGCCGCATCCTGTAGTCGTGCGGGAACTTTATCGCCGATGGTCAGATCGTACTGAAAAGCGATGGTCTGATGGCTGTTTTGAAAATCAACCGGGCCATTGTTTACGCTGCCTGCCGCACTTACTAGGGTCTTCTGACCCAGGTAATCCAACACCCGCTGCCGATAAGGAGAGACCCTCCAATACTTGTCGCTATGGTCGAATTCTTCGACTACGGCCTCAATGAAGCCGTCCTTGTCGATATACATTATCTTATGATTGAAACAATACCGGCCAAGCACCGGAAGGGGCTCCAGGTCCACTATGTACATATCGCGCAACTGCCATCGCGAGATCTCGGGTTTGGGCCATCCGAGAATTCCCGACGCCTTGGTCACATACGAATCCGGACGCGTCGAACCTTCGGTGTCCAAAAGCGCCCAGAGCAATTTCTTCTCGCCTAGAAATGTAATCTTGAAGTAGGGAATCTGAAAGATCGGGTCGTCGTTGATAAAGTCGGTGCCCAGGATAGGCGCGCATTTGGCCGAAGAGGAAAGTCTCAGAGCGCGCCGCAAAGACGGCAAAAAGACGTAACTCTCCGGGTCCTTCACGGGATCGGCCGGAGTGAGTTCAATCTCGGTCGTGTATTTTGACTGCTCAGGGGTGATTACGAGATAGCGTCCGCTGCTAAGATAACCGGCGGAATACGGAAGGTTATGCGGAAAGCCCGGCTCGCTCAGGTGCGAGAGCCGGTAGGACACGTCATCCGTAATGGTGGTGGTGATATTATGGTAGCGGTCCGATAACCAGTTAAAAGCAAAATAGTCGATTATTCGCGGCTGATAGCTCATCCAGAAATTGTATATTACTTTGTATGCGAGCAGCGGTTCGGTGGGGTTGGGACCGAACGGCAAGCCTCCGGAATCCTGGACGGGCGGCGAAATCGTATAGCTGCCGTTTTGTACGGGAACCAGCTTGCTCTGGGCGAAGTATTTTTCGGTATCTTTTGCGTACTGGGAGATGTACGGATAGTTTTCGGTTGGCCCCACCTTTATTTTGTATTCGGGTTCCCGGCCGAACTTAATCGGATATTGTCCGGCAAACAGCACCTGGAGAAACAGGGGCATGAACGCCTTGTAGCGCGTCCAGTTGTCCAGGTTGATTTCGGTTCCAGGCGGGATCGTGCTGCTGGATGAAGCGTCAACCATTTGCTTGTAGATGTTGGTATCGTACGTGACCTGCGCCGAAGCGCTTGGGACCGAAAGTCCGATCAGAGCCAGTAGCGCAATTACCGTCCACAGGCGTATCGATTGGGTGCGGATAGAGATAAACATAAGGTTCTCTTCCTGTTGCCGCGCCGCCTTGGCGGGCGGACGGCGCGCATTCTGGGTTTCGGAGCTCGAACAGCTTGAGGGTCTGCCCTGACGTGGCGGCCCTGGTTTCTTTTGGCGATCCAAATGTGAATCCCTTAGGATTGATCCAATCGAGACGCAAGTAGGGGGAGTGGTTTGGTGCCACTTTGTGTAAGCTTTTTGACAAAAAGTCGCAGGATCGGACTCTTGCTTTTGGTTCGTCGCCTTTATTGCCATTATGCGACGGACTGCCATCGGACCGGATTACGAGCCTCTGACCGGGCGGTCCGGCGCTTGCGTTTCGCCATGCCTAAGGCGCAAAAGAAGCTGGAATGGAAAGCGTCGAGCTTAACGAAGCCAGACCGTTAGCGGCTCGCCGAAGCAAGCGCGGCTCTGACGATCGCGAGCGCTGGTTGCAAGGGCGGCTTAGCTGGTTGCCCCAGGAGCGGCTGCGCGAGCTTGCCCGGGTAGCCAAAATAGAGCGGATTAAAACGCGCAGCACTATCAACCTCAGCCGTGACGTGGTCCGCTTCGTGCTTACGGGCGCCGTACGCTTGCAATACGCGGCTAGCGCTCACAGCACCACCGTCATCTCGATTTCTGGGCCAGGCGATTTGCTTACCAAGTTGTTCTTCAAGGAGGCCCCCAGAGTTAAAGTGCAGGCAATCACGGACTGCGCTCTGCTCACTCTGCCCCGTAAGCCTTTCCTCGACGCAGTTATCGGAAACTCTGACGAAGGGTTGGACCAGGCGGTTGAGTTGATTTTCGGCAGAGCCCTGGCGCTGCTCGCGCGCTACTGGCAGACGCTGGGCGGCCGCCTGATGGTTCGGCTGGCAGCAGTTTTGCTGGAACTGGCACGGAAGTTCGGCGTTGCCGATATGCGCGGAACGCTGATCGACGTCAAGCTTTCGCAAAAGGACCTGGCAAGAATGATTGGCTGCTCGCGCCAGCAGCTCCATGCGCTGATGAAGAACCTTGACGAACGCAAAATAGTGACGCGTCAAGGGCGGCAGTTGATTCTCAACCTTGATGAAGTAAAGCTCCTGGCTGGAAAAGGGTGACGGTTAACGGGCGGCAAGTTAGATGGCGGGGTGCGGATGGAGCAGACGCGATTGCGTGCGATGCGCGTGATCTGCTTGCCAGAGCGATGCTCGCGGCGCTAGCGTCGGGCTGCTGCAGGAACGGCCGGGTGATTCCCGTTGCGGTGCGATTCAGGGAATCCAGGCAGGGAGAGATTTAACAGATGGCAAGGTTGGATCGGCAGCAGACGATCGTGCTCACCGCGCTCTTTGTGGCGCTGTTCTTTATCGTTGCCGGAACTCACAACACAATTCCGATCTTCATCACCCCATTCATGCGCCTGTATGGATGGCCTCATTCGCGCGCGGTTATCATCCCCACCGTTTTTACCCTGGTCTGGGGTTTGTCTTCGCCTGTGGTCGGCTGGATGGTGGATCGGTTCGAGGTCCATCGCGTGATGACCGTCGGCGTGATCGTCACGGTTGTGGGCATGCTGCTGGCCGCCGAGGCCCGTGCGTTTCTGCCGATGGTCTCGGCGTATGTCGTAATCGGGTTCGGTTCCGCGATGGCCAGCACAATTCCGCTGACCGTAATTGCGGCGCGCTGGTTCGGCGAACGCCGCGGTTTTGCAATGGGCGTCGCGGTGGCGGGTATGTCGGCAGGAGGAGTGATTCTGCCGCCGATCACCGACTACATCATCCGCACCAGAAGTATCGGCATGGCCTTTGTTGCGCTCGGCGTGCCGATCGCCTTGGTCGCGCTGCCGCTTGTGGTGTTGGTGATTCGCCGTGAGCCGCCCGGGACGGCAGTATCGCACACGCCCGCGGCGCCCGCGCCCCGGTTGCCGGGTCTGGACCTCTCTGAGGCGATGCGGAGCGTGCCATTCTGGATTTTAATGGCGGCGATCTACCTGGGCAGCATTAGCCTGGCCACCCTGTTCTACTTCATCACTCCGTCGCTGATTCATGCCGGCTTTAGTTCACGCAACGCCACGCTGGTGCAAAGCGGCCAGAATCTGATTGCCGTGCCTGGATTGATTTTTGCCGGTATCCTTGCCGACCGCTTCACCGGACGCAAAGTTGCGGCAGCGATGTTGGTGGGCCTAAGCGCGGCCTCGATTCTGCTCATGGAGGCCGGGAGCGGTTCCGGGGCGTGGCCGCTGTATGTCGCGGCGTTCATGCTGGTGTTTGGTTCAACCGCGGGGGTCACGGCGGCGGTGTTTCCAGTCGCGTTGGCCGAACTGGTGGGGCTGAAGCGGTTCGGAACCCTGGCCGGCTTGATGTCGCTGGCGTCGACGTTTGGCATGGCTACCGGTCCGCTGTTGGTCGGCCGCTTCTTCGATACCAGTGGGAACTATGCGTTGGGATTTGAAGTCGGGTCGTCGCTGTGCCTGGTGTCCGCCGCAATGACGCTGATGCTCGTGGCGGTGGGCGGGCAGGGCGAAGTATCCCCGGCACAAATCCGCGCAGCCGCCCGCCATTAACGGGGATCTCACCGCAACATGCCCGGCTTCCCGCGCGGGGCAGTGATCATCATTCCGGCGCTGCGCAGAGTGCGGTTTTGGTAAACATTCTTACCTACCGCGTATCGAAGGAAGAGCACAGTCACTTGTTCCCGGACCGGAACCGGACGTAGTTTTGATTTCGACAGCACACAGAGTCCTGTATCGCCTTGCGAGGTCGCTATGCGCACGTATCAGGTTATTTCAGCCGATGGCCACCTGGAAGTTCCTTTGGATTGGTCCGCCCGCGTTCCCGCAAAGTACAGGGATAAGGCGCCCAGGCTCGTGCGCAACAAAGATGGCACCGAAGTCTGGGTGATGGATGAATGGACCAGGGACAACGTCGGAAACCTTTACTGCGGTCTGCCCTATGACAAGTACACCCGCTCGAACGCCGCCACCTATCACTTTCCCGACGGGTCGCCCCGTCCGGGCACCGGCGGCGCGGCGCAGCGACTGCGCGAGCAGGATAGCGATGGGATCGACGCCGAGGTGCTGTTTCCGCCGGTTTACGGTCAGGGCCTGATGCGCAAGATGATCCCCAAGGACCCGGACTGTTACCTGGCGATCGTGCAGGCCTACAATACGTTTGTGGCGGAGTTTTGCGCGCTCGCGCCGGATCGGCTGATCGGCGTTGCGATGATGCCGGAGAGCGGCATTGACAACGCGCTGGCCGAGTTGGCCCGCTGCAAAGAGTTGGGACTGCGAGCGGCCGCGCTTTCCATGTGGCCCAACGGCAAACCCGACCCGGTGCCCGAAGAGGACGGGCGCTTTTGGGCTGCCGCTCTGGATATCGACATGAAAATGACGCCGCACGGCAGCTTCGGCGGGCCGATCAAGCCCTACGAAGGGGTGAGCCGCGAGGGAGCGGTCTGCGCCAGCGGCGCGCTGGGATGGCCATGCACGGGAACAATCGGGCGCCTGATGCTCTACGTGTTCGACGAGTTCCCGCAGCTGCGCTTCTACTTTGCTGAGACCCAGGGTGCCTGGCTGGCTCACGCGCTTAACTGGATGGACGAATTCTATCTGCGCTGGTACCGCTATCACGACCTCCAGCTTAAGAAGATGCCCAGCCAGTACTACCGCGACCATTGCCGCTTCAGTTTCATCCACGACCGCGTCGTGATGCAGTTGCGCCAGTTCATCGATCCAGCGCTGCTGATGTGGGGAACGGATTTTCCCCACAGCATCGGATCGTACCCCGATTCAAAGCGCGTTCTGGAGGAGCTGTTCGATGGCGTTCCCGATGAGGTCCGCCGCCAGGTGCTGGTCGACAATGTGTGCGACTTCTTCGATCTCGATCCCGCCCGGGAACTAACCCCTACTCCATAGTGTGAACGCAAGTGAGTATTCAGACCGCTGTGGCACAATTGCATATAGAAGTAAGCTCGCCGGTGATGCCGATCAGCACCGAGTTTATCCGGTTCTGCAAGGCCGTGGAGCAGTTCTACTACGCCGTAGCGATCGGTCATGAGCCTAATTCCGGCAAAGTGACTACAGCGTTGCGCGGGTGGCTTGCCAACGGACTCAACCCGGCGGTCCGGTTGGCGCCGCCGGTTGACGTTTCAAACAGGATCAAGGTGGAATCGCGCCCCGGGGTCGGCGGCTTCGACGTGACGGTCTCCGGCGCGAACCGGGAGGCGCTCGGCCGGTTGCGGACGATATTGGCGGAGGTCGGCGCTGCACCTAAGGCGCTCGCGAACACCGGCGATGATCAAGTCCGCGCCGCCTCGCTACTGGAAAATGAAACCCTTGCGCGCGAGTTGGTGCGGCCCTTGAAGGAATCCATCGCTCGCGGTCAGATTCCATCCGACGGAGCCGATTGCTTAATGGCAATGATCCGCAGCGGGCTGGTGGCGCTAGCTGCGCCCGAGATCACGTCGCTTTCGATCGCATTGACATGAAATCGGGGGTGCGGTTGATTCATCCGGACACCGCATTCGGGAGGGGAGTCATGCCTGGTATTCTGGACGGAATCAGGGTCATCGACGCGTCGCAGGGACTGGCTGGGGCGCTGGTCACGCTGCTGCTCGCCGAGCAGGGCGCGGACGTGATCAAGGTCGAGCCGCCGGGCGGCGACCCGATGCGGCAGATCGAGCCCGGCTACTTCGTGTGGTATCGCAGCAAGCGCAGTATCACGCTCGATCTCGATTCGGCTGCCGGCCAGGCGGATTTGCGAAAGCTGCTGGAGCGCTCTGACGTTTTGCTGGAAACCTTTGCGCCGGCTGATTCGGCGCGACTCCAACTCGACTACTCGGCAATCAAGGGGCCGTTCCCCCGCCTGATTCACTGCAAGATAAGCGGCTACGGCGTGGATCATCCGTGGCGCGACAGGCCCGCGATCGAAGCGCTGGTCGCGGCACGCTCCGGCGTCTATCATCAGCAGGCCGGAATTCGCCGCGACGGTCCCACCTTCATGTATTGTCCCTATGCGAATTACGGGGCGTCCTTCACGGCATTGCTCGGTATATGCGGCGCGTTGCGGGTGCGCTTGCACAGCGGGCGCGGCCAGTTCGTCGATACCTCCCTGATGGACGGCATCGCGTTCTTTACCAGCATGCTCTGGCAATGGTCGGAGATGCCGGCGCCGGAGTTCAACCATTTTCTCGATTACACGGTGCCCTACCCGGTGTGGCTGTACGAATGCGGCGACGGCCAGTGGTTGCATCACATGCGCACCGACAAGGGCGACATGTACGCGCTGGCCAGGGTCCTGGGCATTCCCAAGCCTTCGCATACAACCTGGCTGACCGATTCAGAGCGCTGGAAATTCAACGATCGGGTCGTTGCCGCATTCAAGACCAAGCCGCGCGATCAATGGATTCCACTGCTGCGGGCAGCCGATATTCCGGTTGAAGCCGTGATGCCGGCTGAAGCTGCGTTTGGCCGCGAACAAACGCGCGTCAATGGCATGGTCGCTGTGCTGGACGACCCGCAGCGCGGCAAGGTGACGCAGGTCGGTATCCCAATCAGGTTCGCCAAGGCTTCCAGCGCCATCAAAGGTCCGGCGCCTTCGCCTGGCCGGGACACAGCGAATGTAATGAAGGAGATTGCCGCAGAGACGGGGCGCCCCCTCAAAACCAGCGTCCGGCGAATGGGCCGTGACCCGCGCCATCCGCTCGACGGCATCACCGTTTTGGATTGCGGCGAGTACCTGGCGGGGCCGTTCGGGCCGATGGCACTGGCGGATCTCGGCGCGCACGTGATCAAGATCGAACGGCCGCAGGGCGACCGGATGCGCACCCCGGTGCCATTCCCTCCCTTCATGGCCTGTCAGCGCGGTAAACAGGACCTGGCCGTGGACCTGAAGCATCCCGAAGGACTCAAGATTTTCTACCGGCTGGTGGAGCGAGTTGACGTGATCCATCACAACCAGCGGCCGGGGGTGGCCGAGCGGCTCAAAGTCGATTACGAGACGGTGCGCGCGATCAGGCCGGATATCATCTATACACACAGCGCGGCGTACGGGACGCGCGGCCCGGACGCCATGATGGGCGGTTACGATCAGCTCTTCGCCGCGATGTGCGGAATGGAGTACATGGGCGGCGGCGAGGGTAATCCTCCCGTCTGGAACCGGCTCGGCACTGTGGATGCCGGAGGCGCCACACTGTCGGCGATTGCCACGGTGATGGCGGTTTATCATCGGGACCTGACCGGCGAGGGGCAGTTCGTCGACGGGTCATTGCTCAATGCGGGGCTGTGGTACAACTCAGACGCGTTCCTGACGGACCAGCTGGGTGTGCGGCGGCGTCCCGTGCTGGACCGCAATCAGACGGGGATCAGCGCTACCTATAGGATGTATGAAACATCCGCAGGCTGGATTTGCGTAGCGGCGCTGTTTGAACCGGAATGGAAGAGCTTTTGCGAGGTTGTGGGGCGCCCCGAACTGGGGCGCGAGCCGCGCTACAGCTCCCATTTCGGGCGTATAGACTATCGCGACGAGCTAGCCATAGTCCTGGAGCCCATATTCAAGACCCATACGGCGAACGAATGGTTTGAGCGCCTGGACCGCGCCGGTGTGCCGTGCGAGGTATCCAACGAAGGCTACTGGAGAAAATTTCTGCAGGACGAATGGTGCCTGGCCAGCGGGCGTGTGGCCGAATATTTCCAGGGCGACCTGTTCGGCAGGCTGCGCCAGTTCGGCCAGACTATCCGGCTCTCGGCGACACCGCAGATAATCCAGGGGCCGCCTCCCCGAATCGGCGAGGACACGCAGAAGATCCTGACCGAACTGGGTTACGACGCCGCGCAGCAGGAGGCGTTCAAGGCAAGTCGCGTCGTGGCGTGGCCTCAAGAAGCCTGATGCGCGTCCGCGCACCGAACCGCGGTATCATTTTCGTTTTGGTGCTTCGTTAACCCGTCTATGAGCATAGAAGATTTGATTGCGGCGCTTGGTTCGGGAGGACATGAGCTATATCCAGTAGCTAGCCGCGAAGACATCGAAAAGACGCAGGCCGCTATTGGCCGCCCTCTTCCCGCTTCCTACCGAACATTCGTCCGCACCTTCAGCAACGGGGCCTATTTGTACACACTCCAGGAAGTCAGCGCGGTTGGCTCCGGCAATCGGCAAATTGCGGCTATCCAGAACATCACTTGGGCGGCCGGCGATCCCGATGAGGTTATCCCGATTCGCGACGGAGCACAGACGCGGCTGCGGAACCTGGTTCCCTTTGGGCTCGATCATAATGCAAACGCGTGGTGCTTTCTTACCGATATTGAACCGGAGTCCGGAGAGTATCGCGTGGCCTATTTCGATACCACTGGAAGACGATTGTATTGCCCCTTGCCATCGTTCACGGAATGGCTGAAGGTACTGGTCGAGAATCAGGACGAAGTCATTCGCGTGATATGCGATCCACAAGTACTCGAAGACGAACTGAACCTCGGCTGACGATTGCGGCTTTTGCCCCGTTATCACACGGCGAAGCGGTGTCCAACTACCGCGGGCTGACGTTTGAACGGGAGTTAGGAGCGAAACCTCAATGACTTTACTTTCTAGAATACGTACCGCCGCAGTCGCGGCGGCGGCTCTGCTGCTCATAATCGGCGCCCCGGTCCTGGCGGCTGGAAAGCCGAAACCGGCCAAGCCGCCAACGATAAGCCCTTACGCGCTGCAAATTCTAGACCGCGTATGCACGCATCTTTCGTCTGCAAAAGCCTTTTCATACCATGCCGAGATCAATTTCGACTCGGTGCTGCCCTCCGACGTCAAGCTTCAGTTCGCGGCGGCAATGGATGTTGCGCTGGCGCGCCCCAACCGCATAGCCGTCAGCTATGTCGGCGATCTGGGTGGAAAACGGATCTGGTACGACGGCAAGACGTTAACCGTGTTTGATCCGGTGCGCATGACTTATGCGACCGTGCCGGCGGCGGCGTCGATCGACCAGATGTTGGAGCAGTTCGCCAAAAAGAACGTTTCCATTCCCCTGGAGGGATTCGACTTCAGCCATCCATGCGAGCGAATCCGCGGCAAACTGATTCGCGGAACTTATGTGGGCGTGGGTGACGTTGACGGTACCGACTGCGACCATCTCGCGTTTATGCAAACAGATTCCGACTGGCAGATTTGGATCACCCGCGGAAAGCAGCCCGAAGCGCGCAAGGTCGTTATCACGTATACCTCGCTGACCATGGCGCCCCAATACTCGGCGGTATTGTCGCGATGGAAATTCGATCCGACCTTCCCCGCCGGGCTTTTTGACCCACAGATACCCAAGGGTGCGCTAAGGATTAAATTTCTGGATATGAAGGAGAAGCGCAAATGAACCGCGGACGTTGGTTGCCGATTCGCCGGCGTGTCGGATTTGTGCTGGCCATGGTTATGGCGGCAGGTCTTATGTTCGCGTCCCAGGCGGGAGCGCGCTTCGGTGGCGGCGGCTTCCGCGGGGGTGGCTTCCGCGGGGGTGGATTTGCCGGGGGCGGATTCGGCGGCGGTGGTTTTCGTGGGGGCGGTGGAGGTGGCGGCGGATTCCATTTTAGTGGCGACGGATTTGGGGGCGGCAACTTCAGCAGGAACGGATCATGGGGCCACAGCTTTAGCGACTCGAGTTGGCAGAGCGCCGGCAAGTCGGCAGGTTCCTATGGCTATCATCCGCAAGCCGCGACCTATGGCGCCGGCGGTTATCATCCATATGGCACCAGCGGCTACCATCCATACGGCGACACCGCCGAGGGGGCGCAATATGAAGCCAATCGCGCAACCTACATGAACACGTACGACAAGAACCTGGCAACTTTCAATAACACCTACGAAGCGAACCGCGCGACCTATTACAGCAACCTGGCGGACCCCTACTACGGCTGCTGTTCCTCCGGCTATTCTGATGGAGACGTTGCGGCGGGCGCGGTTGCCGGACTGGCCAGCGGTATGATCATCGGCGCGGCTCTGGCGTCGCCGCCTGAATACGCCGTGCCGGTGGTGGAAAACAACACGACTTACTATTACTCGAGCTCCAATGGCGCGTTCGTGGCCCCGGCACCGGGCGGCTCGGGCTACCAGGTCGTGGCGCCGCCCGCGGGCGCCGTGGTTCAATCGCTGCCGTCCGGGGTGAGCACGGTTTACGCCAACCAGTTTCAGTATTACTACTACAATGGAACCTTCTACCAGAATTCTCCTCAAGGCGCTGGTTACCAGGTGGTGCCGGCCCCGATCGGTGCGGTGGTGAACTCGGTTCCGGCGGGCGCCACCGAGACAACGGTTAATGGCAGTACGTATTATCTGTATGGCGGCGTTTACTATAATCCATACTTCAACGGCACGCAGACGGTTTACGTCGTGTCACAGGTGTAATTCGATTACTCCAAAACTCAGTTGACTTTAATAAGGTCTTAGCTTTCAGGATTACGTGTCTGCCTACCTTCGCCCGCAGACGCGGTTCGGCTCATATACAGTCCCACCAAGCGCGCGACCAGGATCGCCAGGTAGAACTGGCCGCTGATGCCTTCCGCGACTGCGGCATACCTGGCTTGAAGGGTCAAAGGAGTGATGTCGCCAAAACCGATCGTGGACAGGGTGGTCAGGCTGAAGTAAATAAGAACCGGAAACACCTGCGTTCTAGAAAGAGCGGTTCCTCCGAAACTGAAAGCATGCGGCTGCAGGTAAAATAATAATACGTACAAGACACTCCAGGTCATCCCGAGAAGCAGGTAGATGCAAATAGACAGGCTTATGGTTTCTCCCGTGACTTCCTTCTGGCGCAGCACCGCCCGAAATTCACTCCCGGTGACGTAGATAAAGAACAGCAGCCAGAAAATGAGGCCGCTAATGTCGATCCAGCGAATCCGCACGGCGGCGACCGCGAATCGTTCCACGATAGCCGGTACAGCAAGGAGCCATGCGATCCTGCTCCGCCTCTTCCTCTGCGCCAGCAGCTTTTCACGCTCCCCAATCAATTCGTCGACCTGGATGGTGTAGAGCGCAAGCAACATCAAGACAATCATGGTGACACTGAATGCAATCGGCCCGACTCCGACGTCGCCGACCAATGGCCGCACCGCGAACGCGACCACCAGCGCCACCAGCAGGGCAGTGTGCCTGCGCGGGAGCAACCGCTGACGCGCCAATTCCCACAGGTCGTTCATTACGTTGACCACGGCTGCCTCAGGTCAGCCTACCCCTATGACCTTTGAGCAGCCGCGGCCCGGATGGCGGCCGCTATGTCGCCACTGACCTTCTCAATGGCGCGGCTGTGCGCTGCTGCGAGCGCGTCGAAGCTGTCGCCCTGCACGGGCTCCCGCGCGACCGTACGGCCGGAGCGGGTCTGCCCGCCCGCGGTCCGGTGCACGACCCACACCGCCTCGACTACCGCCGCTTGGCCCTGAATGGATTCGAAGCGCTGCACCTCGACCGTAACACGGTAGTCGGGGACGAAATTCGCCAGCGGCGCGGCTGTTACATCTGGCGTCCCGAGCTCCGAGGCAAGGTCGCCGGCGAGGGCGCGCGCGATGCTTTCGTTGAGCGGCGAGGCCCAGCGGTTGAATTCCTCCACGTCAACGCGGTTGGGCGCCACTTGGACCACGAACTGGGGTTGGTCAACCGAAGCCGGAACCGATACCGGTCCGACCGCAACCGCGAGATGAGAGGCGGCTGACCCGGTCGGGGCCGCAACTGAATCCAGCGTGTAGAAATGCGGCTTGGCGGAAGCGCAACCGGCCGCCGCGGCGAACAAGGCTGTGGTGACCAGATGAGCGATACGGCGTACCATCACTTTGCCTCCCCGGTTTTGCCGCGGACCAGCGCCTCGGGATGACGCTCGAGATAATCGGCTAGCACGCGCACCGAGCGGGCCGCGCGGCTGATCTCCAGCAGCATGCTGTCCAGCTCCTGGCTCTGCGCGGAATTTGGTTGCACGAAATTGCCGGCGTTGTTGATGGTAGTGCGCGCACTGACCATCGTACCGCTGGCTGTGTTCAACGTGCCGCGCGCGGCTGACAACGTCAGATCGAGATCGGCCAGGTCTCTGCGCAGCTGGTTGCCGATTTGGTCGATAGGCAGCTTGTCGACCTTCTTGATAATGTTGGACACGCTGGCCTCCAGGCTTTGGAGTTCGCCCGGCGTGGTTGGCAATTGCACCGGAGTCTGCGACCAGTCGACTGTCGTAGGAGGTACTCCGGGAAAAAAGTCGAAGGCTACAAACGTGGCGCCGGTCAAAAGATTTCCGGTGCGCAACTGCGCCCGTACACCGTCGGCCACCAGACTGTCGATCACCTTTTTGCGTATCGTGGCCAGGTCCATGCCGGACTTCAGGTCAAGCACATGCACTCCGAGGCGCTGCGGGTCCAACTGGATTGTTACCGGAGCCGAGAATTGCAGGGTCTTGGCGTCGATTTGAGCGCGGACGTCAGTGACCTGTCCGATCTTGATGCCGCGGAATTCAACCGGCGCGCCGGCCAGCAATCCTCGCACCGATTCCTTGAAGATGAGCTGATAAGTCTGCGGATTGCGCGGCGGCGGTTCGAAAGCCTGGCTGCGGTTGGCGTAAAGCATGAAAGTGGTAGCGTCAGTTTGAGTGACGGGTGTCAGCGGGCCGCCGGGGGGCGTGGCAAATGCGACGCCTCCAATCAGGATCGATAAGAGGGATTGTGTCTGCACGTTGAGCCCGCTGGCTGAGAGCGATACATCGATCCCGCTCGCCTGCCAGAATTTAGTGCCCGATGTTATGTATTGATCGTAGGGTGCGTGTACGAAGATCTTGATAGTGAAAAACTCTCCGTCCGGTTCAAGCTTGTATGAGACGACTTCGCCGACCTGCAGGCGCCGGAAAAAGACCGGCGTGCCGGTGTCCAGCGAGCCCAGATCGCTGGTCTTCAAAACGAAGAATCGGCCGGGCGCGTCGATGCTTACTACCGGGGGTACCTCCAGCGCCGCGAACTGAAACTTGCCGACCTTGGAATTTCCGATTTCCACGCCGATGAAGGCGCCGGAAATGAGAGTGCCCAACCCCGTGACGTTGGCGCCGGAGATCCGCGGCCGCACTACCCAGAACTGCGTATCCTCTACCAGGAAGCCCTCGGTCCTGGGCGCCATTTCCGCAGTCGCAATCACGCGGCGGTGATCGTCGGATAGTCTTATCGTGCTGAGGGTTCCCACGTCCACGCCTTTGTACAGGATTTTGGTCTTACCGGCTTCCAGACCCTCGGCCGACGGAAAGATGATCGTGATCCTGGGTCCTTCGCTCGTGATGCGGGCGACTGCAACCCAGACGCCGACCGCCGCGGCAACGATCGGGATTATCCAAACCAGTGACAACCTGGTCTGCCTCTTGGGAACCGTCCTCGAATCCGGAACGGAAGGAGCTGTGCTCTGCTCGTCACTCATATGAAAACCTCTGCGTGATTAATGGCACCCGAGAGACGCGGCAGATCGGAGGACTCCGCCGCGCCAGCATTGTCAGCCCAATTGCCGGCGCAAAGAAGAATAGGCGAGTACGCGGTTTCCCCGCCGTCGGCGGCTGAAGCTGGATAGGGGCCGCGGTGAAGGGGTCGACAAACCCTTCACCATCGACCAAGTTGACAAGATCGCAGTGCGGACAAGCGACTGCCGGCGCGGCGGCAATCGGCTGGTTGAAACCCACTTGCACGTTCTACCGGTGACCGAGATCAGCACACCAGTTTCGAAATAGCCATCCCTCGATCGCCATTAGTCGTTCGGGCCGGCCGCAACGCCATAAGAGACGCCGTATGCGCCGTTAGACGGCTGGAACAACGCCTCGGGGCACAAGTAACAGTTCACGCCGCCAACCTTGGTTCTGGAGCGGCCGGCGGGCGGCCTTGTGCTAGAGCGTACCCTTTTGCACCAACAGTATGTTTTTCAATGTGCAAGGGCCGATGTGTTTGGCGACTCTGAATTCGCCGCTTACAGTCAGGAACTGTCCTTCCTGCAATGCTGCGTGCCCCCAGGCGAGGACCCACAGGCAATGGCTGTCACAGACTTGGAAGCTTTCATATTCGGGCTCGATCTTGAGCCCCTTGATCGTGCCCGACACAGCCACCGGGTTCCTGTCGTAGGTGAAGGGATTTCTTAGAATATCCGAAATCTGCACGGCGGTTTGAGCCGAGGCTGTGGCCGCCAGGCCGGCTGCAGCTATGATTATCACCGTTGCAAGTTTATTCATGATGCTCACGCGCTTCGATGAAGCCGCAACTTCACTCGATTTTGAATAGCTCCGCAAGAGTCAAAGAACACTTGTTTGAAACCGACCCTATATCTTCATATCCTATCCGGACTGCCGCGTGAATTTGGCGGTTGGTGGCTGCGGGTTGGTGAGAGCACGTCCCATGATCCTATCGGACAGGGCTCCGGACAAGGACCAATGGACCATAGCGCCTCAAAGCCGGATAGTGGTAGGCGTTAACCAAAGCAAATGCGGTGCCTGCGCATGGAACCGGCCCTGTAGCTCCTGGAAACCGCGAGCGCTCAGGCCTTTTAGTTCGGGAACTCCGCCGGACTTTTGTGTTGATGATTTGTATGACGGCTAAAACTCTTGGTGCATTTCTCGTCGTGATTCTTACCTTCTCATGCATTACGGCATCCGCGATGGCGGCAAGCGCTCTCGGCCTGGCGCCGGACCTGTCGTTTACCGACGATTCCAGTTCCAAATTTCCGATTACCGGCATAAACCTGGGCGACGCCACCCCGGCGCGAGATCGTGCGACAATCATCTTCTTTGGCACCGCTCATTGCTGGAACACGAATCGCGAGGCGGAGCGGCTGGTGTCGCTCTATCCAAAGTATCGTGACAAGGTCGATTTCATCATCGTCGACCTCAGTAACCCTTCGTCCGCCCAACGCTCTTTGATAGCGCGCTACTATCATGGCTACATTCCCACTATCACGGTGCTGAGCAGTGACGGGCGGGTAATTTACGACCGCGCCGGAGAGACCGCAGATGTGCGTGGCGACACTTCCCGGCTGGAATCGCTGATCAACTCTGCCAAGTGACGCGCGCATCCTCTAACCGCGCCGCGATGCGCGTAAGCTGCGAAAACAAACCGGCTTGACTGTCCGGCTGCAGGACGGCAATTATTTGCTCACGTCAAGGAAAGGCCGGGTAGATAGCTCAGTTGCTGGTCAAAGAATTCAGCGGCAAATTACGATTTCGCAGTTTTATCATCGGCGTGGATGACGACCGCCGCTGCTGTGCGCCTGGCGTGAGACCTGGTGCATGCGGACCCGCCTTACCTTGCGGAGATATTACGCGATGGCTTCTGGCGCACTAACCGCGGGCGGCGCGCCAGAGACCACTCCGCCGCTGCCTCAGGCGGTGGTTGTCCCTCTCACTCGGGCGGCGATTTTTTTGATAGTTACGATAAATCCCGGCGCTGCGAGCGAGGACGCCGTGCGATCGCTGTGCGCGGACCTTGCCGCGCTGGTGCGCGCGGTGGCATTTCGGGATTCCGAGGGCCAATTATCCTGCGTAATGGGAATCGGCTCGGAGGCATGGGACCGACTCTTCGGAGCGCCGCGACCCGCCGAGTTGCATAGCTTGCGGGAAATCAGCGCCGGATCGCGCCGGGCCGTTTCCACGCCCGGCGACCTGCTGTTCCACATCCGGGCCGAGCGAATGGATCTCTGCTTCGAGTTGGCCGCACTGATCATGGCGCGGCTGGCAGATGCGGTTACTCCAATCGACGAGGTACACGGCTTTCGTTACTTCGACGCGCGCGACCTGTTGGGGTTCGTTGATGGGACGGAGAATCCCGACGGCCAGGAGGCGCTTGGCGCCGCCCTGATCGGCGGCGAGGACCCCGGCTTTGCTGGCGGCAGCTACGTAATCGTGCAGAAGTACCTTCACGATCTGGAGAGGTGGAACGCGCTGCCGACGGAGGCACAGGAGCGAATCATTGGCCGCACCAAGCTATCCGACGTCGAGTTGGACGACGCTGTCAAGCCGACCTCGGCGCACAACGCACTGACCACGATCGTAGAAGACGGTCAAGAGATTAAGATCCTGCGCGCCAATATGGTCTTCGGCCGGGTGGGTCACGGCGAGTTTGGCACCTATTTTATCGGCTATGCCCGCTCGGCCGGTACGACTGAGCAGATGCTAATCAACATGTTTATCGGCCGGCCGCCGGGAAACTATGACCGGATACTGGATTTTAGCCGTGCGGTAACCGGATGCCTGTTCTTCGTGCCTTCAGCGTCGCTCCTGGAGAGCCTGGGCGCTGCCGGGACTCCAGCGCCCATCGCAGCCGCCGCTCAAATACCACAACCCTCTGCGCCGAAGCGCGACGGTTCGCTGCGCATCGGCTCGCTCAAAGGAGAACCCCGGAATGAATAACCTGCATCGCGAGCTGGCTCCAATCTCCGATGAGGCGTGGGAAGAGATAGAGGAAGAGGCGTCGCGCACGCTAAAGCGCCATCTCGCCGGACGCAGAGTGGTGGACGTCGAGGGGCCCGGCGGTCCCAAGCTCTCGGCCGTCGGCACCGGGCACTTGCGTAACATCCAGACGCCCGGCGACGGCATCATAGCCCGACAGAGAGAGGTCAAGGCACTGGTGGAGCTGCGCGCGCCCTTCGAGCTGGGCAGACAGGCGATTGACGACGTCGAGCGCGGCGCACGTGACTCGGACTGGCAGCCAGTTAAGGATGCGGCGCGCCAAATTGCCTTTGCCGAAGACCGTGCGATATTCGAAGGCTATTCGGCCGCCGGCATCCAGGGCATCCGCCAAGCGACCAGTAACCCGGCCAGGACATTGCCCGCCGACGTGCTTCATTACCCCGAAGCGATCGCCGAAGCCATAAGCCAACTGCGTCTGGTCGGGGTCAATGGCCCCTACTCGGTAGTGCTGGGCGCCGAGGCTTATACGGCCGTTAGCGAGGCCGTCGATCATGGATATCCGGTCCTGGAGCACATCAAGCGGCTGGTTAACGAAGAGATCATTTGGGCCCCCGCCATCGCGGGAGCTTTTGTTCTAACCACTCGCGGCGGCGACTTCAGCCTCCACATCGGTCAGGACGTGTCTATCGGCTACCTGAGTCAGACCGACGCCGTGGTGCGCCTGTATTTGCAGGAGACGCTTACCTTCCTGATGCTTACCGCTGAAGCGGCTGTGGCTATTGCGCATCCGGCGACTGCGGCCAGGAAGCGAGGTTGAAACCCGGCCGCCATCAGGCGTTAGAGCAGATCAGTCTTCCAGGCTGCGGCGAGAAAAGGAGCCCCCTATCGCGCCAGCGCGGCGGCAGGCTCATTCACGGTTCTTAACCCGCTCGCCGGCACCGAGCCCATATACCATCGCGGTTTTCGTAGTGCCGAGCTTGACCCATTCGGCGCAGTCGAGCTGCACCATCTTGTAGAACTCTTCCGAGAGCTCAAGCGCCTCCTTGTTCACCTCTTCAATCCGATCAAACTTGCACTGAAACGCAAATTCGCCAGAGAGAGATTTTTCCAGCGCTCGGCTTCGCCAAATAGCAATCGTGGTCTTACCTTTGAAGTGATGCCCGAAGTGGATCATGCCGATGGTGTTTTGCACCTCTTCGACCGCGACGTTATTCACCAGTTCCATCTTGGTTCTGGGCCGGATGTCGATCCTTTTCAAGGTTGGAAAGGCTTCGGTGATATCCTCGACGCCGCGATCGAGTTCGATTTTGGGGGACGTCAGCACGCAGCCATGAGAATACACGCTCCGTATCCCGCCCAGCCGATCGGTCGCGAGCAGCAGTTCCTCTTTGAACTTGATCTCGTCGTGCCCGCCCAGCTGCGGACGCACGTCAACGGCGGCGGCCGCCTTAAGGTCCGGCGCCCGGAATTTGAAAGTCAGCTCGTGGCCGGGCCGAGGCCATCCCTGGTCGTAGAAAGTGCGCTTGCGCAAAATGAAGTGATGGTTGTAAAGGTCGAACTCCGGAGTGTCGTAAAAAAGCACTTCCCGAACCTGGCTGTCGAACGCGTGATGGTCGGTGTCCGCCTTGATTCCCAGTTTCTTCAACGTTTTCGACGCGCGCTCCCAAAATTCGAGGAAGTCACGCCGACTCGCAAAGCGATCAGGCTGCAGCAGAATTTTGTATTCGCGGTAATGAACCACGTCTTCGGGGAGATGCTTCGTTTCGTCATTTTTGCTGATGTGCCTGTCCATGGAGAAATTCAACCATATTTTCAAGGACTATGGCAGACTGTCCGGGTTCGTTTTTTGTTCCCTCTTCCACACTCACTTGGTGGAGAGGACCAGGGTGTGAGTGACTGATACACTTTCAGC
>Ga0126381_100000220_pt1 | contig 64399 bp, 63 predicted proteins | sample PanSoiMetPlot_28_FD_96465 | JGI IMG/M metagenome (GOLD analysis project Ga0126381, IMG submission 96465) | Tropical forest soil microbial communities from Panama - MetaG Plot_28 | ecosystem: Environmental > Terrestrial > Soil > Tropical forest > Bulk soil | place: Panama | collected 2016-02-17 | reverse complement strand
GTCGTCGCCGGGTTGATCGCCGCCGCCTTCCATCCCAAAACCTTTAACCTTTTGCACTACGCTCACATTGACCACGGTCGGCATAACGCGCTTGACCAGCGGCGCAAAAGACGAAATCACGCCGGGTTTTTCCACCGGCTCAGGGGCTCCCGCCGGAGCCGGTTTGGCCGCCGCCGCGGCCGGTGCCGGGGGCGGAGCCGGCGCGGCCTGCTCGGCCGGCGCCGGAGGTGCCGGCGCTGGTTTGGCCTCGGGCTTGTCCTGTGAACTCCACAAAGAAAAGGCGCTTGCAGATGCCAGCGCCAGCGCCGTCGTCATGAAGAGCACAGCGACTACGGCGAACAATCTTTTAGACATGCGATTCTCCTCGGAATCCTCGATAAACTGACATTATCACCCCGAACGCCAAACTATAAGTAATTAAAAAGGTGCAATGTCCCCTAGTAAGGTCTGACGAAAGCTAGCCATTTCTATTCATCCGCGCTGGAAGTCCCGCAGATGCAAGCGCTCCGGTATCACGGCGTCGCGGCCGAATACGCTACCTTACGCCGATGCGCCGTCATCGGCAATCGGGGTACACCCCGCTAAAATGCTACTCCTGCCGCTATGTTGAGGCTGATGCCACTACTGCTCAGGAACATCCCGCGCAGCCCGCGCCGGACCGTTCTGACCGTCATCTCAATCGCCGTTTCGATTTTCATCTTCGCCGCCCTGATGAGCCTGCCCTCCCTTGTTAACCAGGTGATGCGCGAGCGGGCCAACTCGTTGCGGCTGGTGGTTGGCAGCAAGGCCGGTTTCTTCTACAACCTGCCCTACGCGTACCGCCATCGGATTCAGGCCATCAGGCATGTGGATATCGTCTCCGGCGAGACGATTTTCATGGCGACCTATCGCGACCCGGCCGACCAGGTGCCCGCCATCGCCATCGATCCCGAACGCCTCGGCGAGCTTTTCAGCGACTGGACGATGACGCCGCAAGCGGCCGGAGATTTCGCACGGCTGCGTACGGCTGCGCTGGTCGGGGAGACGTTGATGAATCGTTTTCATTGGAAGGTCGGCGACCAGATCACGCTGCACGGGCTGTCCCAGCCAATTGACATCACCCTTGACATCGTGGGCCAGCTCGGCGGCTCGGCTCCCGCCTTCGTACTTGTCTTTCGTCGCGACCGGCTGGACGAGGCGCTGGGCCGGCCCGGTACCGTCAACCTGTTCTGGGTCAAGGTGGACACTTCGGGCTTTATCCCCGCGGTGATCCAGGACATCGACCGGATGTTCGCCAACTCTGCGTCGGAAACGCAAAGCGAGTCGGAGTTGACCGCCTCGCAAAACCGCGTCAGCGAGATGCGGATGCTGTTTGACGGTGCCCAACTGCTGGCGGCGATTGTGGTCGTTACAATCGGGCTGGTGGCGACAAACACCGCCGCGATGGCGGTGCGGGAGCGCCGCCGCGAGATGGCCATAATGCGTGCGCTCGGCTTCACGCGGGCGGCGGTCGTCGCGATAATAGTGGGAGAAGGCCTTGTGATCGGATTGGTGGGCGGCACGATCGGATGCGCTGGCGCATACGTGGCCCTGAAGTTCCTGCCGTATGCGTCGCGCTCGCTCGGCATCCTGGCCTACGCGATCAGCATGCCGGCGCGCAACATGGCCGGCGGCATCCTTATCGCCGCCGCAATCGGCATCGCAAGCAGCTTCTTCCCGGCGTTCCTGGCAACACGCGGCGATATTTCCAGTCAAATTCGCGCGCTTTGAACGCCGCGATTCTTAGGCGGATGCTCCTTCCTCAAGGACTTCACTGAGACGCCGGTACCACACCACCTTGTCTTCGAAGCCGGGAAAGGCCGCGTTTCGACCGCTCGGGTTGGGCAGCACAAAGATCCGCGCGCCGTGGATTGTCTCGGGCTTGAGTCCGGGACCTTTGCTCTTGCTGGCGGAAAAGAGTTGGCGGTAAATGCTGACCCCGACCAGGGCCACGATCCCGGGATGCAACCGGCGGATTTTTCGTACCAGGGCGCGTTTGCCAGCTTCGATCTCCACCGCCGTCAGTTCGGACGCTTCCCGCGAAGGACGCGGACACAGGTTGGTCAAGGCCATACCGAATTCAGCCAGGCGCCGATCTTCCTGATAGACCAGCGGCACCGGGGTCAAACCTGCCGCATGGAGTATCCTCCAGAATGGATTTCCCGGGCCGGCAAAGTGATGGCCCACTTCTGCAGACCGCAGGCTTGGGTTGATCCCAACGAACATCACGCGCGGCGCCGGCGCTATTACATCAGGCAAACCGCGCATCACGAATGCGCCCCGGACTTCGGCACGAAATATCCGCTCACAGCGCGCCCGCCTCGCGACGGGCACTTCCTATTTGCCGAATGCGGCAGTGATCAGTTCCGTGTCGCAGTACTCGGTAACTTCCTTAACCTTGCCGCCCACGATTCGATAAACGATGCAGTAGGTGTTGTTGTAATCCTTGCCGCTCTTGGTCCTTCTGCCGGAGCCGCGCGTCTGGACCACCACGTACTCGCCCTCGGCGATAACGTTGTCGGTAGTGCCGGTGCCCATGCTCTCCATCTGCGCGAACAGCGGATGGAAGAGCTTGTCCAGGAGCTCCTTCTTGCCGTTGAGCGTACCGGAAAATATTGTGTTGCCGATCAGCGTCCAGCGGATATCGTCGGCCATCATGCCGAGCGTCGCGTCCAGGCTCTTGGCTTCGCCCATCTTGCGGATAATTTCCTTGTTCTCGGCTGCACTCATGAGATCCACCTCCGTTTTGGTGAACGAACTTTCTGCATCGCACCGATTACTGCCACGGATCCAGCATCAGTTTGACTTGTGTGCGGCTTGCGCGCAGCGCTTCGAAGGCCGCCGGAAACTGCTCGAACGAAACGGTGTCCGTGATCATCGCGCCGAATGACGTTTCGCCCGAGCGCAACACGTCGGCGACCAGCTCATAGTCCCGCATCCCGTACATCATCGAGAAATGCACCCTCACTTCCTTGAACAGCGCCGTCACCGGCAGCCACGGGTCCGGCGTCCAGCACGCGCCCAGCACGATTACCGATCCCCGCGGGCCGACGCAGTTTGCCGCCTGCTCTATCATTCCCGTACCGCCGACGCCCTCGAACACCACGTCGGGCGGGCCGCCCAGCTCCGCGCTCGCGCGCTCGGGCAGATCCGTTCCGGTGGTGAGAAATGACGTCGCGCCCAACTTCAGCGCCAGATCGCGGCGCCGGTTCGATCTTGCCACTGCCGCAACCGATCCAGCTCCAAAGCGCCGCGCCCAGTACGTCGCCGCCAATGCGATCGGGCCCGCGCCCAGCACCAGCACCCGCACCCGCGGCGTAATCGCGGCCAGCGATGCGCCATGCAGCCCGACGGCGATTGGCTCGATCAGCGCGCCCTCGCCCCAGGACAAGCCTTCGGGCAGCTTCAAACATTCGTTCTGGCCGGCGATTGTATACTCCGCGTAGGCTTTACCGCCCATTCGCACATTGGCGCACCACAGCGACTGCCCGACAAGGCAATTGGCGCAGTTACCGCACCCCATGATCGGCAGCGGCGCCACCCGATCGCCCACCCGCAGCCGGCTGACATCGGCGCCCAGCGCCACCACCTCGCCGGAAAACTCATGTCCCATTATGTCGCCCGGCTGGTACGCAAAATCGCCCAGGCCGGCTTCGGTCCTTTGCAGGTCGCTTCCGCACACGCCGCATCGCGCCACCTTCAGCACCACGTCGCCCGGACCGGGCGCCGGGTCGGGCACCCTTTCGATCGACAAAGGCTGTCCTGCACGCCTGACTACCGCTGCTCTCATGACGCTCTCCCGCTCTTGCGCAGCTATATAGTGGATGCGGTGCAAAGTCACGCCGCGACGGCGTCGTTGAAAATGGCGGAGCACGGTGGTTGAAGTGAGACTTGCGCGAAGGAAAGGAGAGCAACATGGCTGGAACGTATGCGGGAAAGGTGGCTCTGGTGACCGGCGCGGGACAGAACATCGGACGCGCGACGGCGCTTCGCTTTGCAGGGGAGGGAGCAAAGGTCGCGGTCGTGGATATCGTGGCGGAGACCGGCATGGAAACGGTGCGGATGATCAAGGAGCAGGGCGGAGAAGCAATCTTCGTCCACACCGACGTGACCAAGGCGCGCGAGGTCGAGGCAATGGTCGCCGCGACGGTCGACGCTTTCGGCCGGCTAGATTGCGCGTTCAACAACGCAGGAGGCGCCGGCCAATATTACGTGCCGTTGGTCGAATGCACCGAGGATAAATGAGCGCGGACGATTGCGTTCAATCTCACCAGTATCTGGTTGTGCATGAAGTACCAGATCCCGCAGATGGTCAAGCAGGGCGGCGGCGCGATTGTCAACGCCGGGTCGCTGGTGGCGTGGCGGCCACTCCCCTGCTGGGCGCCTACACCGCGTCCAAAGGCGGGGTGCTGGCCCTGTCGCGCACCGCGGCGTTGGAGTACGCGAAATCCGGAATTCGCGTCAACGTCACCTGTCCGGGTGCGATCCGCACACACAAGCATGAAGAATCGATGCGCATCCTGGGCGGCGCGGGCGCGCCGCCGTCGATGCCGATGGGCCGTCCGGGCGAACCGCGCGAGGTAGCCGACGCGGTTGTGTGGCTGTGCTCAGACGCGGCGTCGTTCGTCACCGGCGCCGCGATCACGGTGGACGGCGGCGCCTACGCGCAGTGAGCCTTGTATGAAGATGACGTGCGATCCACCCCTAACCCTTTCGCTGAATGCATTGGTGAGGTGTGGGTGCTGTCGGCAACGGTTGGTATCGGAAAATAAAAATCACGCCACGCCTAGGTCGCGCGCCCACACCAGGTTCTTGCGCGCTGAACCAACGTGCGCGATGTGCACTCGATGGCCCTCGCCGCGATTCGGATCTCCATAGATGATCGGACCGGTACCGGCTCTTTCGGCTTCCGCCGCCAGGCGGTCGAGATCCTTCCAGTACGCGATTTCATTTTCAGACGGGGTGAAGTACTCGTGCACGATCGGCACCAGCCGCGGATTGCCGATCATCATTCCGTAATAGCCCAGCTCGCGCAGCTCCTTGCACCACGCGCGCAAGCCCTTCTCGTCGTCCAGATCGCCGCCCCACATCCCGCTGATCGGATAACGAATCCCGGCAGCCTTTGCGTCGAGCAGCACCTTGGAGCGCAAAAACAGCGTCTCGCGTCCCTCCGCCGTCCATCGGTAGCCCACCGCCTGATGAATATCGCCGAAGCGCGAGATCGCACCGCCCATGTAGCTGACTCGCGGCGATCCAATCCCAATTTCATATGCCAGCCGCAGCGCCTGCGCCGTCTCCAGGATCGGATAGATCATCGTGCGGCCCATCGGCAGCCCGAGGTCAACCTCCATGCAGTTGAGCAGCGCATCCGCCGCGTGAATATCGGCCGGACTTTGCACCTTGGGCAGCAGGATGCCGGCAAGCCGCTCGCACATCGCCGCCCGCAGGTCCTTAAGCGTTTGGCCCGTCGCGGGAGGCTGAACCCGCACGAAAATCAGAGGCCTGTCTCTCGCCGGCACCGATGCCACAAATGATTTGACCACCTTACGCGCCCGCTCCTGCGCCGCGGGCGGAAACGGCGTCTTGGGCTCTTCCAAATCGATCACGATCGAATCGGCACCCGAACCATACGCGGCGTTGATCTCCGCTTCCTCTGTATCCGCGCAAAACAACACCGTGCGCAGCGGTTTCGCGTCATGCTTCGCCATTTGCCGCCTCCAATCGGGCCTGCAGCCCGTACGTTTCAGCAGAGCTCTCTAAAGTTGGGGTGTCGATTGGGCGTCCTCTCCATGGCAGGGAGAGGTTGAGGTGAGGGTACGTACAAAGCCACGACGCGTTCCATACACGCCACACGCTCACTCGATACCGTCGGCGAGCGCTTGCGCTACGGCTTTCTCGCAGATGGTGCCCTCAAACAGGCGCGGATTCATTCCGGCGTGCAGCCGCACCGGGTTTAGAAAAGTGAACTCGCGGAAATCCTCTTCCGTGATGAGCCCGCGCTCGACCAGTCCATAGGCCTCCGCAATCGGCTCGGTCATGTCCGGTACGTCCCAGTGCGAAATGTCCGATCCCATCATCGCGCGCAGCCGTGCGCCCATTGGATTGACGCGGCCCGAAAACGCCCATGCGACCAGCGGGTCGTCGGCCTCGCATCCGAAGTAAAAGTTGGGCACGAAGAGGTCCCTGATATCCTCGGCCCGGCGGATTTGGGCCGGTGCGAATTCGTCGAGCATCTCGGGCCGCACCGCGGGCCGCGAGAAGAACCGCCGGATCTTGTCCTTGCGCGACTGCACCGCCTCGTCGCCGTAGCGCTCCATGTATTTCATCAATTCGTCCACGTTGAGCCGATCGGGATCGAGCTCGAGAATGTTCTGGCAGTTGCGCTTGCTCCAATGACCCAGCAGGTCCGCGTAGAGGCTGCAGGCCCACGCCACGCCGCCTTCGAGAAAACCGAAGCGCAGGCTCGGGAACCGCCGCGTCACTCCACCCATGAAGAGTGATTTGGCCAGCGACTCGTGCGAGGCCGAGAGTGCACCAATATGGTTGTAAATATAGTTGGAAACCGAACGCGCGACCCGCGTGTGCAGATGGGAGCTGTGTGACAGCGGCGCCACGCCAAGCTGGATACATTTGGCCCAGAACGGGTCGTAATCGTGGTCGCTGTCCACGCCAAAGGTGTCGAGCCGGAACTGTTCACCGGCCAGCGCCCGGCGCGCATAGCCGGTCACCACCACGGTCTTCATGCCGAGTTCCTTGATCGCGTATTCCAATTCGGCGATTGCCACCGTGGGGTTGCTCATCGGCACGATGCCGCCCACCGCGATTCGATCCCGATAGGGCCTGAAGATGCCCGCGAGCCATCTATTCGCCCCGCGCGCCAGCGCCGCGCCCAGCTCAACGTCATCGAGGTCGAGCAGCGCCAGCACCGTGGACGGATAGAGCATCGTGAAGTCGATTCCCATCTCATCCAGGCGCTCATAGAGAAGGCGCGGCAGATGGGCGGTGGCGCGGTCCAGCGTGTTGCGCGTCTGCCATCCCCACCACGACGGCATCGCGAGCCATTTCTGCCGCACGCGCGGATCGTTGCGGTCCGACAGAGCGGTGGAGGTGTCGAACGGCTTGACCATGCCGGCCAAGTAGCGGTCCCGCAGTCCGCGTCCGCCGGCCTCTTCGAGATAAGCCAGCAATTCGTCATCCAGCACCGGACCGAGCTCCACCAGATGGCCGTCGGCATCGATAATCGGATGACCGACGGAGGCCCGCACTTTTGCCGCTTTGGTTGCGTCCTTCATTGGTGGCGTTTCCTCGCCGTTGTCGAATCTGCGACCGGTAGCCTGAGGTTCAGGACACGCGCGCCGCCGCGTCTGCAGCGCCGAATTCCCGGCGTAAAGCAGGCAGCACCTGTTTGCCGAGCAGCTCGATACTGCGCATCGCCAAATCGTGCGGCAAACCCGAGAACTGAGCCTCCATGATCAAATGGCCGATTCCCAGGCGCTTGATGATCTGGGCCAGGCGCTCGGTCACGACCTCGGGGGTGCCGACCACGAAGCCGCCAGCCGCGCGCAGCTCCTCGATCGACATGTTGAAGATCGAGGGCTGCTTCGACTTGCCCGAAAATCGCGAGCTGACGCTGCGCGATGACATCCCCACCGGCGCATAATGCTGAACCGGCCCCTTGGCCGACATGCGCATCCGGAACATCACGTGCTCGTAGGATTGCTCGACGGTCTTTTGGCTGTCGCCAACAAAACAGCCCAGCGTATAGCCCCAATGACGAGGCTGAGGGCTGTAGCCGCACTTCTCCGCCGTCTCCCGGTAGAGCGAGAATAATTGCTCGGCAACCTCCATCGGCGAGTAAATCACGACATACGGATAGCCGTGGCGCGCGGCCCAGATGATTGTTTCCTCGCTGCCGATTCCGGGCACCCAAATCGGCGGATGAGGCTTCTGCAGCGGGAACAGCCACGGATTCACGTAACGGAATTGGAAGTGTTTGCCCTCCCAGGCAAACGGCCCGGGTTCGGTCCAAGTGCGCACGATCAGATCGTGGGATTCCTCGAAGCGCTCGCGGTTGACCACCGGGCTGATGTTGTTGGCCCAATGCTCCACTCCAATCCCGCGCACGAAGCCCGATATGATCCGCCCGCCCGAATAGAGGTCGAGCATCGCGACCTCCTCGGCCAGCCGCACCGGGTTCTCCCACAGCGCAATCGTATTGCCCAGCAGCAGGATTTTGCATTTGCGCGTGCGCTGGGTCAGCGCGGCGGCGCTCAGGTTGCAAGAAACGTCGAGGCAGGTAGGCGTGTTGTGATGCTCGTTGACCATCACACCGTCGAATCCCATCTCTTCGGCGTATGCGAATTGATCGAGGTACTCGCGGTAGATACGGGTGCCGACTTCGGGATTGAAGTAACGGTTGGGATAAGTCAGGCGAATCGCCGGATACTTGTCCAGCTCCGGCGCTTCCGGATAGGGCATCTCCGTAAAGTAGAAAAAATCTACCATCGGCAGTCTCCTTGCTCAGCTTCGTCCCGGCGCAAGAAATTCCCGGACCGCGGCCGCGAATTCGGCCGGCCGCTCAATATGCGGCGCATGACCGCATCGATCGATCACCTTCAGCACCGCGCCGGGGATCGCGCGCGCATAAGCCTCGCCATGGGCCGGCGGCACGAACCCGTCCTGCCGTCCCCACACGACCAGCGTCGGGAGGCGGATACGATGGAGGCGGTAGGCCAGCTTCGGATTGTGCATGTAAGGCTTCCAGGCCAGGACCTGCGCCATAATCTGGCTGCGCTCCCTGGCCGCGCTTTCTTCCTCGGAAGGTGTTTCCGGACAAAGCCGCGCCAGTTCGGGAACCGATTCGGCGCGGTGAAAGCAAAGCGCCATCAGCTCGGGCTTCGTGGCCAGGAAAATATCGGCGATCGACGCCGCTTCGATCCTAAGTCCGGCGGCGTCAACCAGCACCAGCCGGTCGAGCCGGTCGGGGCGGGTGGCGGCCAGCTCGGCGGCGAGCCATCCGCCCAGCGAAAAGCCCATCAGCGCCGGCCGATCGAGCCCGAAGTGATCTAGGAACTCGAGGTAGAAGTCCACCAGGTCGTGGATGGTTTCGAGCCCTGGATGGCGCGGCGAATTGCCGAAGCCCGGATGCGTCGGCAGGTAGACGTCGAAGTCGTCGCCGATGCGATCGAGCCATCCGAGCCAGCCGGGATTCCCCCACGGTCCGTGCAGTATCAGCAGGGGTCTGCCGGCGCCGCCCCTGATCAGCTCAATCTCCGTGCCATACAACTTGACCCTGCTAACTTCCCGAGCAGGCATGATTGCTCTCCTGTCCCGCCGCCCCGGCGCGCTGTCCGTTTCGGCCAGAAATGCCCCTGTTGCGGCGCCTCAGCCGTGTCGTATCATCGCGGCGGCGCGAAAAAAAGCGCGGCGCGCCCTGGCCTCGCGTTCGGCGCGCGTTGGCCGATGGACTTCATTCACACCACCTGATGCTCTTCGGTGACGAAAAAAGCGGTATGCGAATGGTCGATGAACTTCTTCTCGTCTTCCAGCGCCGCCTTGACCTCCGGACTGCCCATCGCCTTCTTATAGGCCTCCCAGTCATCCAGCCACATCTCGGCGGTGCCATCGAAGGGCGGCCGGGTCTTGCCACGATAGATCGAATGGCACTGAACGTATTTGCGGCATCCGGGGATACGGCTGGCAATCGGTCCGTGGACATCGCGCCAATAGCGATGGAACTCCTCGTCGCTCAGGTGGGGCAGCTTGCTGATGCAGTACACAATCTTGAGCATTGAAAGAACCTCCCGGTCATGTCGTTGGGCAGACGTCCCTGCCCGCCAACCTTAATCCTACATTCCAACGCGGATCGCCAGCGCTTGGCCTGCTCGCTTGAAGTGTACCAGTCGCCTTCATTCCTTCCCCGTCCGGCCGTGGAAGAGAGAAAAGGAGCATTTGCAAAACCTGCGCGTTGGTGTACTGAATTTAAATCCCCTGCGGTTTCCCGCTGACGGATCAGCAAAGGAGTTGATTGGATGCACAAGTCACCCGTGGTCGATGCCGACGGTCATATTCTGGAACCCGCCGACACCTGGGAGCGCTATCTTGAGCCGAAATATCGCGACCGCGCGATTCGTATCGGCGTCGATCAGAAGGGGCTCGAATACGTGGAGATCGATCGCCAGACCAGCCGGGTCTTCCACGGCGGCGGACTGGGCGGATTTGGCGGCGCGTATCAGGACCTCACGGAACTGTACTCCGATCCGAAACTGCCGTACTGGGAGGTAGCCAAGCGGACGCCGGGAGCGATCGACCCCGACGCGCGGGTGCGCGAAATGGACCGGCAGGGGATCGATATAGCGATTCTGTACCCGACTATCGGCATCGTGTGGGAAGGCGAATGCCGCGACGCGGAACTCGCCGCCGCCTATTGCCGCGCCTATAACAACTACCTGTTCGATTTCTGCTCCGGCCATCGCGACCGCCTGATCGCGATCGCGCACGTCAATCTGTGCGACGTCAACCTGGCGGTGGCCGAGGTCCAGCGCGTCAGGGGCAAAGCCAAGGGCATCTTCTGCACGCCATACCCGATGAACGGCCGCCCCTACGGTCATCGCTACTACGACCCCTTCTGGGCGGCGTGCGAGGCGGCCGAGATGCCAGTTTCGACTCATGTGCAGGTGCGTCCGACTTCGCTGGGTCATGAGTTTTATCCGGCCGGCCGTGCTCCGTGGTTCTTCTTCATGGAACTGACCGAGGATTCGATCATGGGGATGAACCTGATCTTCCAGGGCGGCGTGCTGGAGCGCTTTCCGCGGCTCAAGTACGTGGTGCTGGAAACCGGATGCGGTTGGCTGCCGTCATGGATGGAGCGCGCCGACGCCAAGTATGAGATGTTCGGCTTCACCACCGCGATGAAGCACAAGCCCAGCCGCCTCTTCAAGGAGCATTGCTACATTTCGGCGGAAGCGGACGACGAGGATATTCCGCGTATAGCGGGAAAGATTGGCGCCAGCCGCATGATGTGGGCCACCGATTATCCTCATGCCGACGCGCACAAAGATCCGGTCCAGGCGGTCAGAAAGTATATCGCTCCGCTCTCAGCCGAGGATCAGGATTGGGTGCTGGGACGCACAGCGGTCGACGTGTGGAGGCTGTGAGGCGAACGGCGCTAGAGAGCGTGCAGCTTATCGCCAATCCTTGATGGCATCCGGCGCGGAACCGAGGGGCGCCGAAACAACTCTTGTTGGAGGAAGGAAATGGCCACGAAATATCGCGTGATTGACGCCGACGGTCACTTCATGGAACCCGACACCGTTTGGACCCAGTACCTCGACCCCAAATACCATTCGCAGGCGCCCAAGGGCATGTACGAGGAAGGGCGCTATCGCCTCTCAGTGGGGGGACGCCTCTCAGGCTTCCTGTACGGTACCGACGACTCGCTCAAGGGCACGCGCAAGATGAGCGCTGGCGGGCGCGACCCGCGTGTGCGCTTGGCGGATATGGACGCGGAAGGGATTGAAGCGATGGTCATGTATCCGACCACCGGTCTGTTTTTCTTCGGTATCGACAGCTTGGAACTGACCCTCGCGTTGTGCCGCGCGTTCAACAACTGGGCCCATGACTTCTGCAGCGCCGATCCCAGGCGGCTGATCAGCCCAGCCATAATTCCGCAAATGGACGTGCACGCTTCGATCAGCGAACTGCGCCGCGCCACCAGCGAGTTGGGGCTCAGAGGCGCCTTCTTCCGGCCCAACCCGATCGGCGGTCGCACCTTCGAACATCCCGACTGGGAGCCCTTCTGGTCGGTGATGGAAGAACTCGACGTGCCGCTGGTGCTGCATGAGGGCGCCACGCAGGACGTACCGCAGATCGGAAATGCGCGTTACCAGAATTTTCTTTTCCGCCATATGATCTCGCATCCGTTCGAGCAGCAAATGGCGCTGCTCAGTCTCATTTGCGGCGGCGTGCTGGACCGCCATCCAAACCTGCGAGTGGTGATGGTCGAGGCGGGATGCGGCTGGGCGCCGTATTGGATCGAGCGCATGGATCATCACGTGGAGGAATGGGGTTACACGCTGCCCTCAAAGCTGAGCCTGAAGCCCTCGGAATACTTCAGGCGGCAATGCTTCGTATCGGCTGACGGAGAAGAGCGGATGCTGCCCGAGTTCATCAGTTGCCTGGGCGACGATAGTCTTTGTTTTTCCACCGACTATCCGCATCCGGATCATCAGTTCGAGGGAGTGGTGGGGCAGATCGCGGATCGGGCGGACCTTTCCGACAACGCCAAGCGCAAGATCCTGGGTGAAAATGCCGCACGCGCTTTCAAACTATAGTGTTCCGAAGCGCCGATGATTGGAGCTGCAATGGGTTCAAATAGGTGTAAGAAAATACGTTATTGATAGTTCGCTCGCTCCACTATTTGACACTGGCGAAGAGCCTGTGTTAACGGCTTACCAAACTTGGCCGGAAGCGCTTCGGCGCTTCGTTAACCGGGGCGGGCGACTATGTTCCGGAGCCAGACTGCGAGTGCATCTACAAGTAGTAGGTATAATCCGGGTAAATCAGATTCTCCCGCCGTACAGTCCGGTAATCGCCGGTACATCTTCAATTTCATAGACCGCCGCAGAACTCTCCACCCTGCTCCTGGCACGCGGCAGGCGCAAAGCATCGGCGCAATCGCCTGCCTCACAAGAAAAACTGATCTGAGGCCATCGCAAGACCGCACTTGGCTGGCAATTTTTGCGAAACTCACTGGGAGGGTAAGATCATGCGCCAGTTTTATCGATCTGCAGTTCTTGTCATCGGGTTTTGTTTGTTTATCGCAGCTGTGGCCGGTGCCCAGGCGGTACCCTCATACGACGATCACTTCTACGATTCCCTGGCCTCGGCGGACTCCAACGCCACAATCCCGCCCGGCACCGTAATCAACGCGCAGAACTGGCAGCAGTACAAGCAGTTCATGCCGATGGGACTGCAGCTTTTATTGGCGGGCAAGCTGCCGACCTTCAACCCACCACCGGACTTTCAAATCGTAGTCGGGCCGACGGAGTCCTATCCCCTACCCAAGAAGTTCGTCGCCGATTCGGAAAAGTATTCGGCCCAAGTCAAGCTGGTGCATAATTCCGACGGCGGCACCAGTCTGCAAGGCTATGTTTCGGGCTTGCCCTTTCCGCGTCCGAGCGGTCCCGACGAAGGCATCGAGTTGCTGTGGGACACTTATTACAACTGGCAGCCTCATATTGGGCAAATCGACACCTGGTCGCAGGCCACCGACCGCTACATGAACCGCAACGCCACGCGGGTTACTTGCGTGCATTTCAAGCAGATGCACATCAGCGACCCCGATCTGCCGCCCAACATGCCCGACGCCAAGGGAATTTTCCTGACCGAGAACTGCGAGGTCTGGGAGCCCGAACAATCCAAGTACGTTACCTCGCTGCAAGTGTTTTACGACGACCCTCGCGCTGTGGCGGAAAACTACGCCTTCATCCCTGCCCTGCGCCGCTCGCTGCGGCTTTCCTCGGCGGCGCGATGCGCTCCGTTCGCCGGCGGCGATTTCACCAACGATGACTTCCGTAACGGGATGAATCTGCAGGTGCCGCTGTTCCAATCCAAATTCCTGGGCGTGAAAAAAATCCTCACCATGGTTTTTCCCAACCGCGACTTCTATCTGCCCTACTCGAAGGGAGCTAACCCGCCTCCGCAGTACTACTATCCCTCGTTCATCCCGCGACCGGGCGTCGGCAAATGGCAACTGCGCGACATGTACGTGTTCGACAACCGCCGGGTGCCCTCACAGAATCGCGGATATTGCTATGGCAATCGCGTGATGTTCCTGGACAAAGAGCAGATCGCACCTCAATGGCTGGACCTGTATGACGCGGGGCTCAAATATTGGAAGTTCTACTGGAACCTGTACTATCCTGAGCTCTTTCCCGATAGCGGCGAGCGCACCTTCGGTTCCGGCACGACCGGTGGGTTTTTCCTGATGCAGGAGTTCTAGAACACTCACGAGGACGCGGCCTGGCAGGTCTCACACTGGGGTACCAACGTGCCGCCCGGGTTCCGCGACTATACGCGCTGGGGCACGCCCGCGGGCCTGCTGCAGGTCATGCAGTAGAACGCCGATAAAACCGCCGGCGCGGCCGATAATGCGGCTCCCCGCTGGAGTTTGTACAAACTCTGGCCACAGATTGGAAACCGGTCCCACGAGGCCATTTCGCTTAATTCAGCTTGGCTTCGTGGGACCCGCTTTTCCGGCCGAGGACGGCGCGGCTCATGCTGCAGGCTGGATCACTTTGCGGATACTTCAGTTCATCGCGCAGCGGCGCCCACAAGGGGTCTCATTTCGGGCAATGCCGCCAGGCTGGCCATGAGCTCGCGCCCTTGCTGCTCGGTCAAAGGCCGATTGGGCGGCAGGATGCGGTTCCATCCTGGGTTGCCGCTGATCGCTGCCATCACGTGCTTGACCGCCGCGGGAAGCGGATATTTGTCCAACACCGCGCGCGTGCCATCGAGTTCCTTTTGTAGCTGCGCGGCCTGCTCTTCGCGCCAGGCAAGGAAGACCTTGCGCGCCACCGGCGCGGTCACGTTGACGTTCGCCGAGATGCAGCCCGCGCCGCCGCCGCGCAGGTTGGCGAGAAGATAGCCCTCGCTCCCAGAGAAGACGTCAAAGCCGGGGAACTCTTGGAGCAGCCTTGCAGAGTAGGGCCAGTCACCCGAGCTGTCTTTGAGTCCCGCGATCGTCCGCGGATACGCCGCCAGCAGCCGCTTGATCAGCCCGGGCGTTATCGCCACGGTTGAAAGCTGGGGGAAGTGGTACAGATACAGGCGCAGGCGGCCGTCGTTTACGCGATCGATCAATTCGGAGTAAAAGCGCGCCAGTCCCTCTTCCGATGGCTCCTTGTAATAGAAGGGCGGGATGACAAGGACTCCGGCCGCGCCCGCCTCGGTCGCCGCCCGCGTCATCTCGACGGCGTCGGCCAGCGCGCAGGAACCGGTCCCGATGATGAAGCGGGTCATCGGAATTCCCGCGCGCTTGATCGCCTCGACAATGGTCAAGCGCTGGCGGACTGACAGCGAGTTGCCTTCACCGGTAGTGCCGATCGGTACCACCCCGTCGCATCCCTGCTCCAGCAGCCATCGGCAATGCGCCACGAGCATCGAGGTATCCGGTTCCAGCGCGGCGTTGAGCGGCGTCAGCGCCGCCGCAAAAACGCCGCGCGGGCGTTCTTCCGAGCCTTCAGCCATAAATCCTTCTCTCAGTCGATATTCTCTATGCGCTGTAGAGGTCGCGCAGCGCACCCGCATCGCCCACAGGCGCCGGCTTGACGCCGGCTGCAAGCGGGCGCATCCCCGGTTTGCAGGTGAACGGGTCCACCAGGCCCATCTCCTTGCCCATCTCGCGCAGCGCCGGCACGACCTCTTCGCCCAGCAACCTGATGCAGGAACGGCGCTCCTCGCGCGTCATGGGGCCGTCGATCCTCAGGATCAGCACGCCCGGCTGCAGCACGCGCAGCAGATGGCGCAGCTTTACCAGCACCGACTTGGGCGTGCCCGCGATCATCTGCCGGCTTCGGAGCAGCTCCGGGTAGCGTCCGTAAATGGCCTTTTTGACCAGCTCGACCTCTTCGTCGGTGCGCGGATCGCGCCCCATCGCCAGGCGCATTTCATCGTCTTCGGGACTGGGCTTGGCGCCCTCCTCGCCTTCGGCCGCGCCCCAGATGTTGGTGTTCTGCGTGGCCAAATCGGCCATGCGGCGGGTGGCGGCCTTGGAGTTGTAGCCCGGAGGGAACATCCACTCACTGCGGCCGAAGAATGCGAAACCGCCGCCATAGAGGTAGCGCCGGCCGAAGTCTTCCGCTTGCGCCTCGGTGTCGGCACAGAATACCGGCTGCATGTAAACGAAGTTTTCCGGACCCGCCTGGTAGCCTTCTTCGGCCGCGGTCTTTACGTACAGGTTCCACAAATCCAGCGTCGGTTCCAAGCGCGTTGACAACGCGACGTAGGTGTAGCGCCGGCGCGCGGACCACGCGACGGTCTCCGGGCTGATCACGCCGGGAACCCAGATCGGCGGATGCGGCTTTTGCAGCGGCAGCACCCAGGGATTTACGAAGCGGAAGTTGAAATGCTTGCCTTCGAAGCGAAACGGTCCGGGCACGGTCCACGCCTTGATCATCAGGTCGTGGGCTTCATCGAACAATTCGCGGTTGTGGGCGGGATTGGCGTTGTTGAAGATCTGCTCGCATCCGGTGCCGCGGATGATACCCGGCACCAGTCGGCCGCCGGAGATCAAATCGATCATCGCGACCTCTTCCGCCAACCGCAGCGGGTTGGATATCACCGGAAGCGGGTTGCCAATCAGCACGATTTTTACCCGCTTGGTAGCACGCGCGAGCACCGCCGCCTCGACGTCCATCACCGCACCCAGGCAGTAGGGCGTGCCATGATGCTCGTTGAGCGCCACACCGTCGAACCCCAACTCTTCGCAGTAGATCTTGTCGTCGAGGTATTCGTTGAGCAGCCGGGCGCCCTGCTCGGCGTCGAAATACTTGTTGGATAAGCCGAAGAAGCTGCGGCGTTTGATCACCTCGTCTTCGGGAATGGGGTAATAACCGCGCTCGGTGAAAAACATCAATTGCATCGATTGTCCCTCCGGCTGTTCGGGCAAAAGCGGCGGCAAATCAAGCCTGTTGCCGCCGCAGCGCATTTGAGAGATCGATCGGGCCCGGCTCTCACGCCTTCTTGCCACAAAATCGAACCTGCGAACAAGTAGCAAAGGCCGGCGCGGCCCGGCCCGGAAGGCGATCTAATGGAACGCGATCGAGCGGAAATCGCTCTGGTAGAGCTGATGCAGCCGGGCCAGATCCTCCGCCGGCAGCGGTTTGCCGCTGGCGGCGGAGTTGCCGTCGACCTGCTGAACCGTGCGAATTCCGGGGATCACGGATGACACCGCCGAATGACTCAGCACGAATCGCAGCGCCGCCTGTGCCAGGTTGGGGACCTCGCCCCTGACCAGGAAGCCAAGTTTCTCGACTGCCGCTCCAAGCGGCGCGAACGCCTGGGCCGAAAACATCCGCGCGCGGAAATCGCCCTGGGCAAACTCGCCGGGATTGGCGAATCGTCCGGCTAGCACGCCGCGCTCCAGCGGAACGCGCGCGATAATGCCCACGTTGCGCTCAAGCGCCAGCGGAAAAAGCTCGTCCTCGGGGTCCTGGTGCAGAATGTTGTAGACCACTTGCAGAGTGTCGGGCTTGCCGGTCTGTATCGCCACGACGCCGTCGGCGGCGGTCTCCAACGACACGCCGTAATGGCGAATCTTGCCCTCGCGCTTTACCCGATCCAGCAGCTCGAAGATCTCGCCCCGGCGCATCACTTCCGCCGATGGGTTGTGAAGCTGGTAGAGATCGATCGCGTCGATCTGCAGCCGCCTGAGACTTTGTTCCAGTGCGCCCGCTATATAAGCGGGGTCGAAGTTGCGCAGGCCCTGGCGTACGGCAAACTGATTGCCGCCCTTGGTGGCTAGTACGACGTCCTTACGCCGGGTCTTGAGCACCTGGGCTATCAACTCCTCGCTGTGCCCGCGCCCATAGGCATCGGCTGTATCGATAAAGTTCATGCCGACGTCCAGCGCGTGATGAAGCGCCTTGAGCGATTCGGCGTCGTCGGTGGGGCCAAAGGCTTCGCCGCCGATCGTCATCGCGCCAAAACCGACGTCCGACACCCGCAATCCTGTCCTGCCCAGCGTGCGATATTCCATTGTTCACCTCTTGGCTGAAGGCGATAAGGGCCGGCGCCGCAATCCCAGCGCTCGAATCATTGTTGCGGCTTGGACTCCGCGGCCGCCGGCGGCATCGCCATCCGCGGGTCGAAATAATCCCGCCATGCGGTGAGCTTGCCGCCGCGCAGCTCAAAAACTCCCATGATCGGCAACTCGGTCTTGCCGCGTTTGGTGCCGATCCATTCCAGACGCTCCATCATCACGAGGTTATCGGAGCTGAGTATGTGAAGGGTTTTGAACTCGTACGATTTCATGAACTTGAGATAGGTCCGCCAGGTGGCCAGGACCGCGTCGCTGCCATGGATAAGCTTGGCCGAGGGGTCGGGTTGATAGACAAAGGAATCGGCCGCCAGTTTGATGGCCGCGTCGAAGTCCAGCCGCGACCAGGCGTTGAGCAACTCGGTCACGATTCTTTCGTTTTCCGCTGACATCTTCCGTCCTCCCAAATGGTATTAGACTGAGACCGGCTGGCCGGTTCAAGGCGCACTGTAGCACGTCTTGCGCACTAACGGTTTGCCGCCGTTCACGGCGGGCTTTATCATTTAGCAAGGACCGGGGAATCGAAGCCGATGGCGGAGATCAAACCGCGCTATGAATTCCGTATCTGGGGCCAAAATCTCGCAGAGCTGCGCCAGCGCCTGGAGCAGTTGGCCGCACCATCGCGAACGGAGACCAGCGAAGAGATTTATCTGATCCCGGCGGTCACCGATAAATGCAACGCGAAAATCCGCAACGATCTCATGGACATCAAGATCCTGGTCGCAACGGAGCGCGGATTGGAGCAGTGGCGGCCGGTTTTGAAAGCGGAGTTTCCACTGGACCGCTCAATTATCGCGGCGCAGGTTTTTTCCGCCCTCGAACTGGTGCCGCCGCAAATGTCGCGTGAGCAGTACGCGATGAACGAGTTTTTGGATGAAGTTATCGACGCGGAGCCGAAGGTCGCAGTAGTTACCGTTTCCAAAAGCCGCGTACGTTTAGCGCTTGGCGAATGTCAGGCCGAATTCGCCACGACCACGATTGGTGATCAGGCGCGAGACACCGTCGCCGTGGAATCAACCGATCCGGACGCGGTGGCTCGGGTTACGCAACAGTTGGGAATCGAGGGTATGCCCAATACCAGCTATATCCGCCAGATCAAACAACTTCTCGGACCGCGAAGCGCGTAAGTCAAGCGGTAAAGCATATGGCAAAGGAGATCGAACGGAAGTTCCTGGTAAAGCGCGAGTCCTGGCGCAGGCCCGACGACGGCAAGCGCTACCGCCAGGGCTATTTAAGCACCGTGAAGGAACGCACAGTCCGCGTACGCACCGCGGGCAGCAAGGGCTACATCACGGTAAAGGGCGTCACTGTCAAGGCGACCAGGGCCGAGTACGAGTATGAGATCCCGCTGGCCGACGCTAACGAGATGCTCGATCGGCTGTGCGAGAAACCCTTGATCGAGAAGACCCGCTACCGTGTTCCGGATGGAGACGTGGTGTGGGAAGTGGATGAATTCGAGGGAGAGAACGCGGGTCTGATCACGGCCGAAGTCGAGCTCAAGAGCGAGGACCAGAACGTCTCGATTCCCGGGTGGGTCGGAAAAGAAGTAACCAGCGATTCGCGCTACTTCAACGCTAATCTCGTGGCGCATCCGTTCAGCAAGTGGTGACGCCGTAGCGCGCGCCAAGAGCCAGCCTCGGCAATCCCAAAGAGAGTATAGGTGGGGCCCCCTCCCGAAACTCAATTCGGGAGAGGGGGGTGGGTGTGGGGGGCGAAGCCCTTTTTAGCTCCTTGAACAAGGAGAAAAATGGCAAAACACAGATCGTTCGGTGGCGGATCGGCGGTCCTTTTCGATTAATTCTTTGCGGAGCTGCGCTTCACACTCCGCTTCTCCTGACAATCGACGCAATACGCTGCGAAGGGCACGGCCTTGAGCCGCTCCAGCGCGATCTCATCACCGCATCGCGGGCAAATACCGTAAAGTCCGCGGCTGAGCCTGGCGAACGCGACGTCTATCGCTCTGAGCCGTTCCTCGGCCCTTTCGATGAGGGCGAGCTGGGTTGCGAGGTCGGCCAGCGAACGGGCGCTGTCCAATTCGTCGGCGAGCGCATGCCAATCTCTCTCATCCTGCCTGGCGCGCAGCCCGCGGACTCGTTCAAGTGCGAATGCGCGCTCGTGTTCCAGGACTCGATTGAGTTCGTCCCTGCGCGCGTGCGATTCCGTTGTAGTCTGAATTTCCATGGCCGTCTTGTTTGACAACTTTCAAAGCAGCATTCGTGCCGAGGCCTATTGAACGATGATGCCGCGGAATCCTTGAGTCATGCTCAGCCGCCGGGCGCTCGCACCATGGCAGACCGGCGTCAGTCTGTGGCGTCCTGCTCCCTTTCGTCTTGCGCCCTGCTTCGATTTGGTACATCGACGACGCTTGGCGCACGCCACGTTTGCCGGAGCTGGCATGTTTTGTAATCGAATCGCCACGGGTTACCATACGGCGCCATGTCATCGAAGGCTGGATTTTCCACCGGCAAGCTTCCCCCGGCGTTGATGGTGAAACTGCTCGGCACTTTCGAGCGGAGCGATACGAGCGTGAAGCTAGGCCCGGCGATGGGTGAGGACGCGGCCGCGATCCGATTGGACCGGGACCGCTACCTGATAGCCAAGACCGACCCGATCACATTCACCTCGCATCGAGCGGCCGAATTGCTCTTGCAGGTCAATGCCAACGACCTCGCGACTCGCGGTGCGCGCCCGCGCTACCTGCAGGTCGCGGCATTGTTTCCACCGGGAACATCGGGGCCGGTGATTGCACGATACTTTTCCGGCCTGCAATCGGAGGCGAAAAAACTGGGCGTAACCATCACCGGCGGCCATACCGAGATTACCGACGCCGTCAGGCGGCCGGTGCTGGTAGGCAACATGCTGGGTTTTGTCGACTCGCGCAGCCTGCTCTCGACCGCGAGCGCCAGGGCCGGCGACGTGCTCGTGATGGCGGGAGCAGCGGGGATCGAGGGCAGCGCCATCCTCGCCGTGGATCGTGGCCGCCAAATCGCTCGTACGCTGGGTCCGGCGGCACGCCGGGAGGCTTTGCGCCTTGCGACCAGGCCGGGAATCTCCGTATCACGCGCCGCCAATATCGCAGCGGCATCGGGGGCGCATGCGATGCACGATCCAACCGAAGGCGGCGTCGGCGCGGCGATCCATGAAATGGCCTATGCGGCCGGACTTCGCGTGAACGTGGACCTGGACCGCATCCTGGTGCTCAAGGTCACGCGCGATATCTGCCGGACGCTAGGTATCGACCCGCTCGGACTAACCAGTTCCGGTGCATTGTTGATCGCAATCGGCCCCAGGCGCGCGCCGCGTCTGGTCGATGCCCTTACACGCGCTGACCTGTTTGCATCCGCGATCGGAAGATTCGAAAGGGGCCGCGGGGTAAAAGCCCGCCGCGCCGGCAGATCGGCGCGTTTACCCTGGTTCAAGCGCGACGAGTTGTTGCGCGTACAGGATAACGAACCCCACAGCTGACGCCTTGCGGACGTCGTCAGGCACAGCGCACCAGCTTGCCCGGATAAGCCTTGGTGTCCTTACCGTCCTCGAAGGCGACCTGGCCGTTGACCATTATCCAGCGATAACCGCGGGGGCGCTGGACCAGGCGCGATTCGTTGTTAGGCGGCAGATCGTTGACGACCTCGGGTTCCTCAATCGCCAGCTGATCGAGGTTATAGATGATCAGATCGGCGGCCAGGCCTTCGCGCACCGCGCCGCGGTCGGTAAACCCTGCCACCCAGGCCGGCATGTAGCTCAGGTGGTAATGGGCTTCTTCCAGCGTTAGCGTTCCCGTGTCGCGCACCAGCCAGGTCAGCAAATCGGTTGGATAAATGCCCATGGTCTGGAACTTCGCATGCGCGCCGCCGTCGGAAAAACCGGCGACCGTGCGATGGCTCAGCAACTCCTTGCAGTACTCCGGCCGTGAGTCGTACACCCCGCTTATCCAATGCATCTGCCAATCGTCCGCGGCGGAGGTATCGAGCAGGGCGTCCACGACGTGCTTGTTCTCCGCGCGCGCGATATCCGCCACGGTGCGATCCTGGTATTTGCCCCGCAGATCTTGGTTGGAAATTTTTCTGCAGATGAAATTTGCGATGTCGCCCGCGGTTATCGGCTGCTTGCTGCGGTCATAGATGTATCTCAGCCGTTCGCGCCGCACCGGATCGTTGAGCTTGGCCACGCGCTCGTCAAACGGACCCATCAGCGCCTCGCGCCACTCGTCAACGTTATCGAAGAACGTCCAGTCTTCGCGAAAACAGCATCGCATGTTGAGCCGCACCGTGACGGCATGGCCGACCAGCGCCACGCCTTCGCGATTGTAGCGGTCAACCACCGCAGCCTGCGCGCGGAATACGTCGGGGTTCGTGCTGTTGGGTACGATCCCGTTGTAAATCAGGGGACGATTGCTGGCCTGCGCCAGGCGCCCGCCGAAGTCGATATCCCGCCGCGGTCCTTCCGAGGGGTCACGCGAACCGGCTCCGCCCAGGGTTTGCGCATACTGGATGTGACCGCGATCGTACTTGCGCAGAGCCTTGGCCAAACTCAGGTAGAAGTCATCCGGCATCAGGTCCGAGACCATCAGCGTCCCGTCATAATCGCGCTGGGTGGAGAACCGGCCGCTCAGGCGCTGCGCCGCCCAGCCGTTGGCGCCCGACGCCATCGCCTGATCAACGATCTCCACCATGCGCTGGATTTCTTTTTCGTTCGGCTGCCGGCTCTTGGCCTGATCCCATCCGCCCATCACGTAAGCGACCAGCGGGGTGACCGGAACGAGCTGCATCATGTTGACCGCCTTGGGCAGGCGCTCGATATGATCCATCCACTGCGGGAACGTCTCCCACGTAAAGGGCATCGTCGCCTTCATCGACGCGTACGGAATCGCCTCGTTGCGCTCCATCGAGAGCATCGCGCGGTCCGCGTCCTTGGCGTGAACCGGGGCGAAGCCGAAGCCGCAGTTACCGTTGGTCACCGAGGTCACGCCGTGCCAGCTTCCGATCGAGCAGGCTGGATCCCAGAAGACCGGCGCGTCGTAATGGCAATGCAGGTCGATAACTCCCGGCGCGACGATCAAGCCGGAGGCGTCCAGCGTGCGGCGCGCGTCGCTGTCCTTGAGATAGCCGATCTTTGCGATCATGCCATCCTTGATGCCCACATCCGCCTTGAAAGGAGGGACTAGCGTTCCGTCGACGATCGTGCCGCCCCTGATGACGCAATCGAACTCGGCCATGGCGTTACCTCCATCAGTACCGAAGCGTTGGGCCGTCTCGGCCACTATTGAGCACGCCCCAGAGCCCACTTCGGGCCAGACGCCGGCACGGATGCCGGCGCTGCCCTTGTGCCTCGCCCAAGCGCTGCAGCACTGAAATAGTACATCAGGTGGTACAACACCGGCAGTGGTTTGACAAGAAAGGGGCTGCGGACTTACAACCAATCAGGAAACTATCCTCGGGGAAAGTCAAAATGCCAATGTTTGACACGATTATTAAGGACGGGATGATCGTTGACGGAACGCGGATGCCGCGCTTTCGCGGCGATGTGGCGATCAAGGACGGCGTGATTGCCAGGGTCGGCCGCCTTGACGCGAAGGACGCCGCGCGGGTGCTTGACGCCTCCGGGATGATCGTAGCGCCCGGCTTTATTGACCTGCACACGCATTACGACGCGCAGGTGTTCTGGGATCCCTACTGCTCGATCTCCGGATGGCACGGAGTCACCTCGGCGGTGATCGGAAATTGCGGCTTTGGTTTCGCCCCGGTCAGGCCGGATGAACGCGAGCGCGCGATGTTGACCATGACGCGCGTGGAAGCGATTCCCTACGCCTCGATGAAGGCCGGAATGCCGTGGGACTGGGTCAGCTTTCCCGAGTTTCTCGACAGCCTTGACCGCAGCCCCAAGGGCATCAACATTCTCCCTTACGTTCCGATTGCCCCGATGCTCATCTATGTGATGGGTCTGGAGGCGGCCAAGTCGCGCAAACCGACGGCCGCCGAGGAAGCTCAGCTTTGCGAGTTGCTGGACCAGGCGATGGAGGCCGGCGGATGCGGATGGTCGGCGCAGCGGCTCAATCCCGCTTCCGGACTGATGACCCAGCGCGATTACGACGGCACCCCGATGGTCACCGACTTGATGGCGGACGAGACCTGCCTGGCGCTGGCGCGGGTGCTGGGGCGGCGCAACGAAGGTTTCATCCAGATGGTGCTCGCGACCGGGAATTTGAAACGCGATGCAACCTTTTTCGAACAACTGGCCGAAGTCAGCGGGCGGCCCGTGCTGTTCAACGCCGTCCAGTGCACGGCAGCCTTCCCCGACCTGCATCGCAAGTCGATCAAATGGCTGGAGAAATGCCGTCAGCGCGGGCTTCGAGTCTATGGACAGGGGATCACCACCGACGCCGGACTGACTTTCAGCCTCGCCGATTTCAACCTGTTCGATGACGCTGACGCGTGGTGCGAGGCCACTACCGGAACGTTGGAGGAACGCAAGGCAAAGCTGGCCGACCCGGCGCGCCGGCCCGGGCTCAGAGCGGCCCGACCGATCGTCGCGACCACCGACCTGGGCGAAATCGTGATCGTCGAGGTGTATCGCCCGGAGTTGAAACACCTGGAAAACATGACCCTGCGCCAGGTAGCGGAGCGCGAAGGCAAACATATCGTCGACGTGATGCTGGACACGGCGGTGGCCGACGACCTGCGCACCGACTTTTATGCGCGTGCCATCAACAGCCCGCTGGATTTGCAAAAGGAAGTGGTCGCCTACGAATACGTCATACCAGGCGCTTCAGACGGCGGCGCGCACACCAAGTTCCTGACCGCCGGCCGCTATCCAACCGAGTTTCTCACCAAGCACGTGCGCGAGCATCACACGCTGAATCTCGAGGATGCGCATTGGCGGCTGAGCGCCCTGCCCGCCTATTGCGCGGGATTCGCCGATCGCGGCCTGCTGCGGGAAGGTCACGCGGCGGATATCGTGGTCTATGATTTCGACCGTCTGAAAATCACCCCGGTCGAGGTGGTACACGATCTGCCGGGCGGCGAATGGCGCCGGGTGCAGCGCGCGGAAGGATATCGCTACATTTTGGTCAACGGGGAGACAACCCTGATCGACGGTCAGACCACGGGAGAGACCCCCGGCCACTTGCTGCGCCACGGCAAGGCAAGCGAGCAAAGCGCAGCCCGCGCCGCATAACACTTTCTCCCTCCGGTCCCTCTTCCACATAAGCCTGGGAGAGGGACGGGGTGAGGGCAACTGATCGTCTCAAGACACCATGCTCAGCTTGCAGGAGATCTCCGACCGGCTGGAAATCCAGCAGCTCATGATCGACTACAGCAGTGCCATCGATCGGCGCGATTACGATCGGCTCGACAATGTCTTCACGCCCGACGCCTATATCGACTACCGCGCGATGGGTGGGATTGACGGCCGTTATCCCGAAGTGAAAGCCTGGCTGAAGCCTGCGCTGGGAGCGTTTCCGCATTACTACCACATGGTCGGCAACATGGCGATCGAGCTGAGCGGCGATACCGCGTCGGCGCGCACCATCTGCTTCAACCCGATGGAAGTAAAGCTGGCCGATGGCAAGACTCAGGTGATGTTCCTGGGCTTGTGGTACGTGGACAAATTCGTACGCACGCCTAAAGGATGGCGTATCAGCGAACGCGTCGAGGAGGGCTGCTACGCGCACAACGTGCCAGCCGGCATCACGGTCACAGACAAGTAAATCGACGCTTTACAAAATCCTGCGGCCCGGGCGGCAAATCACGGCGGCGATGGAACAGGCGGATTTTTCCTCGACCAGGCTGTAAGTCAGGGTGTTGGACGTCTGCGCGATCTCGTGGCGCTCGACAGGTCAGCGCGCCAGGGGGCCGCGCAGCAACTGGCCCGGTTGTGCGCCGGTATGCTCGTTGTTGCGCAGCAACACCCGGCCATTGACGACCGTAGCCAGCAAGCCGTCGGCCTTTTGCTTCAGGCGCGGGGCGCCGGCCGGCAAATCGTAGGCCAGCTCCGGCATCTGCGGGCCGATCGTATCCGGATCGAACACGATCAAATCGGCCACGTAGCCTTCGCGGATTAATCCACGCCCTTCCAGTCCCCAACATGAAGCGGGAAGCGACGTTATACGGCGCACTGCGTCCTCCAACGTCAGCGCCTGCTTCTCGCGCACCCAGTAGCTCAGCAGATGGGTTTGCAGGGAGGAATCCATGATCTGCGATACATGCGCGCCCGAGTCCGAAAAGGTCGGAATGGTGCGGGGATGCCGAATCATCGCCAGCACTTCGTCCTGATCCTCGTTGGCGAGCGTTTGCAGGAAGAACTGTTTTAGATGGCGCGCGAGCGCCATCTCTATGATCACTTCGACGGGATCCTGTTTGCGCTCTTCGGCAATTTCGGAAATCGACCGGTACGGCGGCAGCGGCTTGTCCAGCGCAAAGATGCGCTTGAAGTTGGCGTCGCGAACCTCCGCACCCTCCGTCCGCGTCGGGTCGATGCGCCCGCACCGCTTCGATCAGGCGCGGCCGAAGTTCGGGATTGCGCAGGGCCGCTTCTTGCTCGGCCAGCGGCAGCTTGCGGATCTCACTCCAAACCGGCAGCCGGTCAAACGGCGTGACGGTTTGGAAGGAAAACAACACGTTAAGTGAGCGGCTGAGCGTCTGTCCGAACATCCACCCGCCCGCCGCGACAGTCTCGTCGATCGTTCCCAGCACCGACTTCCAGTAGTTTGGCGCCAGGCCCTTGGCGGAGAAAACGCCCAGCGTGATCGGTACACTGGTGTCCAGCGCCAACTGCTTCAGGCGGCCCATGTAATCCGCAACGCGCGACGGATCGCGCATGTCCTCACTGGCCAGCTCGAACACGCCGGCGCCCAATTCACCCAGCACTCCCACCAACTGCCGGACCTCGTCCCAGGTGGCCAACCGGCTGGCGACCGGCAATCCCTGCGGCGTCTGATGCGAGAAACTGCGCGAAGTGGTGAACCCGATCGCGCCTGCGCTTATCGCCTTGCGCACCTCGCGCTTCATCGCGGCGAGATCGTCGCCGCTGGCCGGCTGGCTGAACGCACGCTCGCCCATCACATAGCTTCGCAGCGCGGAATGGCCGATGTAAGCCGCGTAGTTGATCCCTTTGGGCAGCCGATCGACCGCGTCCAGATACTGTGGAAAGTCCTCCCACGACCAGCGGATCCCCGCCTCCATCGCTTCCGGCGAGATGTCCTCGGCGCGCTCCAGGTTGCGCATCACCAGGTGCTTTTCGCTCTCGCGGCATGGCGCCAGGGTGAAGCCGCAGTTGCCCATCACGACCGACGTCACCCCATGCCAGCACGAACAGATGCCCAGGGAATTTCAGAAGACCTGCGCGTCCATGTGGGTGTGTCCGTCGATGAATCCGGGAGAGACGACGGCGCCTTGCGCGTCGATCGCTTCGCGCGCCGGCTCGGAGATTTTGCCCACGGCCACGATTTTGCCGCCAGAGACTCCCACGTCGGCGCCAAAACGAGGCGTGCCAGAGCCGTCGATAACAAACGCGTTGCGGATGACAAGGTCTAGACTCATTTTTTTCTCTCCCAGGCTCCCTCGAAGGACCACTGACCGCCGCTGACCAACCGGCAGCCCAATTTATCTACCTGGCTTGTAACACGAGTATCGCGGCAGCAACAAGCTTGACCTGACAAAGGCTTGGTAGCGCCGATGTGCTGTGGCGGGCCAATTCCAACCACACCGCTACCGCTGTCAGCATGCTCGAAGCCGGCGCGACTGAAGCCGGAATCGGGGAAATCTACTCGGGCCCCGCAGTCGGCCTGATGTTCAATCTGCCCGGACTGCCGCCGCTCGACCCGCGCACACCGGATATCGTCATAACGCCAAATATCGCCGTGGTGTATACCGGCAGCAGCGCCAAGCTCGAAGAACACGGCGGCTTTGCTCACGATGACACCAACGTGATGATGCTGTTGTCGAATCCGACTTTCACGGCCAAGACGATCACCGGCCCGGTGGAAACCACGCAGGTCGCTCCGACGATTCTGTGGGCGCTGGGATTGGATCCGACCGATCTGCAGTCGGTTCAGTTGGAAGGTACCCAGGTTCTACCTGGACTTGATTCGTTGCTCTGAGAGCGCGCCAGAGCAAGCGGCGGGCGTGATCATCCTAGCGCCCGCCGCTTCGTTTGGAGCCGGCCGTTAGTAGCCGAGCATTTGAATCACGGAACTCAGCGGCGAATACCCGGCTTGCCCATAATATGGATTGGTGACCGGCACCGTGGCTCCAGTCACGGGCGCGGCGGTTACCGGCGCTCCGGTCAGCATCGAGTTGGCTGCGTTAGCAGTGGCCGTCGCGTACTGCATCCGAGTGGCAGCCTTGTTGGCCAGCGGATAATTCCCCTGCGCCAGAGCAGCCTGATACAGCGCCCCGTTGGCGTTCGCGCGCTGCGCCATGGTCTGCTGCAACTGCGATAGCTTCGCCGCGTTGCGCGCGTTGTTGTAGCTCATCGGGTAGTACGGGTTGTAATTGTAGTATCCCGATTGCCACGGCGGGACAGTCGCTATCGGCGGCACTTCGGTTATTGGCGGTCCGGTCACGACCGGCGGATAAGCGCCGTAGCCATAGCCGTAACCGTAGGGGTTGTAGCGGTGATGCTTGTACCACCAGCCGTCGTCGTGGTGGTGTTTGTACCATCCGTAATGATGGCCATGATCGTGATGCCATCCGTCGTGGTCATGTGCCAGCGCCGTCATTGGCATCGCCAGCATCACCAACCCAACAACGGAGGCTAGAAGTCCATAAACTTTCCTTTCATCATTTCTTACTCCTTCTTAGCGTTGGAGCATCATGCGTGCCAGACAAGAATCGCGACCTTTGCCAAAAATTGCGTTTAATTGCCCTGTCCCATAGAAGTCCGGCCAACCCGATATCGTACACACCAGAGGGCTCGCTCGGTATTTAGACGACTGTCGCCGCAGAACTGTTTACGCACCCAATAAACAGGCCGCAGCGGTTTCTGCGCCCGCACAGAGTAGCGCATCGAGAGGCGCTGCACCGCCCTTTGCCGGTGAGGCTGCACCAACGATCTGCCGAAATGTTGTCGCTGCAGAGTTAGCTGAAGGTCTTACGGGCCAGCAGGAACATCACCGCGCCCACGATCGCATAGACGCCGATGCCTTCGACAAGGCCCAGACTGACTCCGGTTGTGGCGAGGAACAGGGCAAGCACCAGCAGCGATCCGATAATCGCCACAACCTGCTCGATACGCCGCTCGCGGGCGCGCACCCGCGCCACGTGGGCTGAGATCGCAGCGCCGCAGGCGGGGCATTTGCCGCCCCGTTTGACCACCAAGTCGTGATGGCAGGCGGGGCATTCGATTTTTGTCCGCAACGGCATAAGAGTCCCGGTCAACTGAAACAAACGTTACGACGATAATAAAAAAGGCGGCCTGAATCATCAGGCCGCCTTGGTCCTTTCAAGGTTGTGTTTGTGCCGGTGCCTTAGGCGTGCACTTTGTGCAGGTGCAGATGCGGCTTGTGCGGCACGATTTCAGGTTTGCGCTGCCCTGGCCGATCGGTATGGTACGCCTTGAGCTCGGTGGAAAGAGCCTGCACCTTTGCAATACCCAAATGCGCCAGCTTCTTTTCCTTCCACTCACGCAGTCCACGCCGCATGTAATCGGGATTTATGTCGAGCATGTCGCAGACGTTATCGAAGGAAAAAATCCACTGCTTGTCGTTCAGATTGATCCACTCTTCTGCGTCGCGAAACAGCTTCTGACCCTTGGTCGTCGGTGCGTCCACGTACTTCATGAAACACTCAATCCCGTCCTCCAACACGCTGAGGATCAGCCGTTTTTCACCCTCGAGCAAATGCTTGCGGCGCATCGCCTCAAAGTACTGAACGGGCAGCAGCGTGTCCGGCTCGAACAGGCTTGGCAGCCTCTCATCCAGGGTTTCTTTCTCTTGCATCGTCGCTTCCTTCTGACCTCTCAGTGGCTGACTCGAGTCTCCCACCACCTCTATTCCGTCTTTTAGACGCTTGGCCGTCATGTGGTATTCACTCCCGCCCCGCTCGATTTGGCTCAATCCTCGTTCTGATCCTTGTAAATCTCGTGCCAGGCCATCTGGATGGCTTCCAGCTTTCCTTCGCTGGAAGCGGCAGGATCATCTTCGAATTCATCGCAATCGATCACCCACTGGCGCAGGTCGGTAAACCGCACATCCAGCGGATCGAGACCAGGATGGTTTTCGGCCAACACTTCGGCGATCTCTTCGGCCTGATCCCACTTGAGACCCATGATTGACTTCCTTCCCCGGCCCTTTGGCAACGACAGACTGGAACGCCCGTCCTACGCGCCAACGTCGCTCTCAGGAGATCTCTTCAACGCTTCTTTTCTCCAGCGCCGCCTTGATCGCTTCATCCATGATTCGATGCGCGAACGGCGTGGTTGCTTCATTCAGTTCTTCCACCAGCTTCCCGATCAGTTCACGATCCTCGCCTTGTCGCGCCGCGGCCAGGCGCGAGGCCACCAAATCAATCGCCATCCGCTCATCCGCGGTAATCAAGCGGCCATACTCGGTGATCTGCTTGCTCAGCGCAGCGAGGATCTGATCGGCGTCGTTGCGCACTCCAATCAGTAGCCGCTGGTCAAGATCCTCCTCACCAAGGTCGATCGCCTCCTCGAGCATCCGTTCGATTTCTTCATCCGTCAGGCCATAGCTCGGCTTGACGTCCACGGAATGCTCGCGCCCGGTGCGCTCGTCGCGCGCGGTGACATTGAGTATGCCGTTCGCATCAACGAGGAATGTCACCTCAATGCGTGGCATTCCTGCTGGCTGCGCCTCAATAGGCCCTAATTTGAACCGTGCCAAACTTCGGCAGTCCTTGGCTAGCTCTCGCTCACCTTGCACCACATGGATATCCACATGAGTCTGGTTATCCACTGCCGTGGTGAAACGCTCCCGAGCGCTGGTGGGGATGGTGGTGTTGCGATGGATCAGCCGTTCCATTACTCCCCCCATGCTCTCGATACCGAGCGACAGGGGCACCACGTCGAGCAGCAGCATATCGCCGCTCTTGCCCATTAACACGCCCGCTTGCGCAGCCGCACCCATCGCCACTACCTCGTCAGGGTTCAGGGAGCAGAGCGGTTCGCGGCCAAAAAACTCTTCGACCCGCCGCCTCACCAACGGCATCCGGGTTGATCCTCCAACCAAAACCACCGCGTCGATATCGGACTGGGCTAGCCCGGCGTCTCTCAGCGCCCTGACGCAGCAGTCGGTCGTTCGGGTGACGAACGGCTCGGCCAGGCTTTCCAATTCCTCGCGGCTCAGCCGCCGCGACACCGCACCCTGCGGCAGCCTCATCTCGAGTTCCACCTGCGGTTCGCCGCTGAGCCGCTTTTTGGCCGCCTCAGCCACTAGCCGCGCGGTGTTCCAAACCTGACGGTCATGACGCAGGCTTCCGGGCACTTGCTCCAGCATCAAATTGACCACCGCCAAATCAATGTCGTCGCCACCCAGATGGGTGTCGCCGCTGGTCGCCAAGACCTCGAAAATTCCCTCTTTGACATTGAGGATGGAGATGTCGAAGGTACCGCCACCGAAGTCAAACACCGCCACCCGTCCGGCCGTCATCGCATGCAATCCATATGCCAGCGAGGCGGCTGTGGGTTCATTGACTAATCTAAGCACTTCCAAGCCGGCCAAACGGCCCGCATCTTTGGTCGCCTGGCGTTGACCATCGTTGAAATAAGCGGGCACCGTGACAACCACACGCTCAACCGGCTCGCCGGTTGCGGCCTCGCCCCAAGCCTTGAGGGTGCGCAGTATTTCTGCCGAAATTTGTGGCGGTGTATAGATACGTTGCCCAACTTGAAAGCGCACCACGGGACCGGAAAAGTCAGCAAAGGCATATCTATGACGGTCTTCGGCCGCGACTTCGTCTCCCCCCAGACCCATGTAGCGCTTGACCGAGCGAACCACCGCCCCGCTGTCCTCCCCCTCCAAACCCGCAGCGATGACCCGGCCGTCGCGCTCGATATTCAGATGGGGCTCCAGCTCAATCGCCGCCTTGCCCACTTCCACCTTGCCGCCCGGCAACAAGGCGACCACCGACGGCAGCATCGCCCCGCCCGTGGCAGGGTCGGCAAGCACTCTGGGACGCCCATTTTCCATAAGAGCGATGAGGCTGTTGGTTGTGCCCAGATCGATGCCGAAGATCAAAGCCATTACTATGTTCCCAATTGAGGCAAATTACCCCAGAGTTATCTAAGATCGTTCCGTTCCTGCACGCGCTCGATATCCCTGGTTAGCGTGCGCAGATAGGCGATACGCGAAAGGATGGCCTTCAATTGGACGATCAGATCCGGGTCATGGTTTACAGCCGAATCCCATCGCGCGAAATTACTCTCCAGATCTGCCAACGACCGACTCAAGGATGCTTCAACCTCGCGCCGGCTGGCCGCGACCTGCCCGCGCAGGCTATCCCGCTCTTCCTCGGTGTTGAATTCGTCGGCCTGTAATTCCGAAAGCGTCTCCTGCACCTCGAAAATCATCTCGGCCAGCTCCGGTGGAACCCTCTTGTTGTCGCTGGCCAGCTTTTCATTGTGCAATTCCAACCAATAAAGCCCCCGGCTTACCGGGTCGCGTAACGTGCGAAACGCCCGTGTGAGCAACGCGGTGGCGCTCAGGCTGGCTTCGCGAATCGCGGCAGCGCTGTTTGCAAAACGATCCGGATGAAGCCGGCGGCCGAGGTTGTGGTAGAGGGTTTCGAGTTGGCTTAGGTCGAGGGTCAGGCGCCTGGGCAGACCCAGAGCGGCAAAGTAATCAAGCTCGCCTGCTAGGGGCGTCCCGCATTGCGAACAAAACAGGCGCGGCTCCTGAAGCCGCGCGCATGATGGACATTGCGCCTGCGTCATGGCTGTTGCGTGGAACTGAGCTGCCGCTCATACGGTGAACGACTCCCCGCAGCCGCACGTCCGCTTGACGTTGGGGTTGACCAGTCTGAATCCGGCAGACATCAACTCTTCCGCGTAGTCCAGCTCGGATCCGTTCAGGTAAAGAAAGCTCTTCTTGTCAACGATCAATTGGGCACCGTCGCGCTCAAAGACCTTGTCACGATCCTTGGCGCAATCGATCTCCATCCGGTATTGAAGACCCGAGCATCCTCCACCGACCACCTTGACCCGCAACCCCGCACCCGGCTTTTCCTCCACCAGCTGCTTGATTTTGCTCGCCGCGTTTTCAGACAGCGAGATCATCCCAATAGCCTCCTCTAGCCCCGCGCCGCCTTGTCGGCCGGCGCCGCGTCCTTCTCCTCGTGCTTGGTTTTCCAATCGGTGATTGCCGCCTTGATCGCGTCTTCGGCCAGCACCGAACAATGGATCTTCACCGGCGGCAGGTTCAACTCCTGGACGATCGTGCTGTTCTTGATCGCCATCGCTTCATCGATGCGCTTGCCCTTGACCAGCTCGGTAACATAGCTGGAGCTGGCGATCGCACTGCCGCATCCGAAGGTCTTGAAGCGCGCATCCTCGATCACCCCTTCGGAGCTGATCTTCAGTTGCAGCTTCATCACGTCGCCGCATTCGGGCGCACCGACCACGCCGGTGCCGACATCCTCGGCATCCTTGGGAAAGCTGCCCACGTTGCGCGGGTTGTTGTAATGATCCAAAACCTTGGGCGAATAAGCCATGATTCTTAATCCTCAATCTAAAGCGTCGGCCGGGTCGCTAGTCACGCTTCCATTCCACCGATTTGAGGTCAACCCCTTCCTTGGCCATCTCGTATAACGGCGACATGTCGCGCAGCCGCCTGACCTCTTCGGTTACGCGCTGCGCCACGTAGTCAACTTCCTCTTCCGTATTGAAACGCCCCAGTCCGAATCTGATCGAGCTGTGCGCCAACTCCTCGTCCGTTCCCAGCGCCCGTATAACATAGGACGGCTCCAGGGTGGCCGACGTGCACGCCGAACCCGAACTCACCGCGACGTCCTTGATACCCATCAGGAGCGATTCGCCTTCGACGTAAGCAAAGCTCACATTGAGATTGCCGGGCAGGCGCTCGGTCGGATGACCGTTCAAATAGATCTCGTCCAGGCGCTCGAACAAACCCGCCTGCAGCTTGTCGCGCAGGCTGCGCATCCGCTCACTTTCCTCGGGCATTTCCTTGGCCGCAATTTCACACGCCGCGCCGAAACCAATTATCCCGGTAACATTCAAGGTGCCGGATCGCAGTCCGCGCTCATGGCCGCCGCCGTCTATAATCGGAGTCAGGCGCACGCGCGGTCCCTTGGAGCGCACGTAGAGTATCCCGATACCCTTGGGCCCGTAGATCTTATGGCCGCTGGCGGAAAGCAGGTCGATTCCCGTCTTTTCCACGTCCATCGGAATCTTGCCCACGCCCTGGGTGGCGTCGCAATGAAAGATGACGCCCTTCTCTTTGGCGATACGGCCAATCTCGGCGATCGGATGAATCGTGCCGATTTCATTGTTGGCCGACATGATCGTGATCAGCACCGTTTTGTCGGTTATCGCCCGGCGTACATCCTCAGGATCGACCATCCCGACCTTGTCCACCGGCAGATACGTCACTGTTGCCTTGCCCGCTCGCTCGAGCGCTTTGCAGCTATCCAGGACGGCCTTATGTTCGGTCACGCAGGTGATGACGTGATTGCCCTTGTCCTTGTAGAACTCGACCACGCCCTTGATCGCCAGATTGTCGGACTCGGTGGCGCCGCTGGTGAAGATTATCTCCTTGGACTTGGCGTTAATCAGCGCCGCAATTTGGTTGCGCGCCTTATCCACCGCCTCCTCCGCCGCCCATCCAAAGCTATGGTTGCGGCTCGCGGCGTTGCCAAATTTCTCCGTGAAATAAGGAAGCATCGCGTCAAGCACCCGCTTATCCATCGGGGTCGTCGCGTGGTTGTCCATGTAAATCGGCAGCTTAACCATACCTTTACCTCGAGCCAGTCATCCACCTCGGTGCAGTCACCACACTAATCCCGTATTAGTGGACCTAGTAGGTATATTATAAGTCCCCCGCGCCCATAGTCAAACGGAATGGACCATCGTGCCCCCGGATTTTCGTCAATCAGAACAAGATAAATTTGGCGCTTGACGCGAACTCGGATAACCTGCCTGACCCAGCAGTCAGGGAAAGCAGAAGCACCGATTCTCCCCTGTGCGGCTTGCCTCAGCATAAGCAAGGCTAAGCTGCCCGCCAGGTCAACACAAGCTGTGGTTATCCTTCTTAGGTTCGAACTTCTTCCTGAAATCTCTCGACGGGTAAGTAACCTCCCTCAAGCGGAGAAGCCGCGGGGCCGCGCAGCGGCATGCGGGACGGAGACGGTGTTACTCGTTTAGTGGGAAGTTATGAATTAAACGGCCCCGGATGAGCTTCGTCCAATTCGATTTCGGCCAGTCTGTGCTCGGACCGGATCGACTTCAGCGCCGCTTCGCGAACCTGCTCGAACTGTCCTTGCAACCATCCGGCAAGCTTCGCGCAAGCAGCGCCCGGATCCGCGACTGCGGATTGCTCCACCAAGGCCGCGGCGATCCGGCACCGAAACGCGAATTTCTCAAGTCCTCCCGCGTGTTCGGCCGCAAGCGTAAGCGTCCACGGACCAGCGTTCGACGTGGACTCCTCAGCCAAACTCAGCCGATAAGCGCCGCGCGAAGTTTGTAGCAGAATCGGGCTCGCCATCGCTCAGGCGGCGCGCGGCAGCGCTCTGATCTTAACGCGCCGCTCCCAGAACAGCACCACCGGGCCCGCGATATAGATCGAGGAATAGGTGCCAGTAATGAACCCCACCATTAGTGTGAAGGCGGACGGACGCAGAATCGGCCCGCCCAGCGCGAGCAACGCGATCAACACGACGATTGCCACGCCCGAAGTCAGGATGGTGCGCGAGAGGGTCTCGTTGATCGCCCGATTCATGATCTCCGGCAGCGCTTCGCGCCGGCGCTTCAGCGCGTCCTCGCGAATACGGTCCGAGACGATAATCGTATCGTGCACCGAGTAGCCGATCACCGTCAGCAGCGCGGCCAGCGTGGTCAGGTCAAACTGCAACTGTGCGATAACCAGAGCGCCGACCACCACCAGGATATCGTGCACCAGGGCGATTACGGCGCCGGCGCCGAAGCTCCAACTGACGTTGCGGAACTGCCAGGCGATAAATACGCCCATGAAGATGGTGGCGACCACCACCGCGCCGATCGCATCGCGCCGCAAATCGCGCCCGACGCGGGCTCCCACGCTCTCGACGCGCAGCACCTCGGCCACGTTGTGGCCATAAGCTTTGTTCAGCGCGTCGCTCAGGCGCTGGGTGAAGCCCTTGAGGTTGCTCAGCTTTTCGAATCGCATCAGGTATTGGCCGTTTTGGCCGAAGTCCTGAACCGTAATCTCGCCCAGGTCCAGCGGCGTGAGCGCGCGGCGTAGCTCCTCGGCGTTGGTAGCGCGTGTGACCCGCACCTGGACGACAGTGCCGCCGTTGAAGTCCACCCCGTAGTTGAGGCCCTTGGTGAGGAGCAGAACGATGGCCGCGATGTTGATCGCCGTCGAAAGCAAGACGAAAAACTTCCGCTTGCCGACAAAATCAATGTTAACGTCGGGCGGAATCAACTGTAGTGCCATCGAACCTCGTTGCTCCTCAAATTGGTGCGTAGCCCGGCAACCGGCCAGACCCACGCGTCATATTGGCGCCTGTCCGGCGGCGCACGACGAATCACAAGTAGCGGGTTGGGAGGGGAAAGAAAAGTAGTGCCGCGGAGCGGCGAGCGCCCCCGGGTTATCCACAAACCTCAGTTTCGGGCGGGGATCAGGCCGCGGTGCGCGACTTGCCGCACTTACCGCACAGGTTATGCAGGTTGGCGGGATCCTCGACGATGCCGTCGTCGAGCGAATGACAGACCTTCAGGCACTTTTCGCAGATGAAATAGATGCCTTCGATGGTCTTGTTGATTCGCTCGCGGTTGAGGATACGGCCCCTGAGCTTTTCGATCCGGATGCCGAGCAGTTCTTCGTACTGGCGCTTGATCTTGCGCCGTCCCGCCTCATCCTTGGGAAGATCGGCTTCTTCCTCGTGCTCATCGGCCTCGGTGATGCCGACGTAGAGATCCACCTTCGATTTCGACTTGCGTGATCTGGCCACCTAACTTTGCCCCGAAACGCTTTTCAGCGAGTACGCGCGCTGTAGCCGCAGTTCTTTTCGCAAACCCAGAAAAATCCCTTCTTGCCAAACCCGGTATAGAACACCACCTTGGCCTCGGCGCTGCAGCTCGGACACGTATGCTTGCGCGCGTCGGCGCCCCTGCTTTCCGCGGTCTTGGCTTTCTTCTCTGCCATTATGGTTCCTCGTCAATAAAAAATAACCCGGCCGAGTCCTTCCATAATACCAGCCAGGCTCTTTAAAACGTAAATGGGGAGAGCCGATTCAGTCAATAGTTATGCGACCGATGTTGCGCGGAACATCGCCGCGTTCTAAGCCTTTAGCGCTTGGACCCCACGCTTAAAGAAAACGACGCCGTCCTGTTCATCGACCGCAAGCGGCGGCGCTACCTCAAGCGCCTGCGCCCGGGGCGCAAGATTACAATTCGCGGCGATATCCTTGCGGACGAAGTGATAGGCCAGCCCGAAGGTTCGCGGGTCAAATTCAGCTCCGGCGAGTTTTTCCTGGTGCTGCGTCCCACCTATGCGGACCTGGTGCCAAGTCTGCCTCGCCAGGCGCAGGTGATTTATCCCAAAGATACCGGCCCGCTGCTGCTGTGGGGCGACGTCTTTCCCGGCGCAGTGGTGATCGAAGGCGGTATCGGCGCCGGCGCATTTACCATCGCGCTGTTGCGCGCGGTTGGCACAAGCGGGCGCGTCATCTCCTACGAGCTGCGTGAGGACTTCGCCCAAATGGCGCGTGACAATGTCGCCGCCTACTTCGGCGACGCGCCGCAGTGGACGCTCAAGATCGGAGACCTCTACGAGGGCTTCGAGGAAACCGGCGTCGATCGCATGTTCCTGGACATCGCCGAACCGGGACGCGCCATGGCGGTCGCCGCTCGCGCCCTTCGCGCGGGCGGGGTGCTGGTCTGCTACGTGCCGACCGCACTGCAACTCAAAGACACCGTCGACGCACTGGACGCCAGTGCGCATTTCGCCGAAGTGGAAAGCTTCGAGACGCTCCTGCGCCATTGGCAAGTCAAAGGCCTGAGCGTGCGCCCGATCCATCGGATGGTCGCGCATTCGGCGTTTATCATCGTCGCGCGCCGCCTGGCCGATTGACGAGACCGCCGCGCCCCGATTCGTTCCGAGAGAGGCACGTCCAATGCCTGGCCTGCCTGTGGAAAAAAAAGATCCTGCCCGGAGCTATTTTCTCCGGGCCGGACCCACGTCCCTGAACATCAGGCGCATCTTGGCCGCCAGCTGAGGCAGGGTGAAGGGTTTCGAGATCAGCTCCACGCCCGGATCCAGCCTTCCCTGATGCACAATCGCGTTGCGCGCGTATCCGCTGGTAAAGAGCACCCTGAGGCCCGGTCTGAGCGATAGTGCCTGGTCTGCCAACTGCCGTCCGTTCATGCCGCCCGGCAGGCCAACGTCGGTGAACAGCAGATCGATATCCGGCCGGCTCTCAAGCAGCATCAGCGCGCTGGACCCGTGGACCGCCTCGACCACCCGGTAGCCCAATTCACGCAGCATCATGCCGGTATTCGCCCTGACGTCCTCGTCGTCTTCCACCAGCAGGATGATCTCGCCCTCGCCTTGCGGCTGAGCCAACGATCTCGGCTGCTCAGGGACCGCTTCGCTAGCGGTGTCCATCAGACGGCTCATGTAGATCTTAACGGTAGTGCCCTCGCCGACCTCGCTGTAAATCTTGACATGGCCGCCGGATTGTTTGACGAGGCCGTACACCTGGGAGAGGCCAAGCCCCGTGCCCTGCCCAATTTCCTTGGTCGTAAAGAAGGGTTCGAAGGCCCGGGCCACGACTTCCCGCGTCATCCCGACTCCCGTGTCGCTGACCGCGATCATAACGTATTGACCCGGTACGACCTCCTGGTTCGCCTCCGCATAGGCGTCGTCGATGTAGGCATTGGCGGTTTCGATTGTAAGCCTGCCGCCGTCGGGCATCGCGTCGCGCGCATTCACCGCCAGGTTGAGCAGTGCGTTTTCGAGTTCGTTGGAGTCGGCCAAGGTGCGCCACAGGCCGCCCGCTAGCACCGTCTCGATACTGATGCTCTCGCCCAGCGTCCGGCGCAAAAGCTCCGACATGCCGGTGACCAATCGATTGATATCCACCGGTGTCGGCTCCAGCGATTGCCGGCGCGAAAACGCCAGCAGCCGCTGGGTCAGCGTTGTTGCGCGTGCTACTCCACGAAATGCACTGTCGATTAGCCGCTTGAGATCGATCGCGGAGGATTTTCCTGCCACGACCCGCTGCTGCAGCAGGTGAAGGTTGCCGGAGATCACCTGCAGCAGGTTGTTGAAATCGTGTGCGACGCCGCCGGTAAGCTGGCCGATCGCCTCCATCTTGACCGCCTGCCGAAACGCCTCTTCGGTTTTCATCCGCTGCGCGATTTCATCGGCAACTCTTTGCTCGAGCGTTTCATTAAGCCGGCGCAAATCCTCCTCCGCCTGCCGGCTCTGGCTATACAGACGCGCGTTGTCGATCGCGATCGCCGCCTGCGCGGCGATTCCGGTGACGATTAGTTCGTCCCGTTCGGTGAACACGCCGGGTTGGCCATGTCCAAAGAACAGACCGCCATGAACCTCACCGGAGCGGGATACAACCGGCACCGCCAGATAGCTGCGCACCGGAAGGTGCCCATCGGGCGTACCGTAGTAGGGGCGCCCTTTGCCATAGCGGGGCTCTTTTACGACGTCGTCGGAGCGGATGATGCCCGCGTCGCGCAGCGTGGTCTGGATAAGAGGGCTGCCGCGTGGGAGCGTGAAATCGGCAAAGGCCTCGCGAGGCGCTCCCGACAGCGTGTAAAGCTCGCGCGAATATAGCTGATCGCCATCAGGGTTGGAGAAGAAGGCACCGAATTGAGCGCCGATCAAATCCACGGCGGCGTCGGTCACGCTCTGCACCAGGCGCTCGAGATTCAGCTCCGCCGCCAGCACGGCGCCAGTGCGATTGAGAATCTGCAGACGGCGCGCCTCCTCGCGCACGATATTCGCCGCCTCCCGCCGCCCGCGTGCCAGGTCAAGATTGGCCGCAACGCGGGCGAGCAATTCGTGTGCGCTGAAGGGCTTGGTCAGGTAATCGTCGGCGCCGGCTTCCAGCCCTTCGATGCTGGCTTCCTGGCCGGCGCGTGCAGAGAGCAGAATCACCGGCAGGTCGCGCAATTCGGGATCGGCGCGGACCTCGTGTAGAAAGGCGACGCCGTCCATCCGCGGCATCATCACGTCGGTAAGAATCAGGTCGGGCCGCCGCAGCCCGACGCGCTCCAGGGCGGCCACGCCGTCGCGCGCTGTATCGACTTGATAGCGGATATTTAGCAGCCGGCGGACGTAATCACGCATGTCGGCGTTGTCGTCAACCACCAGGACCACGCCCTTGTCCGCCGACGTCAATACTCCCAGTTGCGGAGCGGTCAATTCCTTCTCGGCGGTCATCTCTCTGGGCGCAGCTTCGGGCAGCCATCTGAGCGCCTCCTCGACGAATGCCTGAGCGCGCAGCTCGGTCGGCGCGAGAGCCCGCTGGCCGCCGACACGGCCGGCGGACAGATGCGCGCGTCCCAGTGGTATCGAAACGGTAAACGTAGAGCCCCCTGCGACAGTGCTTTGAACGCTCACCGTTCCGCCGTGCAGCCGGACCAATTCCTGTACCAGCGCCAGTCCAATCCCGGTACCTTCGTGGGTCCGCCCGGTCTGGCCCTCGATGCGATGAAAACGCTCGAACAGCCGCGGGAGTTCATGTTGAGTATGCCCACTCCGCTGTCGCGAACCGTGAGCACCGCCTCCTTGTTGTCGGCCGAAAGATCGAGCGCAACAGCGACGCTGCCTTGGAGAGTGTATTTGAATGCGTTGGAGATGAGGTTGAGAACGATCTTTTCCCACATGTCTCGATCGACATAGGCGGGCTCTGGCAATTGCGGGCAGTCGATGCGGTAGGTGAGACCCGCTATTTCCATCGCGGACCTGAAGCTGCTGGCCAGTTCCGCGGTGTAGGCCGCCAGATCGACGGGTTCGAAAATCGCCTGGATACGGCCCGCTTCAATCCGCGAGAAGTCGAGCAGGGTGTTGACCAGGCGCAGCAGTCGCAGCCCGTTTCGATGAATGGCTTCGACTTCATCGCGATTTACGCTCATTGAGTTGGAATCCGGATTGCGCGCCAACAGGTCCTCGAGCGGGCCGAGCATCAGGGTCAGCGGCGTGCGGAACTCGTGGCTGGCGTTGGAAAAAAAGGCGGTCTTTGCCCGATCAATTTCGGCCAAGGCCTCGGCCCGTTTCCTTTCCTCTTCACGCGCGCGTCTCTCAGCCAGACCCGCCGCAATCTGCCCGGCCAGCAGGTTGATGAAGCCGCGGTAAAGATCGTTAAACGGCCGAAAGGGATTCAAACCGATAATCAGGACGCCGGCTGGACGCATCTGCCCCTGCTGGAAAAGCGGCGCCGCGACCGCTTCGCGTGGAGCAAGGCTCCAGGCGCCGGTAGGCAGACCGGGGAACCGGGCGCCGAGCTCGTCGATCAGAACGGCCTCCCCTCCCGAAAGCACGCGGCCGATTGGCCATGGCGGGTTCGCGCTGTCGATTTCGATCACGGCGGGGGCGACCGAATGTAAGGAATCGATTCCGGTATCGCAGACCAGGCGCGCTTGCCCTCCGCCAGGCTCGGCCAAATAAATCATGCCAAACGGAACGTCATGAGGGTTGGTGCACAGGCAACGGCCGATCGCGGCAAAGAATTCCTCGGGAGTGCTGGTACCAGGCACCTGGGCCGCCACTTCGCGTAACACCTTGAGCCTCCGCTCCGCGATGTATCGTTGCGTGCCCTCGACAACGATGCATAGCAGACCGCCAACGTTGCCGTCGTCGTCAACCAGCGGGCTGTAGGAAAAGGTGTGATAGGTCTCCTCCGCGTAGCCAGATCGCTCCAGCAGCAGGAACAGGTTTTCGTCATACGTAGCCCGGCCGCGCTGAACGACTTCATCGACGCGCGAGTTCAGGTCGTTCCAGGCCTCAGACCAAACTTCGCGCGCCGGCCGCCCAAGCGCCCACGGATGCTTCTTGCCCAGCGTCATGGCGCGGTACGCGTCGTTGTACAGAAATCTCAGATCCGGCCCCCAGCCGATCCAGATTGCGTAGCGCGAATCCAACATGATTCGAACCACGGTTTTGAGGCTGTTCGGCCATTGCGCCGGCGGGCCGAGGGTGGAGTCAGACCAATCCCGCGAGCGAATCAAGGCCGCCATCTCGCCACCGCCGGACAGGAATTCAGATGCTTTTACCATGTTCCTCTGGCCGCTCGCCCCACAGAGTCCGGCCGGACCGTTAGTCAAGCCCAGATTGCATCCACGCCGCCTTCAGAGTGGAGCGCGCTGAAACTCTGATCAAAATGCTTGCTGGCTACGATTATTCGCGTCAAGGAATTATCAAGTGGGGAGCTAAGGAGAAGCTCTCGTCACGATGCGATGCCGGGGAAACGTTCCGTTCGGCATCGCGATTCAGCTAAAGTCGGCGAAGGAATCTAACGGATGTGCAGTTAGAACTAAGAGTTAAGCGGCTGCGCGCAAGCGATCTGCCCTTGCCGGCCTATCATAGCGGCGGGGCGGCCGGGATGGACCTGTTGGCTGATGTTGAGCAGGCGGTGACCCTCGGCTCCCTGGAGCGGCGCGCGGTGCCGACCGGAATTGCGATTGAGATTCCAGCGGGATTCGAGGGGCAAGTGCGGCCGCGCAGCGGACGCGCCCTGCGCGACGGACTGACGCTGGCCAACACGCCGGGCACGATAGACTCCGACTACCGCGGTGAGATCCAGGTGATTGTGGTGAATCTGGGCCGCGAGCCCCTCACGATCGAGCGCGGCGAGCGCATCGCCCAACTGGTGATCGCGCCAGTCGCAAAGGTTACTTTGAAGGAGGTTGATGACCTGACCGAATCTAAACGAGGCGGCGGCGGTTTCGGCCATACCGGCCGCTGACTTCCTCACCCCCTTCTCTTTAAGCTCGGAGAGGGAACACAATAAGAAGTACACGGAATGAGCCAGAAAGACGCGAATGGCGATGCTGCTTTGCTGGACGTCAGCCCGATTGACGGGCGCTACCGGCCGCGGACGCGGGCCCTTGAACGCTTCTTCAGCGAATTTGCCCTGATCCGCTACCGGGTCCGGGTCGAGATCGAATGGTACCTGTCGCTGGCGGAAAACCCCGCAATCGACGCCCTGGCGCCGATCGCATCAAAAACCGCCGCTCGCCTGCGCGCTATCCACGCCGATTTTTCTCTGCCGAACGCACGCCGCGTAAAGGAATTGGAGCGCACGCTTAATCATGACGTCAAGGCGGTCGAGTATTTCGTCAAGGAGCGGATTGCAGCGATCGACTCCAAGCTGCCGCTTGAGATGGTGCATTTCGCCTGCACTTCCGAGGACATCAACAGCATCGCCTACGCCTTGATTCTAAAGGAGTTCGTGAGCGAGGAACTTCTACCCCGTCTCGACAAAACCGCCGCGACGCTGGCCGCGATGGCGCATCGGTTGCGCGACGTGGCAATGCTCAGCCTGACGCACGGACAGGCCGCGACGCCTACCACCGCCGGCAAAGAGATCGCGATCTTCGCCGCCCGGCTGGAACGCCAGCTTCGGCAACTGAAGAGACAGGAGTACCTGGGCAAGGCCAGCGGGGCGGTGGGCAATTTCAACGCCCATCAGTTCGCCTGCCCCGAGGTCGATTGGATGGCCCACTCCAGGGCCTTCGTCCAATCGCTGGGACTAGTGTGGAACCCACTCACCACCCAGATCGAAAGCCACGATTACATGGCGGAGCTGTTCGACGTCGTCGTGCGCATCGACACAATCCTGATCGACCTGGCGCGCGACATGTGGGGTTACATCTCGCGTCACTACTTCACGCAGCGGCCGGTTGCGGGCGAGGTCGGCTCCTCAACCATGCCGCACAAGGTGAATCCGATCGATTTTGAAAACTGCGAGGGCAACCTGGGTGTCGGCAATGCGCTGTTACAGCATCTCTCGGTCAAGCTGCCGATCTCCCGCTTCCAGCGGGATTTGACCGACAGCACCGTGCTGCGCGGCGTCGGGTCGGCGTTCGGCCACGTCCTAATCGCGTTGGCCGCGCTGGAGCGCGGCTTGGGCCTGGTCGAGATCAACCGCGCGCGCATCACGCAGGAGCTGGACGATGAGCAGTCGTGGGAAGTGGTCAGCGAAGCGATTCAGACCCTGATGCGCCGCTACGGCTTGCCCAATCCCTATGAAACGCTCAAGGAACTGACCCGGGGACGCGTCATCTCGCGCCAGGTGATCGACGAATTCGTTGCGCAGCTTCCGCTCAGCGAATCCGTCAAGCAGCGCCTGCGCGCACTCACCCCGCAAAATTACCTGGGACTGGCCGCCGAACTGGTCAACCGCTTCACTCCGGGTCCCAAGCCGGACTGAAATCGGATCCGCAGGAGCGCCATCCATGAGCGAAATTGGTCTGTTCGAGGCGATTCACTCCGCCCGTGCGATCAGGCATTTCAGACCCGACCCGGTCCCGAATGATCTGATAAGCCAGATCCTGGATGCGGCGATTCAAGCGCCCAGCGCCGGCAACAACCAGAACTGGTTGTTCGTGGTCGTCACCGACGCCGATCGGCGCAGAAGGTTGGGCGACATCTTCCGCCGGGCAAGCGTGTGGGTGAGGGAGAAATACAACAGCAACAGCCGGCCCGCCCACATAAACGACGCCCAATACAAAAAATTCTGGGCCAGCGGGGTCTATCTGCATGAGCACATGGGCGACGCTCCGCTGCTGTTGCTGCCGTGTCTGAAGGTGCTCTCCCCTGTCTTGCCGCCCACGATCCCGCCGGAAATCCGCGCTGAAATGGTCTCGACAGCGTCATGGATGGCTGGCGCCTCGATCTATCCCGCGGTCCAGAACATCATCCTGGCCTGCCGCGCACTCGGCCTGGGCACGACCATCACCACCAATCACGTGATCCTCGAGGCCGAGGTTAAAAGTTTGCTCGACCTGCCGGAGGAGGTGCGCACGTTCGCGCTGATGCCGATCGGCTATACCGACGACAAATTCGGCGGGGTTCGCCGCCGCCCGTTGGGCGAAGTGGCCGTTCTCGACCGGTACGGCAATCCGTGGCAGAGCTGAGGCTCCCGTTTGCGGCGTGGGGTGTCGTTTCAGCCCTCCGCGGACGGTACAATTTATTAACAGCGGTTTCTGTGAATAAACGGCGGACCGGGCCGGGCGCGGTTGTTTATCCGTCCCCTGCGCTTGAGTATGTAAGGTTTTGTTCCCGCCCGCGTTCGCGGGCATGCGGCGGACAAAGTTCGCAGGCACTGGCTCAGATGGCGCGGCTAAGCCCGGTGCGACGAGGAGTAACCATGGAGCAAACACCAACAAAGCTGGAAATGTTCTACGAAGGCAAGGCGAAGAAGCTCTACTCGACGCCGGATCCCGATCTGGTAATCGCCTATTTCAAAGATGACGCCACCGCGTTCAACGCCAAGAAGCGGGGCACCATCGAGCAAAAGGGCGTGATCAACAACCAGATGTCCGAGCTGTTTTTCACCCTGCTCGAAAAACATGGAATCCCGACCCATTTCGTGCGGCGCCTGAATGATCGCGACATGCTGTGCCGGCGGCTCGAAATCGTCCCGGTTGAAACCGTGGTGCGCAATATCGTTGCGGGTTCGATGGCGAAGCGGCTGGGGCGCGAGGAAGGCGCCAATCTGCCCTTTCCAATTGTCGAGTACTATTACAAGTCGGACCCGCTCGACGATCCGCTGATTTTACCCGAACACGCACTGGCCTTTGGTTGGGCCACGCAGGGCGAGCTTGATCAGATCAAGTCGATGGCTTTGCGGGTCAACGAGGTGTTGAGCACCTTCCTCGACAAATGCGGCGTGCTGCTGGTCGACTTCAAGCTGGAGTTCGGACGCCATCATGGGGGTATCCTGCTGGGCGACGAAATCTGCCCCGACACCTGCCGCTTCTGGGACAAGGTCACCCGCGAGAAACTCGACAAGGATCGCTTCCGGCGCGACCTGGGAGGCGTGGAAGAGGCCTACCAGGAAATGCTGCGGCGGGTCTCGGACCACGTGTGACATCTTGCAGGTCAAGGTCTTTATAACCCCCAAGCGCGGGGTTCTGGATCCGCAAGGCCGCGCCATCCAACATTCGCTCAAGAGCCTGGGCTTCAACAATGTGGATCAGGTGCGGATGGGCAAGTACATCGAGCTCGACGTGGCGGCCGCATCCCACGCGGAGGCGGCCGGCGAGGTCAAGCGGATTTGCGAGCAGCTCCTGGCCAACACCGTTATCGAGGATTACCGCTTCGAGGTTGAGGGCGCGTGAAGTGGGGCGTGGTCACCTTCCCGGGCTCGCTCGACGATCGCGACGCGCTCTACGCCCTGCGAGACGTTTTGGAGCAGGAAGCCGAGCCGCTGTGGCATAAGGATCGCGACCTCAAGAACGCCGACTGCGTGATCCTGCCGGGTGGCTTCAGCTACGGCGATTATCTGCGCTGCGGAGCGATGGCGCGCTTCTCGCCGATCATGGAAAGCGTGGTCGAATTCGCCCGCCGCGGCGGCCTTGTGCTGGGCATCTGCAACGGCTTTCAGATCCTGTGCGAGGCTCATCTGCTGCCCGGCGCGCTGACCCGTAATCGTTCCCTGTCATTTATCTGCGAACGCGTACCGGTGCGGGTCGAGAACACGGCGACGCCCTTTACCTGCGCGGCGCAAAGCGGCGAAATGCTGCGGCTCCCGATTAAGCATGGCGAAGGACTTTACGTGGCGCCGCCAGACGAGTTGCGCACGATGGAGGATCGCGGCCAGATTCTGATGCGCTACGTGGACGAGCACGGCGCGCCGACCGACGGCGCGAATCCCAACGGTTCCACCCACTCCATCGCCGGCGTTGCCAACCAGAGCTTTAACGTCTTCGGTCTGATGCCGCATCCGGAGCACGCCGCGGAGCCGATGCTCGGCGGCGACAGCGGGCTTAAAATCTTCCGCTCCATCATTCAGAGTCTGGCATGAATGCTCATCCGGTGGCGCTGCCCGGCGAGCCCGAGGTCAACCTCGAGCAGGCGCTTGCCCACGGCCTGAGCGAGGAGGAGTTTCGCGTAATCGAGCGCCGGCTCGGCCGCAGCCCCACATTCACCGAGCTGGGCGTGTTCTCCGTGATGTGGTCCGAGCATTGTTCCTACAAGTCCTCGCGCCGTCTCCTGGCGCGCTTGCCCAACAAGAGCAACCTGGTCGTGGGTGGACCGGGTGAGAATGCCGGCGCGCTGGATGTCGGGGACGGCTGGCTGGCCGTGTTCAAGATCGAAAGCCACAACCATCCATCCTTTGTGGAGCCGTATCAGGGCGCGGCCACCGGTGTCGGCGGAATCCTGCGCGACATCTTCGCGATGGGCGCGCGGCCGGTTGCAAGCCTCAACTCGCTGAAGTTCGGATCGTTTGAAAGCGCGCGCACGCGTTACCTGCTGGGCGGCGTGGTGGGCGGAATCGGCGGTTATGGCAACTGCGTCGGTGTGCCGACCGTGGGCGGCGAGGTGATGTTTGACGACGCCTACAACGACAACATCCTGGTCAACGCTTTTTGTTTAGGCTTGGCGCGCAGCGGCGAATTGCAGAGCGCCCGTGCTCAGGGTGCCGGCAATCCCGTCCTTTATGTCGGCTCCGCCACCGGACGCGATGGTATTCACGGCGCCAGCCTGCTCGCATCGGCGGAGTTCGACGAAAGCAGCGAGCACAAGCGCCCCACCGTGCAGGTTGGCGATCCATTCACGGAAAAGCTGCTGATCGAGGCCTGCCTGGAAGCGGTGAAGACCGGCGCGGTGGTGGCGCTGCAGGATATGGGCGCGGCTGGACTGACTTCGTCTTCCAGTGAGATGGCGGCGCGCGGCAAGCTCGGCATCGAGATCGACCTGGATCGGGTGCCGCTGCGCGACCCCACCCTGACGCCGTACGAGATGCTGCTGTCCGAATCCCAGGAGCGGATGCTGATTGTCGCGCAGGCGGGACGCGAGCACGAGCTGCAAGCGGTATTCGAGAAATGGGACCTGCACGCGGCGGTAATTGGAAAGATCACCGGCGACCGGCAATGGCGCGTGACCTGGCGCGGGCAGGTCGTCGCGGATATCCCCGTGGCGGCGCTGGCTGACGAGGCGCCGGTTTACGAGCGGCCGCTTGCGCCGCCCTCCTGTGCCGCTCCTGTAGCGAGGGCGGCGCCAGAGCGTCCAGCGCCGGCGCACGCTTTGCGCCGTTTGCTCGATTCGCCCAACGTGGGCTCCAAACGATGGGTCTACCGGCAGTATGATTGTATCGTGCAAAGCAACACGGTGCTTGAGCCGGGGAGCGACGCCGCGGTGCTCAGAATCAAGGGAACGCGCCGCGCACTCGCCCTGACGGTGGATTCCAATCCGCGCGCCTGCGCCCTGGACCCCTATCTCGGAGCGATGGCGGTCACCCTGGAGGCGGCGCGCAACGTCGCCTGCACGGGCGCCAGGCCGATCGGAATCACCGACTGCCTCAATTATGGCAACCCGGAGCGGCCCGAAATCATGTGGCAGTTCGCGCGCGGAGTGGAAGGAATTCGCGACGCCGCACAGGCGCTGGAAACCCCGGTGGTAAGCGGCAACGTGAGTTTCTATAATGAAACTCAACGGCACGCGATTCCGCCCACTCCGACCCTGGCGATGGTTGGACTGCTGGCCGACCTTGAGCATTGCCGCGGCCAGCACTTCCGCCGCCCCGGCGACCTCATCCTGCTCCTGCGCACCTCGGCGCCGGCCTTGGCTGCCAGCGAATACGACGCGCTGTTTGGAGGTGCGAATACACTCGGCGCAATTGACGTCAAAAAAGAGCGCGCGCTAATCGATGTGCTGGTTACGCTGGCGCAGGCGCGCCTGCTAAGCTCAGCTCATGACGTGTCTGACGGCGGGTTGGCGGTTGCCCTGGCCGAAAGCTGTTTCAATCCGGCGGGTGAGCTTGGAGCCGCCGTGGAAGTCAACGTCAGCGGACTGGATCGGACCGCCAATCTGTTCGGAGAGGGAGCTTCCAGTGTGATTCTCTCCATGGCGCCGGAGGTGGCGGCCCGAGTCGAGCAGATGGTTACAAAGCGCGGCCTGGAATGCCGCCGGATTGGAGTTGTTTTGCACGATCCAGTCTTACGGATCGACTCGGATCTCGAGATGAACGTCGCCGAATTGAGGGCCATTTACGAACAGGCGTTGCCCAGGAGGATCCAGGGGCATGGCTAGTTTGTTGCACGCCGAGCTTTCAGCCGAAATCGACGTCGAGGAATCCAACTTCGACGAGTTCCACGAGGAGTGCGGCGTCTTCGGCGTTTACGGCCATCCGGAGGCCGCCAACCTGGTGTACCTGGGCCTCTATGGCTTGCAGCATCGGGGACAGGAATCGGCCGGCATCGTCTCCTCCAACGGCAAGACCCTGATCAGCCATCGCGGAATGGGCTTGGTCGCGGATATCTTCAACAGCGAGGTAATCCAGCGCCTTGAAGGCACCTTGGCCATTGGCCACAATCGCTATTCCACCACCGGCTCGACCACGCTCAAGAACTGCCAGCCGCTGGTGGTCGAGTACGCGCGCGGCGGTCTGGCGGTTGCGCATAACGGCAACCTGGTGAACTTTGCGGAATTGCGCGAGACACTGGAGCGCAGCGGAGCGATTTTCCAATCCTCCTCCGACAGCGAGGTGATCATCCATCTGGTCGCCGCGTCCCGCGGCACCACACTGGCCGACCGCGTGATCGACGCGCTGTCACAAATCCGTGGTGCTTACTCGCTGCTGTTTCTGACCGAACGCCAGATGATCGCGGCGCGCGATCCGTTCGGCTTTCGGCCGCTGGTGATCGGAAAGCTGAAGAACGCCACGGTGGTGGCCTCGGAGACCTGCGCGCTTGACCTGGTACGGGCCGATTACGTACGTGAAGTCGAGCCGGGCGAGATTGTCATCATCGATGAGTCCGGGATGCGCTCGATGCGGCCGTTCGCGCCGATGCCCTCCAAGCGCTGTATCTTCGAGTACGTCTATTTTTCGCGTCCCGACTCCACGGTATTTGGCCGCAACGTTTACCAGGTGCGCAAGCAGCAGGGACGCGCGCTGGCGCGCGAATGTCCAGCCGACGCAGATGTCGTCGTGCCGGTGCCGGACTCCGGCGTTCCCGCGGCGCTCGGCTACGCGGAGGAAGCCGGTCTGCCCTTCGAGTTCGGGCTGATTCGCAGCCACTACGTGGGACGCACGTTTATCGAACCGGCGCAGGCCATTCGCCATTTCGGCGTCAAGATAAAGTTCAACCCGGTGCCGGCGGTGCTCGAGGGCAAGCGCGTGGTGCTGGTGGAGGACTCGCTGGTGCGCGGCACCACGCTCAAGAAGGTAATCCCGATGCTGCGCCAGGCGGGCGCCAAAGAAATCCACATGCGTATCGCGGCGCCGCCCACCACCAACTCTTGCTTTTACGGTATCGACACACCGACCCGCGAAGAGCTGCTCGCCTCTCACCAATCGATCGAAGAGATCCGCCGCTTCATCGGCGCGGATTCGCTGGGCTACCTGAGCTGGGAAGGCCTGTACTCTTTCGACGGTCACCAGGGGAGCGGTTTTTGCGATGCCTGCTTCACCGGCAAATATCCGGTCGCAGTTCCAGAGGACCGGCGCGAGCGCCAGCTGCGCCTGCCGCTATTTGAGACCGCCGATAGCCACTGAGACGCCGTCACGCCCGCTGCTTGTGGACTGAATTTTCGCGGGCTGCTTAGTCCCGCCGCGCGGGCATGCTAAATTCGCCGCCATCAAACTGACTGGTGATTTCGCCATGAGCGATCGCATCGAGACCAATCCCGCACTGATCGAGTGGTTGCGCGATTACGAAGAACAGCCCTGGCGCCGCTATGTCGGCGGACTTAAGGAGCGGGGCGAGTTGATCGATGTCGCCGGTGTGATGGTGGACGCACGCGCGCTATTCGCAACGCGCTTTCGCTGCGACAGCAAAACCTGTGCGATGGCGGATCGGCCTGCGGGCGTGGAGTCATGCTGCGAGGACTACTTCGTGGAGGTCACGCTTGCCGAGCGCGATCGAATCAACCGCCACGGTGAGGAAGTGGTCGAGTTCCTCAGCCGCAAGGATCCGGCGCGCGTCAAGCCGGGGCGCGATATCTCAACCTTTTTCGACGACCGCAATACGATCGAGCTGCGCAAGGAAGACGAGCGATGTGTCTTCTCCTATCGCGATGAGGCGGGTCAGCTTTGGTGCGGACTGCATGCGCTGGCGCTGGAAAAAAGATGGCCAATCGAGTCGATCAAGCCAGTCACCTGCATCCTGTTTCCGCTGGTGGTTTTTCGCTTCGAAAACGGCGAGATCCTGTTGACCGCCACTTCCGAAGAGGTCGAGCGGATGTTCGCCAATCCCAAGGAGTCCCTCAAGCTGCCCTGCCTGCTCAAACAGGCGGGCGACCCAATGTACATCGAATGCCGCAGCGCGATCGAAACCGCCTTCGGCAAACCGTTCTACCGCCGGCTAGCGTCCACCGCCGAGCAGTATTTGAAAAAATAAGCCGCCAAGCCTCTATTCAACAGCAGGTCCGAATAGTCATTCCGACCGGCCGAGCGAAAGCGAAGGGCGCGAACGAATCCTGGCGACATCTGCGTTCAATTGCCCAACATTACTCAGTTGCCCGCAAATCTCTGAGATTCCTCCCTGCGCGTTCGGAATGAAATTTTGCGCGCGCCGTTTTTTTTCTCCGGCAGCGCCGAGCTTTCGTGCCGGCGCTTCGTCTGTCATGCAACCTGAGCCCTTCAGCAATGGCTTTTCCGAACAGAAAACGCTTATATTGCCGGTCAGGATGCCGGTCGGGGCTGGAGCTGAAAAACGTCGGTTCGACGCGTCCTGCCAACAATCGCGGCCGGCGGTATGGGGTTAGCTTCGATGCGCGGGGACGCCATCAGCATAGAGGCGGTTGCCAGCAAGGACGCGATGACTGAGTTCGCGATGCTCCCCTTCCAGGTCTATGGCGAACGCGAAGCCTGGTGGCCGCCAGACATCCAGAATGAAATTGACCTGCTCTCCGGGCGCGCACCGATCGCGTCGCATCTGGAAATGATGCCGCTGGTGGCCCGCAACGCCGGCAAGCTGGTGGCGCGCGTCACCGCCGTGGTCAATTTCAGGTACAACAACCATTGGAACGAACAGCTCGGGCAGCTGATCCATTTCGAGGCGCTCGCGGGCGAGGACCGAGCTGCCGCCGCGATGCTCGAAGACGCCTGCCAATGGTTGCGCCACCGCGGTATGACGTCGGTGCGCACCGGCTTTGCGGCCTTTCTCGATTATCCCTACGCGATCGACAACTACGGCAAACTCCCTCCGTTCCTGCTGCGGAACAGCCCCGAGTATTACCACACCTATTTCAAGGACGCGGGCTTTCTGACCGAAAAGGGGATGACTGATTTCACCATCGAACTCACCCCGCGGACGCTGGCGAGCTACCCGGCCATGCTCGAAGCTGCGGCCCGGCGCGGAGTGCGTATTACCACCTGGCGCGAGCATGGTTTTTTGGACGCCGTTGACGCCTGGACCGACGTCACCAATTCCGCCTTCGAACGTCATTGGGGGTGGAACCCGATCACACGGGAAGAGGTCCGCCCAATGCTCTCCGGGTTGGCGCGGACAGAGGTTGCCGACCTCTCGACGTTGGCGGTTGCCAATGGCGAGGTGGTCGGGTCGATGTTCGCGGTTCCGGATTTCAGTCCCCGCCTCGCCCGGGTTCGCCATGGCGTGCGACTGGAAGCCTCGCGCGGAGGCGGCACCCGAGGAGCGTTAATCAATATCGGAGTGGTGGAGCGATGGCGCGGAACCGCCGCCAACCTGGCGCTGGCCGCCCGTTCATTCACTTCGATGGCGCAGCAGGGGATGAAATACGCCGGCTATACCCTGGTCCTCGACGAAAACTGGCCCTCCCGGCGCACTGCTCAAAAGCTGGGCGGCAGTATTACCAGCAATTTCGTCGTTTACAGGCGCGACCAGCCTGAATAACCGCTGACACGAATTTTTTTGCGTTCGCGATGCAGATTCGCGCCGCCCCGCAGTGTAAACTGACGGATGGTGACAGGACCGTCGGAGGCTCTGCTTGTTGAGAGCCAGCCGAAGGCATGTTACTGTTGGCCGGTTATACTCCTTGCTCCCTGTTAGGGGGCTCGTAGTTTCGATCCAAAAGGAGGATTTGTGCGGCGGTACGAAACTATTTTCATTCTGCGCCCCGATCTCGGGGAAAGTCAGATAAAACAATCTCTCAAACGTGTCGAAGACATCGTCAGCAACGGCGGCGGCGAGCTGATCGAGACTGACGAATGGGGCGTGCGCGAACTCGCCTATCGAATCCGGCGGGAAAGGCGCGGTTATTATGTCCGCCTGGACTACGTCGCCGGCGGCGCCGTGATGAACGAGGTTGAACGCAACCTCAAGCTCATGGACGAGTCCTTGCGCCATCTATCGGTGATGGTCGAGGACGATGCCGACCCGGCCAAGCTGCGCGGCGAAGTCGAAGCACGCCAACGGCGCCTCGCCGAAGCCCGGGCTGCCGCAGCCGCGCCCGAACCACGTCCCGCCGGAGAGCAGCAGTCCGAAGGCGAAGCCGAAGTAGCCGAGGAGGCGAAGGCAACCCTCGAAACGCCGGCTGAGCCCCACGCAGACGCATCCGCTGAGGAACCACCCGCTGAACCTACGGAAACAGGGGATGGGGCTAACCAGAATTGAGCTTAGCGGCACAGTGGTTAAGCCGCCGATGCTGGGAGCCACACCCAACGGCAAGGCCGTGCTGCGGCTGACCGTGGATTGCGGCGAGGAGCCCGGTCATCTGGTGCTCGACGTGGTGATGGTTGACGAGTCCGCGCGAGATCTCGCGCGTCAGGTGCAAGCCGGTCAGCAAATCCGCGCGGCCGGAACGCTTAAGGCTATAGGCCGGGGCGGCCCGGTGAACGCATCGCGCCGGCAAATCGAGGTCATCGCCAGCGAGATCGCACCGGGGCAATTGGCCGGCGAGTCCGACCTCGAAGCCGGCTCGCTAAGAAAGCTGATTTGATTGAACGCAGTCGCCTAAAAGTGGGCCGAAGGTTTTTCACGAAGGTTTCTTAAGATGGCAGACAACGAAAATCCTGAAGAGAGTGGGCAGCAGCAACAGCAGCGGCCCAGCGGCCCGCCACGCGGCCGCGGACCACGCGGCGACGGCGACCGGGGCGGTGAAGGACGTCCCGGCGAGCGCGGCGGGATGCGCCGACGGCCCGGCGGGCGGCGCAAGGTGTGCCGCTTTTGCGCGGACAAAAGCCTGAAGGTGGATTACAAGGACGTGCGGACCCTGGGTACTTTCGTAACCGAGGGCGGCAAGATCGTACCCAGCCGCGTTACCGGCAACTGCGCCAAACATCAGCGCGCCCTGACCGTAGCTATCAAGCGCGCGCGCATACTGGCGCTGCTGCCGTTCTCCACCCTGGGAGTCTGAGATTAGGCGGTGAGTTTCAAGGACGCATTGGACCTGGCCCGCGCATCTATCCTGGCTGCGCTGTTCTTCCTGCTGGGCGGCCTGGTTCCGGTCCTGGGCGCAGGCGTGATGCTATGCGCACCCGCCCCGATTCTGATCTATGCGCTCGCGCGTCCGCGACCCTACTTGCGCCTCGCAATCTGCCTGATCATCACCCTGGCGCTGTCTGGTTTGGTGGCCGGTCCGATTCAGGCGGTTGGCTTCGCCGTCAGTCTGGGTGTCGCCACGGTCCTGATCGCGGCGACGGTCAGACGGCAATGGTCCTTCGAATCGATAGTTTTTGCCGGCACTGCGGCGATATTGGTCGCGGTAACCGGGGTCTTGTTGCTTTGGGCAGGCTCGCCCGCTGCGCTGCTTGCGCAGATTCAACATTCGGTCAGCGTCGCGATGAGCCATTCGGCCGCCCTGTACGAGAAAATGGGGATGAGTCGTGCCGAGAGCAAGCAAGTCGGCGAGATGGTGTTGAAAATCACCGCGCAACTGTCCCCGGCGATGGCGGCGATCGTGGCGGGGACGACGGTCCTGGCAAACCTTGGACTGGTCTCGCGATGGCTGGGAAACGAAAAGCTGGGCTACCAGGTTTTCGGCGCGCTGGTAACCTGGCGCACGCCGGAATGGTTGATTTGGCTGCTGCTCGCCACCGGTTTCGGAATCTTCATTCCCCAGCAGGCGGCCAGGACTGCGGCGCTCAACGGCTTCGTCGTAATGGCCGCGATCTATTTTTGCCAAGGCCTGGCGATTATGGCGTACTACTTGCCGATGCTCGCGAGTTCGCGGATCGTGCGCGGCGCGATCTACGTTATCGCGCTGTTGCAGCCGGTGGTGGCCGGATTGATCTGTCTGGCGGGCGTGTTCGACATGTGGATCGATTTTCGCCGGCTCAAACCGCCCGGCCGCGAAGCGGGCAGTATTGACGATTTCTTTTAACGGAGAGTTGTGGAATGGCGATGATGCAAGTGATTCTGCGCGACGATGTACCCAACCTGGGGCGGCCGGGAGACGTGGTTAGAGTGCGTCCCGGTTACGCTCGTAACTTCCTGTTACCGCGCAACCTGGCGGTTGAAGCCAATCCCAAAAACCTGCGCGCCTTCGAGCACGAAAAGCGCCTGGCCCTGATGCGGCGCGAGGCCAAACGCACCGAATCGCTCAAGATCAAAGACCGGCTCGAGCAGCTGACTATCGAGATCGCGGCCCGGGCCGGCGAGGGGGGCAAACTGTTTGGTTCGGTCACCAATATCGACATCGAGCGCGCGCTCATCGCCCAGGGAGTCACAGTGGACCGCCGGCGCATTCAGCTCGCCGAACCGATCAAAGAGTTGGGCGATTTCGTTGTACCTGTCCGGATCGACGCCGACGTCGAAGCCACCCTCAAGCTTAAAGTAGCGGCTGAGTAAGGCGGCCGCCGACATGATTAAACTTTACGACTTTCTTCCCTGTCCCTTCGGCCAGAAAGTTCGAATCGTGCTGGCCGAAAAAAGCCTCAGCTACGAGTTCGCCGCGGTGGACATCACCAAGGGTGAGCATCGACGGCCGGAGTTTCTGCGCTTTAATCCGTACGGGCGCGTGCCGGTCCTGGTTGACGAAGATACAGTGGTGTACGACTCGACGATCATCAACGAGTACCTCGACGACGAGTACCCCGACCCGCCCGTGCTGCCGCGTATCGAACACAGCTCGCTGCGGGCGCGGGCGCGCCTGTTTGAGGACTTCGCAGATACATCCTTCACGCCCCAGGTGGGCCAATTCATGTCCGAAATGGCCAAGGCCGAGGCAGAACGCGACCAGGGCCGCGTACAGCGGTTGCGCCAGACTATCGAGCGGGTGTTGGACTACGTCAATCGCGAACTCCAGGGCCAGCATTTCCTGGCCGGTGAGTTCTCGGTCGCGGATATCGGATTCCTTCCGCGCCTGGTGGTCATGCGCGAACTTGGCGTGGACGTGGCCGCGGGGCGCACCAATCTTGACGGCTGGCTGAAGCGGTTGTTGGAGCGGCCGAGTATCCAGTCACTGGAAGGGCTTGTTCTCGAACCCATCGCCGGCGTTTGAAAGCCAGCACCAAACCTCATAACAAAAACGGAGCATCCTGTGATGCTCCGTTTTCTTTTTGGGAATAGCGGTTAAGAGATTTCGGTCTGTGCGACTTTTCCTCGATTTGCAGCTCACTTGAGAGTGAATGCGCCACCCGAATCATTGCCCGGAGCTGGCGAACGGTGTGAAGGGTGGATTGAGCATTCGCACATAAGGCGGACCGGGTTCCGCCCCGGCAGGCATGGTGAAATTAATCATGTCCGTTGACGCCCGGCAGCTTCGTAGCTGCATCATTCGAACCAATAATCCAGCGTTCCCTTGGAGCCTTTTCCAAAATCCCCTTCAAAACCGCCCTCGCCGCGCAGTCCGGAAAGAGCATCTGTTCCCGATCCGGGAACGACAAACCATGTCGCCTTCACTTTGCCATTTTTCACGACTTCCGCACCTTGGAGCACGAACGTGCCCTCACGGCCACCCAGTTTTCCGCTGAATCGTTGCAAACTCACGAGGCTGGCGGATCGATCGTCGTGCAGGACCTGCAAAGCCCGAGCCGTTGATTCGCCATCGATGTCTCCGGTGAACCGTTCTCTTAAACTGACCTCCGCCAATGCCGGACCCGGGGTTTGGTCGTAGGACTTGGATTCATGACTCTGAACGGTGACCCTTGCTACAGCATGTGCGCGCGTATGCGGTTCAGTCTGAGATTGCGCCGTATTGATATTTGTCTCCTTCGCTGACAGAGCGCTCGCCGCCAACCATGTGCCGAGGCATAAGATCATCACTAATGCGATAGTTCGGACGCTCATAGCATCCCTCCCTCCTATTTTAAGTGTCGAATCCGGATCAATGGTTGGATTGGAAAAACTTGGCCTATGCGGTCAAGGCAGATGCTTCCCTTTTATTGTCTGCCAGGGCGCGGCTCCCCGCCAGCGAATGCAACCGGGAGCCATGGGCTTTCGGGAGATGGGACCCGAGAGAGGACTTGCCGTTCGCGATCTCCGAATACGCTTGGCTATTCGAAGCTCGTTCTAACGGAGCTAAGGGCCCTTCCAGCAACGTCGCCGGCAGCGGCAAAACCGTAGAGAAGCTAACGCCTTTTCAGAAACACAACCGGCGCCGATGATACCGCCACTGGAGCGGAGGCGCTAATGAGCAACACCACCGGCAACGGCATCACCCCTGCCGGTGGCGTACAGGATACTGCGGCTCGCTACGGGAGGCAGCGCTCACTCCACGACGAGATCTTCCCCGAAGTACGGCCTGACAAAAGGATTGGCTATGGCCTCCGGATCGCCGGGCCGTCCCTCGCGTCGGCCATCTGCCGGGTTGCGCAGCCAGGTCCAGATTTTCCGTACGTCGATTGGGCAATTACATGCCGAGCGCCCACTCTCGTTCTGGTAGTAGTTATTGGCGCGTGGATCTTTGTAAATCATCATCGCCTCGTACCGATCCACCTCATCGTTGTAGCGCCAATAGGCGTCGAGCTTGACGTCGATGGTGTGCTTTTTCTGGGTGATCATGCGGCCGAAGCATTGCAGCGCGAATCTCGTCACCATCTCTTCGAAATCGACAATCTGAAGGCCACCGAAGTTGTTGGTGTTCGGCCCATAGATCATGAAAAAGTTCGGGAACCCCGGCAGCATCGTGCCGAGGTACGCGCGGGCGCCGTCCTTGGCCCAGAGCTCTTCGATACGTTGCCCGCCCCGCCCGCGAACCTCCATCGGCCACAGGAAGTCGTTGGCCTTGAAGCCGGTGGCATAGACGATGACGTCGAGCGGATACTCAACGCCACCTTCCACCTCGATCCCGTTGGGTGTGACCTTTCGAATCGGCTCAGTGACCAGCGTGACATCGTCGCGCATCAGAGCATCGTAGATGCAGTAGTTCGCGTCGACGATAATCGGCCGCGCCGAGTAGGGCGGGGCGACCGGAGTCATTTTCTCGATGAGATCCGGACGGCCGGCGAGCTTGCTGTGGAGAAACGCCAGTTGCGTCTCCCTGACTTTTTTGTTGTGCGCACTCCTTGCGTGTTCATCCGTGAACTCGGGATCAGCCCGCATCGTCCTCATGACGAAATCCGGCCCCGTAAGATAGCTGACCCGGAATCGAATGAAGTTCGTGATGTAGGGAAAGTTCCGGTCAAGCCAGTTCACCTGCGGGGGAAACGGCTCGCGATATCCCTTCATGTCGAAACACCAATTCGGCGTCCGCTGGAAGACGTAGGTATGACCCACCATTTTCGCGAGCTCCGGGATCATCTGGTATCCGGTCGCGCCGGTCCCAATCACCGCGACGCGCTTTCCGGCAAGCTCCAGGTCGTGCGGCCAGCGAGCGGTATGGAACGACTTGCCCTTAAACGTCTCCATGCCTTCCATGCCGGGCAGGTTTGGGCGGGACAGGAATCCGACGCACGCGATCACCGCGTTCACGCGCCAGGTGCGCGGCCCGTCGGGACCCTCGGCCTTGATTTCCCACAGCTTCGCGGCCTCGTCCCAGATGACCGACTTGACCTCGGTCTTGAAGGTGATGTCCTTGCGGACATCGAAGTGGTCGGCCACCCATCTGAAATATTTCAAATTTTCGCGCTGCGGGCAGTACGCGTTCGGATACTCGAAATCAACCCCGTAGGTATGCGTGTAGGTACGGCTGGGCGAATCAACTCGCGCGCCGGGGTAGCGGTTTTCCCACCAGGTGCCGCCCACGTCCTCATTCTTCTCGATCACAAAGTATGGGATACCGGCGTGCTTCATCTGAATGGCCGCGTTCAGACCTCCCATGCCAGCCCCGATCACGGCCACCTTGAAATTGTGCAGATCCTGCTCGGGGGGCGCCTCCGGCCAATCCAGCTTCCGCACCCACGGATCCAGGGCTAATTGCTCGAGCCACAAATCAAACTCGGACGCGGGAATATCGATTCCAGCGGCAAGGCTCACGCTGCGATGGAGGCGCTCGGGCGAACCGCAGGAGATTTCGCCGGCGCCCTGGTCGCGATAGGACTTCAGAAACGCAGCCGCCTTGGACTGAATCAGCTCCACGTCCGCGGGCTTCGCGACCACGCTCAACTCGACGTTTCTGACGGTGATGGTTCCAGCCTGGGTGGCCGCGATGCTCTCATCGCCGGTTAGCTGATAGAGCAGTCCGCGAAGCACCATGGGGTCGGCATGCCGCACCGCGTCGTCGATGGTTTCATCTGTAGCTGTAAGCAATTCGTGTCTTACGGTCATCTGTCTGCCTTTCTATCGGTAGCAGTCCGTTTCCGGTCCCAATCTCAATTAGTCCAGAGTAAGCCCTAACCGCAAGGCTTTCAGTTTCAGCGCAGCCAGTCCACCCTGCCGATCATGGTCGAACTCGCGACGTGTTTGGACATGCCCGACCATTGCTCCCTTAAAAGCGTCGATCCCGGCCGGCTTACAAAAAGAAAAATGGCGGAGCATCTTCCGAACTCGGCACTGGGGCTTATGGGTTTATCTACCCACTGATGTCATTCCGACCGACCAACCGCAGCGAGGGAAGCGGAGGAATCAACGCGAAGCGATTTTCTGCTCCACCGTGCAGGCCAAAACGCTGCGCGGCGATTCCTCACCCGCACCCCAAGCCGTGGATGCTCCGCGGAGTCCCGCCGCAACCCGGCATCAAGAGTTTTGATTTCTCGGAATTCTCACACACTTGTCTCTTCCCTTCCCCGTTCGGTGATCCGCCTATCTCGAAGATGGCGTGAGCCAAAAAGACGTTCGAGCATCGTGGCAAGCAGTGACGCCCCGCGGACCCGCAAACACACCTGCCCTTGTTAGCAACAGACCGGAAAAAAAGCGGAGCATCTTGCGACGCTCCGCCTCCGGATTCCCCGGCCGCGTCCTACTCTCCCGTGTGGCGATCGCGTGGCTCGGTACGGGCGAGAGTACCTATTCACTCCACAAGCAGATCTTCCCCGAAATAGGGCCTCACAAAGGGATTGGCTAGCGCCTCCGGATCGCCGGATCGTCCGTCCAGATGGCCGGCGGCCGGGTTGCGCAGCCAGGTCCAGATCTTCCTGATATCAATTGGGCAGTTGGTGGCCGAGCGCCCGCTCTCGTTCTTGTAGTAGTTTTTGGCGCGCGGATCTTTGTAAATCATCATGGCCTCGTATCGATCCAGTTCATCGTTGTACCGCCAATAGGCATCGAACGAGACGTCAATCGTGCTTTCCTTCCCTGTGATCAGACGACTGAAACATTGAAGCGCGAACCTCGTCACCATCTCTTCGAAATCGACAATCTGAAGACCACCGGAGTTGTTGGTGTTGGGCCCGTAGAGCATGAAAAAGTTCGGGAAGCCTGGCAGCATCGTGCCGAGATATGCGCGTGCGCCATCCTTGGCCCAAAGATCCTCGATGCGCTGACCGCTCCGTCCACGGACCTCCATTGGCCACAGGAAGTCGTTGGCTTTGAATCCGGTGGCATACACGATGATATCGAGCGGATACTCGACGCCACCTTCCACTTCGATACCGTCTGGTGTGATCTTCCGAATCGGCTCGGTGACCAGGGTGACATCGTCGCGCAGCAGAGCGTCATATATGCAGTAACGGGCATCCACGATCACCGGCCGTGATGAATATGGAGGCGCCACCGGAGTCATCTTTTCGATCAGCTCCGGACGCGATGCGAGTTTGCCGCGGAGAAACGCCAGTTGTGCTTCTCTCATGTTCTTGTTGAGAGCACTTCTTGCGTGTTCATCCTTGAACTCAGGATCAACCCGCATCGTCTTCATGGTGAATTCCGGACCCGTGATATGGCTGACCCGGAATCGAATGAAGTTTGTGAGGTAAGGAAAGTTGCGGTCAAGCCAGTTCACCTGCGGGGGAAACGGCTCGACATATCTCTTGTTTTCAAAACACCAACTCGGCGTCCGCTGGAACACGTAGGTATGGCCCACCATTTTGGCAAGTTCCGGGACCATCTGATACCCGGTCGCTCCGCTCCCGATCACCGCCACGCGCTTGCCCTTCAGCTCCAACTCCTGCGGCCAGCGGGCGGTGTGGAACGACTCGCCCTTAAACGTCTCGATGCCTTCGATGTCAGGCAGGTTTGGGCGCGACAGGAATCCGACGCTCGCAATCACCGCGTTTACCCGCCAGGTCTGCGGTCCCTGCGGGCCTTCGGCCTTGATTTCCCACAGCTTCGTTTCCTCGTCCCAAATGACCGATTTGACTTCAGTCTTGAACATAATGTCCTTTCTGACATCGAAGTGATCGGCCACCCACCTGAAATACTTCAGGTTTTCACGCTGCGGGCAGTATGGGTTCGGGTACTCGAAATTGACTCCGTACGTATGCGTGTAGGTGCGGCTGGGCGTATCGACCCGCGCGCCGGGATAACGGTTTTCAAACCAGGTGCCGCCAACGTCTTCGTTCTTTTCGATCACAAAGTATGGGATGCCGGCACGCTTCAATTGCACGGCGGCGTTCAGACCTCCCATGCCGGCGCCGATCACGGCGACCTTGAAATTACGCAGATCCTGCTCCGATGGCGCTTGCGGCCAATCGAGTTTGCGTACCCACGGATCGAGGGCCAATTGCTCTAGCCACAAGTCGAACTCGGACGCCGGAAGATCAACTCCAGCGGCAAGGCTGAGGCTGCGCTGGAGACGCTCGGGCGGACCGGAGGAGATTTCGCCGGCGCCCTGGTCGCGGTAGGCCTTCAAAAATGCCGCCGCCTTCGACTGAATCAGCGCCACGTCCGACGCCTTCTTGACCACGTTCAACTCGACGTTCCTGATGATGACGGTCGCGGACTCAGTGGCCGCGATGCTCTCGTCGCCCGTGAGCTGATAGAGCAAACCGCGAAGCACCATGGGGTCGGCATGCCTCACCGCGTCGTCGATGGTTTCATCTGTTGCAGTAAGCAGTTCGGTTCGTATGGTCATCTGTGCAGCCTTTCTTCGGTTTTCCGGTCTCCAATTTCAATTAGTCCTGAGCAACCTTCTGAAGCAAGGCTTTCAGCCTGAGCCCGGCGCCGCCCCCGTATGCCGGTCCTGGTCGAACCTGGGGTATTTGGACACGTCCGGGGGTTGCTCCGTTGCGAAGCGTCGATGCTCGCTTTCCTGAGAAGAACAGGCGGAATATCTTGCCATGCTCCGCGGCTGGACTCTCGATCTTTGCCCTGCGCTTTCGTTGAGTGTCATTCCGACCGAAGCGGCGCTGCGCCGCGGAGCGGAGGGATAAACGCGAAGCGATTTGCCGGGGGCGCGTACACCAGAAATAATCGCAACGAATTGATTTCCTTCGGCGGCCTCGGGAAGACGCTCTCCGCGTCCCCTCGCCGACGCTCCTTCTGTCGGAATGAAACTCTGGGCTGAGCGCGGGCCTTAGCCCGTACTCCGGCGGAGCATCTTGCGACGCTCCGCCGGTGATTCATTGTCTAAAAGTAGAAGTTGCGGATCGAGCCGTCATAGCGGCCGGTTGTCAGACAGCAGCTTTTGAAAGCGCCGCTCGGAGCCGCATGGGCATGGATCGTTGCGCCCGAGCTTTTCGCTCAACTCTTTGTCGCCGTGTACGACCCGTTCGCCGCGCTTGACGCTGGTTTCTGACGGGAATCCCTTGCGGCGTTTGCTGATGTGTTCAAAAGCACTGGCCTTCCTGGAGTCTCTGGTTGCGCACGACCGTATCCTCCCTTCCGAATTCTGCTGATTGAAGCTGCTTGGACAAGAGTCCTAGCCTGTCAGGACGCACAGGCTATTCTTGCGCTTGCACACTTTACATTAGGTAGGTGGCGGGAGCAAAAGGATGCTCGTGGATCAACGGCAGGCCGGGACGCCTGCCCCACTGAGAAAAGGTGGAGCATCGCTGTGAGGGATCAACGCGAAGCGATTTGCCTGAGCGACCACGGTTGAATCGCTTTCGCGTTGATTTCCTTCGCGGACTCAGGACAGGCTCTCGCTTTCCTCGCCACGCTCGGTCGGGAGACTGTGTGAAAACTCGAATTCGTCAAAGAAGACAGGGGGCACGGAACGCGGCCGCACAGGGTTCTGCTGCGAGCACGACCGCCTTGTGTCATCCCGAACGAAGCGGGGTCGGGTCGGGACGGGCTGGGTGAGGGATCAACGCGAAGCGATTTGCCTTTGCGCGCGCAAAAGAATCGCTTCGCGTTTATCCCTCCGCTTCTGTCGGGATGACACTGGTGGGTGGACCGAATGTGAAACTCCAGAGGCATGCGCCTCTGCCCCAATAGCACCAGCAAAGAAAACGAAAAGCTAAAGAGCTTTGATTACCGGGTTGGAGGCCGTCTTCATTGGCGACCCAGTCCATCTCGCCATGCGATGACTTCGAGTTCGCCGCGCACGGCTTCTTCGACCGGAATTACGGGGTGCACCTCGAATACGAATGCAGGGAGCATCGAACAGAACTTGTGAATGGTCACCAAATCGTCGCATTCCATCAGCATGTGCCCACCCCACTCGCCGACTCGGATCACAAAGAAATCGATCTTGAAATTGCCCGGCGGTTTCCATTGACGGAAGACTTCAAGGATTCGCTTCTGAGCATTCTCATATTCTATAGGCGAACCCTGCGGGCGTTCGAACCAGGTGATTACGTATTTCATTTGTTACCCCTCCGAACCGGAATTTCCTTTTAGACGGAATTTCACTTTTTAAATCATGATTCAGAACTCGCATGGGTGCCATGGATATTGCAAACGTAATTTTGCATTTTTGACTGCAAAAGGCTTTTTCCGCGTCACCGATGCTTTTGACAATGCGGACTGGCCCACTGATGTAGCCGCTTCACGAACCGGACACGGTGGCTTAGACATAGGAGAGACCTATGACCAAGACACCGGAAGGGATCGAGGTAATCGAGGGAGCGCAGCCTGGTAAACGGCGCC
>Ga0126381_100000218_pt1 | contig 64549 bp, 60 predicted proteins | sample PanSoiMetPlot_28_FD_96465 | JGI IMG/M metagenome (GOLD analysis project Ga0126381, IMG submission 96465) | Tropical forest soil microbial communities from Panama - MetaG Plot_28 | ecosystem: Environmental > Terrestrial > Soil > Tropical forest > Bulk soil | place: Panama | collected 2016-02-17 | reverse complement strand
TGGCAGCCTCCGCCAAGCTTGTTCAGCAACGCGCGCTCACAGGTAGTTGTCGCGCGGGCAGCCGCGTCGTCGAGAAAGGCGAGATGTCGGCGGACTTCCGAATCGCCGCGACGGATCTCAATGCCAAGGGCGCCTTGTCCGGCGGCGGGAGTCATCACCTCCGCAGGAATCACCTGGCGAACAAGTTGCGTTTTACCGAGGCGGTTGAGACCGGCAGCGGCGAGGATAATCGCATCGTAGTCGCCGGATTCGAGCTTGCGCAGGCGTGTGTCGACATTGCCGCGCAAGGGATGAACCTGCAGATCGGGCCGGATGGCCTTCAACTGCGCCTGGCGTCGCAAGCTGCTGGTGCCGACATTGGCCCGCTCAGGAAGCCTTTCGATGCTCGCGAACTTCGCGGAGCAGAAAACGTCGCGCGGGTTTTCACGCGCGGTGACGGCGGCAATCTCAAAGTCTGAAGCGAGCTCGGTCGGCAGATCCTTCAGGCTATGCACGGCGAGGTCGACGCGGTTCTCAACGAGTGCCTCTTCAATCTCCTTGGTAAACATGCCCTTGGTGCCGACCTTGGCGAGCGCAACGTCAGTGATCTTGTCGCCGGTAGTCTTGATGATCTCGAGTTCGACGGTATGGCCCTGGGCGCGCAAGAGATCGGAAATGTGGTGAGCTTGCCAGAGGGCCAGTTGCGAACCGCGCGAGCCGATGCGTAAGCGGGCCATCAGTTGTGCGCTCCAGGGTCGCCAGCCGAGCGCGCCGCTGCTTCTTTCTCCTGAGCGCGCTCTTTGTCTTGCAGGTTAAACAGGCGCCGGACGAGTTCGATGACGGTAGTGGACTCCGGGTCGCGCGCCGCGGTTTTCAGCGTGCTGATCGGCGTGTGCATGATCTTGTTAATGATGCCGCGGCTGAGGGCCTCGACGGCCATTTCCTGCTCGGGACTCATTGCCCCCAGTCGTCCGCGGACGCGATCAATTTCGGCCTGGCGAATGGTTTCGAGATGGTCCTGAAGAGAAACGATCGTGGGCACGACATCCAGGGTCTGCAGACGCGCGTGAAATTTCTCGACTTCGCTGTTGACGATGGCCTCGGCCTTCTCGGCTTCCTTCTTGCGGTCGGCAACGTGCGTCGCGACGGCCTGTTGGAGATCGTCAATGTCGTAGACAAAGATTCCGTCAAGCTTGTTGAGTTCAGGATCGACGTCGCGAGGAACCGCGATGTCGATAAAGAACATGGGCCGGTTTTTGCGGCGCGCCAGGAATTTCTCGCCATGCTCGGGACGAAAAATAAAGTGGGGAGCCCCGGTAGAAGTAATCACGATATCAGCGCGATCGCAGGTCTCGTATAAACGGGTGAACTCGATGGCCTGACCATTGAATTCGTTAGCCATGCGGATGGCGCGGTCGTAGGTGCGGTTGGCGACGAAAATCGAGGCGGCGCCATGGGCGAGCAGGTGGCGGGCGGCAAGCTCCGACATCTTCCCTGCTCCGACCAGGTAGACACTCTTGCCGTTCAGGTTGCCGAAAATTTTCTGCGCAAGCTCGACGGCGACCGAGGCAACGGAGACCGAGGAAGATCCGACGGCAGTCTCGTTCCGCACGCGCTTGGCGACGGCAAAAGCACGGGTAAGAAGTTGATCAAGCTGGGCGCGAACAGCGCCGACCGCGCGGGCGGTGGCATAGGCCTCTTTTACCTGGCCGAGAATCTGAGGCTCGCCGACCACCATGGAATCGAGGCTGGAAGCGACCCGAAAGACATGGCGAACGGCATCGTCCTCGCGGAATTCGTAGAGATGCCTTTCAAACTGGCTAGGGTCAACAGCGAAGTATTCACTCAGAAATTCGCGCAGGTCGCCGGTGCCATTTTTCATGTTGGCGAGGAACTCTACGCGATTGCACGTGGAGACGATCATTCCCTCGGCGATGGCGGGATGATCGGCGAGTCTCTTGCAGGCTTCGGGCAGCCGGGACTCCGAAATGGCCAGCCGCTCCCGGACCTCAACCGGGGCCGTCCTGTGATTCACGCCGATGAGCTGGAATCTCATGAGGCGATAAACCTATGCATACCGCTGAAGTAATTCGCGACCCATGCCACGACCGCAGCGGCGAAGGCCGCACTGGCGAGCCACGCGGCGCGACGCCCACGCCATCCGGCAGTGAGACGCGTGAAAACCATGACCAAGTAAACGGCCCACATTAGGACCGAGAGCAAAATCTTGGGGTCGCTGAAGTCAACGCGATGATACGCGGACTGAGCGACGATCGTGCCAAAAATCAAGCCCAGGGTCATGAAGGGAAAACCCAGCATGAGCGATCGATATCCGATGTCGTCGATCACCTGGAGGGCCGGTAGGCGGGAGAAGAGTCCTCTCGTGGACTTGGCTTTTAACGCCCGCTCCTGAAGCAGGTAAAGCAAGCTTGCGCCAAAGCTCACGAACAGCGCAGCGTATCCGGTAAAGATGGTGATGATGTGTGCGGCTAACCATCCGTGCTGGACGGCGGTCGAATTGAAGACGAGCGGCTGCTGTCCGGTGGCGGCGATGAATGTCAGGAGAAAAACCAACGGAAAGACCACGATTCCGGTGGAGGTCGTCTTGTACACCAGATACACGAGCATGAAGACGACCATGATCAAGAAACCCAGGAGTGACTCGGAATTGTGCACCGAGGCAAGGCTTAGTTGCCCAGTCTGGTGGACTGCTTCCACTAGTGACACCAGGTGAAGCACCATGCCGAGATAAGCGGCATGCAGTGCGATCTTGCTGAGGATCTCAGAGGTGCGGGTCAGCGCGACCAGTGCGTACAACAGGCCCACGGTGTAGCACAGCAACGCGACTCGCAACCAGACCAGGCTCATAGATTCCTTGCGTATTCCCCGCGCCGGTGGTTGTCCCCCACCCCGCTCGAGTGATTATAGTGTGCACAAGCGAAGAGGCAGGCGGAAACGGGCAGTGTCACAAGTACATGTGATGGGGATCACACGGCGAAGGACGCATATTCCTGGATTGCTAAGACGGGAACATTACCGAAGCGGCGCCTTCGGCGGGCGATAGGTAGCAAAGGCGGTTTTTCCGCTCAATTCGTCGTTACGGGCGTAATTTTAGACTGCCGAATTCGCTCGATTCAAGGTGCTGTCGCTGTCAGCCTGTAGGCTATGGCGAGCACTTGCGTAGCACCCGCTCCGGCTCCGACGCGCAACGTGATCGGGCCTGTTTGCACGCAGGCCGGATTTCAGTACTGGTACCTGGTCTGTCTACCTGACTCCATTGTCGCCGTCAGACTCGGCATGTCGGCTTTTTTTGCGTTCGCTCTATCGAGCGGGGCCGTGGCTCCGCTTTTTGGGTTGGTCGGCGCCCTGATCTTTCACGCGTTCAAAGGACACTCGCAAAAATACCGGTTGCGTACGGAGACGTTGTTGCAAAACATGCCTGCCGCAAGGCTGCGGACAAAAGGAAATTTTGCCTATCCAGTCAATGTCCTAAAAGCAATCACTTTCAAGGACGTGAAGAGCGCCGGAAACCTGATCCTTCCGAGCATCATCATTGAAACCCGTCGTGGCGGACAGCAACGCTACGGAATGCCACATCCTGATTTCGAGAAAGCCTGCGAACAGCTGAAGAAGCTGTATCCCGAGCTTTGCAAGTAGTCCTACGATTCCGATCTAGAAACTGCGAGCCGCGAGCTCATCGCATGTGTTGATCGCGATGGACCGCGGCTCGTAAATGTTTGTTACCGTGAATCACTTGCCTACGATTTAGACGCAGCAGCCATCTTCTGTGCCTTGGCGCGGATGAAGGCATAGTTCAGTGCAGGCAGCGAGTTGAAGTTCGCTGCTTTCTTTAGATAATCCTGCGCGGTGATTGGGTCGCCTTTTGCCGCAAACGCCTGGCTCAGACGCAAGAGATTGCGCGGATCTTGTCCATTGGCGTGCTCCAACTCATTCACCGCCTTGTCGTAGTCCTTTTCCGCCAGGGCGATGCGTCCCTGCAGCTCGTGGTAGAGCTTCATCTGCACTGGATTCTTCGAGGCCTCGGCGCCGGACCGGTACTGATCGGTATGCATCCGAGCCGATGCCAAATCCTTCTTCGCGATGGCTACGATGGCCAGGTTGAACTCGTGCTGCAACTTGGCATTGTTCTTGATTTCCTGCGAGAGGTCGGAGTTCTCGATTAACTGCTCGGAGCGCGCGAAGGTTTGCGCGGCGGCGTCATACTTCTGCATCTCGAAAAGAATGTTGCCTTTGGCTTGGAGATCGGCGGCCATGGCGGCTGCGTCGTTCTTCTTCTCGGCAACCGCAAATTCCTGATCCATGTGCTGAAGGGCTTGATCAAGACGGCCGCTATCGGCCGCTACGACCGCCATCCCAAAGTAGGCGGTACGCAGTTCACCGTCATTTCGGGCTTGAGCAGCCATTTTCTGGAGCTCAGCCGCTGCATCGGCAGCCTTGTTCTGGTACATCAAGTCGGCGGAGATACCGAAATGCGACGGCACAAAATGCTCGTCCATGCTCAGAGCTCTCTGGTACTGGGCAATCGATTCGTCAAAGCGACCCATCTTGAGAAGCAACTCGGCATAGGAATCGTAAGGGTTTGGATCGTTAGGGATAAGCTCGACGTATTTCTTGAATGCGCGTTCTGCCTCTTCGTAGTTGCCCTGCTGGCGATAGGAGTATCCAAGGATGTTGTAGGCGGGCGAATAGTTGGGCGACAGTTCCGTGGCTTTCTTGTAATGCTGAATGGCGAGCTCGTACTCCTGTTGCCCAAAGTAGTAGTTGCCCATATTGAACTGGGCGCGCTCGTCATTAGGATTGGCGAGCAAAAGCTGATCAAGATAACCCTTTTGCTTTACGACGTCGCCGTTGGCAGCAGACTGCGTGGCGAGAATCAGGAATCGTTCGCCCGGAGATGCTTTTTCGGCGAGCGCGGCGGCTTTGTTCAGGTGTTCGAAGAACTCTTTGGCGGTTGGTGCGTTGTTTGCGCGGGCGAGTTCGGCAATGGCGAAGTTGGGATCGAGAGCCAGGGCCTTGTCGAAGTGCTCGAGCGAGTCCTGCGCGCGGAGTTTCTCGCCCAAGTCCCGGCCGCTGAGAAATTCTTTTCTGGCTTCTTCAGAGCTGGTCGTAATGGGAATCTTGCCGGTATCAGTGGAAGCGGTTGCTTTAGTTGATTGGGTGCAGGCAATGCACGGAATGATAATCAAGATCAGCAAGGCAGCAAGAACAAATTGAAAACATCGGTTGGGTGACATGAGTGGCTCCTCGGGAGCGGCAGCGTCGTTGTTCGTGCCGAGCTGCGGTATGTACTTCAATGCATGGGACGTTAGGAATTTAGTTTGGATAGCGACCAGAGGTGCAACGAAAGAAGAAAAGTCAACATAACAGCGAGGCACAGAAGAAACTGTTGCGTCTAACTGGCCCAAATCGGGTCCCAGAATCCCATGAGAACGGCACTACAAAACTTAATCAACGCCGAGAGTCGCGAGCGATGCTTCCAGCGTGGATATGTCAATGTGAAGCTCGCGCCCGCTGGATTGCATGTCGGGAAGTTCGTCAAACGCCGAAAACAGTCGAAGTTTTACGGCCGCATACTGCTCCGCGTCGGTGAGAGCTCGTCCATGGGAGTCGGCCCAGGCGGCGGCGACTTCGCGTGCCAGGAAGACGCTGACCGCGAACGTGGTCTTGCGATCGGAGGTGACGTCGAAGATGTATTCGATCCGATCCGGTTTCGCGGAGTGCATGCCGACAAAGTAGTACTGGTACACGAATCCTTGGGAGCCGGTGTAGGTCTTGAGACGGCGGATAGTCATGGGAAACGAGCTGTTAACTCCTAGCCATTCGCTAGTAGCTCCTACCGGGTCGAATTGGCTGGCGAGATCACGCGGCCGTACTCGCTGGCGCGGGCGATACGATCGAACATCCGCCAGGCGGACAACGAGACCGCGCTGATCGCCTCCTCTCCGTCGCGCTCACGGCGGAGGTAGGTGGTCATGACGCAAAGGATGTAGGGACGCTTTTCGACGAAAATTACACCGGAATCGTTTCGCACTCCCTCGAGCGCTCCGGGCTTGTTGGCGATTTTGAGATCGTCAGGCAGATCGCGTGGAATCCAACTGTCCTTGTGCGTGGCAAGGACCTTGAAAAAATCCGCCGTCATCTCTTTGTTAAGGACTTTGCCTCGATAAATCGCCTCCAGCAGCGACGCCATCTCGGCGGGAGTGGAGACATTTTCCCTTCCCTCTGCAGCGGCATTGAGATCCATCATCTTGCGGCGCAGCCGGGTGCGTGTGAGGCTGAGCGAGTCGAGAAATGCATTGACGTTGTCCATGCCAACGCGATCGATAAGGACGTTGGTAGCGGAGTTATCACTCACGGCGACCATCATGGTGGCGAGATCACGCAGAGTAATCTTCGTAACTCCTGGCGTGAGGCCATTCATGATGTCGCTGTCCTGAACAAGGTCGACGGCATTCACGGTGTACAGGTCGGTCAGTTTGAGCTTGCCCTGCTGCGCCTGTCGGTAGAGCTCGGCGAGGACGGTTATCTTGATCGAGCTGGCTTGGGGAAAGACATCGTTAGCGTGAAGCTGATATGCGCGGCCGTCGGTGAGATCGACGATATCGACGCCCATGACGCCGTCGAGATTCTGATCGATCTGGGCGACCGAAGATTCGAGTCTCCGCCAGAGGACTTGTTGCTTTTCAGGTGGCGTTTGAGCGGCAGCGTTGAGAATGAACGAGCAGGCCACCCATAGCATGAGCGTGGCGCGTAGCACGGGTCCTCGGGGCATTTTTAGATCCTGGCCTCACGCAAGCGTCGAACCGCCGTTTCGGAGGTCAGCGGAGAATAGTACACCTCCTTGAAGGTATAAGACTTCGCTCTTGCTTCGATGATCGGCAGGATTTCGATGTGCCAGTGATAGTCTTCGTCGAGCGTTTTCCAATATCCGAGCGTGCCCGACTGATGCTGGCTGTTGGGAGACGTGTGCAGCACGAGATGAAAGCTCTCCGTTACGGTGCGGATTCGCTGCAACGTGCGCCGTAGCAGCACGCCCAAGTCGACGAGGTTGCCGACGCGCGAAGCGCCTGTACGCTCAAAGGACGATTCGTGCGAGCGCGGCAGAATCCAGGTCTCGTAGGGAACTCTCGGCGCGTACGGACAAAAAGCGAGGTAATCACCACGCGCCTCGAGAATACGCAGCTGCTGGCGCTCTTCCTGGGCAAGAATGTCGCAGAAGACGCAGCGTTCCTTGGTCTCGAAGTAGTCGCGCCCAGCGCGCAATTCATAGAGCACGCGTCGCGGTACGAACGTAGTGGCCGTCAGTTGAGAGTTGGGATGGTCGAACTCTTGACCGGAGCTCGGGCCGTAATTCTTGAAGATGCTGACATATTTGAAACGGCTGTCTTTCTTCAAGTCCTGAATCCGCTGCGCCATCAGGCGAAGAAACTGCTCGATCTCAGAATCGGAAGAGTTCCAAATGTGGCCATCATGACGCGGATTTTCGAGCAGCACTTCATGAGCGCCGACCGATCCCATACGGTCGTAAATACCATCCGCGCGCCGAGCAGGTTCGCCTTCGATGCGGTAGAGCGGCATGGGATGCACGACGGCACGCGCGGACCATGCTCCGCCATCGAGTCCCGGCAACGTGGAAACGATTTGGAGAGATTGCCCTCCAGTGCAAAATAGGCAGGCGCTCGAACGCGGCGCAAGGTCGGGAACATCGTCGCCCGTGATCACCCAGGACCGGGTGATTGGGTCTTTGCGGAGTTCCATGCGCTAAGGAGAACAAAACAGAAGAGGGGAGTCAAATGGCAATTGTGTGATTAAGAACGCGGAAAAGAGCGTACACACGCTATGTTCGAATGAAAACTTCCCCTGCCTGTTAACGCCTTCTGAAGGATGTCCTCAGGTGCAATTGCAAAAGCCTCAATTACAAATTACAAATTAGCAAACAGAAATCCACTATGTCCGAGCCGTCCACGCCGCTGATGCGCCAATATGCCGCAATTAAGAAGGAGCACCCGAACGCTCTCGTGTTCTTCCGGCTGGGCGACTTCTACGAGCTTTTCTTTGACGATGCGGTAGTAGCGGCGAAAGAACTCCAGATCACTCTCACGTCGAGAAACAAGGAAAAAGGGATCGCCATCCCGATGTGCGGTGTGCCCTATCACTCCGCCGAGGGTTACATCGCGAAGCTGATCCGGCGCGGGTTCAAGGTAGCAATCTGCGAGCAGATGGAGGATCCACGGCTCGCGAAGAAGATTGTGCGGCGTGAAGTGACGCGCGTGGTCACCCCGGGCACAGCGGCGGACTCGACTCTCGGCTCTGAGGAGAACAACTTTCTGGCAGCGGTGGCGTCGCTCGGAGATCGCGTGGGATTTGCGGCGCTCGATCTGTCGACGGGAGAGTTTCGAGCCACCGAGTTTGGAGGCGAAACCGCTGGCCATAGGATTCAAGAAGAACTTGAACAATTGCGGCCAAAAGAACTGCTCTATGCCTCTTCAGCGCCGCTGTTCGATGTCGCGAATGATCCTAAGAGAACAAGTTCGCTGGATAGCCAATCTTCGTCTCAGGGTGGCATGGATAGCCGCGCCCGACTGGCGCCGCGTGATTCAGGTTATGCGGAAACGCCGCTCGAGGACTGGATCTTTGCACGTGATCACGCGGTGCCGCTGCTAGAAAATCACTTCGGTGTGCTGTCGCTCGAGGGATTCGGGCTGGCGGGCAAGCCCGCGGCTGCTTCGGCAGCGGGCGCGATCCTTTATTACATCCGCTCGACGCAGCGCGGCACGCTCGACCACGTTGACCGCATCGGTTTCTACGAGCGGCAGCGCTGCCTGGTGCTGGACGCAGTGACGGTACGGAACCTGGAATTGATTGAACCACTTTTCGCCGGAACTGAGTCCGGGGTAACGCTGTTTCGCTCGATCGATGCGACGGTCACGCCAATGGGCAAGCGCCTGCTGCGGTCATGGATGCTGCGGCCGTCGATTGACCGTATAGCGATTGAGGCTCGCCTGGACGCCGTCGAAGCCCAAGTCAAGGACACATTGCGGCGCGAGGAGTTGCGACGAGCCCTTGAAGGAATACTTGACCTGGAGCGCCTGCTCAGCCGGGTCACTCTTGAAACAGCGAATCCGCGCGACTTGCTGGCGCTGGCGGCATCGCTCGGGCGAATCCCGCATGTGCGGCAGGGACTGGAGGCGTACCGGGCGGAACGGCTCGCGGGCCTGCACACACAGATCGACGAACTCAGCGATCTGCGGCAAAAGATCGAGCAAACGATTGTGGCGGAGCCTCCGCTGACCCTGAGCGAAGGCGGCGTGATCGCAGCGGGAGTTGATCGCGATCTGGACGAACTGCGCGACCTGAGCCGTAATTCGAAGCAGTACCTGGCACAGCTGGAGCAGCGCGAACGGGAGCGAACCGGCATTGGCTCGCTCAAGGTGAAGTTCAACTCGGTATTTGGGTATTACATCGAAATTTCGAAGGCCAACCTGCACCTGGCGCCCACAGACTATGAGCGCAAGCAGACGCTGGTGAATGCCGAGCGCTTTACAACGCCAGAACTGAAAGAATATGAGTCAAAAATTCTGGATGCCCAGGAGAAGATCGTCGAGATCGAGCGGCGGCTGTTCGCGGAATTGCGGTCGGCGATTGCCGGCGAGGCGAAGCGAATCCGTCAGACAGCGCTAGCGCTAGCAGAGGTGGATGTACTGGCGGCGCTGGCGAATGTTGCGGCGCTGCGGAACTATTGCCGTCCGAAATTCGTGGCAGAGGGCGGAGCAAACGACGGCGACCTGGAGATTGTCGATGGTCGGCATCCAGTGATCGAGCTGCAGGAACTCGCCGGCGAGCGGTTTGTTCCTAACGGTCTGTTTCTGAACTTGAGCACGCACAACATCGTCGTGCTGACCGGCCCGAACATGGGCGGTAAGAGCACCTATCTGCGGCAGGCGGCGCTGATCGTGATCCTGGCGCAGATGGGATCGTTCGTGCCGGCGCGCTCGGCACGGCTCGGGATCGTAGATCGCGTGTTTACTCGCATCGGAGCGAGTGACAACCTGGCGCGAGGACGATCGACGTTCATGGTTGAGATGACGGAGACCTCGGCCATTCTGCACACGGCGACGCCGCGTTCGCTGATCCTGCTCGATGAGGTCGGACGCGGCACCGCGACCTACGATGGGCTGGCGATTGCGTGGGCGGCGATCGAATACCTGCACGCGCGCGTGCGGGCAAAGACGCTCTTTGCCACGCACTACTTCGAACTGACGGAACTCGCGGAGCAGTTGACCGGGGTGAAGAACTATCACGTATCGGTGAAAGAAGCGGGCGGGAACGTTGTGTTTCTGCGGAAAGTCGAGCCGGGAGCAGCCGACCGAAGCTATGGGATCGAGGTGGCGAAGCTTGCAGGACTGCCGAACGAAGTCGTGGTGCGGGCACGCGAGGTGCTGGCGGAGCACGAGTCGGCGGAGCGTCAGACATCGGAACACTTGACGCCCGGAGCGATGCCGGAGCGTTCGGCGCAGTTGACGATCTTCACGCCGATTTCGCAGCCGGTGCTGGAAAAGCTGCGCGAGGTCGATCTGAACCGGCTGACACCGCTGGAAGCACTGAATTTGCTGGCTGAACTGAAAAAAGAGATTTAACCGCAGAGACGCAGAGGTCACTTAGAAAATCGTTGGTCGTTAGTCCTTAGCTATTCGGTCGTTGGTCGGTCGCAGGAGCGAATAAGGAAGCCTTGTCAGAAATAACACTACCAGGAAAGATCGGCCAGCTTCTCATCATCGGTTTCGATGGCACGGAGATGACGCCACGGATCGCTTCCCTGCTCTCCCGCGTTCAGCCGGCGGGGGTGATTCTTTTTGCGCGCAACATTACGGGCACGGAACAGACCTACCGCCTTCTGCGCGACTGCCAGAAGCACGTCGCCACGCCGCTATTCACCTGCGTTGATCTCGAAGGCGGCAAGGTCGATCGATTTCGGAACGTGCTGGGATCGGCGCCCGCTCCGGCCGATGTCTTCGCGACCGGCAATCGACGATTGTTTCGCAAACACGGACGGATCATCGGACAGAATTGCCGTGCGCTCGGATTCAATGTCGATTTCGCTCCGTCGCTCGACCTGGCATTTGAGGCGTCGCGCTCGGTAATGAGTTCTCGTGCGGTATCGACTGACCCGAAACGGGTGGTTGAGTTTGCGCGCGAATTCCTGCGGGGGCTCGGCGATGCCGGAGTCCTGGGTTGCGGCAAGCACTTTCCCGGCCTCGGCGAAGGCAGACTCGACTCGCATCATGAGCTGCCGGTGATCGAGAAGCCGCTGCGAAAACTCTGGGATGACGATCTGGTTCCCTATCGCACGATGCGTCGCGAACTGCCGTTTGTGATGGTCTCGCACGGCGCGTTTCCGGCGGTCACGAAAGAACGCACCCCGGCGTCGCTTTCGAAGAAGTGGATTGCCGGAATCCTGCGAACGAAAATCGGCTACCGGGGTCTGATCTGCTCAGATGATCTGGAGATGGGCGGTGTGCTGGCGGCGGGGCCGATCGAACAGGCGACGGTCGGACACATCCGCGCTGGCGGTGACCTGGCACTCATCTGTCATCAGGAGGATTTCGTGCTGCGGGGCTATGCGGCGCTCGTGCGCGAAGCAGCGAACAGCCGGGAGTTCCGGCGGAGGGTGACCGAGTCGGAGCGGCGAGTCAAGGCATTTAAGAAGAGACACATCGGGCGATGGCGGCTACAGGCGCCGACGCACGCGGTGGTGGAAAAGCTTTCGCGTCTACTGTGGGAGTTTGGAGAAGAGGTGCGACTCGCGGAGATGGAGCGGTCGGAGCGTCCGGCATGAAGGTGAGCCTTCTTCGCGGCCAACGGCAGCCGCGCGCCATGATCGTCGCAGGCGTGATGAGCGGAACGTCGGCAGACGGAATCAACGTAGCGCTGGTCAAGATCAGCGAAAGCGATGTGTCTGCCGCAACCACACGATTGCGCGGACAGGAATGGCCGCGCCACACTTTGATTGGCCATACTGAATTTCCCTATCCGGCGGCGGTTCGGCGAAAAATCCTGCAACTGATGAATGCCGGCTCGGCCAGCGTCGCCGACCTGGCGCGGCTGAATTTTCTGCTGGGCGAGTTGTACGCTGATGCCGTTGCGAAGGCCACGCGGAAACATCGAGCGAAAGTAGACCTGGTCGGATGCCACGGGCAAACGCTTTACCACCAAGGCGTGGCTGCGTCATTTCTTGGTAGAAAGCTCGCGGTGACGTGGCAGACCGGCGAGGGGGCAGTGGTGGCTGAGCGTCTAGGCGTGCCGGTGGTTTCGGACTTTCGTCCCGCGGACATGGCAGCCGGCGGAAAGGGAGCGCCGCTCGTGCCGTTCTTCGACTACCAGTTCTATCGCGACGAGCGGATCGGACGGATCACTCAGAATATCGGCGGCATTGCGAACCTGACGGCAATCCCCACTTGCGCGCCCATGAGTCAGGTCATCGCATTCGACACCGGCCCGGGAAACATGGTGATCGATGCTGTGACAGAAAAGCTGTTCGGGCAGCCTTACGACCGCGGGGGACGTATCGCGGCCTCCGGCCGTCCTCTGAACGACGTGCTGGCGAAGTTGCTGCGCGCATCATTTTTTCAACAGAAACCTCCGCGCACTGCCGGACGCGAGGAATTCGGACGAGAATACGTCGAGCGATTTCTGAAGATGTGCCGTGGTGCAGCGAAGGAAGATGTCGTGGCGACTGCGACCGCTTTGACAATGCGCTCGATTGCGGGCGCCATACAGAGCTTGCTTCCACGCGGACGCTACCAGGAAATGATCGTCGCGGGAGGCGGGACAAAGAATGCAACGCTGATCGCAATGCTGCGAAACCAGCTCGCCGTGATGGATATCGAGCTGCGATTCGCGGAAGAGTTCGGCGTGCCGTCCGAGGCGAAAGAGGCGATGGCGTTCGCGATTCTGGCGTACGAAACGTGGCATCAGAGACCCTCGAATGTGCCGTCGGCAACTGGTGCGAGGCGAGCGGTCGTGCTGGGGAAGATTTCGTATGCGTAAGGGGCGTGCCATGAGCAGCAGGTCCTCCGCCGCGCTCAGGATGACAACCCAAATGGGAGTTCTGGCGCTCTCGATACTGTTGCTGTGTTCCTGTTCCTCCCGGCCCGACCCAAATACGCTGGTCATGATCATCGAGAGCAGCCCCACCAACCTCGATCCGCGCGTGGGAATTGACGCGCAGTCGGAGCGGATCGATTCGCTGATCTTCGACGACCTGCTGGACCGAGACGAGCATTTGAACGTGAAGCCGGCGTTGGCGGAACGGTGGGAGAATCCCGATCCGCTGACCTACGTTTTTCATCTACGCCGCGGAGTGACGTTTCACAATGGTCAGGCGCTGACCTCTCGCGACGTGAAATGGACCTTTGATTCGCTTCTCTCGGGGAAAATTCGCAGTACACGATCGGCGGCCTACCGCTTTGTTGACCACATTGAAGCGCCGGATGAGTACACCGTCGTCTTTCACCTGAAAGAGCCGTTCGCCACGCTGCTATGGAACCTCTCTGATGGCGCAATGGGAATCGTGCCCTATGGCTCGCTGGACGAGATCTCGCGCAAACCCATCGGCTCGGGGCCGTTCAAGTTCGTAAGCGCGGCACTCGACCAGGAGGTCGTGCTCGAACGCAACGACAATTATTGGGGCGAGAAAGCGCGCATCCAGCGCGTACGCATGGCGGTGGTGCCGGACACAATTACGCGGGCGCTTGAATTACGCAAGGGCACGGCGGATATCGCGATCAACGCGCTCACGTCCGACATGGTGCTCTCTCTCGAGCGCGAACCGACATTGCAGGTCGAGCGCGGGCCCGGCACAGTGCTGGCCTACATGGGATTCAACCTGCGCGATCCGGTACTCAAAGACGTGCGCGTTCGCCAGGCGATTGCGTATGCGCTCGATCGCAAGCCAATCATCGATTACATTTGGTGCGGGTTTGCCCGTCCTGCGGCGAGCGCACTTCCGCCGGAGAGTTGGGCGTACAACCAGGACGTCACGAAATATTCCTTTGATCCGCCGAAAGCGCGTCAAATTCTGGATGCAGCCGGATATCCGGAAAAAGACGGCGTGCGTTTTCACCTGACGATGAAGACCTCGACCGAGGAGACGACCCGCTTAATGGCGGCGGTGTGGCAGCAGCAACTGCGGCAGGTCGGAATCGTGCTCGATATCCGGACCTTCGAGTTCGCGACCTTTTTTTCCGATGTAACCAGCGGCACGTTCCAGATGTTCTCGTTGCGCTGGATCGGTGGAAACGAAGACCCGGATATCTTTGAATATGCCTTCCACTCGGCGAGGTTTCCGCCGAATGGTGCAAATCGCGGCTTCTACAACAATCCACGCATCGATATGCTGATCGACCGCGCTCGGCAGGAATCGGATCAGAAGCAGCGCAAGGTTCTCTACGATGAAGTGCAGGAACTGCTTGCGGAAGAGGTTCCCTACATCAATCTCTGGTACTTCGACAATGTGCTGGTGCACACGAAGCGCGTTCACGGGATCACGCTGAACCCGTCGGGGAATTACGACTTTCTCAGAGCAGCGGAAATACAGTAGCGAGTTTGCATCGCCGGCAAGCCACGCGAAGCGATCATCACCCACGTGATACCATCGAAATCGAGCCAACAACCATGACGCGCGGCCGCTTTCCTGCGCTCCTGGCCGTTTCTAACACGACTGGCCTCTAGCTCCTGACGACTGGCTACTGACTCTTGAACATCCTCTTCATTGGCGACATTTTTGGACGGCCCGGGCGAACGATCGTCAAGGAACGCCTGCCGCAGATCGTGAAAGAAAACGCCATAGACCTGGTGATTGCGAACGGCGAGAACGCGGCCGCCGGATTCGGAATCACGCCCCCGCTGGCGGAAGAGCTATTCGATCTCGGCATCGACGTGATGACCACCGGCAATCACGTTTGGGACAAGCGCGAGATCATCGAGTACTTCCAGATGGCGGATGGAAATCCCCACAGCCCCGCGCGACGCGTGCTGCGGCCAGCGAATTTTCCCGCGACCTTGCCCGGATGGGGTGTTTATGAGGGGAAGAAGAACGGAATCCCGTATGCCGTGGTGAACCTGCAGGGTCGCGTGTTCATGGCGGCGAGCGACGACCCTTTTCGCTTTATGGACAAGCTGCTGGAACAAATCAAAGCGAAGATCGTGTTCGTCGATTTTCATGCCGAGGCCACGTCGGAGAAAGTTGCATTCGGCTGGTATATGGACGGGCGGGTGACGGCGATCGTTGGAACGCATACGCATATACCCACTGCCGACGAAACGGTATTGCCGAAGGGGACGGCCTACATCACTGACGTCGGGATGACCGGTCCGTACGACAGCGTAATCGGAGTGAAAAAAGAGCTCGTGGTTGATAAGTTCCTGAGCGGCATGCCGGCACGCTTTGAGGCGGCTACGGGGGACGTCCGGCTATGCGCGGTGGTGGTGGGGTGCGATGACAAGACCGGGCGCGCGACCGAAATGAAGCGCCTGACGCTCCGGCAATGAACCTTCGGAGTAGTCCGGCAGATTACGTCAGAAGTTCACTTCCGGGTATTTCCATTGCAAGACAGCGGGATAAAGGCATTCTATAGTAGAGCTTCAAAGGAGCCCTTGGGGACCGGATCCCTTGGGATCCTGGCTTGACGGCGTGTCCTATGGCACGCGCTTCAGAAGTACTCCGAAGTCTTTAGCGCTTATGCGGTGGCTGCGAGCAGGGATTCTCACACTGTTGAGTACTGTATGCGTGGCGTCGGATACACCTGCGCCCGTGTCGCTCTCGCCGTGTTCCGACAACCGCGGTGCTCCTCGCTGCCAGGCCCCTGCGAAAGATCTGAAGCTCGCACGGCAGGCATTCTCGCGCGGACTCAAACTGCAACATGCAAAGCAACTCGACGAGGCCTTCGTCGAATTTGAAGAGGCGTCGCGCCTGATTCCACAGAACCTGGACTACGTGACTGCACGCGAGATGCTGCGACAGCAGGTGGTCGCGACACACTTGGAGCGGGGCAACCAGAAACTGCAGGATGGGCGGCAGGCCGAGGCGCTGGCGGAATTCCGTATTGCGCTCAACACCGATCCGCAGAACGAATTCGCGCAACAGCGGGTTAAGGACGCGCTTGGCGGCGCACAGGTTCGTATGTCCGCGGCGCCGCAACTGGTGGCCAGCGCCGAAACGATCGCGGCCCAACCGAATCCTGAGCATCACGATTTTCACTACCGCGGAGACTCGCGCGGCCTGCTGACCGCAATAGTTGCGAGCTACGGACTGACGGTGGTATTCGACGACTCTTTTCCAAGCCGTCGCGTGCGATTCGATCTGGAGGATGTCGATTTTCCGAAGGCCGTCCAGGCAGCCGAAGCGGTGACCAAGAGCTTCACGGTTCCGATCGATGGCAAGACCCTCTTCGCAGCGTTGAACACGCCGGAAAATCATCGCCAATACGATCGAATGGGATTGCGGTCGTTTTACATCGCTGGAGGGAGCACAACTCAGGAACTGAACGACATTCTTAATTCGCTGCGGTCGCTGTTTGAATTAAGGTTCGTCAGCCTGAATCCTTCGTCGAGCATGGTCACGATACGCGGCCCGCAAGGGACACTGGAGGCCGCAACGCAGTTTCTGGAATCGCTCGACTCGACGCGTCCGGAAGTGATGCTGGATGTGAAAGTCTTCCAGGTCGACCATTCTTACGTGCGGAACATCGGGATACACATTCCGAATCAGTTCAAACTGTTCAATATTCCCACAGCTGCGCTGGCGGCGCTGGGCGGACAGAACATCCAGGATCTGATTAACCAACTTGTCGCAAGTGGGGGAATCAACCAGGCGGGCAACGAATCAATTGCCGCGCTGCTGGCGCAACTGCAAAGCCAGCAAGGATCGATCTTCTCACAACCACTGGCGACGTTCGGAGGCGGGCTCACATTCATGGGCTTGTCGCTTGATGAACTGAGGGCAACACTTTCGTTGAACGAGAGTTCGGTAAGAGAGCTCGAGCACGTGACGATGCGCGGATCCCATGACCGGGATACAACCCTCAAAGTGGGCTCGCGCTATCCGATCCTGAATGCAAGCTTTTCACCAATCTTCAATAGCCAGGCGATCGCGCAAGTCATCGGCAACCAGTCATTCACAGCGCCCTTCCCTTCCGTCAACTATGAGGACATCGGTCTGAATGTGAAGATCAAGCCATCGGTGACTGGGAATTCTGATGTCAATTTGCAGGTAGAAATGCAAGTACGAGTGCTGGGCACAGTCAGTTTCAACGGCATTCCGGTGATCTCGAATCGCGAGTACAAAGGCGGCATCGCACTGAAGGATGGCGAACCTGCGGTTGTCGCCGGCATGATCACAAAGAGTGAACAACGGAGCTTGGCGGGAATACCCGGATTCTCGCAGCTTCCAGTGTTGAAGACGGTGGCATCAGAGAATGGAAAACAGGATGAGGATGACGAGATCCTCGTGGTCATCACTCCGTACGTTGTTCGCGACCGTGATGGCGGCGATCCGCCGGTAATCTGGTTAGGAAAATAGGGATCTCGATCTACTGCTTCGCTTGCTCCTTACCGCTTCCAGCCTGAAATTCGACAATCTTCTTGAGTGCGTCCACCGGTGCGCCCGCGCTCACCATTCGTCCGTTGATAAAGAGAGCTGGAGTGCCAGTGACCCCCACAGCCTTTCCCAGCGCCAGTGATGCCTGCACGCGATTCCTGGTTTCCGGCTTGTCGGCGCATGCGGCGATTTCGTCGGGATTGACACCAGAATCGCTCGCTATGGTCTTGAGCTGTTCATCGGCATTGGATTGCGTGATGTTGTTCTGCCTGTCGAACGTCTTCTGAATGAATTTCCAGACAGCGTCGTTCGACGTGCGGCCTACACAATCCACATATTCAGCGGCCCTCTCCGCCCAGTTATGAGCAGGAAGCGGGAAGTTCTGGAAGATAAACCGGGTATTGGGCTCCTCTTCGATCAACTTCTCGACATTCGGAGCGGCTTCCTTGCAATGGGGACACTGCATGTCGCTGAATTCAACGACGATGACTGGAGCGTCCTTTGGACCTTTGGAAGGGCCGTTCACACCTTTGTCCAGTTTGGCTCGGTCCTCTTCAAACGGATTCGATCCGAAAGGAATGATCTCACCGGTTACAGCGTGCTTGCCGTCGGCGGTGACGTAGAACTTGTTCATGCGCGAGCCCTGCGAATCGGTGATGACAACCGACACTTCGGCAAGGCCCTGCGCGGACGCGGGCCGGATCTCGGAGACATTCCAGCTCACCTGGGGATCGTAGCCGAACATCTGCTTCATGAACGCATTGACCGTCTCCTCGCTTGGCAAGCCAGACGCCGAAGCCGGACGGGTGGTGAGTTGTGGAACCGGCGGCGTCGTCTTCTGCGCGAAAGACACACTCGCCAGCAGAGTCAGGCACACCAGGAGGCAAAGCAGGCTTTTCATCATGAGAGCTTTGATTGTTTCAAAAACTGGAGAGGTTGTCATTCGGAAGTCGGGATCCCTGGTTGGTGGTCATTAGCCGGGGTCAAAACGTCGTATCGGAAGAGGGTCGGGCGAGCGCGCAGTCAGCCGAGGTACTAGATCTCCGACTTGGCGGCTATCGGGAATCGACGACCGTATCCAAAGGCCTTGGGCGAAATCTTTATTCCGGGTGCGGCCTGCTGTCGTTTGTATTCGGCGCGTTCCACCATGCGAATGACCTTCTTCACCAGATTCAGGTCGAATCCATGGGCGGTGGCGATCTGATCGGCCGAGCGGGAGTCTTCGACGTAGTCCTCCATGATGGCGTCGAGCACCTCGTAGGGTGGGAGCGAGTCGGAATCTTTCTGGTCGGGTCGAAGTTCCGCCGAGGGCGGCTTCTCCATCGTGGCTTCGGGAATCACTGGGCGCCGCGAATTCACAAAAGCGCTCAGGCGATAGACCATCGTCTTCGGTACGTCGGAGATCACTGCGAGTCCACCTACCATGTCCCCGTAAAGAGTGCAGTAGCCGACACCCAACTCGCTCTTGTTTCCGGTGGAGAGAACGAGCGCGTTGAACTTGTTAGACAGGGCCATCAGCAACAAGCCCCGCGCGCGGGACTGGATGTTTTCTTCGGTGGCATCCTCGGGGAGTCCGGCGAACGTACCTGCCAAAGCACGGCGAGCGGCATCGTAGATTTCATTGATCGACAACAGCTCAAACCGTATGCCGAGATTCGTGGCCAACTGGCGCGCATCGTCGATCGAGCCTAGTGACGAATAGGGTCCGGGCATGCCGACGCCAACAACGTTCTCAGGGCCGAGGGCTTCGGTTGCGATCGCCGCGGTCAGGGCAGAATCGATGCCTCCGCTCAGCCCGATGATCACGCGTTCGAATCCGCACTTGCGCACATAGTCGCGGGTGCCGAGCACAAGCGCCTCAAATGCTGTGGCTTCCTCGCCGGCGATCTGCTCATGAATTTCTCCCGTGAGCGCCTGAGAATCGAAATAGATCAGGTCCTCGGCGAACGACTTTCCTTGCGCAATGACCTTGCCATTCGGTGCAATCACCAGGCTCGAACCGTCGTAAACGACGCTGTCGTTGCCGCCGACCTGGTTCACCATGACGACCGGGACTTTGTCATTTACCGCAATCGCGGTCAGCATGTCGCGCCGCAGCTCACGCTTTCCCTGCCAGAACGGTGAAGCGGAAATATTGAGAACGAAATTGCCGCCGGCGCGGACAAGTTCCTCGACTGGATCGACTCCATAGAGCCGCCGATTCCAGAAATGGGTATCGTTCCACGCGTCTTCGCAAATGGTGAGCGCCATCTGGTTGCCGCAGAACGGGATTAGCTTCTGGCTGCGCGCAGGAGCGAAGTTGCGGGCCTCGTCAAAGACGTCGTAGGTGGGCAGCAGCATCTTGGACTGGATGAAATCGATGCGGCCATCGCGCAGTAGGGCGGCGGAGTTCATTACCGACTTGCCTGTCTCAGCGTGGGCCGGAGTGACTAAACCACAGATCACCACGATGCCATTCGTTTCGGCGGCAATCTTTTCGGCCGATTCCCGGTTGCGCGTAACGAAGGAGGGACGCTCGACCAGATCCCGCGGAGGATATCCGCAGACGGAAAGTTCGGGAAACAGGATCAGCCCGGCGCCTGAAGCGCGCGCCTGCAATGCGAACTGGATAATTTTGGCAGCGTTGCCGGAAAAGTCCCCTACGGTGGGGTTGATCTGGCCTAAAGCGATCTTCACAGAAACAGTGTAACGGTCAGAACGGCGGCGGGCCAATGGGAGCTGTTTTTCGAACAACCACTTTTCGACTGCCGGAAATTCTGAGTAAAATTCCGCAAACCTCCTGGGGAGGTACATCATGCGACTTCGCCGGGTCCCCTGTTTTCTTGCCATGTTCGTGCTGGTGACCGCGTCGATGCCGGGCCAGAATGTGAATCCGATGCATCCTGAAGAAATTCAGGCGCAGAAGCATGCCTCACCTGACGACATGCGATCACGTGCCGCCAACGTCCAACTTCAGAAGGACGCCGAGGAACTGAAAGCCCTCTGCACCTCAGTTACGAGCGATATGGAAGGTGTGAAGAAAGGCATGCTAGCGCAGAGCGCGCTCGACAATCTCAAGCGGATGGAGAAGCTTTCAAAACGAGTTCGCGACCAGTTGGGCAGGGTGCCAGCCGGACAGTAGGCCCACTGGCCTAGACAATCAGTTGGGAACCGGGTTACCGCTAGGATCCTGCGAAGGCGGAGCGCCTCTGGGCGGCGAAGGATCGACTCCTGGCGCAGGGTGCTGATCAGGCATTTCTTCGCCCGGACGCCGTAAGGTGGGAGCATTTGGCGGACGCTCCTGCTCTTTCTGAGCGACCGCGGTTTTCTCTCCAAGATCCACTTCTTTTTCGGTGCGAACGATCTTCTGGCCATCCACCTTCATGGTCTCGACGCGAACAACTTCATCGCCGACGAAGCGCACGAAGTCGACGTCCTGCGGCGGCTCGCCGTAAATCCAGTCTTCGTACTCCACTTCACCATCGTGCTCACGAATTTTCTTGGGCGCCCGGCCCTTGGAATAAATCACCATGTCGTGATTCATCCCGACGAGCACCTGGTGCGCTTTGATCGCGTCACGAACTTTGGGAGGCACGGTTTCGAGATAGGCTTCCACGGGCGATTTGGATTCGAAGTCGAAAACCGGACGTAGCAATCGCTTAAGTTCGGGACCGGTCATCTCGGGAACATACTTATCGAAGCAAAGGTCGACGAACGATCCGCGAGGATTCGCGTTCGATTCGTTGGGCGCCACTGGAGCGCTACCCGCCGCTCCCTGAATCTGAATGTGTTGATACCACTTCTGCTTTTTGACCGGACCGCCGTTGAATTCGAAGTGGATGCGGTCGTCCTTGAACTTGATATCGGTGATTCGGGCCTGATCTCCCGGCTTTGCGGCAGGACCCCAAAGCGCCATCAATTGCTGAAGTTCTGGACCATTAGGACTGACGACACCGTCCTTGAGCTTGAGTCCGGTCTTACCCATCGGAAATGGCGACCGGATGTAGACCAATTCGGAGCTGAAAGCATGGATGATCTGCTCGCGAGTTTCTTTCGAGATACGGGGCTGGTCTTCAGCAAGCGCCAGGATGGAGACAAAGAGGAGTACGACCAGCGGCAGAGACATACGGCTGAACAGCATGGAGCACCCCGGACTCAGCCACATTATAGACCCAGTTGGACCGCCCAGGGTTGGCCGAAAATTACGGTTTCGCGACGAATCGCAGGCCTTCGCGGGCCACGCGCAAAGGCAGGATGCGGCCTCCCGCTTCCGACAATGCGTGGGCAACCGACTCCTTGGCACCCTCCTCCACCATGAAGATTACACAGCCCCCTCCGCCGGCACCGCAGACCTTGGCGGCGCGGCCGCCGTTTTTGTCGGAGATTGTCATTAGCTTGTCGATCAGGGGCGTGGTGATCCCGGGAGCATTGGTGCGGCGAAGCTTCCACTCCTCGCGCAGCAGGCGAGCGACGTCTTCCCAATCATGACGCAACAACGCCTGATGCATGTTGCGCGCGATCGCGCCGATCCGCTCAAAATTCCGAAAGATGTGCTTGTCGCCGTCAATATGTCCCTTGAAAACTTCCCAGTTGTTGATGCCAGACTGCCGGGGAGCTCCGGTGTAGGCGAGGACAAAACGTAATTCGATCTCCTCGGGCGCCACAGGGACAGGGGCTCGCACGATGCCGTCAGGCTCGAGATGAATCGAACTGACGCCACCATAGAGCGCGGGGTAGTAATCCTGGCAGCCGGTGGGGACCCGAATGATTTGGGCCTCGATGTTCTGAGCGATCACGCGCATCTTTTCAAGTTCGAGATCGCGTCCCGTAAAGCGTGCCAACGCGGCGGTGGTGGCGATCATGAGCGCCGAGGAACCAGAGATGCCGGCTCCCACCGGCGACTGAGAGTTCGTTTCCAGCCGAAAACCACGTTCGGGTGCGAAAAACCGCACAAGATATGCCGCAAGTGTATGGCGATGATTGCGTGCCGCGTTCAGCTCGGCGAGATTCGCATAGGCATGCTGGCGTCCAGTATCGAGCGAGCGAAGTTCGATGCGCTGGTCTGGAAGCGGCGTGATCCGGCACGTCGTGAGGATATCGAGAGCGAAGTTCAGTGTGAGCGCTCCGGGGTGAAAGAGGTAGAGCGGCCACAGATCCATGGTGCCACCGGCGAGATCGGCGCGACACGGAGCTTGCGCCGTCAGGGCCAGTGCTAGCGCCGGTAGGGGCTTACGAACCATGCTGAGTTTGTATCACGACGGCGTAAGGAAGTTAGTGACGCGACGCACGACAATGAGGCCGGGGAATCACAGGAGTCATTTTGATTGTGTGCCGATTTCGGGTCGCGCCTGCGACGTCGCACTGAGCCCTTTCAATCGCAGCCCGAAAGCAAGAGGCGGGTTGCTGCCGAGTTCGCGTATCGGCTTAACTCAAGGGCAACTGTCCTACGGAACGTCTGGCATTCCAACACTTCTCTTCGGTGAATATGAAATTCGGTCATTACGCGGAGGGTACCTCCGTAACGGTAACTGTACCGACAGCACCTCAGGGAATGCGCCTCCGAAACCTAGAATAGAGAGACGCCGAGCCGCGCGCAGCCCCCTCTGCCCGTGGGTCGCAGGACTGCCACTACCGGTGAGACTGCCCATCCCGAGCCGCGTTCCGCTTATCTACGTCATCCTTGGCGTATTGCTCGCCATCAGCGTAGTGCCGATGTATTTTTACTCCGCGCAAATGGAAGAGCTCAACCGGTCTCGTTTGAAGACCGACGAGATGTTGCTGCAAAACACCGTGACGCGCTCACTGGCCGACGACATTTCGCAGCACCAGGAAACGCTGCGGATGATGCTGGCGAATCTTTCGTCGTCAATTCAGGTAACTAGCGGCAACGATATCGGTTCGCAGAACATTGCAGCGCCCGAGCTGCGAGCGCTGCTTGAGAATTTTGTTTCGTCCTCAAATGACATTGCCTACGCGACTGTACTGAACGCGGACGCGAAAGGCATCTCAGCGGGCCGCATTGAGCCTGATGCCTTCCTGCAACGGGAGTTGGAGCGCGCTTATGCCGCCGCGCACGAGGGCCGCGGCTTCAGCGGACAACCACTGGTGGAAGGCAGCGGGAAGTCAGCTCGAACAGTGATGTTGGTGAGCGTACCCATCATGTATGGCGGGCGCTTCCTTGGCATGATCGGATCGGTCGTGGATCAGCAATTCCTGATCCGGCGCCTGCAGGAAGTGAGCCGCTCTGGATTGATGCCGTACGTTGTGGATAGCCAGGGACGGCTAGTCGCCTCCGCCTCGCCCGAGTTCGCCACCGGGCAGGACATGAATAATTTCGACATCGTTCGCAGCTTCGTGGTCGAGGGATCGAAGGCGCAATTGGCGGCAACACGCGAATTTGTAGTGCGCGATGGCAAGACCAAAACACAGATGTTGGGGACGTACAGCCCGGTATCCGCGCTCGATTGGGCGGTGGTCGTCCAAAAACCTCGCGACGAAGCGTATCGAAGCATTTACGAGATGCAGCGAACGGGAAGGCTTCTTGCTCTGCTGGCGGTGTTTTTGAGTGCCGGCTTGAGCATCTTCTCAGCCCGAAAGATCACCAGCCCGCTGCAAGTCCTGGCGCAGACAAGCCGGGCGATTGCGCGCGGCGATTTCACACGGCGCGTTCACCTGGCTACGCGCACCGAAATCGGCGAACTAGCGGCTACCTTCAACACAATGTCGGAAGAACTGGAGCAGTTCGTTGAAGACTTGCGGCGCGCTGCCGATGAAAACAAAGCGTTGTTCATGGGTTCGATCCAGATGCTGGCGGGCGCGGTCGACGAAAAGGATCCGTACACGCGAGGCCACTCCGACCGCGTGACAAAGTACTCGTTGATGATCGCGCAGGAGATGGGGCTGGATCCGGGATTCCTCGAAATTCTCCGGGTTTCGGCACAATTGCATGACGTGGGCAAGATCGGCATTGAAGACCGGATTCTGAAAAAGCCGGGCGCATTGACTCCGGAAGAATTCGAAATCATGAAGACCCACACAACGAAGGGTGCGAACATTCTGCGTCCAGTGCCGCAATTGCGCGAGATGCTGCCGGGAATCGAATTGCACCATGAGGCCTTGAACGGGCGCGGCTATCCGTTTGGATTGAAGGGCGATGAGATCCCACTGCTGCCGCGCGTCATCGCCGTTGCTGATACCTTCGATGCTTTGACGACCAGCCGCCCATATCAGCAGGCACACGACCCGCTGGAGGCGCTGCGGATCATCCGGGACCTATCAGGGAAGCGGCTCGATCCAACCGCAGTGAATGCCTTGATGGCGGTCTACCAACGTGGAGAGATCCGAATCAAGAAGACTTTGACTCAACCGGTCGCGCTAGATTCGCCGGTCCCAGCAGCGGCCGTCGCACCCGCGGCGTCCATCCCTCCTGCGGTGGCTCCGGTAGTTGCCTCTGCACCCGATGCGCACAGCATCGAGACGTCCAGGACGTAGACCACTTCCTTTTTGCGCAAATCTTCTGACGCAACAAAGCGACCCATAGCAAAACTCTGTAATGCTTGAGCGGGTTGCGAGCCACGGATTCCGCTCCACGAATTCCTTCATCCCGCGCCTATATAATCGCTGAATAGTCATGATTCAGACCCTTTTTGGAAGTCTCGACGAAGTACAGAAGCCGAGTTTTCTCGAGCGAATGAAAGAGGCGGTAACGCGCACGCGCGAGAATCTCGCCGAGCGCATCGACGAAGTCGTGTCGATTGGCAAGGAGATCGACCGCTCGACGCTTGACGATCTGGAAGCAACGTTAATCGGAGCCGACCTGGGAACGACTACCACCGGTGAGGTGTTGCAGAAACTGCGAGACAAGGCCGATCGTAAGCAGATCAAAGACGTCGCGGAGTTGAAGCGGCTGCTGAAGGAAGAGCTGCTGGCGATCCTGAACTCGACGGGAGAGCGTCCGGTAACCAAGGTGGACGGCGCACCGGAGGTCATCCTGGTAGTCGGCGTAAATGGCACTGGTAAGACAACGACCATCGGCAAACTGTCACAAGTGTTCCGCGCGCAGGGAAAGACCGTGCTGATGTGCGCAGCAGATACGTTTCGCGCCGCCGCAATCGAGCAACTGGAAATTTGGGGACAAAGAACGGGCACGGAAGTGGTCAAGACGAAGGCTGGAGGCGATCCCGCCGCGGTGCTATTTGATGCGCTGCAATCGGCAACCGCGCGAAAGACCGACTACGTCATTGTGGATACTGCAGGCCGTCTCCACACGAAACAAAACCTGATGCTGGAACTCGAAAAGATGAAGCGCACCGCGCAGCGCATCGTGCCGGGAGCGCCGCACGAGACCTTGCTCGTGATGGACGCTACGACCGGACAGAACGGCCTTCAGCAGGCGCGGCTGTTTACACAATCGGCGGGCGTGACCGGGATTGTGCTGACCAAACTCGACGGCACAGCCAAGGGCGGCGTAGTGGTGGCGATCTCACGCGAATTGGGCCTCCCGGTGCGATACGTGGGAGTCGGCGAGAAGGCGGGTGACCTGCTGCCGTTCGACGCGAAAGAGTTCGTCGAATCGCTGTTTGCCTGAGAGCAGGTGTCAGGTCGCGGGTGACAGGCCTCAGGAAGCTAATCCGGCTATGAAAAGATTCTTAATGCGGAAATCGAGAGACACACAATCAGGGCTGCGAAGCCTGCTCGACCGCTTGAAGAGTCTGTTCGGACGCAAGCCCGAACCCGAAGATCCCTATGCATACAGGATGGCGCCGGTGCGGCGGCCGCCTCGTGGGCGGAGCGGTGCCGCCGTCGCGGAACTGGACGAAAAGTAGTCCGCGTCTTCTCAGTGCCTTCCTGGTTCACGCTGTGTTGAAATAGTCCTTTCATGACTCCCGACGAACTTCACATGAAGAGGGCGCTCGACCTGGCACGCGCCGGCGTCGGACTGGTATCGCCGAATCCCGCGGTGGGCGCGGTTGTGGTCGACAGCGCTGGACATGAAGTTGGCGTCGGCACCCACACCTATGCGGGAATGAAGCACGCCGAGGTGCTGGCGCTTGAGCAAGCCCGGGCGCGAGCGCGTGGCGGCACGCTTTACCTGAATCTCGAGCCGTGTTCGCACCAGGGACGAACTGGCCCTTGCGCGGACGCGGTAATCGCCGCGGGCATTAGACGGGTTGTCTGCTCCATGCAGGATCCGAATCCGCAGGTGTCGGGAAGTGGATTTGCAAAGTTGCGGGCAGCGGGAATTCAGGTGGATGTCGGCCTGTTCGAGGCCGAGGCGAAGAAGCTGAACGAAAGCTTCGCGAAGTACATTCGCACTGGTAAACCATTCGTCACGCTGAAAACGGCAATGACGCTCGATGGCAAGATTGCGCCACCTGCGCACATCGACACCGCTGAACAGAAGGGCGCGCAGCGCTCGCAATGGATCACCGGAGAAATTGCGCGCACGCACGTGCAGCAATTGCGCCATCAGAACGATGCCGTGCTGGTGGGCGTAGGCACGGTGATGACGGACGACCCTCTGTTGACCGATCGCACCAGCCTGCCGCGGAGGCGGAAACTGCTGCGCGTGATCCTTGATTCGTACTTACGAATGCCGCCGGCATCGCGGGTAATCCTGACGTGCAGCGATGATGTGCTGGTTTTCTGCTCTGCCGCCGAACCGGCCGCCAAGGCCGCGCTTGAGTCGCGTGGAATACGAGTAGAGGAATTGCCGCCGTCGAAGGGAGGGCGCCCAGATTTCGCTGCCATCGTGAAGCGGCTGGGACAGATGGAGATTACGAGTCTCCTGCTGGAGGGGGGAGCGCTGGTGAATGGGACATCGCTTCTCTCGGGCGAAGTAGATCGCATTTTTCTTTATTTCGCCCCGACAATTCTGGGCGAAGGAGCCGTTTCGTTCACAGGAGGCGGAGCCCTCAGCGCGGGCGCAAAGTGCGTCACGCGACTGGAGTTGCACCGGTTTGGCCAAGACTTCGCGGTCGAAGGCTATCTGAAAGATCCGTACACCGCGTAAAGTTGAAGAGCCGCAGCGGCTCGAACTCGTCACATTCCCAACTGCACATGCGGTGCTATGGTGAAGATAGTTTTCGAGGAGCTTCATGTTCACAGGAATCGTCGAAGAAGTTGCCGAAGTCGCCAAGATTGAGCAGCGCGGGGAGAACCGGCGCATCACGATTGCGGCGAAGCACACACCAAAAGAGCTGAAAACGGGCCACAGCATTGCCGTGAGCGGCGTTTGCCTGACGACGCTCGACATCAAGCTCCATTCATTCTGCGCGGACCTAGCGCCGGAGACATGGAACCGCACATCCTTCTCGCGAATTCATAACGGCGCGCTGGTGAATCTGGAGTTGCCAATGAAAGCCGACGGCCGGTTCGGCGGACACGTTGTGCAGGGCCATGTCGACGGTGTTGGAAAACTGATCGCGATGGAGCGGATCGCCGACTCCGAAAACTGGTGGTTGCGCATCGAAATTCCGCGTGACGTCGAGAAATACACGGTCTTTAAGGGATCGATTTCGATTGAGGGCATCAGCCTCACAGTCGCGAAACTCGAGGGGAACCGCTGCACGATTGCGATCATCCCGCACACGGTGGAGATGACGAATCTCAGCTCCCTGAAGCCGGGGGATCCGGTGAATCTGGAAGCCGATCTGATCGCAAAGTATGTCGAGAAGATGATGGCTGGGCAGGCTTCAGAAAATTCACTCACGGTGGAGGAACTGGTAAGTAAGGGCTACTAGGAGCGTGTTCCGGAGTCGCGAGCGAAGAACCCTAGCTGTTTTCGACCATTTCTTCCTCCAGATGGAGGTTGTCGAGTTCCAGGAACTCCCGGACGATCGGCTCGTCGCACACTTCCATGTCCTTGTACGAGCCGAAGAAAATCACGCGCGCCTCGTGCAGGAATACCACTCGGTCAGCCAGCTTTTTTGCCAACCGCATGTCATGCGTGACAACCACGCTCGTCAGGTGCAATTGCAGCTTCAGCCGCGCAATCAGGTCGCCGAGCAGTTGCGCCATGAGCGGATCGACCATGGTTGTAGGCTCGTCGTAAAGGACGCACTCGGGCTGCGCCGAGAGCGCGCGGGCAATAGCCACCGAACGCCGCATCCCGGTCGAAAGCTCCGATGGAAGCAGTTCGCGCATTTCCTTGACTCCCACCATCTCAAGCAGACCGTCGACCACCTGGAAAATCTGATCCTCCGAAAGCTCGCCGCGCTCGCGCAAGGGGAAAGCGACATTCTCGCCAACGGTCAAGGAATCGAAGAGCGCACCGTTCTGGAAGACCATCGTCACTTTCTTGCGGATCGTCTCCAACTGCTCTTCGGTGTACTCGGTGATGTCCTCCCCTGCAACGATCACACGCCCGGTGTCAGGCTTCAGAAATCCCATAATCTGGTGAAGTGAGACCGACTTGCCGACGCCGCTGCGGCCGAGGATGCAGACCATCTCCCCGGGAAGAACGTCGAAGTTGACGTCACGGAGAACGTGGTTGGCTCCAAACGCCTTCGAGACATTCTGGAACTGGATATAAGGAACTGTGGGAGCGTCAGCCATCGAGAATCAGGATGGCATGAGTGGGCCGGGTGGCTCAACCCGAAAACGAACCCGGCTTGACGGAATTCAGGTCCTCGGGAGTATTAAAGTTTCGGAAGAGCGCGGCGGAAAAGCCAGCAGCTGTCAATTCATCCTCCTCGACGATGCGCACTGTAACGGCGCTAAAAAGCGCGTCGATCTTATTCTTTTCCTCGCGCAGACCCTGTTCGGCCAGACCGGCAAAGGCGCGACGATAGACGGCACACAGCGGCTGAAAGCCCCCGCCGATCCTGGGCACTGTGACTATGGCGTCAGTTGTTTCGGCAATACCGATCAAGAAGCGCAGCAAGTCGGGCGAAGCAAAAGGCATGTCGACTGCCAGCATCACATTCAAGTCAGCCGTGGAGTGAACCAGTCCAGCATGGATCCCGGCGAGCGGACCCGACCCGGAAAAGATGTCCTCGACTACGGCGCCATAGCGCGCAAACTTGGCGCTGGCGCCAAGGATTGCGACCTGCGAACAAACCGATCGCAGCGTATTGAGCGCACGTTCAACCAGCGACTTCCCTTCCCAATTGAGAAAGGCTTTATCGGTTCCCATTCTGGAACTTCGGCCTCCCGCAACAACGAAGCCGGCGTGTGTCGATATCTGATTCATCAGAGATGAGTTGTCACGATTACTTCGCGCCTATTGAAATGCATAGGGGTGCGATCACAGTGCACGAAAGTAACCTACCGCTTCCTCCCCACTCAGCGGAAGATGGTGGTGCGCAAACTTCCCGGCGCACGATCCGTCATCATGCCGCAAAAGCTTATGGACGTACTCATGCTAGGACGCTGCTCCCATGAATTTTCCTGGCCTCGGAGATCCGCCGGCGGGGACTACTACCAGGTATGCCTGCTCTGCGCCGTGGCCTATGAGTACGACTGGAAGACAATGCGGCGAGGCTCCCGGGTTGAAAATCCGGTACCCGAGACGACAGCGGTACGCCGCCGTTCGGGACAAAAACAACCGACCTGGGTGCCACGTGCGCGCCGACTGCGCCTGAATCTTCCCATACGTTATCGCGTAAAGAATCTGAGCAACTGGTACGAGGGCATGATTCAAAACATCAGCCAGTCGGGCGTGATGTTCATGGGTCCGCAGCAACTGCCATCGAATGCACTGGTAGAGATGGTGTTCGAGATGCCGGAAGAAATCTCTGGCCAAAAGAATAGCAACGTCCTCTGCCAGGGACGCCTCATTCGTGCGCGTGAGTCGCGTGAATCGAAAGATAGCGGCGATACCTTTGGACTTGCGGCATCGATTCTGGACTATCGTTTCCTGCACCAAGACTGACAACAGAACTCAACCAGACCGAGCCTTCACCAGGTACTCCCTACTGAAAATCTCGTGTTCGGCAAGTCCCGCCGGCATCTAAACTAGCAAGTACTTCCCTGTTTTAAGCGTCAGAGGAGCCTATGAAATCAGCAGGCAGAACTTATGTATCGCTGGTTCTCGTGCTTGGGATAGTTGCGCTCGGGGCAAGCTGTACAAAGGCGCCCAATGAGGGCCAGGTCACGAGCGAGTTGCAACAGAAATTCAACGCAGATTCCGGCCTGCAGGGGAAACAGATTACGGTGCAGAGCGGAGACGGCGTCATTACGCTGTCGGGCGTGGTCGACAATAACGCGCAGCGTGAGGCCGCGGCTCGCTATGCGTCAGGCATCAAGGGAATCCGCCAGGTTGTGAATAATCTCCAGGTCGCGCCGCAAGCGACGCAGTCGGCGTCTCCAACGCAAATGGAAGAGTTCGCGAAGCCCAGCCCGGTCCGGGAACAGCCGAAAGTAAGCGCTAAGCCGAAGCCGAGCACTCCAAAGCACGAGGCAAAACCACAGCCGGTCGCGAGCCAGGACGAGATGGTGGACAACTCCCCGCCTCCGCCGGCGAACAATCCGGCATCGACCTCTACTGCAGCACCTGCGCCGGCGGTGAATACCCCGCCTCCGCCGCCACCAGCAAAGAAGCTGACCATTCCTTCCGGGACAACGCTGGCGATCCGGCTAGTAGATCCGATTGACACCGAGACATCGCAGCCAGGGGAATCCTTCCGCGCCGCGCTCGACTCCCCATTATCGGTGGAAGGCGAGATCGCAATCCCGGCGGGATATGACGTGCAGGGGCACATCGTGGATGTGAAGAGCGCCGGGAAATTTGCCGGCAAATCGGAATTGGTGCTTCAACTCGACCGCATCAGTGCAGGCGGCAAGTCGTACAGCGTGCAGACCGACGAGTACAAGCGCGAGGGCAATTCGCGCGGCAAGAATACGGCTGAGAAAGTCGGCGCAGGCGCGGCGATCGGAGCCATTATCGGTGGAATTGCCGGTGGTGGAAAAGGCGCAGGGATCGGCGCGGCGGCAGGCGGCGGCCTCGGCGGCGGTGTACAGGCAGCCACTAAAGGCCAACAGATCAAGCTGCCATCCGAAACTGTCATCAATTTCACGCTGCAATCACCTGTCACTGTGACGCAGGTGGAAGGCAAGAACGCGTCGCGGCCCAAACTCGACAATCCGCAGTAGTCTCGAATCGCGATCGAAGCCCAGGGCGCCGGTATGGCGCCCTTTGTTTTTGCGGCATTAACGGTGGGTGTTGCCGCGCACCCCGGACTTGTTCTTCGCTCACAGCGGGGTGTGACGGGCTTCACGGCCAAAGGTTTGAGCCCACGGCTAGACTGGCCCGTTGTCAGGATTACCACGCAGTGCCGCCGTTCCGAGGAGGTAGTTCATGCGGAAAACAATTGGATCCGTTCTAGTGGCGATTGTCGCGCTGGCGATGATCGCGTTCGCTCAAGAAGCACCGAAAACAGAAGTGAAGCATGTGCCGATCAAGCAGACTTCCCCTGCGTCAGGACAGGAAATGTACAAGGGATATTGCGCGGTGTGTCACGGAGTCGATGGCACGGGAAATGGCCCCGCCGCACCTGCACTGAAAGTTCCGCCAACCGATCTCACCCAATTAGCCGCCAAGAATGGTGGCAAGTACGACGCCCTGAAAGTCTCGTCCGTCATTCGCGGGGAATCAACGCTTGCGGCGCACGGCACCAAAGACATGCCGATCTGGGGCAATCTGTTCTGGCAGATCAGCGGCGGACATCAGTCTGAAGTGCAGCAGCGTGTAGCGAATCTGACCAAATACATCGAAACGCTGCAGAAAAAGTAAATGTCTTCCTACCGGCAACGGGAGTGCAGAAAATTGCATTCCCGTATTCTGCTAGGCTGTTGCGAACCACTCGCGCGGCTGCTAGAGTTTTACTAGTCTGAAATCCCAGCCTTGCCTCTTCGTTCAAGATAGGCGCTCTGGTCCCAAAAAGTCGAATGGCAGCGGGAAAGACCAATCCGAAGCGATGGATTGCGATTCGGCAATACTCCACACTAGTCTCCTATGGCGCGGCGGTGCTGAGTGTATGGGTGGCGCTCAGCCTTTGGAGCCTGTCGCCAGTGCTACGCCGCGAACCATTCATGTTCTTTCTCATTGCGGTGGTAGTTACGGCGAGGTTCTTCGGATCTGGACCTGCCTTGCTGTGTTTGGTGCTTTCTGCGCTCTGTATCGACGTCATTGTTTTGCCGCCCACGTTTTCATTCTCCTTCACTGCCCTGGATCTGGAACGGCTCGGTGTATTCGTGGCGGTCGCCATCTTGGTCAGCAGCCTCGCGCGACAGAAGACACAGGCAGAACTACGCGGAGAACGAGCCCGGCGTGAAACGGCTGCGATCGTCGAGGATTCCGACGATGCCATCTTCAGCACGAATCCCCATGGAACGATCGTGAGCTGGAACCGCGGGGCCGAGCGATTGTACGGATACCCTGCCGAGGAGGCAGTGGGAGCGCCGGTAACGATGTTGTCCCCTCCGGAACGGCGCGAAGAAGCAATCCACAACCAGAGCATCCTGAGCCTCGGTGGGCGTGTCGAGTCGCATCAGACAGAACGGATGAAGAAGGATGGAACGCGCGTACCCGTTGTTCTGACAATTTCACCCTTGCGGAGCAAAGAAGGTGAGATTGTGGGGGCCTCGGCAGTGGCACGTGATCTTTCGGTTCAAAAGCAATCGGAAGAGGCAGTGCGTCGCAGCGAGAAACTCGCGAGCGCGGGCCGGCTCGCCGCTTCGGTGGCACACGAGATCAACAATCCGCTCGAGGCGGTTCTGAATCTCCTTTATCTCGCCCGGCATAATCCGGAACGTGTTCAGCAGTATCTCTCGATGGCCGAAACCGAGGTCCACCGAGTAGCCAGCCTTGCGCAGCAGACGCTGGGCTTTGTGCGCGATACGGCTAACCCAAGCGTGCTGGATCCAGCAGCAATCATGGACGAAACGCTGACCCTTTACTCGCACAAGCTCGCGACGAAGGGGATCCACGTTGCACGCCGTTATACCCCGAAAGTCGAGATCAGCGGCTACTCCGGGGAGGTGCGGCAGCTGCTCGCGAACCTTGTAGTCAATGCAGTCGATGCCATGGAGCAGGGCGGAATTCTCCAGGTAAGGGTGGAAGCTGGACGAGAGTGGTCGACCGGAAAAGATGGTGTCCGCATCACCGTAGCCGACAATGGCAGCGGTATTCCGGCCGACACATTGCCGCGCATCTTCGAGCCGTTCTACACAACGAAGGTCGAGAGCGGGACTGGCCTTGGATTGTGGGTGTCGCGTGGCATCGTACAAAAACACTCCGGCTCGATTCGAGTCCGCAGCCGGGTTGATGGCGAGCGGAGTGGCACAGTGTTTAGCGTGTTTTTGCCCTTTGCTCATCAAGCAGCACAAGTCGCCTGACGCTCTTTGTCTTTCCTTCCAATTGCTTGGAGCGGGTCGGAGGTACACTGACTTTCGTACCTTAGAAGACACTCTCTGCCCCACGCTATAATCGGCACAAATCCAGAAAATCGAGGCATTTAGCTCAGTTGGACCCTCTTGTTGCAGGCGCGATCTTCGCATTGGGGCTGGCCTTCGGCAGCTTCCTTAACGTTTGCATCTACCGGCTGCCGCTCGGTAAGTCGGTGGTGACGCCGCGCTCCGCTTGCCCGCATTGCGGAAAAGCAATTCCGATGTACGACAATATGCCGGTTTTGAGCTGGTTAGTGTTGCGCGGACGCTGCCGCAATTGCAAAGAACCGATCTCGCCGCGCTATCTGATAATCGAACTGCTGACGGGATTGTTGTTCCTCGGCTGTTACTCGCACTTCGATCTCACACTCGCTATGGCGAAGTGCACCGTACTCGGGTTCCTGCTGCTGGGCCTGATCTTCACCGACGCGGAAACGAAGCTCCTCCCAGATGCGCTCACGCTGCCAGGACTGGCGGTGGGGATCGTCTTCAGTCTGCTCATTCCGGTAAACGATCTGGCTTCGCAGATCATGCCGGGGCTGGTGCGACTGCCTGTCAGCGGCGATGTGTCGTGGCGGCTATGGTCGTTGCTCGATTCCTTAACGGGCGCTGCGGTGGGAGCGTCGTTCCTCTACGGCGCGGCAGCGATTTACCTCCGTGCCCGCGGGGTGGAAGGCATGGGGTTCGGCGATATCAAGCTGATGGCGATGGTCGGCGCGTTTCTCGGGACGAAGCTGACGGTGCTGACCATTTTCGCGGCATCGTTGGCTGGATCGCTGTTTGGCATCAGCACGATTCTAGCGGTTTGGTGGAAGCGCACTCAAAGGATCGTGGCGCGCGGAACATCCGCCCTTGAGGCGCGGCGCCGCGCATGGCAATCGGCTCGCCTGGCGCTGCGTTATTACGAGATGCCGTTCGGAGTATTTCTCGGCAGCATGGCGCTGCTTTCTTTCCTGTTTGGCAACCGGTTGTTGCACTGGTACTGGGGGCGGATGTGAAGCTGCTCTTCGATCCCGTGGTGGTCCGGATGGCGATCGCGGCCCTGGTGGCGATTGCGGCGTTCTCGCTGGGCGCTTTTGTGATCCGCCGCTTGCGGCAGAGCATTGTAGAGGAACGGGAAGCCGTGAAGTCGGCGCCATTGGCCGTCGAAGGACTTCCACCCCACGCTTACCACGCAGTCATCCAGCAGCTGAAGCAACAAAAATATGAACTGACCGCACAGCAGCTCGCCGAAAAAAGGAAGGCCAAGGCGTCGGACACGCTGGCTGCCACCGTGCTCGCGAATCTCTCGTGCGGCGTGTTGTTTTTCAATAACAGCGGGCTGGTTCGGCAGGCAAACTTGGCGGCGCGCAAGCTTCTGGGATTTGCCTCTCCGGTCGGCATGCGGCCGGGTGAATTGTTCCGCACCGCGACTATCCGTCCAGAGGACGCTCAGACTTTTGGCGACAGCCGGGTCGATGAAGCCCTTGCGCCTGCCCTTCAGGGAGAGGTTGTCCTGCGGGCGTTGGGCGTGGACTACATCACTCCAGACGGCACGCATCGCGTGTTCGAGCTGACCGTTTCCCCGGTGCTCGCTGAAGATGGCAGTGTGATGGGCGCCGCGTGCGTACTCAATGACCAAACAGAAATTGTGCGCATTCGACGCGACGAAGAGACGCGGCAAGAGCTCTCTGCCGAGATGGCGCAGGGGCTACGGAATTCGCTCACGACCATTGCGGGCTATGCGCAGCAATTGGCGCGCAGCCGCGATCCGGAATTAGCAAGGCAGTTGGCTGATGATGTTGCAAACGAGGCGGCGCGGCTTGACCGGACCATCGGCAGTTTTCTGTCCGGAGCCAAAGCCGCATCAGCAGGTTCCTAATTAACGATCGCAGGCCGCCAGAAGGCGGGCCTGGGAAGGATGGCAGTGATGAAACGCATGGCATTGTTTGTAGTCGGAGCGGCGCTGCTGTTGTGGGTGAGCGGAGCGGCCGCACAATCCCTGGGAGATGTGGCGCGAGCGAACCGCAAGACAAAAATTCAGCAGACCTCCGCCAAGCAATACGACAATGACAACCTTCCGAAAACCGACCACTTGAGCGTCGTAGGCCCGGACGCGTCGAATGCGAATGGCCAGGGCGCAGCCCCTGCCGCGGCCAGTACAGCCACCGATGCTAATGCCGCCGCTCCTGCTACGGATCCGAAACAAGAGCAGGAAGATCGGGAAAAGGCGAATGCCGAGTGGCAGACAAAGATCGATGAACAGAAGAAGAAAATTGACGCGCTCAGCCACGAACTGGAACTCACACAACGGGAATACCGGCTGAAGGCGGTCGCGATGTACTCCGATGCCGGAAATCGCCTGCGGAATTCCACCGAGTGGGATAAGGAAGACCGGGACTACAAGCAGCAACTCGACGCGAAACAGAAAGACGTGGACGCCGCAAAGGCCGAACTTGAGAACATGATGGAATCGGCGCGCAAGGCTGGCGTGCCATCAAAAATGCGCGAGTAAACAGTGGGGTTGTTGGGCGGGGGCGCGGCGAAAGCGGCGCCCCTTTTGCTTCTCGCATCAAGCAACGCCAGGTTTTATCCGTTCGCGGATCTGGCGGGCGTGATGCCGGCCATGGATGAGATGAAAAGCCCGCCACTCTTCTGAATTGAGCGGGCCAAGAATCGGGTGATCGAGAAGCTTGGTGCGGCGCCCGAATTTCTGCTCGCATACCTCGAGGGCCGCATCCATCTGCGCGATCTCGTCAAAGATCGAACCCAATACTTCCTCGGTAGGTTTGCCGCGTGGAGCGGTTCGTTCCGGAGCCTTGGCTCTGCTCGGAAAGTAACCGAGCCGAGTCACCACGAATGTTTTGACGCGAAGCTTCATGTTTGTAGATGTCGCGAGCGGAGCGCCTTTTGCCATGCATCTCGCCAGGCCCTTGTTGGTGTGGTGATAGCTGAGCCAAAGATGTTCGAGTATCTGACCGGGCGTCCATTTTCCAGCCGGTCCGCTGCCAAGGTCGGACGGAACTGCATCGCCAATAGCCGCACGCAATTCCTGTTGCAGTCGATTCAATTCAGCGCGCATAGTTTAGTTACAATGATTTCGCGAAATCCATATTTCACACTTAAATCCAGGGAACATCGCATGCGAAAAATCGTTGTGGTCATTTTTGCATTATTGATGGCGGGCTGCACGTCGAATCCACCCGCGCCGGCAGAAAAGCCGAAGCCGAAAGCACCTGAAGCCCTGACCGGGAGAAGCGCATTCCAGAAGTGTTTCATCGCTGCCCGAGGATGGGCACGCGATGCCCAACCGTATCGGCTCGAATCTCAAATCAGCTCCGACTTTAACGGGCATGACGGCAAAGCAGGCGCGTGGCGCGCGGGATTCGCATCGCCGCTTCAGCACGGTGCAAAGCCGTACATGTGGTCGAACGGAGACGTCTCGCCCGGAACCGAAGACAGCTACAGTCCAACCAATACCAGCACGCACGTCTTCGACATCGGGTTCTTAAAGATCGATTCCGATCAGGCGATTAAAACCGCGCAGGAACATGGCGGAGAAAAGCTGTTGGAAAAATCGCCTGACACGCCCGTCTTCTACATTCTCGACTGGGATCACCTGACGAATACTCTGCTCTGGCACGTCATTTACGGAACGGATCGCGACAGCGCGAAGTTGCGGGTCTCGGTGAATGCAACGACTGGAGAATTCATTCGGGTGGAAAAATAGCGGCTTAGCCTAAACGTAGACACGCGGTCTGCCGCGTCAATATTAGCGGTCTCTCTATGGAGGGTGCGTGCTAGCAGGGCTCTGACTTCGAGCTAGCCACGCCCTGCAGCATCCTGCGAACCGCTTCGAAGTCGATGCGCTCCGGCTTGACGAAGCGAATGCATCCTTTGCCAATGCTCGTCCCGCCGAGCAAGCTGCGATGACGATCAACAACATCGCGTTTCAGGATGTAGAGCGAAATGTACTGCTTCTGGCTGGCGAAGGCGACTTCCACATTTCCGTCACGCCTGTACGCGGGCATGCCGTATTCCATACACTCTTGATATCCGCCCAGAATCTCTAAACAAAGGAGTCGCAACTGTTCCAGCGGCACTTTGGGCTCGAAGGGCAATTCCTGCATGTAGCCTTCCACGTTCGGCGATTTGGTTTGCAAGGGACGGCCTCTATTTTCGTGTGTCCAGGCGTGCGATCGAAGCCTGGGCTTCCTTGGCAAACGGGCCCTCGGGAAGAATCTGCAGATACTGCTCGTAATACTTCCGCGCTTCGTCTTTGTCGCCCATTTTTTCCTGGCACTGCGCCAGGCGGAAGCTGGCAACGGCATCGTTTTCTTTCCAATAGAGCGCTTCCTTGTAGCGATCGAGCGCGGCCTTGTAGTTCTTGCGCTTGAAGTAATAGTCGCCCACCTCGACGTCTTTCAAGGCCTTCATCGGATTCCAGGGATGAAACTCCTGCACGTCGGGCTGGGCTTCCGCCTCAATATCAGCCACAGCCTCCTTGCTGTAGGGGTGATTCTTGGCGTCGTCTTTGGGCGGACTGATATCGATGCGAGTATCGCGACTGGAACTTTCTTGGGCTTCACGATTGCGGTCCGGATTATCGGCGGCGGATGGCTCCTGCGCGGCACATACAGCCGCGAGAAACACCAGGCTAACTGCCAGGCAGCGGAATGAGGTCATCAACAAATCCATTTTATCGGAGGAAGTCGCGCTTATTGAGACGCGGGTTCAAAAGTTTGGGTCGCAGCGGGTCTTTACGAGCGGCGAAAAGAAAAAGTTGACGGATTTCGTTACTTAGTAGATCATTCAACTAATGAGGAGCCACGGGGCCGCAACGCGCCAGCGGATTGTCGAAGCCGGGCTCTATCTCTTTTGGCTGCAAGGATATGCCGCAACCGGTATCGCTGAGATTCTAGAGCGCGCTCAAGCCAATGCGGGCAGCTTTTACTACTTCTTCAAGACGAAGGAAGCGCTCCTTCTCGCCGTCCTGGAGCTCTACATCGAGTCACTTCACCCGGTGGTCGTCGCTCCAGTCTTCAGCAGGATTGAGGATCCGATCGAGCGCGTCTTCGGCATTCTTGGCTTCTATCGACAGAACCTCTTGGCGACCGGCTGCACATACGGCTGTCCGATCGGTCGTCTGGCTCTAGAGATTTCTGAAGAGCAGTTCAAAGTTCACAAGCGGCTGGCCGACAACTTCGACGGCTGGACGGCGGCGGTCGAAAAGTGTTTGGAAGATGCGAAAGAGCGACTGCCCGAGAGCACCGATTTGAAGACGCTCTCGAAGTTCGTGCTCACGGTGATGGAGGGGGGAGTGATGCAGGCGCGAGCGCACCGTGCGATTGAGCCCTTCGACGCATCCCTGGCCCATTTGCGCGACTACTTTCAACTGCTGGCCTTGCGCCGCCAGCAGGAAGATTCCCGGAAACAAGTCTAACTTTCAACTCAGGAGAGAACGATGAGGAAACCAGGAGCACTTTTTGTTTTGATTTTGGCACTCGCTACATTGGTATGGCCCCAGGCACCGGAGAAAAAAGCAGCAACGCCCATCCATGTGCTGGATTGGCTTGTGGGCGGAGTATGGACTGCCGATGTCTCGAAGATGGGCAACGGCATGCAAAAGATCGAGACACGATATCAGTGGTCCGACAACAACGCATATCTCCGCTTTACTACACATTTCGTTTTCGACAAGGGAACGGCGCGAACCTACGACGGCAATCTCTTCTGGAACCCTGAGCAGAAAACGCTCGCCATCTGGTACATGAACGCCAAAAACGAAATCGTGGAAGGGGCCATGCAAGTCGATGGCGACAATTGGACGGTCACTTTTCGCGGCGCGGACATGGAAGGAAAGATGGCGGATCTGCGCGTCGACGTCACCCGCAAATCGTCCGAGCTTTATCACTGGCAGCTGAAGGAGAAGCAGGCCGACAGTTGGAAGGATGTGATGGCGCTCGATTACCGACGCCTCGCGGGATCCTAGTCCGGCCTCGTATTCCAATCAAAAAAAATCAGGCCGCCTGTTCTTGGCGGCCTGGTTTGGCGAAGTCCTCCGGGGAGGAGGGAAACTTACATGGACGACGGCGGATTAGCATTTGCCGTCGGAGCCGGATTCTGAGTCGTTCCCGCACCGGTGTTCGTCATCAGACGAACATCCACACGGCGATTCTTTTTGCGGCCTTCCGCGGTCTTGTTGGAATCAACCGGCTTATCCTTGCCGAGTCCGATCAAGTAAATCTTGTGGGCCGGGATGCTCTTCTCCGAAGCCAGGTACTGGATTACAGAGTTCGCACGGCGCTGGCTCAGATCGTAGTTGTATTCGGAGCTGCCGACTGAATCCGTAGCGCCTTCCACGGTAATGATGTATCCCTTGGTGGTGGCGACGCTGGTCGCGAGCTGGTCGAGCTCTTCCTTGGCTTGCTTCGTCAGGTTGTCCTTGTCGAATCCGAACAGAACCGAGGTTTCGGCGACCGGCTTATAGTTGTCGAGATTGACGACGGTGTTGGTGAGCACGTCGACGCGCTGGGTAGCAGAGTTGGCCATCTGCTGGGCATCGTCAGCAGACTTGCCGGCAGCGAGGGCCTTCTGGTCAACTTCGCTTGCCTTAGCTTGGACGGCCTGGATACCAGCCTGCGCGCGCTGGTCGACGTCCTTAATGTCTTTCGTATTCTTTGCGGTCAGGTCATCAAGTTCATTCGTCTTGTTGATCAACGGAGTGGTCTGCTCGCGGACGTACTTCTTGGTCGAGCAGCCGATAGATGCGGCGAGACTTGCGGCCAGCATCAGGGTCAGCGCGGTGCGATTCATTGTTATCAGGGCTCCTTTTCCTGAAAAAGCCTTCAAACTTTTTGGGTCCTGGGACGGATCACTCAACGTACCCACCCGGGGAATAAGCACGGGGGCTGCCAATCGAAAACATAGCCATGACTGGATAAGTGATTGTATAGCATTAAGTTGCAAAGATGACAAAATCTGGTGCCGGGAGAAAGCGAGGAATTGCGGGAGAAATCGAGGAAATTTTATATGGCAGTGATGCAACCAAGTGAAAACAAAAAGCGCCGCACCCACTTTGGGAGCGAGGCGGCGCGAGATTTTTCATCCAGGAATTTCAGTCGGTGATCTGGTTCCACGCTTTCTGAAATTGTGTAACCAAGGGTGTCTCGCCCTTCTGCAAGCCGTTGCGACCCATCACGCGCCACAGGTAAGTCTGCCCCGGCGACTTCGCATCGTAAACGGCGAGGATATCCTCCGACGGCCGCGATTCAACGGCGAGAATCACGTCGGCATCCTCCGGACGATAGACGAGAATCAGTTTGCCCCACTTCTGAATTGCATCCTGGACGTTGGCGATCGCGGTGCGATCCTCGGGCAACAGATTTGGATTGAACTGGTCTCCGTCGTAAGCGGTGACATATACGTAGCGCGAGTTAGCCAGCGTCTTCGGAATTTGCGGCGTCGTTTTGGCCGACCCAAAAGCCGCAGCAATCAGTACGAAACAAAACACTCCTAAGAGAATTCGCTTGGTCATTCCTGTTTGTACCCCTTTTGATCCCCATATGAATGGATGCGTACAGGAGTGGCCGAGATGCGGGCTGCCGGTAAGCCATTAGTCACATAGAGTTACATTACCGGTGGAACCGTGATGCCCATTGCTCCTAAGACACGGATCAATTCCCGTCGGGCGACCGCAGTCGTAACCAGCAGGAATTGTCGCCGCGATTCATCGGACTCGGTCAGGATCGGGTAGCGGTGATAGAAGGTATTGAACATCTGCGCCAACTGGAAGGCGTGCTTGGCGAGATAGGCTGGCTCGGTCGTAGCGATGCACTGATTGATGACGTAAGAAGTCTTCGCTGCAGTCAGCCAGAGTTCCCAGATGTCGTTGGCTGAGTCGTCGGAAAGATATTTGGACAAATCGGCTGTAGAGACGCGGCTTGAGTCTCCGGAAAACGAATCTGGATCGAGTCCACCTTTGCGAAAGATATTGGTCGCCCGCACGACCGCGTACTGGGCGTAAGGGCCGGTCTCGCCCTCAAAGCTCAGCGCCTCCTTGAAATCGAACGCAATCACCGAAGGCTTGGTGTACTTCAGCATGAAGTAGCGAAGAGCGCCCACGGCAATCTGGGTGGCGATGCCGGCACGCTCAGCAGCAGGGAGTTCGGGATGACGCACGTCAACCTCCTTCTGCGCCGAGGCGATGAGCGTGTCGATCAGGTCGTCGGCTTTGACACCGAATCCCTTGCGTCCCGAGACCTCGATCCAGGAGCGGGACTTCTCTTCATCACTTAACTCGTAGCCGAGTTCCGCCGCGCAGCGCGGCGTGAGCGCAACCATCTCGTAGGAAAAATGGGTGTAGCGGTCGGCGGCCTCGTTGTGGCCGAGTCCGCGCATCGCGTCGACAACGGTGTTCTGCGCCTCGGCCTGCCGTGCGTCGATGACGTTATATATCTCTGCCACATCGCCGAAGTGTGGATGATCCTTCTCGCCATTCGCTGTGGAGATCCAGACCTCGTGGTTGTTGGGGTAGCGATAGAAGCGACGGTAGCCGAAGTCGCGTCCCAGCAGGCCAAACTTCCACATATGGTAGGCGATATCCTTGCCGACGTAGCCCACCGTGCCATTGGACCGAACGATGACTTTCTGATCTTCCTCTTCGAGCTTGTTTTCCTCCGTGTTTTCTGCCATTGCGGGCTTTCCAGTCCCCGCGCGCCGCATCACCCAACAGCCCTTATTCTTGCCTTCGGTCTCGTAGGTGAGGACGCCCGCCTCTTTCAGCTTGGCGAAAGCGGCATCCCAGAAATGAAGGTGCAGAATTTCGCTCTCGCGCGGCAGGAAGTCGTACTCGATGTCTAGCCGGTCCATGGTCTCGAGGTGCCGCTTGAGGACGGCGGTCGAGATCAGATCCGCGACTTGTGCGGTCTCGTTATTCCCTTCCTCGATCGCATGCAGGGTTGCGGCGCGGGCTTTCAGATTCTCCTTGTTCTCGGCATACCAGTGCGAAACGCGCGCGTAGAGATCCCAACAGTAAAAATCAAAGTGCGGCCTTGCGATCAGTGCTTCAATATCGGAGCGAGATTTCTTTTCCAGTTGCATGAACCCGACCACGACATCCGCCACCTGAACGCCCGTGTTGTCGATGTAGTTCTGGACATCGACTTCTCTTCCCGCAAAACGCAGCAGACGGACAAACGTGTCGCCCAGGATTGCGTTGCGCAGGTGTCCGATGTGGGCAGCCTTGTTTGGATTGATGCTGGAGTGCTCGACAAGCACCTTGCCAGGTGGAACGTGGGAAGGCGGCCGCTGGTTGGCGGCGAGAGCACTCGCCAGCTCGGCTCGGTTGGCGCGAACATTGATGTATCCGGCGCCGGCAGCCTCAAGCTTTTCAAACCCCGGGATCGTACCCATGCCGGCGACGATCTCTTCGGCGATCTTACGAGGCGCTTTCCTCAGCTTGCGCGCCAGTTCGAAAGCGATGGGCAGCGCATATTCGCCCAGCTCGACCTTCGGCGGCTGCTCAATGATGACTTTTTCGACTTCGAGCTGGTAGGTCTTGCGCAAAACATCGCGTAGCGATTGGGCGAGCCGATCTTCCAGGTGCTGATACAAGAGTCCCTCTAAGCTATTGAAGAAACAGTGATTCTAACAAACTCGCGACACGCGGCGGGTTTGACTGCATGGGCCCGGAAACCTATGATGAAAAATCGTCTCTGCGTAGTTCGGAGTTCGTAGTTGGGAGTTCGCGGGACTTCAGAACGCGAACTAGGAACTCCGCCCTACGAACCATTTCTTCTATGCGGATTGCCTACCTCGACTGCTTTTCCGGGATCAGCGGCGACATGTTCCTTGGCGCGCTGGTCGACGCCGGAGTGTCTCCGGCGTTGCTGGAAAACACTGTCGCGGCACTCGATATCGGCGCGAGACTCGAGATCTCTAGAGTCGTCCGCAATGGGATTGCTGCCGTCAAGGCCGATGTGTGGTCGCATGGCGAAAAAGATATGCCGCGAGAAGAGTTCTGGCAGCAAGAGAGTCATTCGCACCCGCACGAGGCGCACGAGCATCAACATCCGCATCCGCATGAGCATGGGCCTTCGCGGGCAGGAATGCCCGCGCCACACGTACATGGTCGAGGTCTGACCGAGATCCGCGAGATCGTCTCGCGTGCGAAGATCAGCGCTACCGCGAAGGCGACTGCAATTCGCATTTTCGAGAGACTGGGCGAGGCGGAAGCGAAGATTCACAATGTTCCCGTCGAGAAGGTGCACTTCCACGAGGTGGGCGCGGTCGATGCCATGGTGGACATCGTTTGCGCAGCCGTTGGAGTGGAGGCGCTCGCTGTTGGCGAATGGGTTTGCTCGCCACTCAACGTCGGCAGCGGTACCATCAAGTGCGCGCATGGAACGCTACCCGTTCCGGCGCCGGCCACGGTGGAAATTCTGAAGGACTCTCCGCTTTATTCATCGGGACCAAAGGTGGAACTGGTGACACCGACCGGGGCGGCTATCGTGAAAAGTCTGGCAACGCGCTTCGGAGACTTCCCGGCAATGCAAGTGGAGAAATCCGGATATGGGGCGGGAAGCCGGGATTTCGAGGGGCATCCGAATGTGCTGCGGCTCACGATGGGCGAAAGTACAGTACATTCCGGCGCAGGCGCGTTACGCGAAACAATTTCGGTGTTAGAGGCGAGCCTCGATGACTTGAGTCCGCAGGTGCTCGCTTATGCAACTGAGCAACTGCTCGCTGCGGGGGCGCTCGACGTCTTCAGCGCGCCCGTGCAAATGAAAAAAGGGCGTCCGGGAGTACTACTTACCGCGTTGAGCAAGCGGGAAGATGCCGACCGATTGACCAAAATCATCTTTTCCGAAACGACCACGCTCGGCGTGCGTCGACGTGACGAGCAGCGACAGGTACTGGCACGCCACTGGCAGGAAGTCGAAACGTCCTGGGGCCCGGTGCGCATCAAGATCGCGAGCATGAATGGCAGCATCTCTAACTATGCTCCCGAATATGAGGACTGCCGCGCTCTGGCAGAAGCGAACCATGTACCGTTGAAGCAAGTCATGGAAGAAGCCGTTAGGCTTTTTGCGGCGAAGTGAAAGGGAACTCCATGTCATCGATTGCAATCTTGAGAGGTATCCTGCAGGCCGTTCCGGATCGACTGGCGAAGCTTTCCGCGGTCGACAGCCGATCTAAGCCTGGCGCGTGGAGCCCAAAGGAAGAACTGGGGCATCTCCTCGACTCCGCCGTCAACAACCACCAGCGGATCGTGCGCGCACAGATGGAAGACAGACTAGAGATGCCCGGCTACGCGCAGAACCATTGGGTTGCGGTTCATCGCTACCAGCAGCGCGATTGGAGCGAACTGATAACTTTGTGGAGTGCTTTCAATCGGCAATTGCTGGAAGCGGCTGAGTCGGTGCCTGATTCCGCCTGGGAGCACACGCTTCGGGTAGGTGCTTCCGAGCCGATGACGCTGGAATTTGTTTTTGAGGACTACATCGCGCACATGGCGCACCATTTGAAGCATATTGGGATCGATCTCGACGACATCCCAATCCCTGTATGGAAGGCGGCCTGATTTCGCTTCGAGTTCAGCAGACAAGCAAGCCAAGTTCAACGAGACTAAAAGAACAGGAATGAGCAAGAAGTTCTACATTACGACTCCGATTTATTACGTGAATGCGCGCCCACACATCGGGCACACCTATACCACGATCGCGTGCGATACGATTGCCCGGCGCCATCGGATGTTGGGCGACGATACCTGGTTCCTGACCGGTACTGACGAGCACGGGCAAAAGATCGAGCGCGCGGCGCAGGCGGCGGGCAAAACTCCGCAGGAGTTCGCCGATGAGGTCTCGAACGCATTTCGCGCCAGTTGGGATCGCTTCGGGCTTTCCTATGACGATTTCATCCGGACAACCTCGGACAGGCACAAGCAGGGCGTCCAGGCATTGTGGCGGAAGATTCGCGACAACGGCTACATCTACAAGGGCACGTATACCGGGCAGTACTGCGTGTACGACGAACTGTACGTCGATGTAACCGGGCCGGGCGCTCCATGTCCGGACTGCGGGCGGCCGACCGAGACAGTTCACGAAGAAAATTACTATTTCAAGCTTTCCGAATTTCAGGACAAGCTGCTCGATCTGTACACGAGTCAGCCCGATTTCATCCGCCCGGAGACGCGCCGGAACGAGGTGATCGCTTTCGTGAAGTCGGGACTGCGAGACCTTTCGATCAGCCGCAGCACGTTTTCGTGGGGCATCCCCGTGCCCGACGATCCTAAGCACGTGGTCTACGTCTGGCTCGACGCGCTCGCGAACTACATTACGGCTCTTGGCTACGGTCAAAAGGACACGAGCAAATTCGAAAAATATTGGCCGGCCGATGTGCACATGATCGGCAAGGAGATTGTGCGCTTCCATTGCGTGTACTGGCCGGCCTTCCTGATGGCGGCGGGACTTCCCTTGCCTAAAGGAATCGTGGCGCACGGCTGGCTGCTGTTTGAAGAGAGCAAGATGTCGAAGTCGCGCGGCAACATCGTACGCGCAGACACAATTGTCGAGGTGCTTGGCATCGACGCGCTGCGCTACTTCCTGCTGCGCGAGATCGTCTTTGGACAGGACGGATCGTTCAGCTTCGATGCGCTGGTCCAGCGCTACAACGCTGATCTCGCGAACGGACTCGGCAATCTTGCCAGCCGCACCCTGACGATGATCACGCGCTACTTCAAGGGCGAGGTGCCCTATCCATCACATAGCGCGGCACGCACGTCAGAAGATGATGCGATAGCGGACCTCGCGCGTAAGATCATCGCCGATTGTCAGTCGCTGTTCGATCAGTATCAGTTCTCGCGGGGGCTCGAAACCGCGTGGGGACTGGTGGCGGCGGTCGACAAGTACATCGTCGAGAACGAGCCGTGGTCACTCGGCGAGAAAAAAGATGAAGACAGCCGCTCGCGGTTGGGAACCGTGCTGTACACGGCGGCCGAGGCATTGCGCGTTGTGACTGCTCTCGCGCATCCGGTCATGCCGGACGCGACGGCCAAAATCTGGACGCAACTCGGCCTCGGAGACATCAAAAAGTTCGACCTGTCGCAATTGCAGTGGGGACAACTGCACCTTGGGACGAAGCTGGGCGAGGTGCAGGCGGTGTTCCCGCGCGCGGACAAATCTGCAGTTGAGAGGATGCAGAAGATGGAAGAACTGAAGAACGGTGCGACTCCGGCGGCGACGCCACACCCCACGGCAGCGGGCGCAACACAAGCAGTCGCCATCAAGAGCGAGTCTGCTCCGGGAGCAAAACCGGCGGCAGTCATTCCGGACGGCAAAATCAGCATCGACGATTTCGCCAAGGTCGAACTCCGGGTTGCGCAGGTCAAGACGGCCGAGCGCGTGAAAGGTGCGGATAAGCTGTTGCGGTTGGAAGTGGACCTCGGGACCGAGGTACGGCAACTCGTGGCGGGGATCGCCGAAGCCTATGCGCCCGAGACCTTGATCGGCCGCAAAGTTGTGATCGTGGCCAACCTCGCCCCGAGAAAGCTCCGCGGACTCGAATCGAATGGAATGATCGTGGCCGCTTCTCCGGAGGGTGGCAAGCCCGTGCTGGCGAGCTTCCTGGAAGATGTTCCGCTGGGGACTAGGTTGAAGTAGCTGGTTTCTTGTTTCTATTCTGCTGCTCCTTTTTTGCTAACAACTGTTGATTGCTTTACAAGAAATTAGAAACCAACGATTGCAGAACGACGACGGACCGGCGATGAGCGACGTGTTTTACTAACCACTGACCACTATTCACGTCCCACTGATGTACACCGACTCCCACGCCCATCTCGAAGGCAAGCGCTACGACACGGACCGCGAAGTGGTACTGTCACGAGCCAAGCAGGCGGGCGTGGACACCTATCTCGCGATCGGCAACGGTGATGGCCCCGACAGCGCCGATTGCGGCATCCAGCTAGCCGAAAAATACAGCGGTCGTCCGGAATTTCCTGAGATATGGGCGAGCATCGGCATCCATCCTCACGAGGCCGCGCTTGCCAACGACGCTGCCTATGCCAAGCTCGAAGGCTGGGCGCTCCATCCACGAGTCATCGCCTGGGGAGAAATTGGTCTCGACTACTACTACGATCACTCCCCGCGCGAGGTACAGAAGGAGGTCTTTCTCCGCCAGATGGAACTGGCAAAGTCGGCGCGGCTGCCGATCATCATTCACTGTCGCCCATCGGACAACAGCGAAAATGCCTGGGACGACTGCCTCGCGCTGATTGCGCAAAATTGGGTCTCGACCGGGCTCGGCGGCGTGTTGCATTGCTTCACTGGGACCGAGAGTCACGCGCGAAGGGGGCTCGAGCTCGGTTTCCTGATCTCGTTCGCCGGTAATGTCACGTTCCCCAAGGCGCAGAACATCCGCGAGGCCGCGCAGATTGTGCCGCTGGACCGGATGCTAATTGAGACTGACTCTCCGTACCTGGCTCCGATTCCGCATCGCGGGAAACGCAATGAACCGGCGTTCGTGATAGAAACCGCGAGGCAGATCGCTGAGTTGCGAGGAATGGCGCAGGAACAGATCGGGCGCCAAACCAGCGAGAACTTCTGCAAATTTTTCAAACTGGACGAAAAGCGCGAAAGTATCGCGTCTGGACGTTAATCTGCCAACGGCCTGAATCTTCTGATAACCTCATGGGTTAGGTGCTGGGGTGTTGCACTACGCTGCGAGCCCGGAACCATGAGGTGCGCGCGAACGCATCTTTGCCGATGGCTGCTCCAAGCTCGGAACAGCAGCTCGTAACCGAATCGCCATGCCAGAAAACACATTTGATATCGTCAGCAAGATCGACCTGCAAGAGGTCACGAACGCGATCCAGCAGGCGATGAAAGAGATCACGACGCGCTTCGATTTGAAAGACTCAAAATCTTCGATCGCACTCGAGGGAAAAGACGCAATTATTCTGCACTCGATTGACGAGTTCAAGCTGAAGCACGTCAATGATGTCTTCCAGCAGAAGCTTGTCAAGCGCGGAGTGCCGCTGAAGGGACTCAGCTATGGCGTGGTGGAATCATCGCTTGGCGGAACTGCCAAGCAAAAGATCACCATGCAACAAGGCATTCCGATCGAAAAGGCACGCGAGATCGTGAAGCTGATCAAGAATTCGAAGAAAAAGGTGCAGGCATCGATTCAGGGAGATCTGGTGCGGGTGAGCGGTAAGGACCGCGATACGCTACAAGATGTCATCGCCATGCTGAAGCAGCAGGACTTCGGGATCGACATGCAGTTTACGAACTACCGGTCGAATTAGAACCAGCATCCACCACGGAGGCGCAGAGATGCGGAGGAAAGCAAAACAAGAACCTCCTCTGTGACTCCGTGGTGAATTCGTTCGTTAAAACCAATTGAGCACGACGACGACCATCAACGGGAAAGAGATCTTCGACCTGCTGCGGGATGACCTGCTGGCGATCGAAGAGGAATTCGGGCGCGACACCGTCTCGAAGGTGGCCGCCATCACCGAAATTGGCGAATACCTACGCGCTGGCGGTGGGAAGCGCATCCGCCCTGCCCTTCTGCTGCTTTCTGCGAAGCTTCTCAACTACAAGGGCCGGGGCGCAGTAAGGCTAGCGTCGGTAGTGGAAATCATTCACACGGCGACGCTCGTTCACGATGACATCATCGACGAAGCGCAGACTCGGCGAGGACGTCCCGCCGCGAACACAAAGTGGGGCAACGCCAAGTGCGTTCTGGCCGGCGACTGGCTCTATATGCAGGCCTTCAAGATCGCGGTGCAAGAACGCAATTTCCGCATCCTTGATGTGCTCATCGAACTCACGCAGCAGATGGTCGAGGGTGAACTGCTCCAAATGGAAAAGCTCGGAAAGCTAATCTCGCTCGACGAGCATCTCGACCTGATCTACCGCAAGACGGCCTGTCTATTTTCGGTGTGCATGAGGATTGGAGCGATCCTCGGCGGAGCGACGGCGGAGCAGGAGCAGCACCTGGGCCAGTATGGTCACGACTTGGGGATGGCCTTCCAGATCGTGGACGACGTGCTTGATCTAACCGCGTCAGAAAGCGTCTTGGGCAAGCCAGTCGCCAGCGACCTGCGCGAGGGCAAAGTAACGATGGCGGTCATTCATGCGCTAGAGCGTTGCACTCCTGCAGAACGCAAGCAGATCGAAACCATCCTGCGCGACCGAGCCTTCAACGGCGTGACCCATACCGATATTCTTGCCATCCTGAACCGCTATGGCTCGCTGGAGTTCGCTTCCAAAGAGGCCGCGCAATACGCTGAATCGGCGCGGAAAGCGATCTGCATCTTCCCCGACTCGGAGATAAAGCGCGCGCTTCTCTGGGCGCCCGACTTCGTGGTGGCGAGGGAGAAGTAGGCTGCGAGCCCGCGGCGACGAACTAGCCACGATTTCCTTCCTAGATTGCGCGAAGCTGGGAGCTAGCTTTTCACCGCAATTCCCATCATCTCGAAGCGGCCATTCTTCAACAGCGGTCCCGAGCCCAGGAAAGCTCGAGCGGGCAGGCGATTCTTCGAGAAGTGCTTCAAGTATTCCCTGTTAAACAACTCCCACAGAGCAACATCCGGCGAGAAGACTTGAACCCACACTAGATCGTCAAACGTCATTCCAGCTTGCTTGAGAACGGCGTCGAATTCCGCGAACAACAGGTGGAGCTCGTCATCTGGGTCCGCAGGCGCCATTCCCGTGGCCGGATCGAGGCCGATGCGTCCGGAAAGGTAGAGAGTGTTTCCCACAAGCACAGCATCGCTAAAAGGCAATGATGCTTTGCGGGTGGGTAGGTTCAGATAATGGCGGTCTTGCTTCGCTGTTTTGCCAGGCATGAGTAGGTTCGCCTCCAGGCAGAATCGATAGACTGGTGTGCAACAAGAAATTCAGTTTGCGACGGAGTGAGTCTTGAATCGTTGCGGCCATTCCAGCATCTGTGACACGTTATATTAGTTGATCGCGCTACCGTGAATGATCTACTGCCACTGATTTCTCGACATGGATATGTCCTGCTCGCAGCGCTCTGCCTGGCGGAAGCCTGCGGATTTCCGTTTCCGGCTGGGCTTGCCATCCTTACAGCGGGCGCGGTGGCTGCTTACGGCGGTCTACACTTCCATGCCGTGTTCGTAACAGCGCTCATTGCCATTCTCATCGGCGACGTCACCCTTTACTTTCTCGGCCGCGTCACCGGCTGGTCGCTGCTCGCCATTCTCTGCCGGCTCTCGGCGAGTCCCGAAAGTTGCATTCTGCGTTCGGCTGAGTATTTCTATCGCCGCGGGAAGACGACGCTGTTGTTTGCGAAATTTATTCCCGGCATCAATACCATGTCGCCGCCGCTGGCGGGCAGCATGAAGATGCGGATCGAGCAATTCCTGCAGTTCGACGCAGTGGGAGCAGGGCTTTATGTCGGCGCCTATGCGTTGGTCGGATACCTTTTCAGCGACTTTTTGCGTGCGATCACGCGCGGTCTGCGATCGGCTGGCTTTGCTATGGAAGTGATTGTCGGCATCGCCATCGCCGCTTATGTCGGCTATCGCATCTGGGTTTATCGCAAGTATCGCTTGCTCGATGTCGCGCCGCGGGTTCCGGTCGACGAGCTCGCGCGTCGCCTGGCATCCGATGGGCCGAACATTCTCATCGTGGACGTACGCAGCCACGGCTACTATGACGAAGATGCCGAGCGCATCGCAGGTTCGGTCCGGATCGAGCCCAACAACCTAGAAGAAGAGGTCAAGAATCTGCCGAAGGACCGGGAGATTTATCTCTACTGTACTTGAGCACGCGAAGGCACAAGCGCCCGGGTGGCGCGACTCTTGCAACAGGAAGGGTTCAAGGCGTTCGTGATCGCCGGAGGGCTGCGCGCGTGGCGCAAGGCCGGCAACCCGGTGGAACCGGTGCCCCAGAACGACCTGGTTAAGCTCCCCAGCTTCACTTAGTGGGCCTAAAGCTGTGACAGCGGTCCTTGGCAGGGCGATAGCGGTTTGTTATCGTCGCCTCATGGGTCGAGCTCCGAGTTTGTGCGGCGTCATTCTGGCGGCGGGCGAATCCTCTCGCATGGGACGCGACAAGGCACTGTTGCCCTGGCCTCCGGTCGGGAGCGAAGGCGCCGCGGGGGAGACTTTTCTTTCGGCGGCGATCCGGCTCTTCGGCCCTTTTGTGGATATTGTTCTGGTGGTTGCGGGCAAGAACGTGACGGTAATCGCGCCGGTTGTTTACGCAAACGGTGCTTCGCTGCTGGAAAACCCTGAGCCTGCGCGCGGGCAGTTCAGTTCACTGCAAATCGGGCTGCAAGAGGTGTTGAATCGCGGACGGGACGCCGCCATGATCACGCTGGTTGACCGTCCTCCCGTGAAATCGGAGACGATCGGCTTATTGGAAACAGCGTTTGAGAACGCACTCAGGCAACGGAAGTGGGCGGCGGTGCCGGAGTATCACGGCAATCATGGGCATCCCTTTCTGGCCAGCCGCGAGATGATCGAAGCTTTCCTGAGAGCGCCCGCCAACTCGAATGCTCGTGAAGTCGAGCACGCAAATCGCGAGAAGATTGACTACATCGCGGTTGAGGATCCGCTGGTCGTCGCCAACATCGATACCCCGGAGCAGTATGCTGCGTTGCCGGTGCAGGTCTTGTAATCCAGTTTGATTCTGTCCGGATCCAAAGAAATCATGACAATCCTGAAGCAAGCTCAATTTGAATTTATCGAAAGTGTCGTTCAACTCAAACCATGCATCGCGGCCTTCGATTGTGATGGGACGCTCTGGTCGGGCGATGCCGGGGAAGGGTTCTTCTACTGGGAGATGGAGCGCGGCCTTGTATCCGATGAGGTTCGCCGCTGGGCTCTTGCGCGGCACGCCGACTATAAAGCGGGCAATGTGGCGGAAGAAGTAATGTGCGGCGAGATGGTGACCCTACATCACGGACTGCCCGAGGAAGTTGTGCAGCAGGCGTGCGACGAATTCTTCGCTGCAGAAATTGCGCCAGGAATTTTCCCCGAAATGCGAGACCTGGTTCGGCTCTTGCGCGAAGCAGCATGCGAAGTGTGGGCGGTTTCATCGTCCAGCCAATGGCTGATTCGGTCAGGGATGCGCTGTTTCGGCATCCCGCAGGACCGAATTCTGGCGGCGGAAGCTGCGGTTGCGAACGGAATCGTTGAAAACAAGCTTGTTCGGGTGCCGAGCGGACCGGGCAAGCCCGAGGCGATCCGCGCCGAAGTTCCATCCCTGCCCGATTGCGCGTTCGGTAATTCGATCTGGGATCACGAGATGCTGCAGATGGTGAAGCATCCGTTTGTGATCAACCCCACGGCGGAATTGAAGGAAATTGCGACCCAGCAACACTGGAGAATCTATCAGCCGGGCGAAATGACCCGAGAAGCAAAAGTTGATTGAAAAGTTGCCGTATCCGCGGGCGTTAAGTCCCCACACTTTTCAATACGGCGGACAGAGCATCAATCGCCAGCGCAGCAGCATGCTGTGAAGCCTGTGGAACGCCTCCCACTTTCAATAGCACGTCTTCCCTGCTAAGCGAGCCTGCTTCTGTCACCGTGCGTCCCTTTGCCAACTCCGTAATGGCTGACGCGCAGGCCATCGCCGGCACGCAACCTTTGGCAAGAAACTGAATGTCCGCGATGCGTGCGCCGTCGAGTTTGAGCGTGAGCTTCAGCACGTCTCCGCAGGCAGGATTTTCGATCTGGACCGAAGCGTCGGGCTGGCGGATTTCGCCCGCATTACGCGGATTCTGAAAGTGATCGAGCAATTCCGGGGAATACACAGCAAAATTGTAATCTGTCGCGTGCGGCATTTCCGCGGCAAGCGGTGTCCTACAATGACCGTGTGGTTGCGTCTCACAGCCCGCGGCGAATCGCTTGCCTGCAACCGAGCGCAACCGTGATTCTTGCCGGGATCGGCGAGCTGGACCGTGTCGTTGCCTGCACGAGGTACTGCGCCGACGTAGTTCCCGAAGTACGAAATTCTGGCCGCGCGATCGTCGCCGATTCATGGACCTCCAAAGCCAATGAAATCCTCTCCGCTCATCCGGATCTGGTCATTGCCGCGGTTCCTTACCAGGAAGCTGCCGTTAGCGAGATCCTCAAGGCCGGAGTTCGCTTTCTTGGGTTCGCGCCAAGAACTCTGGCCGATATCTACACCGACATAGCGACAATCGCGGGGGTGGTGAGTGCGTCCGCGCGAGGCTTGGCCATGATCCGCGACATGCAGGAAGCGATCGCCGACGTGCGCCAAAAGACAGCAAAGCTTCCGCGCAAGCGAGTGTTTTGTGAGGAGTGGGGGAAGCCGGTGATTGCGTCCCAACCGTGGGTCACTGAACTCGTCGAAGCGGCGGGTGGAGAGTTTCTGGGTGAAGCCGGCAAGCAATGTTCGAGCGAAGAGATCGCCAAACTCGATCCCGAGGTCATTATCGCGGCTTGGTGCGGCGCGGGCGACCGGGTGCCTCTCGAAAAAGTCGTCCGCGATCAAGGCTGGTCTGATACAGCTGCCGCTCGCGAGTCAGAGGTCTATTGCATTTCAGACGAGTTGCTCAACACCCCGGCCCCGACCCTGATCGGCGGTTTGCGAGCGTTGGCGTCCGCGATCCATCCTGCGACCTTTGAGCAAGCCCCCGGGTTACGTTCGATTCGGCAAACTCCGTAGCATTCCAAACCGATCCACAAGAGGCTAAGGTAGGATTAGCCCATGGCCTCGACTTCCAGTCCGGAAAAGATCGAAGAAGCGCGCAGAGAAGTGGATCGGGTGTTTGCACAGGCTGGTAATGCTAACGAGTTCATGGATGACATCACCCGCCTTCTGCACAGCAAAATACTGAAATACAACTGGGTGGGCTTCTACATGCTGGAGCCGGGCACTACGCCACCAGTGCTCGTGCTGGGCCACTTCCAGGGAGCCATGACGCCGCATACCAGAATCCCGCTCAACGAAGGCATCTGTGGAGCCGCCGCGTCCTCCGGTAAAACCGTAGTGGTCGACGACGTCAACAGCGATCCACGCTATCTCGCATGCTCGATCGAAACCAAGTCTGAGATTGTTGTGCCGGTATTCGTCCGCAACGTGGTGGTCGGTGAACTGGACATCGACAGCCACTTCCCGGCTGCATTTGGCTTCCAGGATCGCGAACTGGTCGAGCATTGCGCCCGCCTCGTTGGCAAGAAGCTCGAACAGGCCTAAAACTCCATTTCTGCTGATTCGTCACGCCACATGAAGAGAGTCGTAGCAGCGCTGATCGTTAAAGATGCCCTGATTCTCGCCTGCCAAAGGACGCGGCATCAGCCCATGCCGCTCAAGTGGGAATTTCCCGGCGGAAAAATCGAAGAGGGAGAACAGCCGCGCGACGCGCTGCGCCGCGAGCTCGAGGAGGAACTCGGCATTATTGCCGACATCGGAAATGAAGTTGCGAGGATTGTGCACGAGTATCCGAATGGCGGCTCCGTCGAGCTGCGTTTCTACGAGGTTCGCCGCTACAGTGGCGATCTCGAAAACAGAATCTTCCGGGATGTGCGCTGGGTAAAGCGCTCGGAGCTTACGAAGCTAGACTTCTTGGAAGCGGACCTGACGCTGGTGAAAGAGCTGGCTGCGGGAAAACTTGTCTGAACGAACCGCGCTCTATCCCGAGCCCTTTATTGCTCCCCAAACCAAAGCCAAGGTCAATCCGATCAGAATCACAGTCGTTGCCCACGCGATCACGTTGAAGAGCCGGGTATTGACGTATTCGTCCACGAGCTCTTTCTTGTTGATCAGAAGCAGCATGAAGATGAGCACGAACGGCAGCACCGCCCCGTTCACGACCTGCGACAGAATGGAGATTTTCACCAACGGCAAACCGGGCAGCAGGATGACGGCTCCGCCCGCGATAATCAGCGCGGTATATAACCAGTAAAATGCGGGTGCCTCGGAGAATTTCAATCCCACGCCCGATTCAAAACCGAGTCCCTCACAGACTGCATATGCAGTCGAGAGCGGCAAGATGGACGCCGCAAACAGCGAAGCGTTGAACAATCCCAGAGCAAACAGGATGTAGGCATAATCACCGGCAAGGGGATGAAGAGCCTGGGCCGCATCGGCAGCATCCCGGATATCGCGATGTCCATGGAGGTAGAGAGTCGCGGCGCAGGCTACGATGATGAACCAGGCCACGACATCGGTGAAGATGCAGCCAAAGATAACGTCGAGCTTTGACGTGTTGTATTGGCGGCGCGATACGCCCTTCTCGACAATCGACGACTGCAGGTAGAACTGCATCCACGGAGCGATCGTCGTGCCGACAATGCCGATCACCATGTAGAGATATGATCCACCCTTGAACGCAGCCAGTTGCGGAGGTTTCACCGTCGCCACCAGGGCGTCGAGCCAGGCGGGGCGTGCCAGCACGCCTGCAAAGATGTAGGTGATGTAAAAAAACGACGCGACCAGAAAAACTTTTTCAACGCTCTTGTACTGGCCTTTCACGATAATCAGCCAGACGATGACTGCACAGATCGGAACCGAGATGTACTTCGAAACACCGAAGAGCTCCATGCTGCCGGCGATTCCGGCGAACTCTCCCACGACGTTTCCGAAATTCGTGATCAGGATGCCGATCATCATCAGGAATGTGATCCGCAATCCGAATTCCTCGCGGATCAGGTCGCTCAAGCCCTTTCCGGTGACCGCTCCCATGCGAGCGCACATTTCCTGCACCACGATCAGGGCGAGCGTGGTTGGAATCATGGTCCAGAGCAGGAGGTGGCCGAACTGAGCCCCAGCGGACGAGTACGTCCAGATGCCGTTGGCATCGTTATCGACGTTCGCGGTGATAAACCCGGGGCCGACGACAGCTAAGATCAGGAGGATCCGGGTCTTCCAGCGTCTCAGAAAACTCATGCGCGCAACACACGTTCACAGGCGTCATCCGACCGAACAGGATAAATGCGACTCGCTTTTCTGGATAGGGCTAATCGGGAAAAATTGCGACCTACATGTTTGCGCGCAGCATGCTGATGACATCATCGGGTGTGATGACGCCCACCAAATGGCTGTACTCGTCGACGACCGGCAGGGTCAACAGGTTGTATTTGTCGAAAAGCTCGGCGAATTCTTTTTCCTTCGCGTCCGTCTTGCAGTAGATCAGTGGTTCCTGTGAAAGTGCCAGCAGTGGAGTGTCCGCCTTAGCGAGGGCAATTTTTACCAGCGGGACCGCTCCCGCCAGAGTCCCTTCAGAGCTAACAAGGTAGATGGTGCTGGTGCTTTCCATGCGACCCTCAAAGTTGCGCATGGCTTCGATCGCGTCCCCCGCAGTCGCCCCGACTGGCAGGGCAATGTATTCCGTGGTCATGCGGCCGGCGGCCGTGTTTTCCCGGAATTCGAGGAGTTCGGAGACTTCCTGGCGTTCCTCCGGTGCCATCTGGACAAGGATCTCCTCGGTCCGGTCCTCGGGAAGATCGGCCAGCAGGTCGGCGGCGGCGTCAGGCTCCATCTCTTCGACGATCTCGGCAGCGCGGTCGGAGTCCAGCGACTCGACGATCGACTTCTGCACTTTGGGCTCGAGTTCTTCAAGAGCGCCTGCAGCCACTTCTTCGTCGAGTGTTTCAAACACAGCCTCGCGCTCGTCGGGAGCCAGTTCTTCGACGATGTCCGCGATGTCGGCCGGATGTAGCTTGGCGAGCCGGTCATGCGAAATCTTCAAACGCACGCGTCGCGCGGGGTCGGTTTCGATCAGATCGACGAAGTCCCAGGGGATCTCGCGCGGCGGTATGCGCTGCAACAACGCCCGTAGAGCTCCGCCGGGCACGACGCCCTTCAGCAATCGCCGAATTGCCCCGCGAGCGCCGACGTCAACCCCTTCAATCTTGAGAATAGGATTCTTCGCGGCTGTGTCCTGATAGAAATCCACGTCATTGACGCGCACCACCTTGCGTCCATGAACATCAATCACCTGCTGGTCGAGCAGATCGCGGCCGAGGAGGAGCAGTCCTTCAATCCCGTTGGCGAGACTCCACTCGGAAGCAGAATTCGCGGCGCGCACGTTTCCGCTGATCTGGGCAAGCGCTGTGAATGGGAGCAGGCAATTGCCGCGCTGCGTCTTTACGATGAGAAGCGAGGGATGTGATCGGTCTTCCTGGGGCGCAAGAGCTACATCGCGCACACGCCCGCGCACCGTGCCCGACGAGTCGTACACGGTCGCGCCCACCAGATCACTCAGCGCCAGCGTGGCCATCGCCTTGAGAATACTCAATGGGCAGGACAGATGCCAGAACAACCGCTTTGTTTTCGCAGATTTTTCGCAGCTTCAGCGTTTAGTTCCGCCGTCGCGAGGCTCTGGCTTCTGCATCTCGGTACTCTCGGGTGGAATTGGCTCAAGCACGACGCTCGCATTGCGGCATGAAAAGGTCCGTGAGACACGGTAGTTCCGCTGCATTTCCTCCACCAATGAGGGGGGCCACACGTCGGTGCCCCCCTGCCGGATCGAGGAGGGATCACTGGTCAGCACGACCATGTCGAAGTATTTCGCTCCAATCAGGTCCTCGACCCGGTGGTCGGGCCACAGTCCATGGCGCACGAGTTGCCCGTAGATAAAGGGATCGGAGATCTGGACCGCCTTCCCTGCCATGATCGTCGGGGCCAGGGTTTCCGAAAGTACCCGCGAAGCGGACAAGCTTCTGACGTAGTCGTAGACGGCGGGACAACCGGACAATCCGGCAAGCGGCTGAGAGCCGGGCCGGGTCTGGGCAATCGCTGCGACCACGACTGAGACTCCCAGAAGGATCGAAAACTGCAGCCCGCGAGCCGGATAGATTTGCAGTAAGGCGGCGTAGGCCAGCCCGGCGCACAGGCAGGAAGCGATCATCCATTCGACAAAGTGATTCGTGGCCGATCCTAATTTTCCGGCAGAGAGCGAAGTCAAAGCGCTCGTGATGAAATATAGGGTTGCAAAACTCTGACTTCCGCCCTGCAGATTTCGGATGACATACCATAGGGCCAAGCCGGTCACTACCGGCGCGCTCGCCCACACCAACCCAGCCAGCGTAAGAAATTGTGCGAGCGAGTATCGATCCGAGTGGGTTGAGAACATGTGAAAAGCAAACCACCCCCCGGTCATGCGCTGCGCGACGAAGAATGCGAGCGCGGTCGCGCCGCCCAGGGTTCCAGCAAAACACAGTGCTTGTCGCGTGCGGCGGTTCAGCAACAGGTCAAGGAACAGCCCTGCTGGAGCCGCAACCAGCGTGTACTTGCAGAAGATCGCGCCGAGGAACAGGGGCACACACCTGTACCAGCGAGTTTGGTCAGAAATGTAGATCCAAATGCCGATCGCAACGAGGACAACTCCGATTACGTCCGCCCGCAGCAAGTAGAGCCAGAAACGAAAAGCCGGAAGGGTAAGTAGCAAGAACCCGAACGCAAGCGCAACGATTTTCGGAGTCCCCAGTTTCCGCAGAATTCCCTGCAACACGATGGCAAGCACAACGCCGCAACCAAGCACCAGCCATCGTCCCGCAGGAAACGAGGGTGCGCCGTGGGGCAGCACGGCGGCTGTTGCGACATAAGCAACCGGCCCCCAGTCATGCAACACGATCGGAAACTGGTAGGGGTTGGGATAGAGCGGTTCAGAACGCCAAATGCGGAGACCGCCATCGAGCATCAGCCCTTCGCCGTAATCTATTTCGTAAGGAATCAGAATCAGCGGGACGACCTGCCACAGCGTCAGAAAAACTGCAGCAACAGCAAACCCAGCCAGAATGCGTTCCGATCTTTTCGGTGATTTTGTGGCAGCGGTTTGATCGGGCTGCCTTTGATCAGCGATAGAAGGCATAAATACTCAAGTGATGAACCGCTTCGAATAGATGGCGCATCCTATTCTCGTCATGAGATATTGCGTTCTCGCGGTCGATTACGATGGCACTATCGCGAGCCACGGGGTCGTGTCCGGAGACACGCTTCACGCGCTCACCAAAGTCAGAGATTCGGGACGTAAGCTGGTTCTTGTCACCGGACGCCACCTCCCAGACCTCAAGAGCGTTTTTCCCGGCCTCGAAGTTTTTCACAAGGTAATCGTAGAAAACGGAGCCTTGGTTTACGACCCATCCACCCGTGAAGAGAAGCCCTTGTGTGAAACTCCGAACCAACAGCTCATGGACTTGTTAACACAACGTAAGATTCCATTTACTGCGGGACGATGCATCATTGCAACTTGGGAACCCAATCACATCCCCGTACTGGAGGCAATCAAAGAACTTGGCCTTGATCACCAGGTGATCTTCAACAAGGGCGCGGTGATGATTCTGCCATCAGGCCTCAACAAGGCATCTGGTCTGGCCACAGCACTCAACGAGCTGCGGATGTCGGCGCACAACACTATCGCCGTAGGTGACGCGGAGAACGATCATCCGTTCCTTACCAGTTCAGCTTGCAGCGTTGCTGTAGCGAATGCTTTACCAACTTTGAAGGACCGCGCGGATTTCGTCACCACCCAATCCAATGGCGCTGGAGTTCGAGAGCTGATTGATCAACTATTGGCCGACGATCTCGCGTCGTTCGATTCTCGCATCACTCGCCATGCTCTTACAGTAGGAACGTCGTCAAAAGATGACCAGGACGATCTTCGCATCAGTCCAGGACGCAACAGCATTCTGGTTGTTGGCCCTTCAGCAAGCGGCAAATCCACGGCTGTCTCGGGGATCATCGAGCAACTCGCAGAACAGAAATACCAGTTTTGCCTTGTCGATCCGGAGGGAGATTACGAGAACTTCGCTGGGGCGATCTCCATGGGAACCCCGAAAGAGCGGCCCGATCCGGATGCGGTGATGAAGACCTTGGAACCACCTATTCAAAACGTGGTAATAAATCTGCTGGCCATTCCCGTTGGAGACCGTCCCGGTTTCTTGCAAACTCTCTTGCCACGATTGGCCGAGTTGCGCTCCCAAACCGGGCGACCGCACTGGATCATACTCGATGAAGCGCATCACATGATTCCTCCCGCTTGGTCTCCTGCGGCTACGACTTTTCCGATCGAGTTCGGCGGAATGATTCTTATTACTGTTCACCCCGACAAGGTTTCGCCGGTTGCGTTACGGTCAGTTGATGTAGTGATCGCAACGGGAGATTCCGCCTCAGAATCTATCGCACAATTCGCTCGGGCCATCGAAATTCAGTCGCCAGCAGCCGAACAAGTTTCGCCCGAACCCGGTCAGGCCCTGGTCTGGTTTCGGAAAGAGAGCAACACCCTGAAGCTCGTCAAAGTCCACTTAGCAAAAGGAGAACGCCGTCGCCACCGCCGATCCTACGCCGAGGGGGAACTTTCAGCAGAACAAAGTTTTTACTTCCGAGGCCCCGAAAGCAAATTAAACCTGAGAGCACGGAACTTGGTGATGTTCATGCAATTGGCCGAAGGTGTAGGCGAGGAAACTTGGGTTTACCATCTACGTCGACACGACTACTCGAAATGGTTTCGAGAAAAGATCAAGGATGAGAAGCTTGCTGCGGCTGCAGAAGCGATTGAGCTCGATCAAAATCTACCGGCCGTGGAAAGCCGGCGTCGCATCAATGAAGCCATCGAGCAGTTTTATACACTTCCCGCATAGTTCGCTCGCCAGTGTCCAATCAAACTAAGGGCGTTCTTCGTTGAATCCCTCAACGGCCTGCGCATCGGGGTTAGGTTCGGACACGTTGATGGACCCGCACTATACTACTGGCGCATCCAGCGGAACCGCTTCGGCAGCTGACTGAATACTACTAAGACTTAGGAGAGATTCTCTAAGTGGATCGGCGTCAGTTCATCGCAAACTCGCTGGCCGTTGCCAGCGGTGCCCTGCTCCCGCCGCAAAGCCCGGCTCTTGGAATCCTCTCGTCCAATCGCAACGCTCCCGGCGCAGATTCTTCTTCTAATACCATCCGATTTCCGGACGGATTTCTGTGGGGAATCGCGACCGCTTCCTACCAGGTAGAGGGCGCGTGGAACGAGGACGGCAAGGGTGAATCGATCTGGGATCGATACACGCACCAGGTGGGACACATCAAGGGAGGCGCCACTGGCGACGTTGCCTGCGATCACTATCATCTCTATCCGCAGGATATCGCCATACTGAAGCAGCTAAACCTCAAGAGCTATCGCTTTTCGATTGCCTGGCCAAGAATTCAACCCACCGGCAGAGGAGCAGTCAACCAGAAAGGGATCGACCACTACAGTCGCATGGTGGATCTGGTTCTTGAATCCGGGATCCGGCCCTTCTGCACTCTGTATCACTGGGATCTCCCGCAGGGCCTCGAAGACATCGGGGGCTGGCCGAACCGCGACCTCGCTGGATACTTTGCCGACTATGCAGGAATCCTCGCTAAGCATTTGGGTGACCGCATCCAGGTCTGGGCGCCTTTCAACATGCCGTGGTCGGTGACCTACCTCGGTTATGGCACAGGCGCTTTTCCTCCGGGCCGCGCAAACTACGAAGACTTTCTGAAAGCCGCGCACACCGTCAACCTCGCTCAAGGCGAAGCGTTCCGCGCGATCAAGGCTGCATCTCCGAAAGGATTGGTCGGGAGCGCCTATGGCATGTCGCCGGCCTACCCAAAAACCGATAGCGAAGCAGATCGCGCCGCCGCCGCGCGTTATCACGCAATGAACAACGTGTTCTTTCTCGAAACCGCGATGAACGGAAAATATCCCAACCCCTTCGTCGGAGAATTCCCCTACGAGGCCATGGGCTTTCGCGCGGGGGACGAGAAAATCATGCAGGTGCCGCTCGATTGGATCGGATTTCACTACTACACGCGGCGTCTCGTCTCGGATTCCCGTCACACGACTCGCTCCGGCAGCGGCGGGCTCGCAACGGAAACGCAAGACACGGCCGGCGGCGATCCGCATACGCAGTTCACCGCGGTCATGCCGAACGAGGGCCCGATCACCGAGGGCGGCCTTGAAGTCTGGCCGCGCGGCATCTATGACCTCGTGATGCAGATTTCGCGCGAATACAACCGCCCGATCATCGAAATAACCGAAAGCGGCTGCGGCTATCTCGACACTCCCTATGAAAAGGCGGGCGGGCATGTCCCGGACACCCGCCGCATCGATTTCTTTCGCGCAGAACTGGCTGAACTCGCGCGTGCCATCTCCGACGGCGCCAAGGTTCGCGCGTTTCATGCCTGGACGCTGCTCGACAATTTCGAGTGGGCCGACGGTTATAGCCAGCGCTATGGCTTGACCTATGTCGATTTCCGAGATCAGAAGCGCACAGTGAAAGACTCGGGCTTGTGGTACGGACGCGTGGCGGCCAACAACCGCCTTGAGATCTCGGCATGATGAGAACGTAACGTGCTTCGGGGGCCCAACTTAAGCATTGTTCTGGCGGGAGTTGGAGCAGCACGAGTGAAGACCGGTCAGCACGATAAACGAGAGCTAGGTGCCCCAGGTGCTGGCTATGACGCGGCCACGTGAGACAGAACTCTAGACGAGTCGCGCCCCATTCTGCTCACGCCATTTTCGCTTCATTCACGCCGACAACAAAGAGCCACAAAGCCAACGACAATTCGGCGACGAGGGTAAGCCATGGCAGATAAGGGATCGGCAATGCGAGAAATAGGCGAAAGCTGTTGATCCAGTATGTTGCGCCGGCGGCCATCATCAGCAGACCGAGAATTGCCGGAAGAAACTTCGACCGAAAGATGAGGAACCCGATGAGGCCGCAGAACACGCCGAAGAATGTCAGGCTCACACTGAAAAGATAGTCGAACATCCTGATCGGACCGCGCGCAAGAGCCTGGAGTTCAATTGGCTGAAACGCGTTACGATACTCCGGCATAGTGAAAATAAACAGCGGCGTAATGTAGTTGAAGATGTTGACCGCCTCGATCGTAGCCGACACGGTGATGAAGAGCAAAGCAAGCAAGGCGAGGCGCGGATGCACCACTTTTAACAGCTCAAACAAGATCCATCCCAGCGGCAGATTGCAGACGACGACTACAACAGCGGCCGCGACCCCCAATCGATAGAGCCGCTCATGCGCCACGAAGTTGCTTGCGGTCTGAGCCATGTCGCCAGAGACAATGACGTGACCGCGAACATACAGGTAGGCAAACAGGGCGCATGCAGTGATGACGAGGTAGAACGCACCTGCAATACGCGCGAGCAAGCGCGGATGTTCAGTAAAACTCATATCCTCACTCCAGGCGAAGCAGCGGACTCCGGCTATGGAGAAAGGCTGCGACTTCTGGCGGATCGCCCAGGTCTGAAGCCTCTCCCATTCGAAGTCGAATGTTAACAACCGTGGGTGTCCGGTGTCTCGTGCTGTTCGAGACACGGGTGTCACGAAGTTTTGCGCGGCATCTTTCCTTGAATTCTTGCGGGTGTCTATGCGAGCTCTCAGCTACCCCGTCCAGCCGAGACCGGGCTCGAATTGGCACTCGTGCGGAAGGTCCGGTTGAGCTTTGCGGCGTCCCGCGTGTTGAACCACATTGAAAGTGTCCCCATGAGACCACAGTAGAAGTGTCCCCTTTTAGAGTTCCTCCGGGGAGGAGGAACGCGATTGGGGAGAACGGGCTTGAGCAAGCGAGAGTTGAGCCGGGTGGAAGTGATGGGGCGGGTGAAGGCGGGCAGCCTGCGATTGATCGAAGC
>Ga0126381_100000217_pt1 | contig 64727 bp, 58 predicted proteins | sample PanSoiMetPlot_28_FD_96465 | JGI IMG/M metagenome (GOLD analysis project Ga0126381, IMG submission 96465) | Tropical forest soil microbial communities from Panama - MetaG Plot_28 | ecosystem: Environmental > Terrestrial > Soil > Tropical forest > Bulk soil | place: Panama | collected 2016-02-17 | reverse complement strand
TTCGTTGAACGATAGGTCCATCGCGTCACCTCCAGATCATGCGATGCGCGGAGGTGCTTTCGTAACGCCGCGCTGCTCGCGACTTCCGCTTCGGATCCAATCAGGACCCTTGATACGCCACATGCTGCGGTTTCTTATGTCCGAAAACTTATCCTCCAGCCGTGCGTTCAGGTCGTTTTACTACCGCCTGGCAGGAAATCGTCCAGCGGGACGCCAAAGCTGTTGAGCGCCCACGATACCAGGTTGTACTGCCCGATGGTGAACACCAGGTCCATCATCTGCTCGCGGCTATAATGCTCGGCCAGCGTACTCCACGTCTCATCCGCGATGACGGAGTTTTCGTACAGTTCGTCCGTCGCCTGGAGTACCGCAGCGTCGTAGCGGCTCCATCCGGCTTGCGCCCCCTCTTTGATACGTTCGATGTCAGCATCCGTGAGGCCCGCGCGCCGGCCGACGCGGACGTGCTGCTCCCATTCGTAGGGCGCCTGGTTGAGCCATCCTATCCGCAGGATTGCAATCTCGCGGTCGCGCACGGGCAAGGTGTTGCGCGCCAGGATGTAACCGGCAAAGCGCAGCCAGCTTTGCGTCAGCTTGGGATGGTGCGCCAGCACTTTGAAGATGTTGGGGACCGTGCCGTCGATCTGGTTCTTCATCATCATTTCGTGATGCTCGGGCGACAATACGGTCAGGTCCTGCAATGGAATGCGCTGTGTTCTCGGCTTCATGATCGATCTCCGCTGCGCCGGGTTGATTTCCCGTTATACTCCCACATCGAGCTGAATTATTTCCGTCGATGCGACGCCAGGGTTTCTCACGAGACTTCGCCGGCAGCCTCGCGGGTGGCGCGGCCCACTCCGATGCGCCGCGCCATGCTGACTTTCTGGATGTCGGCGGTGCCGCCCGGATGCATTAGCACGATTCCGTTGCGCTGCTGGGCTTCGAGAAAACCCTCATCCGAGCCCCATCGCGGATCGGTGGTCAGGGTCTCGGCTCCTACCGCTTGTAGGATAGCTCCCGTCATCCACAACCCCGCCTGTTTCATGTAAAGCGAAAGCTGCGGCCCTTCGTACGATTTGGGCTGCTTGGCGTAGGTCAACCAGAAGTTGCGCAGACCGAACAGGCGGCCAACCTGGCTCCTGATGTAGATATCGGCCAGGGTATCGCGCACGTCCTGATCCTCGACCAGCGGTTTGCCGTCGCGCTCCGTGCTGCGGCAGTAATCGAGCAGGCCATGCCAGAAGCGATTGCGCCCGATGTGCCCTCCCCCGCCGTGCTCCAGTTCAAGATGGGTGCTGGCCACGCGCCATCCATTATTCTCGCCGCCGACGAGGCATGAGGCCGGCACGCGCACATCCTCGAAAAAGATCGTGTTCTTCTGACCGCTGCGCGCGCTGCTCTCGCCCGCGCCTAACAGGTCCATCGGCTGCACCGTGATCCCTGGCAACCGCGCATCAACCATGAACCAGCTCAGGTTCTTGTGGCGCTCGCCGTTGGGATCGGTGACCGCCAGGGTCCACATCCAGTCGGCGCCGTTGTCGCTGCCGATAAAAACCTTCTGGCCGTTGAGGACGTACTCGTCGCCATCGCGAGCCGCCCGCATTCTCACTCCAGCCAGGTCAGAGCCCGCCTCCGGCTCGGACAGCAATTGCCACACTCGCACCTCGCCGCGATAGATGGGGGGCAGCAGCGCCTTGCGCTGCTCTTCGGTACCCCACACCAGGATAGTGGGCGCGCCCAGCGTGCCGCCGCTGTTGTAATAGGGCGGCAGCGAGAGATCGACGCGGTCGGCCTCTTCTTCCAGCACGATGGCATGGTCCACGTCCAGGCCACCGCCGCCAAACTCCTTGGGCGCCAGCGGGTAAAGCCAGCCCTTCGCGCCGAGCTTGCGCCCGAATTCGCGCCGCATGCGGTAGTTCTCGGCCGATTCTTCTTCGCTGGTTGGCCGGCGCGTGATTCCGGGCGGCACATTGGCCTGGAACCAGGACCGCACCTCGGCCCGAAACCGCTGCTGCTCCACGCTGTAGGTCACTTCGAAATCCATGTCGTGTCCTTCCGCGCCATCGCTGGACAGAATCGGCCGCAGGCGCGCGGCCGAGCGTGCATCAAGGATGTGACAGGCGAATCGTAGTTCAGCGTTGAAGGAACCGTCAAACCAAAGCGGCCCGTGCCCAACGCTTCTCCGCCCAGCGGATTCGCCGGACATGCGGTTTGAGCTGGCGTACTTCCGTCAAGATCGCTGTACGGCTAGAGTGTCGCAAGAATTTCCGCACCTGAGGGCGGTATGAAAGAGCGCTCGCGCGGCCGGGCGATCGAAATCAAATAGAGAGATAGATCAATGAAGGCAGGAATCGCGCTTACCCTGGCTGGTTTGGGTCTTGAAAGATCCGACAACGACCTCTACCAGGAGGAACTCAGGCTGACCGACATGGCGGAGCCGCTCGGCTTCGATTCGATTTGGAGCCTTGAGCATCATTTCACGGGCTACAACATGGTGCCCAACCCGACCCAGATGCTGAGCTACTTTGCGGCGCGCACCAAACGGGTCCAACTCGGCACCGCGGTGATCGTGCTGCCGTGGCACAACCCGGTGCGGGTCGCCGAGGACATCGCCCTGCTGGATGTGCTTTCCGGCGGGCGCACGATTTTCGGTTTTGGCCGCGGCACCGCCACGGTCGAATTCGATCGCCTCGACAGCCCGCAGGAGGAGTCGCGCGAGCGCTTCGCCGAAGCCGCAACCATCATCCGCAAGGCGCTGACGCAGGAGGTTTTCTCGCATGAGGGCCGGTTCTGGAACGTTCCGCCCACCAGCATCCGCCCGCGTCCCGTTTCGCATCCCGAAAAGCGTTTTTACGCCTCGACTGTGAGTCCCGAGTCATCCGAGATGATGGCGCGGATGGGTTTCGGCGTAATGATCATCGCGCAGAGCACGTGGGAAAAAGCCGCCGACGACTACCATCGTTATTGCGACGTCGCACGCGCCAACGGCTACGGGGTCAAGGCGCCAATCGCCCTGATGACGGTACTGATGTCGGAGGACGCCAACGAGGCGCGCGACCTGGGCGACGTGTACATCGCCAAGGGATTCGAACACGTTGATTTGCATTATGGGCTGTCCGACGGACACCTGGGCAAGGTTAAGGGATATGAGTTCTGGGCCAAGATGGCCAAGACCTACTCGCGGCTGATTTCACCCGAGGATCGCGCCAAAGCGGTGGAGTTCTTCAAGAACCTGCAGATGGTCGGTACACCGGCGCAGGTGCTGGAGAAGTTTCGCCACGTTTTCAGCTTGACTGGAATGGGCCACGTCGCGGCGCAGTTCCTGCCGGGCGCGATGCCGTACGGCCTGGGTGAGCGCAGCGTGAAGCTGTTCGCGGAGAAGGTTTTGCCCGTGTTGCAAAAAGACCCCGCCTTCCAGCCCAAGGACGAGTCTGAAGCAGCCCAGCCGCGCGCCAGCGCGTGAGCAGTCATTTGCGCAAGATAGCGTTCTGTTATGCGGTCCCCCTGACTCTGGGTAAGTAGCGGGACCAACACGGAATGGGGTGCACGCATGGCTTTGAAAGTGGTCGGCGCCGGTTTGGGACGAACCGGCACACTCTCGCTCAAGAACGCCCTGGAGAAGCTCGGTTTCGGTCCCTGCTATCACATGTTCGAGGTGATTGAACGGCCCGACCATATCCAGATGTGGCATCGGCTGGCTTTCGGCGGTTCGATCGATTGGGACGTTCTGTTCCGAGACTTTCAATCGACAGTGGACTGGCCCGCGGCGCACTATTGGCGCGAGCTGGCCGGCCATTATCCCGACGCCAAGGTGCTGCTGTCGCTGCGCGATCCGGAGTCATGGTACAAAAGCGTCACCGACACTATTTACCAAGGTATGAAGATGCAGTTGCGGGAGAGCGCTCCGCCGGCGCGCAGGACCCAAGGCGAGATGGTGCGCAAGCTGGTTCTGGAAGACACTTTCAGCGGGCGTTTCGAGGACAAGGCGCACGCGATCGAGGTTTACAACCGGCATAACGATGCCGTGCGGCGAACCATCCCGCCTGACCGCCTTTTGGTGTTCGACGCCAAACAAGGATGGGAGCCGCTATGCCGGTTCCTGGGCGTGCCGATCCCGCCGGAGCCGTTTCCTCATCTGAACGACACCGCCACGATGCAAGCGATGATGAAACAAATGCGCGAATCCGGACGTGTCTGACTCCACCTCGAGGTTATGCAATGAAGGCAGCAGTTTTTCGAAAAATAGGCGACCCGCTGGCAATCGAGGAGGTGGCGGTCGACGCTCCCGCCGCCAATGAAGTCCGCATTCGCACCGCCGCGTGCGGTGTTTGCCACAGCGACTTGCATATCGTCCAGGGTGTTCTGCCGTGGCCGCCCGGTGCGGTCATGGGCCACGAGGCCGCCGGGACCGTGACGGCAGTGGGCAACGCGGTTACCTACGTCAAGCCGGGCGACCGCGTGGTCGCCTGCCCCTCCCCGTTTTGCGGCAAGTGCGCGAAATGCCTGACCGGTCATCCCCACCTGTGCGCCAGCCGCGGCACGCTGCGCCGCCGCCGCAATGAGCAGCCGCGCCTGTCCGGCAACGGCGGAGCGATGACGCAATTCGCCGATATTGGCGGATACGCCGAGGAACTGCTGCTGCACGAAAATGCGGTGGTGAAGGTGCCCGACGCGATGCCGCTGGATCGCGCCGCGCTTATCGGCTGCGGTGTCACCACCGGGATGGGCGCGGTGCTCAACACGGCGAAGGTCCATACCGGCGCCAACGTCGCAATCTTCGGCGCCGGCGGCGTCGGATTGGCGGCGATTCAGGCCGCGCATCTGGCCGGCGCCGCGAAGGTGATCGCCGTTGACCTTCTGGAGAGCAAGCTGGCGACGGCGCGCAAAATGGGCGCCACCCATACCGTCGACGCGAGTTCTTCGGATCCGGTAGCCGAGATCCGTAACATCACCGGCGGCGGCGCGGATTACGCCTTCGAGGTGATCGGCATCGCCAAGGTTGTGGAGCAGGCGCTAGCGTGCGTCGGGCCGGGCGGCACCGCCGTCAGCGTCGGAGTCGTACCGCCCACCGATCCGATCAAGGTTCAGTGGAACGATTTGTTCCAGGAAAAGAAGCTGACCGGCAGCCAGATGGGCTCCAACCGCTTCCGAATCGACATCCCTGCCTATATCGATTTCTACCTGCAGGGGCGGCTTAACCTTGACGACATGGTGACGCGCCGCGTGAAGCTCGACGAAATCAACGAAGCGTTCCGCGCGTTGACCGCCGGCGAGGTGTTGCGCTCAGTGGTGGTTTTCGAGTGACGCGAACACGGTGCGACGGGGCGGACCCGCGCCCGCACCTCCATGGCGGCCGCCTATTTGCCAAATAAGATAAACCGGTCTTTAAAGCTCTGGAGGGCGCTCTCCGCTGTCGTATGTGACCCGTTGGTGGTTCGGCGCGAGGGTTGCCCCGTTATCGGCTCTCGGAGCTATTTCATACCGCGCCCGCGGGCTGCATCCGCGGGCGCGATACAGATCACTCAAGCGCTGTGAACTATCCCCAGAGTTTCGCGGACGCCAGGCGGCATCCCTCGGCCATCGCCTTGAACTTCAGCCACACTACCCCGGGATAAACCGGCGTGAGTCCGGCAAAGGTGGCGAAACCGCAGTCGGTGCCCGCCATGAGATGATCGCGTCCGATCACCGACGCCCATCGCAGCAGGCGCTGGGCGATCAGCTGCGGATGCTCAACGAAGTTCGTGGTCGAGTCGAGCATCCCGGGAATCAGAGTTTTGTCCTCGGGGAGCTTGACCGTCTCAAACACCTGCCATTCATGTTCATGGCGCGGGTTGGCGGCTTCGAGCGAAATCGTCGCCGGACGCGCCTTCAGCACTATGTCGATAACGTCGGCCAGCGGCACGTCGTAATGATGCGGTCCTTCGTAATTGCCCCAACACAGATGCATCCGCATCCGCTCCGGCGGAATTGATGCCGTCGCATGGTTAAGCGCTTCGACATGCATGCTGATTCGGCGGCGGAAGTCGACCATACTCATGTCCTGGAACCAGATGTGGCGGCTCATCGCGAGGTCCGGACAATCCAGTTGCAGCATCAGGCCCGCCTGATGAATCGCGTCATATTCGTTCTTCATCGCGTCGGCCAGCGCGCCGACATAGGCTTCGGGAGTTTTGTAGTGATGATTGGGCAGGAATCCCGAAATAACGCCGGGCGAGGCCGCACTCAGGAACGCGCTCTCAACGTTGACGCCGCTTAGCGCCGCCTTGAGATTCGCGATGTCTGTCTGGACCTCGCGCAGATCCTTGTACTTGATCGGTCCGTCGCAGGCCGGCGCCTTGGCCCTGGTCATCCCGGCATTGGTGAAAAGGTGCATCGCCAGTTCCGGGAATTCCTTGAAGTCAGACAGCGCCAGTCCCGAGGCGGAAAGCATGCCCTCGCCTTCGAATCCGGTCAGGCGGTCCTTGACGTAGGTGGAATAGGAAATCTTGCTGACCTCACCGTCATTGACGATATCCACGCCTGACTCCGCCTGCTTGCGGACGATTTCGTCAACCGCGGCGGCCACACACGCCTCCAACGCAGCCGGGTCGGTCAGTTCATGCTCCTCGCGCGCCTCCATCATACGCATCAGTTCCGCCGGGCGCGGCAGGCTCCCGGTGTGAGTGGTAAGAATCCGGTTGCTGCTGTTCGCCATTGCTTGCACCTCTTCTTTCAGCGTGAGGCTGTTCGCCTGCGCGTTGCCTAGTCGGGGCCGCCTGAAATGATTCCTACACTTCAAGCACGCCCGGCGTGCGGATCACAAGCGCCGCGGCTGCACACGCCGCGCGCAACTTGCTGTGCGCACAGCCTTGGGCTAATCGGGTGCCTTACGAGTCCTGACCACGATTGCTGAAGCGGAGCACTGAGAGGAGACCAGCGCATTTGTTTGGCATCTCGATTGGCGCATCGCTCGCCTTTCCCTACCGGCGCCTCAGCCTGGAAACCTCGCTGCGGGCGGCCCTGGTTCTGATGCGGATACAGGATGCGGTCGAACCGCGAAGGCTAATGCGCATTTCCAAAACACATCGCGATTTTGAGGGCGCCGTGTCGCGCACCCAATTCAGGATTCGACGCATCATTCATCACCGCAATTCGTTCCTGCCCATTGTCGCGGGCACGATCCAACCAAGCCTCCGCGGCGGCACGCGCGTTGAGGTCGTGATGCGTATGAGTTGGCTCGTGACCGCGTTTATGTTCGTATGGGCCGGCGTTCCGCTGATAGCGGTGAGTGCGGCCGCGCTGCATCTGCATTTCGGCTCAGGAGTGGCCGCGGCGGCGGCGCATCAGACAGCAGGCGCATTAATCGGAGGTGCGGTCGCTACAATCACCTTCGGCTACTGCTTGTGTTCGGCGTCTTTCAACCTTGAAGCGCAACGCGCGAAGGAACTCTTGACAAGGATTGTCGCCGCGAGCACCGCCTGAGACTGGATTCAAAGCCACGAACTCAGCGCGCCGCTTGCAACATGGAGCGGAGCGCTGATAAAAACAAGGTGCCTCAGCTAAGCTGAGATTGATTAGTGTCTCTTTTGGATGCAGCGGCAGGTGCATTGCTATGGAAGCCCGGCTCTGCATCTCAAAAAGCACGTCCGAACTGAAGATGGAAGCATCAACTGCAAACAGCGCCACCGTTCAATCCCGTGGCTGGTGGACACGTCGGTTGCGTAAACCGGGCCGCGAGATTGCGTTGGACCTGACGTTGTTTGTGCTGGGCGTCGTGATTCTCTACGCCATCGATCTGACCGTGATATCGCGCAGCATGCCGATCGCATTTCAGTACGTGATCGATCTAGTCCTCTACCTCAACCATCAAGCGGTGGCTGCGGTGGAGATGCTCTACTGACGCAAGCCGCCTGCGGGTTTTTTTCAGCTACGCCCGCAATACGTATTCGCTGGTGTAAAGACCGATCGCGTCCGCGACAAACGGGCCCGCGTCGGCCGCGATTGCTTTCTCGCCCTCGATCGTACCGCCGTAAAACCGCTCTTCGAGATCCTCCTTGGTGGGAAAGTACAGTTCCGCGAGTCCATGGACCACCGGCGCATCGGCTTGCAGCGGCGCAATCACTCCGTCCTGGATATAAGTGGTCGCGAAGCAGTGATACTTCTCCGCGACGATCCGATGCTTTCGCCACAGCGCCTCAACCTCTTTGTTCGGCACGTCTTCCTTGCGGCGCGTGAAGATGACGGCCTTCACCGAATTGGTGCGCTCGCCCGGTGCGGGACGCTGCGTGCGATCCCATTGGACGGTCTGGGCGATCAGGTAGTCATGGACGGTGGCCCCCATCGCACGCAGATCTTCCTCGATCAGTTCGCCGGCGGCGGGCGACGCGTAGCGGCGCTGCGGGTCTTTGAAGTCGTCAAAGCTGTTCCACCACGTCTCGGTCACCACCTCGAAGGGCGGCGGGTCCAGCTCGCGGTTTAGCGGGGTCAGGCCGGCGCGATGCTTGATGGACGCCTTTACGTCGACCAGGTTTACAACATATCGCAGCAGCCGCGGACAATGTTGCAGCACCAGCGGCGCGTGGCGGCGCAGGTAATGTTCGCGGAACTCCGCGCGGTCGCCTCCGGGCGCGCAGGCGATAAACTGCATGACCTTCCTCTTTTTGACTGCCGGCTCGCTCATCCTTTATCCTCCGCTCCTTCTCATCGCGGTTTCGGCGGCATTTTGCAAACGCGCCGCCGGGCGCTATGGTTCCTGACAATCGGGAAGGAGAAGATCATGGGCGAACTGGTGCTTCGCGAGGATCGCAACGGGCTGGCGACGCTGACTCTGAACCGTCCGGACAAGCTCAACTCCCTGAGCCAGCCACTGTTCATGGAGCTCCGTGCACATTTCGAAGAACTGGCACGGCAGACCGGTCAGATTGGGTTGGTCGTACTGCGCGGCGCCGGCAAGGGCTTCTCCGCCGGTAATGATATCGCGGAGATGAGCCAGCGCGTGCGGCAGCCGGAGCCCAACTTCAAGGGCAAGACGGTGGATATGGTGGCGCTCCTGCCCCAGCCCGTAATCTGCGCGGTGCACGGAGTGTGTTACACGGGCGGGCTGGAACTGGCGTTGGCATGCGACATGATCGTTGCGTCGGAGTCGGCGCGCTTCGCCGATACGCACGCCAAGCTGGGGCTGATCCCAATGTGGGGGATGAGCCAGCGTCTGCCGCGGCGGATCGGCGCCGCCAAGGCGATCGAGATGATGACCACGTCGCGGCCCTACAGCGGCGCCGAAGCCCTGGCGATGGGACTGGTGAATCAGTGCTTTGCAGATGACGTCTTCGAGTCGGAGCTGCTCAAGCTCACCGATATGATCCTGGCCAATTCATGGCACACGTTGCGCGGCAACAAGCGCCTGCTGCGCGAAACCGCTGCGATGCCGCTTGATCAGGGCCTGGCGCACGAGGTTTATCGTTCTCCCGGCACCGCTCCTGATATCCGCGAGCGCCTGGCGGCGTTCAGCGCCAGAAAGGGATAGCTCTCCGGATCAATATCTCCGGATGACCCTCTTCCGCAAACCTCTGCCACGGAAACTCCTCCTATCGAATAGGGAGTTTTCGGAAGGCCAGAGGTTTTCAGACGGGCGCGTTTTCAGCGAACAAAATATTTTTCAACGGCCAGCGGTATCAGAAGAGAGAAGTTTTGGGCGATTTCGGGAGAAGTCTTTAGCGATCGGCATTTGCCAAACGGCTACTCTCGTTCTACCGCGCCTTTCAGGTACATATTGCCGGTGGGCTTGTCCACGCCGCCCGCTGGCTCCAGCGTTACCGCCGCGAGCATTACGCGCTCGCCGGGGGGTGGCATCGATGCGGGCGCGACCGCCGTGCGGCCCGTCTGTGCATGAAACAAACCTGCCTTCCGTGGACCGCCTTCCTTGGTGATCCACCACAGTTCATAAGTCTTGCCGGGAGGCGCGGGCGGCAGGCCGAAGGCTTGCACAACCGCCGCGTGCGACGCGTGGCTAACCGCCACCACGCCGCCGGCGCTGCGCGCCGGCCCAGTCGGAGCCAGGCGCGTGAGCTGGAGGTCCGGCGCCATCAGGACACGGTCAAGGCGCGCTCGCTCGTCGAGCACCTTGCTCAGGGTTTCGGCCTGGGTCTGCGCCGCAGACAGGTCCGCACGCAGGTCGTTGAGCTGCCAACTGAGCGTCTCCAGCTGCTCGAGCTGACGAACTTCGGCGCGGCGCGCCCGGTTGGTGATTACGCGGTCATAGACCAAGAGCAAAACGGCGGCGGCAGCGGCTATCGCGGCAACCCCGCGCCACCATCCGACACTTGGCTGCCGCTCGCCGCGGTCGGGGCGGCGCGGACGCAAGACCGTGCGCGCCAGAGAATGAGCGGCCGCAGCCTCGGCGTGCAGACGCGCGTCCAGACGCTGCCATACGCGATTTTCGGATCCGGCCGGCTCAGAGGCCATTGCGTACGCTGCCAAAGTCTCGCGCCAGGCGCGCAGCTCCGCTTCGCATTGCGGGCACCCTTCGCGCAGATGCTCCTCGAGCAAGCGAGCCTCGTCGGGCTCCTCGCGGTCAAGCGCGGCCAGCGGCAGCAGATTGATCAGTTGCTCGTGATCCATCGCTATTTACGCTGCTCTGAAAGCGCTTCGCGGAGTTTGATCATCGCACCACGGATGCGGGTTTTAACCGTACCCAACGGAATCCCCAGGCGTTGAGCAATCTGCGATTGCGATAAGTCGGAAAAATAGGCCAATTCCAGGGCCGTGCGCTCATCGCCGTCCAGCGCAGCCACCGCCGTGCGCACGATTTGCGCCCGCTGCGCCGCATCCACCGCGGCCGCCGGATCAATCACGGGTTGATCGGGCATCTGGCCGCCTGGCCGCGCCTGGCGGGCTTTTCTCGCCCGCAGCCGATCGATTGCGCGGCTGCGTACCAGCGTCACCAGCCATGCGGCCACCGAGCCGCGCTGCTCGTCGTACGATTTGGCGTTGGACCAAACCTGCCACAGAACGTCGGCAACAATCTCTTCGGCATCCGCCTGATCGTTCGAAAATCGCATCGCCAGCGCCGTAAGCATTCGACTATAACGCAAGGTTAGCGCGTGCAACGCCTGGGCGTCGCTGGCAACCATCGCCGCTACCAGTTGACGATCCGAGGGCTCTGCTTTTGAGACGTCGGCCACGTCTTCCCTTCAGAGATACGCAGGTGAGGGCTGATCAGATTGGGCCATGATCCGTGCATCGGGCCGATTTGCGGTGAGCTGGAAAACTGCGCGCTGCTGGATTGTGTCTGCTTTTACCCGTCACTCCCCTGACCTCTCACGCGGCCGCCGCTCCGGAAGCCTCACTGGCAGACGCATCCGCAGGCTGCAATCAAGACAAATCAATCCGAAATTGCAAGAGCGCGGGAATCAATGCGGCGTCCAGACGGGCGCAGCGCTGAACAGGCCCTGCGTGACGCCGATCTGATACGCGATGAACAGCCCGAAGCAAAGGCTTAGCAGCCCGGAGCCAACCACGAGACCGCGATGCAGCCGGCCGACCCGATGCGCCGCCAATACCATTGGAGCGCCGATCGCTGAAGTAATCAGCGCCATCCCCGCAATCGTACCCAGACAGAACACCGCCAGGTACGCGACGCCCCATAAGGCCTTGGGAATCGCGCCCAAAACAAAAAGCGCAATCGCGGCACTTCCGGCCAGTCCGTGAACCAGCCCCACACCGAAGGACATGAGTGCGGAGCGCGGCGCTGGCCCATAGGCGGACTGCCGGCCGAAAAGATGGCTCTGATGAGCGGCGTGGACATCCGCGTCGTGCACATGGACATGGCTGTGGGCGGCCCCGCCGTGAGTGTGAACATGCGAATGGACCCGAACTGTCCGGCCCGCGGCATCCACCCGGCGCATCAACCCAAGCCGTGCGCCTATTTCCTTAACCAGGGAGGCCGCAGCCGGCAGACCCAGCAGGATTAATGCGACGCCGACGCCAAACTCCATCGCAAGGCCAAGCCGCACTGGAACTTTTATCTTCAGCACGATAATCGCGCAGCCAACGACGAGCACAGTGAGCGAGTGACCGAGGCCCCACAGCAATCCCGTACGCGTGGCGGCAGCCAGCCGCCGTTCACGGGTGAGGATCGCCGTGACGGCGATGACATGGTCCGGATCGGTCGCGTGCCTCATCCCAAGCACAAAGCCCAGCAGGGCGAACCCGGCCGGCGCCAGGCCTTTGAATGCGGAAAGCAAGTCGTTTACTGGTAGCATTAATCGCCTCGCCATACGCGGCCGCCAGCGATTGCCGATACCGCGCGGGTTTGATGATTGCGCCGCCAGCCGGCGCCGCGCAACCTGCTCTACCTGGTCGAGCACCCTTTCGCATTCACTGTACCGCCTTCGCCCGTCACGGATCGGGCGCCAACCGGCAGTAGCTGAGGCGGCTCGGAGATTAAGGGCGGATCACAGACGCCAATCGACCGTCGCAACCTCGCCACCTACGATAGTGACGGGATAGCTGAGGTTCGAGGCCTTGCCCCAGATGTCGTACTCGCCCGCGCGGAGTTGCGGAAAAACCGCGGCGAAGACCGGCCGGTCATTAATCCTTCGTTCCAGGACCTCGACGTGGGTTCGTGTCCCGGCATTCCCTCGCGGGCTGACTTCGATTTCCCGGCCGTGCAGTTCTGCGTCGGTATAGATGATCAGCGCCCCGATGTCCTGCCCGATGTTAAGCACGACGGTTTCGGAGTGGACTCGGTCATTGCGTTGTTCGGGCATCTCTGGCGACCTATGAGCTGGGATTGTCAAACCCGTCGTAGGGTATTCCCAGATAGGGAAAACTCGTTAAAAAGGGGGCATTAATGCTGGCGGGTGTCAGGCCATCCGTGACGACAGACGCAGCTGCGTCCGGGGTGAAGGAAGGGTCGACCAGAGGGATCGTGACGCCAGCCAGCGCGCGCAACTCGATCGTGAACACGTCGTCCACGACCCGGCGCCCATTCGGGAACCCGGCGAGATCACCGCCCAGGATTCCCAAAATGTTTGGCGCTGCGGCCGGCGGGATGGCCATGTTCAGCCGCAACAGGTCCGCGAGCCTGGTGCCCGTGAAATTCTGGAAGCCGGGAATGATTCCAGCCGGGAGGCCGGTGAGAAAGATAGCGACCATGTCCGCTCGCGGCTGGGTGTAGGCAGCCAGGTTGGGAAACACCCCCGGGTACAAGACCGGCAGTAGGCCTGCGACTTCCTGGTGTTGAAAAAAGGTGAGGAACTGAGCGTCATGCCTGGGGTCTTCTCCGTTCCAAAAGTCCTTCTTCCCCAGCGGGATTATGACTTCGTTGACCAGGGGACTGCCGAGCCGCGAAACCTGCACCCACGGCCCGGCCTCGTGGACCTTCGCGTCATGCTGAAGAACCTTGGCCTTGCGCCGGCTCGCTGAAGCGTAAACGCCAATGACCGAGCGGGGGTCGGCCGGATCGCTTGGATTGGAGCCATCGTGAGTCAACAGGTTTTTAGGCAGCTGGAGGGCTATCGAATGAACGTTGAGCCGGTTAGTCCCATTGACGCCTGGAGCGACAGGCAGGGGATTCAAGTGCAGATTTTGGAACGGCCGAAGGTCGAGGAGATCGAAGACCGAACCCAGATCCACATAGAACCCCTCGGCACGCTGCCCGACGAACACCCTCTCGCCACTGGGCAAATCGTGAACCGCCGCCCCGGCGAGCGCGGCATAGTTGGGCGTGGAAAACGGGCCGATGTTGCAAGGCGGAGAGGCCAGCCCCTCGGCGAGAACGGTCGCCTTCCCCCTCTTCACCCGGGTGACGGAATAGAACTGGCGCTTATTCCAATTCGGATCATCTAGGGAGCCGATCCGTCCGGTGTTGTAAAGAAACGTGTTGCTATTGCGCAGCTTGGTCTCGAAACGGAACTGGTAGACGATGTCGTCGTCAGCATCGCCGTCATTGTCGATGTGTATCTCGTATAGCACGTCATCGCCGAACTCATAGAAGTTTGGCCCGCCCGCCGGTCCCTCGAGGGGAATGTAGTTGGCGATCAGGGTCACCGTATTGGGATTGTCCGGGCTCACGAATGCGTAGACGTCAGTGTTGTCCGCCACCGGGTCTTTGGAAATCTCGGGCGCCTCACGATGAGATGACATGGGTGTACTTCTCCTTCCTACGGTAGGAATCGAGTCGCTGGTTATCGCATTAGTGCGGCCGGGCCTGGGCGTCCGCTCGTCGCAACCGCCCGGGCCGGGTGCGGACCGCCGAACCCTGCCTGCGTCCTAAAACGCCTTTTTGTAACCGCTAACGCGCAGCTTTTAGCAGGCGCGCGACGAGCCGGGGGTCGCGGAAGATGATCTCACGAGAGCCCACCAGGAGAGCTATTTCGCCCCTGGTAACATCGCTCACATGAGCTATGATGGGACCGGTCACTGGGACCGATCCTTCCGACGCTGCACTTTCTGGCGAGACGTGGACGGCTGCCAGGGCGGGCACCGCCGGCAGCAGGCCAAGCGTTGCCGCTCCTACCGAGGTCTGCCTGAGAAACGAACGTCGGGTTAGCTCTTCCATCATCCTCTCCTTGTCGTCTTTGGACCGCTCTTGACGTACACGATCCTGGCTGGCGCCGCCGATATATTGCTTTGCAAGCCGTTGCGACGTCAACGGCCACGCTACGCCATCAACGCCGTACCTAATCGTTCGCTGCTGTTAGAAGTAATTACGCAGCGCGCGCCCGATTGGATTTGCAGCCCGATGCGTTTGTTCAACAGACTCGCCAGCACCCGCCAAGTTGTGCTCTAAAAGAGGGAGTTTCAAGGCGCGTCATGCATTACGAGGGCGGCAGGTTATGGCGGCACAAGGTCTGGCTTCGGGTTTTAAGCAGGTCTCCTACGTGGTGCGCGACCTCGACACCACCGCACAATGGTTCCGGCAAGCGCTGGGAGTGGAGTTCTTCGGCACCCGGAGCTACAAGCTGGGCGGTTCGGATTACCCCCTGACCTCAGGTGGCAAGCCTGTCTCTGGCCAGGTAGAGATCAGGTTGGCGCTGGCCCGCGCGGGTGGACGCGGCGAGCTGGAGATCGAGCTGATCCAGCCCGACGGCGGCGACAGCGTGTTTTCCAAATTCGTTGAACGCACGGGCGGAGGGCTGCATCATGCAGCCTTTGAAGTCGACGACTTCGATGCGGCCGCGCGACCGCTCGAGCGCGACGGGAAGATTCCACGCGCCGCTGCGAACGGGGGTAACAAGATTGCGTACTTCGACTGCCGGGGCGCCGGCGCCTCGATAATCGAGGTGGCGCAATATGACCCAGCCACGCGCTCTGACCTTCAGCGGCTCAAGTTGCCACCCGGCGCGGATCCTGCGTCCGCGCCTCCACCCGATCCTCAAGCACCGCGCCTGGTGCAAATCTCCTACACGGTGCGCGATCTCGACGCGGTCACGGGCTGGTTCAAGCGCGCCTTGGGCGTGGAGCACTTCGGCGTCACCAGGGCCACGGCCGGCCGCGACTACCAAGTGCTGATTAAAGACCAGCCCGTCTCGACTCCCTTTTCGCTGCGCACCGCGATGGGCCGACTGGGCCCGCGCGGCGAGCAGGAGATTGAAATCATCCAGCCGGTCGATGGGCCAAGCCCCTACCGCGATTTCCTCGACGTACAGGGCGAGGGGCTCAATCACGTTTCATTCCTGGTGCCGGAGTTCGAGCCAGCCGCGGAACGGATGCGCGCCAGTGGCGCCAAGCCACTGATCGAATTTCGCGGGCATGGGATTCGCGCTTGTTACTTCGATTGCCGCACGGCCGGAGCTTCGATAGTTGAGATCGGGTATTTCGACGAAAAAGCGACCGCCGCACTGGAACGGGTCAAGACGCCGCGCGACCAGCGGCCACCGTCATAGTACGAAGAATTCACACGAGGTTAATTCGATGAAAGCCGACACCGACGTATTGGCTCCGCATCTCTTCCAGGTTTCCTACCTGGTGCGGGACATGGACGCGGCCCAGCAATGGTTCAAGCGCGTGCTGGGCATCAGGCATTTCGGCACCTTCGACACCTTTCTCGGGCCAGATTATCGCTTCCGGATGAGAGGCAAGACTCATCCCGGGATTGCGATAAAGGTCGCGATGGCACGGATTGGCGCGCGGGGCGAGTACGAACTGGAGCTGATCCAGCCCGAAGTGAGCGACAACATCTATAATGAGTTCCTCGAACGGTATGGCCCCGGACTCCATCATGTGGCCTATGTCGTGCCGGATTTCGAACGCGCGGCGGCGCCGGTGCGGGCGGCCGGAATGCAGCCACTGATCGAGTTCGAAAACAATGGCTCCAAGGGCGCCTACTTCGATCTGCGCCCGGCCGGCGGTTCAGTAATCGAGGTGGTGGAATACAGCAAGGAAACCGCAGATGGCCTGGAGGCCTTGAAGACGCCGCCCGCCGATGCGCCCGACGATTCCGACACGCTGGCCGCGCATTTCTTCCAGGTGGGCTATCTGGCGCGGGACTTCAGGCCCGCCCTTGAGTTCTTCAAGCGCACTATAGGAGTCGAGAAATTCGCCGAACTGGACGTCTCGATGGGTCCGCCCGACGAGATCAAGGTCAAGGGCAAGTTGGTCACGGACCCGTTCAAGCTGAAAGCGGCGATGGGCCCGGCGGGCAAGAACGGCGAGAACGAGATCGAAATCATTACGGCAATCGACCCCGACAGCATCTATACCGAGATGATCGCGGAGCGCGGGCCCGGTATCCATCATATTTCATGCCGGGTGCCGGACTATGACCGGTTCGCGGAGCACATGCGCGCCAATGGGATCAAGCCGGTCCTCGAGCTGGACGTCCCCGCTTTCAGGGGCGCCTACTTCGATTGCCGCGCCGCTGGCGCCTCGTACATCGAGGTCGGCCAATATCGCTAGCGATGAAGCCAGCGGGCTATTCAGGATCGCGATAAATGCGCTAATAGATCGATTTGGGCCGCCGCTTGCGAAGGGTTGGTTCCCGCCGGCGGCGTCAGACGGAATTCATCCAAGATCGGGGAAGGTGTAAATGGCGGACAAAGCCCAGTGGCATCAGGAAACGACCAACGTTGACGGCGCCGAATTGACCGTAATCAAAGGCGGTTCGGGTCGTCCATTGCTGGTTCTGCACGAGGAAATGGGTCATCCCGGCTGGCTCAAGTGGCACGCCGAACTGGCGGCCGATCACTCGCTGATAATCCCGCTGCATCCCGGCTTCGGCGTCACGCCGCGATGCGAATGGATTTGGAACATCCGCGACCTGGCGGGTTTTTACTCGCGCTTCGTACGTTCGCAGAAGCTGGCTCCGCTTGATGTAATCGGCTTTTCACTGGGCGGATGGGTCGCGGCTGAGATGGCCGCCAACAACCAGGATCAGTTCAAACACATGGTGCTGGTCGGCGCCGCCGGAGTCCGGCCGACCGAGGGCGAGATCATGGATGTTTTCCAGCTGATGGCGCCGGCGGAATTGGCGGCCACCGTGCTGGATCCGGAACATACCCCCGAGTTCGATCAGCTTTACGGCGGAATCGGACCCGCACAATTTGAGCTATGGGAAGACGCGCGCGCCGAGACCGCGCGTTTGGCCTGGGTTCCCTACATGCACAACCCCAGCCTGCCCCATCTGCTGCGCGTGATCGACAGCTTGCCAACGCTCCTGATCTGGGGCCGCGAGGACTCGGTGATACCGCTCAGCGCCGGCGAAGGATACAAAAAGGCTATCGCCCGCTCGCGGCTGGTGGCGCTGGACAAATGCGGCCATCGCCCGGAGATCGAGCAGCATGCGGCCTTCATGCGCGAAGTCAAAGGATTTTTGAGTTAAGTCTCCACAGGGAGGAATTGCCGTGCATCTTGCGTACTTTACCGAGCGCCCATACCGCTACGGTCCCAACGACCACATCATCGAAAAGGGGTTTTTTGGAACTCCCAATACCTTTTTTGATCCGGAGAAGGGCCACGAGCTCTACCACGAGTACCTGGACGAGAAGGTCTTGTGCGAAGAGTTGGGCTTCGATGGAGTGGCGCTCAACGAGCATCACTTCACGCCTTTTACGATGGGCGCCGTGATGGACGTCGAGGCGTCGATCCTGGCGCGCATCACCAAGAAGGTAAAGATCATCCTGATCGGCAATCCGCTGCCGCTGGGAAATCCGCTGCGGCTGGCCGAAGAGCTGGCCATGATCGACGTAATCTCCAAAGGCAGGCTGGTGGCAGGTTGGGTCCGCGGCGCGGGCAGCGAGCAATTCGCGCACAACGCCAACCCGGCCTACAACCGCGAGTATTTCAACGAGGCCCACGACTTCATCGTCAAGGCCTGGACGCAGCCCGGACCCTGGCGCTACGAGGGCAGGCACTTCCATTACCGCTTCGTCGATCCATGGCCGGTGCCCATGCAGAAGCCGCATCCACCGATGTGGATTCCGGGCCTGTTGAGCCCCGAGACCGCGCTGTGGTGCGCCGAAAAACGCTACCCGTACATCGCGCTCGCCACCTTCCTGGAGCCCACCGTGGAGCTGTGGAACATCTACCGCGATCGCGCCGCCGAGTTGGGCTACCAGGTCGGCTCCGAAAACTTCGGCTACATGCAGAAGGTGTACGTCGCCGATTCCGAGGAGAAGGCGCTGGAAATCGCCAAGTTCGACATGTTCGGCGGCGCCGGCAGCGGCTACAGCCTGTTTGCCCAGCCCGCGTATAACTTCCCGCCCGGATACAATTCAAAGCTGGCAACCCGGCGCATGGCGACTCAGTTCACCGACCCCAACAAGAAACGCACCAGCTCACCCTTCCAGGGCGGCGCGCAGAGCGAGTCGGCCCGGGCGGACGTATCGGCAGCCCAGGTCGATCACCGCTCACGCTTCTGGCAGGAGGCGAAAGTAGACGTCAACGAGACGCGCAAGGCGATCTACGCGCAGCTTCCGGACGTGCTGAACTCATTCGGCATCATCTGCGGCACGCCCAAGACCGTGATTCCCAAGATTCGGGTGGTGCTGGATACGCTGCGCCCCGGCACGTTCATCCTGTGGCAGAACGACGGGCCGATCACGCGCAAGGATCGCGAGAACAATCTGAAGCTGATTGCAAAGGACGTGATGCCCGCCATCCGCGACATGGGCAAGGAACTCGGCCTGCAGTCAGCATACGAGGTCAAGCCGGGCTCTCGTGCGCTGGCGCACGCCGGCAAGCCCGACTCGGTGGGTTCCCTGGAGCCTTGGAAAGCCTGGCGGGAGGCTCACCCGTACTGAGGTCATCATGGGTGGACCGGGCCCTCGGCGGTCCACCCTACAACTGACAGGTGGAAAACCTGTCCCGCTACATGGTTGCTGTCATAGGAACCTTCTCCCTGATCGGAAGACAGGGTTGGGATGCGGGCCACTATCCGCGATGATAATCCTGCAGAGCGGCCACTCCCATGCCGTCCTCGCGGATCGCGGAGATCGCAGCTACCGCTGCCTGTGCGCCGGCGATTGTGGTGAAAAACGGCAGGCGCAGTTCCAGCGCCGTGCGCCGGATGGAAAACGAATCTTTTTTGGTTCCCGGCTCTGGCGTGTTGATCACCATCGCGACCCGCCCCTCGCGCATCAGATCGACCACGTGGGGACTGCCATCCATCACCTTGTTGATCGAAGCGCAGCGGATGCCGAGCTCATTGATGTATGCGGCGGTTCCGCGGGTGGCCACCAGTTCGAAGCCCATCCGGCTTAAATTGCGAGCGATCGGTTCAAGGCCGGCCTTATCTTCGTCGCGCACGCTGATAAACGCGGCGCCGCCGGCCGGAAGATCGGTCGCCGCCGCGATTTCGGCCTTCGCAAATGCGGCCGCGAAAGTGCGGTCAATGCCCATTACTTCGCCGGTGGACTTCATCTCCGGTCCCAGCAGGGTATCCACGCCGGGAAAGCGCACGAAGGGAAATACTGATTCTTTTACCGCCACGTGCGGCGGCGTGATTTCAGCGGTGAAGCCCAACTCGCCCAGTTTCCTGCCGGTCATCACACGGGCCGCCAGCTTGGCCAGCGGCACCCCGATGGTCTTGCTAACGAACGGAATAGTGCGCGAGGCGCGCGGGTTGACTTCCAGGATGTACAGCTCGCCCTGATGCAGCGCGTATTGCACGTTGATCAAACCGAGCACGCCCAGCTCGCGGGCCAAGAGCTTGGTCTGGCGAATCAATTCCGCGACCACCGCGGGGCTCAGAGTATGCGGCGGCAGCACACAGGCGCTGTCGCCTGAATGGATTCCGGCGTGCTCGATATGCTCCATCACACCGCCGACCACCACCGTCTCGCCGTCGGAAATGGCGTCAACATCCATCTCGATCGCGCCGTCGAGGTAGCGGTCGATCAGCAGCGGCTTGCCCTCCGACACAGTGAGCGCACGGGCGGCGTAAGCCAGCAGCGCCTGCTCGTCGTGCACGATCTCCATCGCGCGCCCGCCCAGCACGTAAGAGGGACGAACCAGCACCGGGTAGCCGATTTGCGCGGCGCCGGCTACGGCTTCTTCCATACTGCGCGCCAGCACACCCTTGGGCTGCCGCAGTCCGAGCTTGTGCACCATCGCATTGAATCGCTCGCGGTCCTCGGCGCGATCGATCGCGTCAGGCGGAGTACCGAGAATCGGCACGCCAGCGCGCTCCAGCGCCACCGCCAGCTTCAGCGGAGTTTGACCGCCGAACTGAACGATCACACCCATCGGCTTTTCGCGCTCGACAATCGCGATCACGTCCTCGAACACCAGCGGTTCGAAATACAACCGGTCGGAAGTGTCGTAATCGGTCGACACGGTCTCGGGGTTGCAATTGACCATGATGGTCTCAAAGCCGTCCTCGCGCAGGGCAAAGCTGGCATGCACGCAGCAATAGTCGAATTCGAGACCCTGGCCGATACGGTTCGGGCCTGCGCCCAGGATAATGACCTTTTTGCGCGCGGTCGGCTCGGCCTCATCCTCTCCGTCGTAAGATGAGTAGAGATACGGCGTGAAGGCCTGGAACTCGGCTGCGCAGGTATCCACGGTTTTGAACACCGGACGGATTTGCGCCTCCTGCCGCTGTCTGACGACGTCGCCCTCGGCGATTCCGGCCAAATCGGCAATGCGCCGATCCGCAAATCCCAACGCCTTGGCCTCACGCAGCGCAGCCGTGCCCGGCGGCTGGCCGCGCAGACGCTCCTCGGTGCGGATGATCCTGGCGATGCCGTCGATGAACCACGGATCGATTCCGCTCAGCTCCGCGATCTGCGCGGTCGACATCCCCAGCCGCAAGCCGTCGGCCAGGTAATAGATGCGCTGGCTGTTGGGCGTCACCAACCGGTTGCGAATTTCCTCCATTGCCGACTCGCGGTTTTTTCCCGCCACCCGGCTCTCGAAGCCCGAGGAACCGGTTTCAAGCGAGCGCAGCGCCTTGTGCATCGACTCGGCGAAAGTACGCCCGATCGCCATCACCTCGCCCACCGATTTCATCTGCGGCCCCAACTCGTCCACCGCGCCCGGAAACTTCTCAAAGGTGAAGCGCGGGATCTTGGTCACGACGTAATCGATAGTCGGCTCGAAGCAGGCCGGCGTCTGACGCGTAATGTCGTTGGCGATTTCGTCCAGCCGGTAGCCCACGGCAAGGCGGGCCGCGATCTTGGCGATCGGAAAACCGGTCGCCTTGGAGGCCAGCGCCGAACTGCGCGACACGCGTGGGTTCATCTCGATTATTACCATTCGGCCGGTCCCGGGATGCACGGCGAACTGAATATTGGAGCCTCCGGTGTCGACGCCGATTTCACGGATGATACGCAGCGCGGCGTTGCGCATGACCTGGTATTCCTTGTCGGTGAGCGTTTGCGCGGGAGCCACCGTGATTGAGTCGCCCGTATGCACGCCCATCGGGTCGAGGTTTTCGATCGAGCACACGATCACCACGTTGTCGGCGCCGTCGCGCATCACCTCCAGCTCGAACTCTTTCCAGCCCTCGACCGATTGCTCGATCAGAATTTCGTGGCTGGGCGAACTGTCCAGCCCCCACATCACCTTGGCCCGGAAATCGTCCAGGCTGCGTGCAATCGATCCTCCGGTTCCACCCAGCGTGCGCGAGGGTCGGATGATCACCGGCAATCCGAGTTGCGCGCGGACCGCCTCGGCCTCGTGCAGCGAATGAGCGATCGCGGAGGCCGGCACCTCCAGCCCAATCTTGACCATCGCCTGCTTGAACAGGTCGCGATCCTCGGCCTTCTTGATTGCCGATATGCTGGCGCCGATAAGCTGGACGCCGCGGTGCTCCAGGACGCCGGCTTCCGCCAGCTCCAGCGTCAGGTTGAGCGCGGTCTGGCCGCCCAGAGTGGGCAGCAGCGCGTCGGGTCGCTCTTGCTGCAGGATGCGCTCGACGCTCGCGACCGTCATCGGCTCGATATAGGTGCGGTCGGCGAACTCCGGGTCGGTCATGATCGTGGCGGGGTTGGAGTTGAGCAGGATCAAACGCAGCCCTTCCTCCTTAAGCGCCTTCAACGCCTGCGTGCCCGAATAGTCGAACTCGCACGCCTGACCGATCACGATCGGACCCGACCCAATCAGCATCACCGATTTCAAATCCTTGCGCAGCGGCACGGCGGGTTAAGCGCTCTCCTTTTCCGCAGCCAGCACCCGATCAAGCGCCTCCGCGCCATGGCGGGGAAAGGCTTCAATCAGCCGGCGAAAACGTTTGAACAGGTATCCGGAATCATGCGGGCCGGGCGACGCCTCCGGATGATATTGCACGGAGAAAAACGGCGCGCCGCGACCGCGCAGACCCTCGACGGTGCGGTCGTTCAGGTTGAGATGGGAGATTTCGGCGCGTCCAGCAACCGAGTCCGAGTCCACGGCGAAGCCGTGGTTCTGCGACGTTATCTCGACGCGCCCGCTGGTCAGATCCTTGACCGGATGATTCGCGCCGTGATGGCCGAAGTTGAGTTTGTAGGTCATCCCGCCGATCGCCAGGCCCAAAATCTGATGCCCCAGGCAGATACCGAAGACCGGCTTTTTGCCCAACACGCCGCGCACCGCTTCGCTCGCGTAAGGCAGCGCCGCCGGGTCCGCCGGTCCGTTGGAGAGAAACACCCCGTCGGGATTGCAGGCGAGGATGTCGGCAGCGGTCGCCGTCGCGGGCAGAACGCGCACGCGGAACCCGTGCGAGACCAGCGAGCGCAGGATATTGCGCTTGATCCCGTAATCCATCGCCACCACCAACGGCGCGCCCTCCAGGTTGGGATGTGTGTAGCCGGCGCCCAGCTCCCATTGGCCCACCTCCCAGCCGTAACCTTCTTTGCAGGTTACTTCCTTGACCAGATCGCGTCCGACCAGTCCGGGCGACGCCTTGGCCTTGCTCACCAGGCTTTCGGGATTGAGGTCGACGCTGGAAATCACCGCCTCCTGCGCGCCGCAAGTTCGGATGTGCCGAACCAGCGCCCGCGTGTCGATTCCTTCGATACCGACCACTCCCGCCCGGCCCAGGTAATTAGCCAGCGGCATCTGCGAGCGCCAGTTTGACGGACGGGGCCAGTAATCCTTGACGATGAAACCTTCGACGAAGATGCGCCGCGATTCGGTGTCTTCTTCGTTGATTCCGACGTTGCCTATCTCTGGGTAGGTCATGCATACCAACTGGCCCTTGTAGGACGGATCGGTCAGTACTTCCTGGTAACCGCTCATCGCGGTGTTGAACACTACCTCGCCCACCGTCTCGCCAATCGCGCCGAAGGCCGCGCCCTCGAAGATCCGTCCGTCCGCCAGAGCCAGTATCGCCCGCTGTTTCTGCTCGCTGCTCATTGCCTCGTCAGGTTCTTTACCCTCTCCTGTTCCGGGAGAGGATGATTTTCAAGCGCCGCCTCTGGCATTCTGATATCCGGGCGCGATTGACGCATATCAATTAAGGGCGCCACGAGCCTTCACCTCAGTTGCCAGACGAAACACCACTTCGCCTTTTACAATCGTAAAAACCGCCCTGCCCTTTAGCCGCCGCCCCGTGAACGGCGAGTTACGGCTGCGTGACAAGAAGCTGTTCGGGTCGACCTCCCACTCGGGATTCGGATCGATGACCGTCATATCCGCAGGGCCGCCCTCACGCAGCCGCCCGCCTTCCAGCCCGAGCAACCGCGCGGGGTTGAGCGACATCAGTTCAACCAGGCGGCTTGGACCGATGAGCCCGCTATGGACCAAGTCCATCGCCAGACCCAGCGCGGTCTGCAAGCCGACCACTCCGTTTGCAGCCGAGGTAAACGCGCGTACGCTTTGCGCTCCTAGGGGCCATTCGCGATGCCCACGCCCGAAGCATCCGGCCAGCTCCGCCGCCGCCTTGGAAGCTGGATCATGAGGAGCGTGATCGCTCGCAATCATGTCGATCGTGCCGTCGGCCAGCGCGGCGCGCAAGGCGTCAACGTCGGCGTGCTCGCGCAGGGGCGGATTCATTTTTGCGTCCGCGCCGAATTCCAGCACCGCGCCGGCGTCGAGGCTGAAATGATGAGGCGTTGCTTCGCAGGTCACGCTGGCTCCACGCGCTCGCGCAATACGCACCGCGTCGATCGATTCGCGCGCCGATAGATGCGCAATATGGACGGGCGCCGCGGCTTTCTTTGCCAACTCAAGATCGCGGCGCACCCGCTCGCTTTCCGCGGCCGGCGGAACTCCGGGCACACCCAGCATCTGCGCCACGCGCCCGGCGTTGATCGCGCCGCCACAGGCCAAATCGCGATCTTCCTCGTGCAGCGAAACGGCGAGCTGCAGCCGTTTGGCCGTATCAAGCGCGGCCGCCAGCAGGACAGGATTGTCCACCGGCATCCCGTCGTCGGAAAGCATCATGACTCCGGCCCCGGCCAGCGCTTCATAGTCAGCCGGCTCCAATCCTTTCAGGCCACGGCTAACGGCACCTACCGGAATCAGCGCGGCACTTTTCACCTCGGCGGCTCGCGCCAGCATGTAGGCGGTGACTTCGGGGTTATCATTTACCGGATCCGTGTTGGCCATCGCCGCCACCGCCACGAATCCGCCCGCCGCCGCCGCGCGCAGCCCGCTCTGGATCGTTTCCTTGTGCGGAAAGCCGGGATCGCGCAGATGGGTATGAACGTCGATCAGTCCGGGCACGACCCAACATCCGTCGGCCGCGATCACGTTGGCGCCGGCGGCCGCCTTGAGCGCGCCTAGCGGCGCAATCGCCGCAATTCTTGCGCCGCTGACCAGGACGTCGCGTCGAGCTTCCAATCCCGAAGCGGGATCGATAACCACGCCGCCCTTTACGTACAGATCCTTCACGTGGTTTCACCGGCCGCTTTGAGCGACTCCACCATCGAGTAGAGCATGACGCGGTCGGGGGGCTTGATCCCGCCATCCTCCGCCGGTTCACCCAACCGCACCTGGACGCGCTCGTTGCGCGCGGTGGGAACATTCTTGCCTACGTAGTTGGGTCTGATCGGCACGGCGCGATGGCCCCGGTCGACCAGCACCGCCAGGCGCATCCCGGCCGGGCGGCCAAGCTTCCACAGCGTGCTCATCGCCCGCTGCACGGTCCATCCGCTGTTGATCACGTCGTCGGTCAACACGATGATGCGGTCTTCGACCTCAAAATTCTGCGCGCCGCCCAGCGGCTGCAAGCCGTCATAGCCCCGGAAGATATCGAGCGCGGCGCAGGGGACGCGCACCCCGGTCTGGAATTCGATAGTCTCGCACAGGCGGGATGCCAGCACGGCGCCGTGGCTGACGATTCCAACTACGCCAACACGGGCCAAATCGGGCAGATCGCGGGTGATCTGCCCCGCGATGGTCTCGACCGCTCGGGTAATCTCCTCGGCGTTCATGATCTCGCGCTGGGGTCCGCGCCGGTAGGGTTCGTAACCCGCTTCCTCGGCCTGCTTGACGGTTTCAAACACCACCAGGGTGCCGTCTTCCAGCCATTGGCGCACGTAACCAAGCAGGCTTTCGTCAAACCGGTAGTAGCGGCCGCTGCGCGAATGCCCCACGTATTCGACTTTGAGTTCGCGCTCGCAAAACTCGCATCGCAGGCACAACTCGGAGCGGTTGACGGCGGGAGCCGGCTTGAAGCGGGAGCGCAGGTAGCGGCTTTCATGCCGGCTTATGCAATTGGGATTGGAACAAGGTGGCGCGTTCTCCGCCTTAAGGATTAGAGAGGGCGCGGCCGCCTGAACCCTCGTGCGGCCCGCATTCTCCAGCAGCCATGCAATCAGCGACATCCGAACCGGCACGCCCGCCGCGGCTTGTTCGAAGTAAACGGCACGAGGGTCGGTGTCCAGCTCGTAGGCCAGTTCGTCGGTGCGGGGCAGCGGATGCATCACAACCGCCTCCTGGGTGCGGCTGGTCTTGAGCGCGCGGGCATCGAAGTGCACGTACTCGGCCTGATCGCGCTCCTGCTCGGAGCGCCGCTCGCGCTGGAAGCGCGTCACGTAAAACGCGTCGAGCAAGGCCGGCCCCTGGGCCGCGTCCGCCGGCTTGATGACCGGCATCTCGCCGGTGAACAGCGCCATCTGATGCGGCGCGTTGGGGGTCAGGTACATTGCGTCGAGCCCGCCCGCCAGGGATTTGAGTTCGCTGATAGTCACCGTGGAAAAGCTATAGTTACGCTCTGCCGCAAGCCGCTCCAGCACGTAGTCGGGAACCGCCATGCCGCGATTTGGCACCGCGACCACGTTCGCGCCGAAACGCGCCAGCGCGTAGATCAGCGAATGGACGGTGCGGCCGAACTTGAGATCGCCGCAGATCGCCACGGTAAGGCCCCGCAGATGACCTTTTTTCTTGCGCAGGATGTAGAGGTCGCACAACGTTTGCGTGGGATGCTCGCGGCTGCCGTCGCCGGCGTTGATCACCGGGCAGCGCGCGTAATCGGCGGCGACGCGCGCCGCGCCGTCAAACGGATGGCGGATAACGATCAGATCGGCGTAACCACTCACCACGCGGACCGTGTCGGCCAAGGTCTCGCCCTTGGCCGCGGAGCTGGCGTCCATCGATGCCGAGCTGATTACGGAGCCGCCCAGGCGATGCGCCGCCGACTCGAAGCTCAGCCGGGTGCGTGTGGAAGGTTCATAAAACAGCGTGGCCATGATCAGACCGTCGGCGATACGCAACCGCTCGCCCGACTCCAGTTGCGCCGCGAACTCGTCGGCCAGAACGAAAATCCGTTCGATCTCGCTGATCGACAGGTCGTCGATCGAGACTATGTCAAATTTGGGCAGGCGCAGCATTGTGTTCGACGAAAGCCTTTGGCGCGATCGTTCGCGCCGGTTACTTCGCCCCTCCAATCAGCACCGCATCCGTTCCGTCTGTCTCCGCCAACCGCACGAAAACCCGTTGTCCATGCGGCGCCGCGATATTCTTACCGACAAAGTCCGCTTTGATTGGCAATTCGCGCTCCCCCCGGTCAACCAGTACGGCAAGCTGAATCGACTCCGGACCCCCAAGGTCGGCCATCGCGTCAAGCGCCGCCCGCACCGTGCGTCCCGTGTAGAGCACGTCGTCGACCAGCACCACACGCTTGCGGTCGAGTGTAAAAGGCACCTCGCGCGCAAGCAGGCGCGGGTCGCCGATACCAGCGCGGTTATCGTCGCGATAAAGCGAGATGTCCAGGGTTCCGATCGGGATGTCCGCGCCAGTGATTTCCGCCAGCGCCGCCTTGAGCCGCAGCGCAAGCGTGGCGCCGCGCCGCACTATTCCCACCAGCACCAGCTCGCCGGTCTGCGGATTGTGCTCGGCGATTTCGTGCGCCAGCCGCTTGACGTAGCGTCCAATCGCGGCAGCGTCCAGAGCCGCCAGATTCGCGGTGCTCATAAACGCGTGGACCAAAAAAAACCCCGGCTGCGGACGCAGTCGGGGAGCCGAACTTCTACTGCCACTCTGACCTACCCTTCTCGTCCTCTCTGGGACGAATTTAAAAGGCGTTCTGTTGTCGCCAGCACACTTAAGCCGAGGTCGCAGCTGGCATTTAAGATAAGGCTAACGGCTGCCGCAGCGGTCAGTCAAGGCCGCCGGGCACGCCTTGAGCTGAAGCTGTCAACAGATGCACCCTTTGGCGTCGCGTTAAGACCTTGCTAAAGCTCTGAATTGCGAAGTCCAAAGGGGGAATCTCCATTAAGTGCATGAGAGCGAAATTTGAAGCGGTTAAGTTGCCCGCTGGCCTCGTGACGGGCCTTTTCTCGATCGTCGTCGCGGGCTGGATATTACCTATCAGCGCGCTGGCATTCGAGGGTCAGACATCAACGACGTGGCAGGTATATTTCTCTCCCGACGGTGGATGCACTCAGGCTATCACTGATGCTATCAAGGCGGCGCAACTGCAGATCCTGGTGCAGGCTTACGAAATGACCTCCCCACAGATCAAATCCGCCCTGCTGTGGGCGCATCGGCGCGGAGTGGAGGTCCAAGCGATCTTCGATCCGGAAGCATTCAAGGAAAGCAACTCGTTGGCCAGCGACTTGAGCGAGGGCGGCGTGCCCGTTTTCGTGGACAGTTGCCACCGTCCAGGTTTGGCGCATAACAAGGTAATGGTGATCGATCGGGCGGTGGTGATTACCGGCAGCTTCAATTTCACCAAAGCGGCAGAGAGCCGCAACGCGGAGAATCTGCTGGTAATTCGCGACCCGGCCCTGGCGGCTGCATACCAGCGCAATTTCGCCGCGCACATGGCGCATTCATCGCCGTTGGGCGCCGCGGATATTCCCCCGCCTCGGTCCTACCACCGGCGCTATCATCGGCATAGCTATTTTTTCTCGCCCTGACCGGGCGAGAAGGAGCGCCACTGAGGCGCTGGCAAAAACCCATAAGATAGAGCGGACCGCCCCGCGCGGCGATGGGCGGGCGAACGGATTCCAGATCGCGCGCAGCGGACGGCACTGAATAAGAACCGTTGCCCGACGCGCGAAAAGGCGCCGTGCTGCCTCGGTGCGGGAGAGAAAATTATCGTGGAGAAAGTTGCTTAGAACCCGTCGCGGCCGGTTTGAAGAGCGGAGGATCGACCTCAGCCGCGGGCTTGGCGCTCTAGTTTGCGCAGGCGCTGGTCGTGATCCTTTACCTGAACCGTCATCTTGTCGTCAAAGCGCTCGAATTTTTTGGCCAGGCCGGTCAGCGCCTTGTGTGTTGCCTTGATTTCATTGCGCACCTCACCGGCCAGTCCTTCGGCGCCGGCCGCCACCGCTCCTTCGACTCCACGAGTCGAAAACTCCGTCAGACGCCGCGACACCTCGCGCTGCAATTCGCCCGCGCGCCGGTCGAGTTCGGCGCTGAGCCGCCGATGGGCCTCGTCAAGACGCTGCGCCAGCTCCTCCGCCAGACCAGAGGCAGGGGCAGCCTGCACAGAACCCATCCGGTTGATCGCGGTCTTCAGTTCCGAGAATCCTGCTATATCCTCGCGAATTTGGACGCGCGTGGCGCCAAGCGCCTCATTGAGCCTTACGATCTCCGCCGCCAGGTCCGAGCGCGCGGCCATCAGGCGCGAGCGATTGTCCCCAATTTGATCGGAAAGGAAACGGATTTGTTTTCCGACTTCGCCGAACTGGGAAACCATCTCGTCGTGCAGGTTCTGGAGACTGCCGCTGAATCCCTCCGCAACCTCAACCACCAGTTCGAATCGAGAGCTGAGCTGTTCCAACAGCATCGTAACTTTATCCACCGCCTCGTCAGCCACCGGCTTATCCCTGCCTTTCCGGACTAATGTATGATCCGCCCGAAACGATCCCAGCGGATTGGTATGTAGGAGTTAGCGTCGGAGTCCCACGACCAGTAAATGATCATGGCCCGGCCTTCGACGTTGTTGTCGTCGACGAAGCCCCAGAAACGGCTGTCGTAGCTGCGGTCGCGGTTGTCGCCCATCACGAAGACCTTGCCCGCGGGCACCACGACCGGACCGTAACGGTCGCGCGGCGCAATCCTGGTCTCTTTTTCGGAGGGTTCGTAGTGGGCATTCGGATCTTCCATTTTGCGGCCATTTAAATAGACCGATTTGTCCCTCACTTCAACCGTATCGCCCCCTACTCCGATCACCCGCTTGATGAAGTCCTTGGTCGGATCGGGCGGAAAGACAAACACCACGACATCGCCGCGATGCACAGGTTCGAGCCGAAAAACGTAATGTCCGTAAGGAATAATCCCCGAGAGCGGAGTCACGCCGAAGATCGAATCGGGTATCCGCAGGCCAAAAATCAGCTTGTTGACAAGTATATGGTCGCCGATCAGCAGGGTGGGCTCCATCGAACCCGAAGGAATCTTGTAGGCCTGGATGAAGAAGGTGCGGATTATGAGCGCCAGGATGATTGCAACACCAAACGCCTCGGCGTATTCACGCACCACCGATTTGCTGGCGGGCGGCGGCGCATAGCCGGGAGCGGGTGCAATTTTGTCCCGGCGTTGCATTTGCAATGGTTCAGGCATCTATTCTCCCATCTTGAGCAGCGCCAGAAAGGCTTCCTGCGGGATCTCCACCCGTCCCACCTGTTTCATCCGCTTCTTGCCTTCCTTCTGCTTCTCCAGCAACTTGCGCTTGCGGGTGATATCTCCACCATAGCATTTGGCGGTGACATTCTTGCGCAAAGGCTTGACGCTCTCGCGCGCAATAATTTTAGCTCCGATCGCCGCCTGGATAGCCACCTCGAACATCTGGCGCGGGATCAGCTGGCGCATCTTCTCACACAAAGCCCGGCCCCGCTCGTAAGCTTTGTCCCGATGCACGATGATCGACAGCGCGTCAACCACGTCGCCGTTTATTCTCACGTCAAGTTTAACCAAAGCTTCGGGCCGGAAGTCCAGAAACTCGTAGTCCAGCGAGGCGTAGCCGCGGCTGACCGACTTCAAGCGGTCATAAAAATCGAACACCACTTCCGCCAGCGGCAATTCGTAGCGCAGGATAACCCGCTTGTTGCCCACATACTTAAGATCGTGCTGAACGCCGCGCTTGTCCTCGCACAGCTTGAAGAGCGCCCCCAGGAACTCTTCCGGGGTGTGGATCGACGCCATGATGAATGGCTCTTCGATCGCTTCGATCTCGTTTTCAGGCGGCAGCAGCGATGGATTGTCAACCATCAGCTCGCGGCCGTCGGTGGTGCGCACGCGGTAGGCGACGGTTGGAGCGGTGACGATCAGGTCGAGGCCGAATTCGCGCTCCAGCCGTTCCTGGGCAATCTCCATATGGAGCAGGCCCAAAAAGCCGGCGCGAAAGCCGAACCCCAGCGCCTGCGAGGTTTCGGGCTCGAAGATCAAGCTGGCGTCGTTGAGCCGCAACTTCTCCACCGCGTCGCGCAGCGCGCCGTACTGGTTGGCTTCGGTCGGGTAAAGCCCAGCGAACACCATCGGCTTGAGTTCCTTGAAGCCCGCCAGGGGCTGAGTCGCGGGCGCGTCGGCGTCGGTTACGGTGTCGCCCACGCGCAAGTCCGCGACCGTCTTGATTCCCCCAACCACGAACCCGACCTCACCCGGACCCAGTGATTCGGTCGGCACTGGATGCGGCGTGAAGAAGCCCAGGCGCATCACCTCGCCCAGCTTGTCAGTTCCCATCAGACGGATCTTCATGCCGCGTCGGATTTCTCCGTCCACCACGCGCACCAGGCTGATCGCGCCTTCGTAGGCGTCGTACCAGCTGTCGAAGATCAGCGCGCGCAAAGGCCGGCCGCGCGTATCTGGCGGCGGCGGAAAGCGGCGCACCACGGCTTCGAGCACTTCGGCCACGCCCACGCCTTCCTTGGCGCTGGTCAAAACCGCGTCGCCGGCGCCCAGCCCGATGAGCTCTTCAATCTGCGCGCGGGTGCGCTCGATATCGGCGCCTGGCAGATCGATCTTGTTGATAACCGGTACGATCTCCAACCCGTTGTCCAACGCCATGTAAACGTTGGCCAGGGTCTGCGCCTCGACGCCCTGGCTGGCGTCAACCACCAGCAGCGCGCCCTCGCAGGCGGCCAGGCTGCGGGATACTTCGTAGGCGAAATCCACATGACCGGGCGTGTCGATCAGGTTGAGGATGTAGGTCCGACCATCCGGAGAGTCATAGGAAAGGCGCACGGCGCGCGCCTTGATCGTGATACCGCGCTCGCGCTCCAGATCCATCGAATCCAGAAACTGCTCGCGGCTCTCCCGCGCCGAAAGCGCGCCGGTGCGTTCCAGCAACCGATCGGCAAGCGTCGACTTGCCGTGATCGATATGCGCGATGATCGAAAAATTGCGCAGCAGTTCGGTTTTGGTCATCGCGCGCGACGCCGGCCAAGTGTAAGCCCAGATGCGAGTACGAATACGTGATTCATTTATTGTGACACCGATCCTGGACCCGTACTACTGCGCCGCCGCGGCCTGTTTAAAATAGTGAAACGTCGCACCGAGTCCTTCACCCAGCGGCATCCGAGGCTGCCAGGCGAGCTTTGCGCCGGCCGTCGCTGGCGAGATTACCGAGCGGCGCTGTTCCCCGGGCCGCGCGGGACCATAGGCCGCGTCCCGACGCACGCCGGCGCGCTGCGCCAATTCGACATAGAGCTGGTTGACGTCGGTCTCGATCCCGGTGCCGACGTTGAACGCCCCGCTGGCTTGACGCTCCAGCGCCGCGACGTTGGCCCCGGCCACATCTCCAACATACACATAATCGCGCGTCTGCCGCCCGTCGCCATATATCGTACACGACTCGTTGCTCAGCAGCCGCCCACAAAAAATCGCTACCACTCCGGCTTCGCCATGAGGATCCTGACGCGGTCCGTAGACATTGGCATAGCGCAACGCCGCATAGGGAATTCCGTATTCGGTTTGATAAAAGAACAGGTAGCGCTCGCTGGCCAGCTTCGCCACGCCGTATGGACTGACGGGGCGGCACGGATGATTCTCGTCGCAGGGAAAAACGTCCTGTTCGCCGTAAATCGCGCCGCCTGAAGAGGCAAAAATCACCCTTTTCAAACCGCGCCCGCGCGCCGCTTCCATCAGGTTGAGCAATCCCACCAGGTTGACCTGCGCGTCAAAGCTGGGGTCGGCAACCGACCGCCGCACGTCCATCTGGGCCGCCAGATGGTAAACCACTTCCGGACGCTCCTGCTCCACAACCTCGATCACGCGGCGCGAGTCGCGCAGGTCCGCCAGGTGAAAGCGGGCACGGGGATTTACCTGCTCGCGTTTGCCCGAGGAAAGGTCGTCCAGAACTGCCACGTCGTGGGAACGCTCCACCAGCGCGTCGACGGTGTGCGAGCCGATGAAGCCCGCGCCACCGGTGACAAGAATACGCATAACCCGAACCCCCCTTAAATCGGCCGCCGGCCGATTGAGTAATAGGTAAAGTGCAACGCCTTCATCAAGTCGGGATCGTACAGGTTGCGGCCGTCGAAGATTAACGGCTGCTTCAAGCCGTCCCGGATGCGCTGGAAGTTAGGATGGCGGAACTCGTTCCATTCGGTGAGGATCAACAGCGCGTCGGCGCCCTTGAGCGCCTCGTAATTGATCGTGTGGTAGGTCACGCGATCGCCGAAGACGCGGCGCGCGTTGTCCATCGCTTCCGGATCGTGCACGCGAAGCTGCGCGCCGGCGGCCAGCAGCGCTTCGATCACCGTGATCGATGGGGCTTCGCGCATGTCGTCGGTGCGGGGCTTGAACGCCAAGCCCCAAATGGCCAGCGTGCGGCCTTTGAGGTTCCCGTTGAAATACGCCTTGACCCGATCAACCAGCAGCGACTTCTGCTTATGGTTGACCTCTTCGGCGGCTTCCAGCAAACGGAAGTTGACGTCGTAATCGCGACCGGTGCGGATCAGCGCCTGCACGTCCTTGGGAAAGCATGAGCCGCCGTAACCGATTCCGGGGAACAGGAACGCCGATCCGATGCGGCGGTCGGAGCTGAGCCCGCGCCGCACATGGGTAATTTCCGCGCCCACCGCCTCGCAGAGGTTGGCTATCTCGTTGATAAACGAGATGCGCAACGCCAGCATCGAATTGCACGCGTACTTGGAAAGCTCGGCCGAGCGGCGGTCCATCACCAGGATCGGATTGTCGGTGCGCAGGAAGGGCGAATGCAGCTCGCGCAGGATTGCGGTGGCACGCTCGCTCTGCGATCCGATAATCACCCGGTCGGGCCGGGTGAAATCCTCCACCGCCGATCCTTCCTTGAGAAACTCCGGCACCGAGCAGACGTCCACGTCGTCGCTGGCGTGGCGACCCACGATCTCCGCCACTTTATCGTTGGTGCCCACCGGCACGGTGCTCTTGACCACCACGATATGGTAGCCGCTGATAGCCCTGCCAACGTCCTCGGCGGCCTTGAACACCGAGCTGAGATCCGCGGCGCCGGAGCCGTCCATCGGCGTGCCCACGGTAATAAACGTGATCATCGATTTGGCTACCGCCGGTTTGACTTCGGTTTCGAACGTCAGGCGTCCGTCCTTGAGGTTGCGCTTGACCAGTTCGGTCAGGCCCGGCTCATAGAACGGTACTTCGCCTTCGCGCAGGCGCTCGATGCGCGCGCGGTCGATATCGACGCATATCACCTCGTTGCCGCTTTCGGCGAAACAGGTGCCGGTAACCAGCCCTACGTAGCCCGCACCGATGATCGTTATGTTCATTGGACGTTGTTCAGAGTTCCTCTTTGACGATGTAGATAGGTTTGTCTTGAGATTCGTGGTAGGTCCGGGCCAGCATCTCACCCAACAGCCCCAGACTCACGAACTGCACTCCAACCACCACCAGTAACACGGCCAGCAACAAGGCAGGCCGCGACCCGATCCGATAACCAAGTACTATTTTTTCGAACACGAGCATCGTTGTCCAGATACCGCCCAAAATTGCGAGTACGAGCCCGATTGTGCCGAAGGCCTGGATCGGACGCGTCGAATAGCCCGACAGGAACAGAAGCGTGATCAGGTCCAGGAAAGTGTGGATGATACGCCCCAGGCCGTACTTGGACGCGCCAGAGCGCCGCGGGCGGAAATTCACCTCGACCTCCGCGATACGCGCACCGAATTGCGCCGCAATCGCCGGCACGAACCGATGCATCTCGCCGTACAGGCGCAGCCGCCGGGCAAGGTCGCCCCGATAGGCCTTTAGCGTGCATCCGTAGTCATGCAGAGCAATCCCGGTCATGCGCGAAATCAGCGCGTTGGCGGCCCGCGATGGAAGCCGGCGCGTTAGCGGCGATTCCTTCCACCGTTGGCGCCGCCATCCGCTGACCAGGTCATAGCCCTCATCCAGCTTGGCCAGCACGCGGGGGATGTCGGCGGGATCGTTTTCGCCGTCGCCGTCGATAGCAACCACCGCCGCTCCACGCGAGTTTTGCAGCCCGCACGCCAGCGCTGCGGTTTGACCGCTGTTGAGCGCCAGCCGCAGCACGCGGGAGCAGGGATCTTCGGCGCGCAGCTCGCGCAGGACGGCGGCGGTTGCATCGGTGCTGCCGTCATCTATGAAGATTATCTCGTAGGACAGGCCCAGCGGCTTGAGTACGCGGTCAAGTTCCGCGTGGAGCGGACGCAGGTTGTCCTGTTCGTTGAAGACCGGGACGACTACGGAGAGGTCCATCGCGGATGATGCGAATCCGTCAGCTCCAAAAAGGCCCGATAGCGCGCCTCGACGTCGTCCCAGGTCAGCTCCAGGATGCGCTGCACCGAGAAACGCTCTACCACGTAGGACGCCATCACGCTGCCATAAACGACAGCGGCGCGGCGGGCGCGTTCGTTGAGCCTGCCATTGCGCGCGATGTAGCCCATGAACGCCCCGGCAAAGGTATCCCCCGCACCGGTCGGGTCGTGCACATCCTCCAGCGGATAGGCGGGCACCGCAAACATCCCGTCTTCACTGAATTGCAGCACGCCGTACTCGCCCCGCTTCACCAGCGCCGTTCTGGGTCCCATCTTCAGAATGGCCCGGCCCGCTTTGACCAGATTGTGCTCGCCCGACAGCATCCGCGCTTCTTCATCGTTGAGCGTCAGGATATCGATCCGGTTCAGCAGTCTTATCAACTGCGGGCGCGAATTTTCGATCCAATGGTTCATGGTGTCGGCCGCCACCACCTTGGGGCTGGCCATCTGATCGAGCACCGCGGCCTGAAGCTCAGGGGAAATGTTGGCCAGAAACAGGTAGTCGGCGCGACGCTGATCGGGCAGCAGGTCGGGCGTGAAATCGGCAAACACGTTGAGCGCCAAATTCAAAGTGTCGCGAAGGTTCATGTCCTCGTGATAACGCCCGTGCCAGCGGAAGGTCAGTCCGTCGCGGCTCTCCAGCCCGCGAAGATCGATATTGCGCTCGGTGAGGAGGTCCCGATGCTCGGGCCTGAAATCCGTACCGACCGCGGCGACCAGGCTGACCGGCCCAAAGAAACGCGCCGCCAGGGAGAAGTATGTTGCCGATCCACCCAGAGCCTCGACCGCCTTGTTGGTCTGAGTCTCGATAGTGTCGTAACCGACAGTGCCTACAACGACGATACCCATGATACGAATCCGTGATTTCCGCCTGACCGGCCGCGTTTAGAGATACTTTCCGATTAGCAGATTGAGGTCGGCGGCTATCTTGCGGGGAATCATTGTCCGATCGGTGATAATCGCATCTTTAAGCGCGTAAGCGCACGCGCAAGTGCGGCTCTTTCCCGCCAGCATCGGCGCCAGCTTGGACACCGCCCGCTGGGCGACGGCTACGTTCAGATTCAACACGCGCAGCATGCTGCCGATATCGACCGCCCCCTCATACTGATGCCAGCAATCGTAGTCGGTCACCAGCGCCATGACCGCGTAACAGAGTTCGGCTTCCCGCGCCAGGCGCACCTCCTGCATCGCGGTCATGCTGATCACGTCCACCTTCCAACTGCGGTAGAGGTTGGACTCCGCGCGGGTGGAGAATTGCGGTCCTTCTATACAAAGGTAAGTTCCGCCGCTGCTGATGCGAGCGCCTGCCTCCTGCCCCGCCGCTGTGAGCGCCGCCGCCAGGTTGGGGCAGACCGGATCGGCGAGCGATACATGGCCAACGATTCCGTTGCCGAAGAAGGTCTGCGGCCGTTTGAAGGTGCGGTCGATGAACTGGTCAGGCACCAGGAAATCGCCCGGATGCAGGTCCTCGCGCATCGAACCGGCTGAGCTGACCGACACGAGGTGCTCGACGCCCAATTGCTTCATGCCGTAGATATTGGCGCGAAAGTTAATCTCGGTAGGCAACAACCGATGGCCGCGCCCATGGCGCGCGAGGAACACCACGGAGGCATCGCCCAGCCGCCCGCGGTAGAACGTATCCGACGGCGCACCGAAAGGAGTGTTGAGTTCGATTTGCTCGAGCCCTTCGAGCCCGCTCATCGTATAGAAACCGCTGCCGCCGATTACTCCGATCACCGTCTCAGACATTGAAACCCCTTGCCTTCCGCGGGCATTAACTTATCGAAGCGGCTTCGCCGTGAATAGTGCTCCTGCGGTAAAGCGTGACGGATTTTCAGTGTGATTTACCGTCCTCAGCTCGCCGAGACAGATGAGCTCGCCCCCAAGCGGGAGCGTTGCATTTAAAGCTCAACATCCTTGATGCTCACGATTACCGCTCTTGACCCATTGTTTGCTTGAAAGCTGGTTACGGATGAGTCAAAGAACAAAGCCCTCCTTAGACTCATCACAGCGGACAAATGATCGAGTTACCTGAGCTTGTGTCTGAATTCTCTATCGGGAATCGTGAACGGTCCCTTGGTCAGTAAGGCGTACAGGCAGCTTGAATTTTTGCCGCCTTGATTGCGTAACTCAGCATTACCACTTGTTCGGCAAGCAAATCCGTTGGAAACGTCACGGAACATGTAGTATTCATTTTGTCACATAGGTTACATTGAATCCTTTGGTCCACCCGGATACCGCCCTAAGACCAATCCGCCTTCCTGGCATGTAATTTCGTACGGTGAAAGGAAGGGAGTCTGGAAAATCTGTTGGAAATTGCTGGGGTTTGATCGTGTCTGACAACGATTGTGTTCGGCACGACATATGCGTCGTGGTTCCTTACTCGCGGTGTCGCAATGATGTCCAACCAGGAAATTCTTATCGTCGAGGACGAAGCTGATTCACGCGAAGCGCTAAGCGAGTTTTTAGAAGCTAAGGGCTACGCGGTGGCGTGTGCGCCAAATGGACGTGCTGCGCTCGATAAAATCAGAAGCAACAAGCCCCGGCTTATACTGCTCGACCTGATGATGCCGGTGATGGACGGATACGCATTCCTGGATCTCGCGCGTAGACTTCACCTGCTTGATGGCGTCGCGGTTGTCGTTACCAGTGCGCAGGAGATCAAAAGTACGCCGGGTGCCGCCGCGGTCGTCGACAAGCCCATCAGGCCGGAGCGGCTGATGTCCCTGGTCCGGCGCTTCTGTGGACGATAGCTCAGCCCGCCGTCTCTTTCAGCCAAGCGCCGGCGGACCGTGGTTTTCATGCCGCCGGCACAATGTGCTCCACGCGCAACTGGCCGCAGGCGGCAGCGATATCCTGGCCCCGGCTTTCACGGATCGTCGCGGTTAAGTTGGCTTTGTAAAGAATCGCTTGAAAGCGCTCAACCGCTTCGCGCGAACTGGGCGCGAAGGCCGAGCCGGCGAAAGGATTGAAGAAAATCAAATTGACCTTGGCTCGCAGCGGCGCCAGCAACCTGGCCAGACGCCCTGCGTCGGCGGGAGAATCGTTGATCCCGGACAGCATCACGTACTCAAACGTGATCCGGCGCCTGCCCAAGTCGAGGCGGCGGCAGGTCTCGATCAACTGCTCCAGCGGGTAGCGCCGGTTGATCGGCGCCAGCCGATCGCGCAGTTCATTGGTGGTTGCGGTTAGAGAAACCGCCAGATGCACCGGCGTGTCGGTCATCAGCTTTTCGATCATTGGCGCCAGCCCCACAGTCGACACGGTGATGCGGCGCGGCGAGATACCCATTCCCCAGGGCGAGGTCATGATCCTCAGCGCGCGGAGCAGGCGCGGATAGTTCGCCAGCGGCTCGCCCATCCCCATGAAGACGTAGTTGGTCAGATGCTCTCCATCCGCCAGATGACGCGCTGCGGCGATTACCTGCCCGACAATTTCACCGGCCGTAAGATTCCGCTCCAGGCCCATCTTGGCGGTGGCACAGAACGCGCACTTCATCGCGCATCCGGCCTGGCTGGAGATACACAAGGTGGTGCGCTCATCCGCCGGAATGATAACGCTTTCAATTTCTTTCCCATCCTCCAACCGCAGCAGCAGCTTGGTGGTGCCGTCGGTGGAGCGATTGATCGCGGTGGCCGGCAGTGCGGCTAATCTAAAGTGACACTTTAGGTGTTCCCGCAACACCGCCGGCAGATTGCGCATCGCGTCAAAGCAGTCCACGCGATGCACGTAAAGCCACTGCGCAAGCTGTTTTGCCCGGAATCGCGGTTGTCCGGAATCGGCCACGACCTGCTCCAGTTCCGGCAAAAGCAGATCGCGGATGTCGCGCTGCCGCGAGGCTTTTTTTTCAGCGGCGCGAAGGTTGGGCTCCGGATTCATCGGCTTCAATGTAAACCAACGCCGCGATTGGATACATCCTGCTGTTGCTTCAGGCCGCCAGTTCTTTCAATGCCTTCGGGATGCAGAGGCGTTGCCTGCATGGTATGAGATACTGCTTGACGTAAATGGGCAGGAGAACAAAGTGAAGTTATCCAAGGAATCGATCGACCTCGGCATCGTCATCTCGGACCCGGCAAAGTCCCTGGCGTTTTATCGCGACATGTTGGGAATGAGGGACGACGGTGAGATGGAAGTAAGAGGCGGACGGATGTATCGCCTGATGTGCGGGAGCAGCCTGGTAAAATTGGTCAAAATGGATCGCGAACCGGAAGGAAAACCAGTGGGCGGCGGACCGGGCCGCGGCTTCGGCCTGCGCTACTTCACGATTCACGTCGATGACCTGCGCGGACTGGTGGCGCAACTGGAGAGCAAAGGAGTGAAATTGCTGGTGCCGCCGGCCGAAGGCCGTCCGGGGACCGTGATGGCGATGGTCAACGATCCGGACGGCAACATCGTCGAATTCCTGCAAGGCGCTTGAGTTCCGACGCCCAGTGCGGTACTTGACGCGCGCCGTCTTTCGGGCCTAATACTCGCGCGATCAAGTCCACGAGGGCCAAGATGGCTAAAATCAACGCTGGGCGGGTGATACTTGGAGGCGTAATCGCCGGTATTATCTGCTTTCTGGGCGACGGCGTGGTCCACGGCGTGTTGCTCAAGAATCAATGGGCCGAGATCGCGAGCGCGCTGGGCAAGAGCAGCGCCGACGTCGGCCGGCAGCATCCCGGATATTTCCTTGCCTATGACCTGATCAAAGGTCTACTCGCCGTATGGATTTATGCCGCGGCGCGCCCGCGCTTTGGTCCCGGCCCGGCGACCGCGTTGCTTGCGGCGTTCACAGTGTGGCTATTGGTTATCCCGGTGCCGACCATCGGACTGCTGCCGATGGAGTTCTTCAGCGCCAGGTTTGCGGTCTTATGGTCCATTTACGGACTGATTCCAATAGTCATTGGCACGCTGATTGGCGCGCGGTTGTACCGCGAAGCGCCCGCGCAGGCCGCGTTGTGAGGGCCTCAATATGCGATCGAAGGCAACCAGGCCTGACGGCGCCGACTCGGCGGAACATCGGCGGTTGCACGAGGCGTCAGCAATTGCGGCGGAGGGCTACACCGGGGAACGATTGCTTATTTTGCCTGAACGGCGCGGCTGGCCGTCTGTTGTGCGGGTCAATATATCTTAAACGCTAAAACGTTCCTTCAGCCAGGTGGAAGCTTCTTCGAGTGCTTTTTTCGCTTTCTCGACGATGCCGTACATCTGGAAGAAGCCATGATGCATCCCGTCGTAGCGCGTGACTTTTGCCGGCACGCCGGCTTCGGCCAGACGTTTGCCATAACGCTCGCCTTCGTCGCGCAGGACGTCGTATTCGGCGGTGATAATCAAGGCGGGAGGCAGCCCGCGCAGATTTTGGGCTCGCAGCGGCGAGACGTATTGATTGTCCGCCTCGGATTCATTGCTCAGATAGTGACCCCAGAACCATCTCATCCCCGCCGCAGTCAGACCGTAGCCTTCTGCGTTCTCGACGTAGGAGGGATGGCCCGGTTTGTAATAGTCGGTCACGGGGTAGATCATCAGCTGCCCGCGTAGCGTGGGACCGCCCTTGTCACGGACCATCAGCGCCACCACGGCAACCAGGTTGCCGCCTGCACTGTCGCCCGCGATTGCCAGACGGGCGGCGTCGGCGTTCAGTTCCCGCGCATGCTCGGCGGCCCACTTGGTGGCCGCGTAGCAATCCTCCGGTCCGGCCGGAAATTTATCTTCCGGCGCCAGCCGGTAATCGACCGAAACCACGACGCATCCGGCGGCATTGCACAGATTGCGGCAGGTGCCGTCATGCGTATCGAGGTTGCAAACCACAAAGCCGCTGCCATGAAAGAACACCAGCAATGGAAACGGTCCGCTGCCGTTGGGCGTATAGATGCGCACCGGCAGGTCGCCGGCCGGCCCCGGAATGACTCGATTAACCACTGAGGCAACCGGAAGCGTCGGCAAATTGCCGGCCGCGCTGCGCTCGATAGTTTGCTTGCGCGCCTCCGCCACCGGCATGTCTTCGAAGCGCGGCAAACTGGCCATCTGATCGAGTATCGCCTTTACCTGCGGATCCAGCGGCATGAGGAAAACCTCCCGGTTGAAGTCACGACTGGCGCTGCTTGAAAATCTCAGACATGGGCGTTTCTAATTTAGACTGAAGGCGGTTGTAAAGTGCTGGTGGAATTCTGCCCGTCGATAGCGCTGCGGGAAGCCGTGAAAATGACTCAGCCGAGCCCTACGCCGGCGCGACTATCCCGGTGCCGCCGCTGCAGCCGGTTGCGGTCGAAATGCCCGGCCGTTTGATTGCTTGCGCGACACTATCCGCCATCGGCGACTTGGTCCGGCCCCGAGAAGTGTCGGGAATAGTGCTTGAGAAGTTTAGAGCCCGACTTCGGTCATCGATGCTCTGCGGCAACGCCGACCGCAACGGCATTCGGGGCGGGTTGCGCCGGCTTTTGCTCAACGACAGGCTTGACGTCGAAGCCGCGCATCGTGGCCAACTCGATCGCGTTAGCCACGTCGAAGTCGCCATACTGAGGATTCGAATAGACGCTATCCAGGTAGGCGACCAAGCCATCCTCCGACAGCCCGGAGAGGTCCAGGCCGCGCATGAGCTGGGCCAGAATCTTGTCCGCACCCTTCCAGCGAAATAGTGAGGCGGCAACTTTGAGCTGGTCGAGCTTGCCCAGACTGGCCTGTGCTGCGTCGTGGTAGCCATCGACGTAGGCTGTCTTGTCCGGGCCCCGCAGCGCCTTCCAAAATTCGCCGTCATGGCGGGTGACTGTGGCGGCCGAGGCCAGAGCGCAACCCAGGCTGGCCCCGACCACTACTCCAGCTGCGAACCTGACGATACCGCCAAACTCGCTGCAAGCCCGCCGCTCACTCTTTGCCATTGCAGTCTCTCTCTCCAGCCTAATACGAACATCGGCTAAGGCAACGTGCGTTAAAGCAAATCGAATGCCATAAGACCCCACGTCTCGCTTTAATAAAAATCTCAAGAAATTTGAGCTTTTTTCCTCCGGGCACAGTCGTGAAATATCGCGAAATCCGATCCAGTGTCGTGATTTTTCGGGATATTTGTATGCGGCTCTGTGGAAAAAGGTTACCAGCGGAAAGTTTAATTTGCAGGAGGGGGTATCGTCACTTTCAAGTTAACCGCAGCGGCAGCCCCTGAAAGTTACCGTTCGATCCTGGCGATCCGCCGCTTGCCGACCTCGAGCAGATTGTGGCGTCCCGGAATGAACCGGAAGTTCACGTCGGTGATCGGCTCGCCGTCCACCCGCACCGCACCCTGACCGACCAGGCGGCGAGCCTCGCTGGTAGAGGGAACAAACTTCAACTGTTTCATTAACTCGCAGACCCACAGTTCCTTATCCAGCTTGAATACCGGTACATCGGCTGGAATTTCGCGGCGCTGGAAGAGGGTCTCGAAATGCTCGCGGGCCGCGCGGCCCGCTGCCGAGCCATGGTATTCCTCCACGATCACCCCTGCCAGGCGCTTTTTCGCCTCCATCGGATGAATCAGGTGGTTCTTGATCTCGGCTAATTCATCCGGCTCGATGTCGGTCAGCAATTCGTAATAGCGCAGCATCATCGTGTCGGAGACCGACATAAGCTTGCCGAACATATCCCGCGCGTCCTCGGTCACGCCGACATAGTTGCCCAGCGATTTCGACATCTTACGCACGCCGTCAAGCCCTTCCAACAATGGGTAGGTCATCACCACCTGCGGCGGCTGGCCATAGGCCCGCTGCAATTCACGGCCCAGCAGCATGTTGAATTTCTGATCCGTGCCGCCCAGCTCGACATCAGCCTTGATTGCGACCGAGTCGTAGCCTTGGATCAGCGGGTAGAGCAGTTCGTGCAGAAAGAGCGGCTGTTCCGCTTCCAGCCGCTTCTCGAAATCGTCGCGTTCAAGCAGCCGCGCCACGCTTATCTGCGCGGCGATTTTGATTAGCTCGCGCAGTTCGAGCCGGTCCATCCATTCGCTGTTGAACCGGATTTCGGTCCGCGCCGGGTCAAGAAGCTTGAACACCTGGCGCTTGTAGGTCTCGGCGTTCGCTTCAATCTGCGCGCGCTCCAGCGGTTTGCGGGTGTCGGAACGGCCCGAGGGATCGCCAATCGCGGCGGTGAAGTCGCCGACCAGGAAGACCACGGTGTGGCCGGCGTCCTGAAAATCCCGCATCGCTTTGAGAGTAATCGTATGCCCCAGATGCAGGTCGGGCGCGGTCGGGTCCATCCCCAGCTTGATCCGCAAGGGCCGGCTCTCAGCGAGCTTGGCGGTCAGTTCGGCGGGCGAGATAACCTCGACCGTGCGATGGGACAGCCGCTGCGTAAGTTCCTGTGCCTGTTCCTTATCCACTGCTTCCTGAAGATAGCCGGGCGTAAGCGGCGGGGAAAGTTAAGCGCACTGCCTGGTTCGTCACGCTCGCTGGTTGAACTTGTTCATCGCGCGCTCGACTCCGATCTGAATGACTGCCTCGACCGCATCGGCCGCGCGCTCCAGTATCGGGTCGAAGGCGGCGAGCTCGTCGCGCGTAAGTGACTGGATCACGTGGCTGACGCCGTCGCGACCCTGGGGCGGCTTCCCCACGCCGATACGGACGCGCACGAAGCCGCCCGTGCCGAGCGAGTCGATTATCGAGCGTATGCCGTTGTTGCCGGCGTGACCGCCGCCGCGCTTGATACGCACTGTACCCACGTCAAGATCCAATTCGTCGTGGATGACTATCAGACGCGTCGCCTTGACCTTGAAATAGCCGAGAATTAGCGCCACCGCTTCGCCGCTCAAATTCATGTAGGTTTGCGGCTCCCCCAGCATCACGGTTCGACCATCGATTTCACCGCGCCCCAGGTACGCCTTGAAGCGGCGCTGATCGAGCCGGACGGCGTGGCGATGGGCCAGGCGATCCAGCGCCATGAAGCCCAGGTTATGGCGGGAGCGGCGGTATTGTTCGTCGGGATTGCCCAGCCCGATGATGACCCAGTCGATATGGCTTTGGGCTGCCGTCGGTTCGGATTTGGACAGCGAGCGGCGGAAGGATCCGAACAGATCGCGCAGGCTCATGGCATGCGACGTTGGAAAGCTTGCGCGATTCCGGGTCTCACCCTAACCCTCTACGCCGCTCCGTTGCTTTGCCGCGCGCGCAGTTTCGTGATCAGGGGCTTCAGTTCGGCAAGCAGCGCCTTCATCTCCGCCGGCTTGCCGATCGTGATCCTAATCGCGTCGTAGAGCAGCGGGGTTGCGAAGTAACGCACCAGGATCCCGCGCCTGCGCAACGCCCCCACCATATTGGACAGGTCCACACCGTCGAGCCTGGCCAGCACGAAATTTGCCGATGACGGCCGCACCTCGAAGCCGATCGCGCGCAAGGCCGCTTCGGTGGCGCGGCGCGTAGCGCGCACGCGCTCAACGTTGCGCATCGCCCAAGCCGCGTCGTCCAGTGCAGCAGCGCCTGCGGCCTGGGCAATACGGCTTACATTGTAGGAATCCTTAATCTTGATCAGCCCCTCGATAATGTCGGGACGGGCGAAACACAGCCCAAGGCGCATCCCGGCCAGCGAAAACGACTTCGACAGCGATCGCAACACGACCACGTTGGGCGTCGAACGCGCGAGCAACAGGGCATTGTGGTCGGCAAAATCGACGTACGCTTCGTCGATAACCAGCAGGCGCGGCCGCAGTGCCTCGGCCAGCCGCGCCAGCGTCCTGGTGGCAGTTAAGGTGCCCGAAGGCGCGTTGGGGTTGCATACGATCGTCAGCGCGGCCTTTGCCCGCACCAGTTCGTCGAATGGAAGCGCAAAGTCGCGGCTGTATGTAATCGGTGCTACCGTCGCCTCGCGCACCGCCGCCAACGTGTCATATAAAGTGTAAGTCGGGCTCGAATAAGCAACCACTTCGCCCGGGTTAAGCGTCGCGCCAAAGAGCATCGCCAGCAGTTCATCCGATCCGTTTCCGGCCAAGATCATCTGCCTTGGAAAGCGATAATGGCGCGCCGCAGCCGCGATAAAATCGTCGGCGAACGGGCGTGGATAAAGCCGCAGGCTATCCCCGGCCGCAGCCTTGATTATCGCGCGTCGCACACGCGGCGAAGGCGGATAGGGATTTTCGTTGGTGTTTAGCTTGATCAGGCGTTGGCCCGGCCGAGGCTGCTCGCCCGGCCGGTAGGGCGCCATCTGGTCAATCGCGGCACGAAACATCGAGTGTGAACGGCTCCAGTGATTACTCAGGAAAGGTGGCATAGCCGTGTGCGTCGTGGAAGGGGCGCCGGCGACGCGACGCGTGGACCGCGATTGGCGGAATTTTGCGCGGCTTCCTGCTATTGTGAGGCGGCTGAAAGCGAAAGGAGCATCGGGTGCGGCAGGAGCGGCGCCGCCCCTGTGGTGTAGTTATGAATACTCGATATCTTGCCTCGGCGATCGCATCAGCGGCCCTGCTCTTTGCGGCTTGCAGCAGCGGAGGTGGGGGCTACAGCAGCGGCAGTTATGATAGCGGCAATTATAGTTCGGGCAGCACTGGCGCCGGTTCCACCAGCGACACCGCCAGTCTCAGCAGCGACATCCACAGCGTAGTGCACGAGGAAAAGGAGGAGGCCCGACTCCGCAAAGCGCAGAAGACCGAACCGCTATTGGACCAATCCGGCTTCAAGTCGATGCCGATCGACAATCCGGCCAAGCAAAAGGTTATCGGCGGTCTGACATCACTCACCTTCAACCGCCTAGCCCATCACGGCAAGATTCACTACTGGTTCCCCGATCCCTACTACTGCAAGTGCGTGTACGTCGGTAACGAACTGGCCTACCTGCGCTACAAACAGGCCAAGGCGGAGCGCAAGCAGGAAAAGTCTGAAGAGGCCTACCTGGTCGACCAGGAAAACCAGGTTGACCTGCCGATGGATTCGCAGTGGGATCCGGTCTCCTCTTTCGGCGAACCTTAAGCCTACCATTTTCGGGCCATGGTGCTTGACGGCGGCCCAAGCCGCGGCGCCGGCGGTTATCGCCGCGCCCCCGCAGCACTATGACGCTCTCCATGAGCTTGCTGTAAAAATGGACGAAGCGGTGGCCGTCGCCGGTCAGCAGTCAGTCCGCATTGCCGTAAATCGCGGCCAGCGCTCACACACCAGTAATCTACTTCTTCGGCTTTACAGCGCGCGGTCCGGGTGCGGAGCCGGATGGCTGAGCCGTCGATTCTAGGATCCACTCCAGGTACGGCGGTGAGCCTTTTTCAATATCGACCGCTACTATCTCCGGAACCTCGTAAGGATGCAGTTCTCTGACGCGCGCCTGCAGGGCTGGGTACCGGCCCGATTGCGTCTTGATCATAAGCAAATGTTCCGCGGCGTCCTCCACCGCGTCGCGCCATCGGTAGATCGAACGGATTGGGCCCACCAGGTTGGCGCAGGCTGCCAAACGCTCCTCGACCAGCGCCCGCCCGATCGTGGCAGCATCTTCCGCGTTGGCGGTAGTAACGAATACTACGAGGCAGGAATTTTTCGAAACGGCCATCGAGGACCCCTCTCTCGCGACAGGCGCTTGCGCAGTTCGCGCGCCGTGCATCTGTATTTGAACGCCTTGCGGCCGTTGACGAACAGCACCGGTACCTCCTGGCCGAAACGTACCTCGAGTTCGGGATTGCCGGCGATATCAATCCTCTCCAGGCGGGCTGGGAAGCGCGCCAGTTCGTGCGCGATGACTTCCTCCATCTCGCGGCACAACTCGCAATCCGCGCGGCTGTAGAGAATAAGTTCAATCATCGGCCTTGCACCAATTCAACGATCTTCAATTCGCTAATCAAAGCCGCGGTCGCCGGACATGCCGATACGCGATGCGCGACAAAGTTGCACGTCAGGTCGGCGGCTAAGAATTCAAGGTCGGCAGCGCGGTCGATATCATACCACCAGCGCCCAAGCCGATATCGTACTCGCCGATGCCGCAGGCGGCGCAGCGTCTGATCCATCACTTGGGCGCTGCCCCACGCTATCGCGCGGAAGATATCGGGGAGCGACCCGCGAACCCCCAGCAGGTAATAACCGCCGTCAATCGCCGGCCCCAGAACCACCGGCGCATGGCGCAGGTCGCGCATGCTCTCACGGATGAGGGAGGCAGGCAGCGACGGTGTGTCGACGCCGAACAGGACTCCGCCAGGCGGATCTGCGTATGGCTCCAGCACGCGCGCCATCCGCCGGCCAAGGTCGCCCTTGCCCTGATCGACCAATTCCGCGCCAAAGCGGCGCGCCAGGGCGGCGAAGTATTTGCTCGTGTGCGCCCGGCCCTCCGCCGCGGCCGCAATCACCAGCCGGCTGCCCTCAATCCGCGCCGCTTTTGCAAGCGCGTCCACGATGAACGCGTCGGCCAGGCGGGCCGCGCCCCGCGCACCAAGCAATGGAATCAGCCTGGTTTTCGTCCGGCCGGGAATCGGTTCGCGGGCGAAGACAATCAGCGCTGGCGCATCGCGTTTCGCGCGCCGGCGCGCGGGCTGAAATTGAACGACGCTATTTGATGGTCTCGGGGACAAGCAGATTGATCGGAATGGCGAGTGTTTTGATCAGCAGATGGCTGATGGAGGTGATAGGCGCCGGGAGGACGGTGGGATCGCCAACCGGACCCTGGACGTGGAAGTAAGCGGAGACGATTCCGGATTGACTTTGCGCCAGGCGGCCGCCAATCAACGGAATCTTGTTGAAGACCGTATCCAGGAGCTGAAACGGACGCATCCCGATCATCATGTTGATTCCGCTCCGCGCGACGTTGACCCTGCCGGCGGCGGTGATTTTCATCACTGGCCCGTCGAGCAGGAAGTCGCTGGTCTCAAAGTCTCCGCGCTCGCCGATAAAATGCGCGGTAATAGTCTTGAAAGGGACGCCGTTGACGCGCGGGTCGGGAACGCTGGCGTCGAGCCAGGCGCTGACGTCCACCAGCGAAAGCATGCGCGAGAGCATCTTGAATTTGAGCAGGAGCCCATCTTTGACCGTGGTGGAGATGCTGCCGGTGAGAGTATCAAAAAAATCGCCGTTGGTATCGGCCCACAAATCCGCGCTGCCGAAAAGGCGGCCGGTCACCACCGTCGGGTCGCCGCCCAACGCCTGGAGCGCGACCATGTCGACGTTGTTCGCTGCGGTGATGATGTGCACCCAGTCGTCGCGGCGCCGCCCGGTCAAATCCATCGTAAGATGACCGCCCATCGCGTCGGCGTTGATATCGAACACCCTCCAGTTTTCCGCGTCGCGCTTGAAGCTGGCTTTCAGCTCCCTCATCTGAAGGTGCGCCAGGTTCGCCTCATGCGCCGCGATATGGCCTTCAAATGGCGTGTTATCGATTTTGATGGGAGTTTTGGGCGACCAGGGCAGGCGCACGGCCGCGATGGTCTCGAGGTCGAGCCTTTGGGTCTGCGCCTCAATTCTAATCAAGGGTTTGCCAACATCCTCGATCGAAACTCTCATGTCGAGCGGCGAACCCTCAAGTCTGCCCGACTTGATGGCGAGATTGCCGCCCTGCTCTTCTATGGTCACCGTTGCCGGATCGATCAGGATCACGGGCGAGCGCAGAAAAGCGAACCTGATTTGGCCAGGGCCTAGCGCCAGGCTGCCGTCCACGCGGTAGCGCCGCCCCTCTTTGTCATTGACCTGGGCAATCGCAATCTTGCCGCTGGCGGGCGCGTGAACCTGCATGGTATCCATCGCAATCAGCCGCGGCAGCCATTCTTCGGCATTAATCTGATGCAGATCGAGATCCAGATTGGTGACTTGCCAGTTTCCAGGCCCGGTCTTTACGATGTTGCCGCTGGCCTTCATGCTGCCGTGCCTGGGTGACAGCTCGAGCTTGTCGATGACAATCCGGCCGGGCGACGCGATCACAGCGCCACCGAAAAGCCTGAACTCGGATGGCTCGGAGATGAGGCCAAGCACGACGCTGCGCGGGTGCAACACGGCCCGATAGTCGGGGGGATCGGTAGCGGAAGCGTTCAGCTCTCCGTGCGCCTCGATTTCAGCCTGCGCTCTCCCACTGAGGCTATCCACGCGCCGCAAGGGGCCCGCCGTAGAGCCCGGGACCCGCTTGCGCAAGGCATAGAGCTCGCCAAGGTCGAAATCGCCTGCCAGCCTGGCCTGGCACGGCAAGCCAGCGCCTTTGCCTCCCAGGTCGCAGCTCAGACTGATTTCGCTGATCGTCGAAGTCCCCAGGCTGGCATGACTCTGAGTCAATCGCACCAGGCCGCCGGCGTAGTCGATCCTGCCGTCCAGTTCCGCAATCGGCGGGACGTCGGGCGCGTTGAATGCCAGTCCGTCCAGCGATGCCTTGAGCGCGGCCTCCTGAAGCAGAGTCCGGGCCGAAGGCGCCTCCAGGTGTTTCAGGGTGGTATCCAGGCTCAGGTGGTCGATACTTATTCTGCCGGCGGACACCATCTGCGCATAATCCGGTGACCAGCCGGGCAAACCGCGAAGCCGCAATCCCAACGCCTTTAGCTGCTGCGCGCCAAGGTTCAGCGGCGAGAGTTGCACCCGGATTTGTAGGTTATCGGGCGGCAAGGGCCTCACGCTGGCCGATCCGGATAGGAGTTCTCGTCCTTCGGCACTCAGGGCGAACCGGCCGAGGTCAAGGCCGCTCAAGGAGTGAGTCAGGCGGCCGCTTACCATGAGGTCGCTTACCCGAACCGGACCGGCGATAAACGGGACGCTGGATTGAAAGCCGCTGACACGGGCCAGCGATTGCCCCCGGACGGTCCCGTCGTTGCGCACCAGGAAAGTCAGGTTACCCTTCACGTCGCCCTTCAGGTCGAGAGCCTTGCTGGTGAAATTCTGAAGCTGAACATCCCAAAACCACAGTGAGCCCCGGGCGAATGGAACCTCGGGTCCATCCATCTCGGGCGCCATCATCAGGCTGGCGCCAAACTTGAAGCTGGGCAGCGCGACGCCGCGGAACAAGCCTTCCAGGCGGACCCGCCAGGACGAAGCGGAGTTGCTATGGGTGGCGCGAACGGCAGCATCGTCGAGCAAGGTCCGGCCCACACGGTCTTCAAGTGTCGCCTCGGACATGCTGACCCGGCGCGTGACGTTGGAGAGCCGCACCAGCATCCGCCGCAGTTCCCTGACAGTGGCCGGATCCAATACCGGCATCGGCCCCGGTGTGATCGAGCGCAGCGGCAGCACCACCGTGGGGCGGTCCAGCGACACGGCAAGAAACGGAAGGCCGCCATGAAAGAGCAGCGTGCGGTACCCGCAGGTCAGGATGATCTGGCCAAAGCGCGCGACCGTCTCGTTGCCGTCGAGCAGCCGCGCCGAGTCCAGCGTAATGATCACATGGTAGGAGATTGTGGTGGTCAGATGCTTGCTGACCAGATCAAGACCGGTTTGCTCCTTGACCGCCGCAGTAATCCGTTTGTTGAGTTCCTCGGGACCCAGGCGCCGGACAGCATTGTACGCCACCACGCAGGCCGCGGCTCCCGCGACCACAACTACTCCGAGCAGGACGAACAGGATCTTGCGCATTCGAACTAGCACGTTTGCCTGCCGTCCATCGGTTCAGCGATCTTCCCGCCGCGCTGTTTGGCCGCGCGGAACATTAACCCGCCAGAATGACAATTGCACCGTCACCTACTTTTTGGTTGACGGGACTCTACCAACAGACGATGGGTTTGAAGGCGCAAGGCTCGCGCCCGGTGGCTGCCCGAACCATGCCGCGCCTCACTGTAGCCTACAATTCTTTCCTGTAAAGACTGCGCGAATACTAGCCCGCGGACCCTAATTGGTGCCGAAGCGCTCGCGCTCGTGCTTCTCCAGCCGCTCAAGCAGTTGCTGGATGTTCTTGACCTCGACCACCTGCCATTGACCGTCGGGGTTGCGCGCCATCCGTATGTCCCAAACCTGCCCCTTGCGGTCGCGAAAATGTGTGTATGCGCTGTCACCGCTGTGATGGAGCAGGATCACGGCTCCGGCCACCGCCGCGGCAGGCATTTGCACCTCCCTGGCGCCGTCGTCCACCTTTTGCTTGGCCCACGATTGAACCAAGTTGGCGGCGGGACCGGAGAACAATTGAACGGCGCCCTTGCTGATGAAGTCAGCCAGCGGGTCGCCCGATCCGCGTTGGTTTTCGACCATCTGCATTCCGGCGCTGCGCACCAGGCTTTGAAAGTCCACGAATTCGGCGGCGCGGTCGCCGTCGCGGGCGTCGATTGCCAGTTTCAGTTGCAGCACTGCAAAAGTCGGCGTCTGCGGCAAATAAAAAACGGCCCAAGCGGCCACCACGATCACGAGCAAGACCCCTGTCCAATGGCGCAACAAAAATCGTCCCATATTTGATGATCTGAACTCGTAAAATTTGGATCCGGTACAGGGCGTGCCATGTGCCGGTACCTACAATGCTTAACATGATTCGGCGTGGAACCGAACTGTCCGGTTTGATTAGCGTCGGCGTAAACGCACCGGTAAGCTAATGATAGTTACAAATGCAGCAAGCCCAACAGTCCGCCGGCCCCCCTCGACGAGCCTGGACCCTCGGGTTCAAGGGCTTTGCACTACCGCTTGAAGTTGTACTTCTGGTCGTGCTCGGCACGCTCGCCTTGACGCTGGATATCACTCAGCGCCCGCTGGTTGACTGGGATGAGGCAACCTACGCGCAGGTCGCACACGAAACTCTCGGTAGTCACCGCGTTTTCGACCTGACCTGGAATGGCGCTCCGTACGTTAAGAAACCGCCGCTGCTGTTCTGGATGGTGACGGCATCCTTCAGGATACTGGGCGAAAGCGAGGTCTCGGCGCGGCTGCCGTCGGTAATCGCCGGGATTGGTACCCTGCTCCTCATATACCTGATTGCGGCGCCGGTTATTGGCCGGCTGGGCGGATTGCTGGCGGGCGTGCTACCGCTGGGCTTTTACTTTTTCATCGCGCGCGGGGGGCGGGAATGCGCCACCGACGGCCCGATGATCTTTTTCAGCACCCTCGCGATTTACGCGCTGGTGCGCGGTCCACAAAAACGCCTGTGGCTCGGCGTGTCGGGGATGGCCTGTGGCCTTGCAATCCTCAGCAAGGGACTGGCCGGAGTGCTGCCCTTAATCGTGGCGGCCGGGGCCTTTGTCTTCATTCCCGGTTTTTCAGGCGCAGGGATGGGCGGAATGATTTGGATCATCGCAGGGGCGGCCCTGACGGCCGGGCCCTGGTGCCTGTTCGAAGCGCTGTTCAATTATCCGGCCTTCCTGGCCAACTTCCTGGGTTACGAAACGCTGCGGCGCGTCACCACCCGTCTGGAAGACGATCAGTTCGGCGCGGATTTCGCGCTGGTAACGTTCGGCGAGGAAATCAGGCACCTCTGGCCGTTGCTTCTGCCTCTGGCCGCGATTGCATTCGCCGGCTTACGCAGCGGACTGACCGCTGGCCTGAGGCGGGTGCCCCCGGCGATTTGGCTGTGGCTTTGGTGGCTGGCCCTGACTTTGGCAGCTTCCTGCGCGGTTCAGACGCGGCTGCCATGGTATGTCCTGCCGGCGCTGATTCCAGCCGCGATACTGGCGGCCGCAGTTCCCACCTACGCGTTGCGCGGCGGCCGCATCCGCACCGCGTCGGGTGCTCTGGCGCTGGCCGCACTGGTTCTGATTGCGCTGTATGCGCCGATGCGCTGGAAAATCATCAATCGAGCGATGCGGCGTGAACGGGCCCTGAGCATGCCCAGCTATGTGCTGGGGATGAAAGCGCGCGCGGCCAATGCAGTGGACCCGGGTGGAGAGTTGTTTTTCGCCGGCGTGCCGCTACCCACCCTGGTCTATTATAGCGGGATGCGATGCAATTTCGTTGAGACCTCTGAACTGGCCCACGTCGAGTTGGTGGGCGCCGAGTCCGCCCCCGATGCGATCAGCTCGCACGACCTGGTGCTGCTGCACTCCAGCGGCAAAGCTGAAGTGATCGGTAACCTCGACCGGGAATGGCACTGGTCAACCGACCAGGTTCAACCGCCGGTCAACGCCGGCGCCGCGCCGCCTACCAATTGAGTAGAGTCCAATTCCGCGACCATCCGCCGCCCGCAACGGCTATTTGCCGCCGTCATGGACCATCATCGAGGCAGGCGCGGCGTGCGGCTGGCGGATCACCTCACGGACATGCCTTGAACCTCAACCTGCGCAGCACGATTTGCCGGCGCAATCGCCGAGCTTTTTGCGCTATGATCCGGGCGTGGACGCCGACAGCAGGCTGGCGGCGGGGCGGTCGAGCAACCACATTACTTCGCCCTGATTGGCGTCGATGATCTGAGCCGGATACTTGTCGGGATCGCGGACACCCTCCAGCGCCGTTTTGACCGCTGCAGCCTTGTTTTGGCCCGAAACAATGAACATCACGCGGGCGCCGTTGTTGAGCACCGGCGGCGTCAGGCTGATACGATCGCGCTGCGGTGCGTCAACTTCGACCGCCACCGCCAGCCGGCGCTTCTCATGGATAGCCGGAATGCCAGGAAACAGCGACGCGATATGTACATTGTCGCCCATCCCGAGCAATATCAGGTCGAAGCGGGGGAATTCTCCTTCTCCCACTGAGAAAAACGTCCGCAGGTCGCTTTCGTATTCGCGCGCACCGGTTTGGGGATCGGCCTCGCCCTTGATGCGATGAATCTGGCTCGGATCGAGATTCAACGTTGACAGCATCGTGCGATGAGCCATCCCATAGTTGCTGGCCGGGTCATCCGGCGGCACGCATCGCTCATCCCCCCAGAACAGATGAACCGCGTTCCAGTCCACGCTCAGATGGAAGCGGGTAGCGATCAGGCGGTATACCTCCGCCGGCGTGTTGCCGCCTGTCAGACACAACGAGAATTGGCCGTGCGTGCAAATCGACTCGCCGGATATGTGGACGATTTCCTCCGCGGCGCGCACGAACAGAGCTTCCGAGTTGTCGAGGATAATGACTTGCGGCTTTGCCATAACTCTTTCGACCTGAGCCAAGAGTAACGTTTATGCCCTCGTCTTGCTATCGGAACACGGGCGCCGTGTATTCGCTTGGCGCATATCGATTAGAGCAGACGCGTCGCGCGTTCGACAACGTTCTCCACTGTGAAGCCGAAATGCTTGAACACGTCGGCGGATGGCGCGGAGGCGCCGAACGTGGTCATCCCCAGGATATCGCCGCGCGGACCTACCCATCGGTACCAGCACATCGGAGAGCCCGCCTCGATTGCCAGGCGGCGTTCCATGCCGGATGGCAGCACCGATTCCCGGTAGACGGCATCCTGGCGTTCGAACAATTCGAAGCTGGGCATACTCACAACTCTGACTGCGTGACCCCGCTCCTCCAGGATCGGCTTGGCGCCGACCGCAAGCTGGAGTTCCGAACCGGTGGCGATCAATATGATGTCCGCCTTGCGCCCGGCGCTTTCGGTCAGCACGTAAGCGCCGCGCTCGAGCATGCCGGCGGGCGCCATCTGCGCGCGATCCAGCGTCGGGACCTTCTGTCGGCTTAGCGCCATCAGCACCGGCCCCTGCCGATGCCGCATCGCGACGCGCCAGGCCTCGGCCGCCTCGTTGGCGTCGCCGGGCCGAATCACGGTCAGGTTGGGAATCGCGCGCAGCGCCGTGAGATGCTCCACCGGCTGATGCGTGGGCCCGTCCTCGCCCAGGCCGATTGAATCGTGGGTGAAAACATAGATCACGTGCAGGCTCATCAAAGCAGCCAGCCGGATCGACGCGCGCGCGTAATCGCTGAACACCAGGAAGGTGGATCCCAAGGGAACCAAGCCGCCATGCAGAGCGATACCGTTGAGCGCGGCGCACATCGCATGCTCACGGATCCCGAAATGCAGATTGCGCCCGGCATAGGAGTTGGCCTCGAAGCTGCCGCCATCTTTGATATCGGTGAAGGTCGATTCGTTAAGATCGCCTGCGCCGCCGATCAACGCCGGTACCTTTTTCGCGATCGCGGCCTCTGCTTTGGATGCGGCCTCGCGCGTGGCTAGGTTGTCCTTGGTGGTGAACTTCGGCAGATCGGCGTCCCAACCTTCAGGAAGTTTTCCCGCTACCATCGCTTTGAACTGGCCAGCCGTCTGCGGGTTCTTTGCCGCGTAAGCCTCGAACTTCCGGTTCCACTCGGACTCCGCGGCGGCGCCGCGCTCGCGGCATTTGCGCATCTCGCGCAAGGCCTCCTCGGGAACGTAGAAGTCCGGCTCAGCCGGCCATCCGTAATTTTTCTTGGTCAGCTTGACCTCTTCGACTCCCAGCGCCTTGCCGTGTGCCTCCGCGCTGTCCTGCCGGTGCGGGCTGCCATAACCGATATGGGTACGAACCCGGATGAGCGACGGGCGCTGCTGCTCGGCGCAGGCGCGTTCGATCGCCGCCGACAGCGCATAGATGTCGTTGCCGTCTTCCACCTCCTGTGTATGCCATCCGTAGGCATCGAAGCGCCGGCACACATCTTCGGAGAACGCGATGCTGGTGCTGCCGTCGATCGTGATGTGGTTGTCGTCGTAGAGATACACGATGTTGCCGAGGCCCAGATGGCCGGCGAGCGAGGCCGCCTCGCTGGAAACGCCCTCCATCATGTCGCCGTCGCTGGCGATCGCGAAAATCCGGTGGTCGAACAACCCGCTGCCGTCGTGATCAAAGTGCGCCGCGAGATGGCGGGCCCCGATCGCCATCCCAACGCCAGTCGCGAAGCCCTGACCCAGCGGTCCCGTGGTGGTCTCCACTCCAGGTGCGCAGTTGTGCTCCGGATGTCCGGGGGTTTTGCTGCCGAGCTGGCGGAAGCGCTTGAGTTCCTCAAGCGGCAGATCATATCCAGTCAGGTACAAAGTGCTGTAAAGCAGCATCGAACCGTGGCCTGCGGAAAGCACGAAGCGGTCGCGGCCGAACCAGTTTGGATTGGCCGGATTGTGGCGCATGAAGCGGGTGAATAGGAGGTAAGCGATCGGAGCGCAACCCATCGGCATCCCCGGATGGCCCGAGTTGGCCTTTTGCACCGCGTCGATCGCCAGCACCCGGATCGAGTTGATGCACAACCGCTCGAGATCGGCGGGGGACGAAACCTGTTCAACATTGGTCGCGAGTGCCACCAAATCCTCCTGCAAAACGCCTGAATCGTAAGCTAGACGACTTTTGGAAAAATGCTCAGAAAGGGGCCGGGAAGCAAGCCGCGCTGCCGCGGGTTTTCAACATCGCGTGCGCCGGCAGGGCCGATCTGATACCGGGCCTGAGTTCCTTTAATCGCACGTTACGGCAGACAGTGGAGCCTCTCACGCAAAACCGCGGTCACCAATCAGGATCCTTATCGGTGGACCCGTCACCCGCTTTATTTCGCATCACCTCGACCGCCTGCTTCGCCCCACCCTTGTCGCCGGCGCCCAAGGCCTGCCCGAAACTGGCGGCAATCGCTCGCATCATGTTCCCTTCGGAGGGATCGAGACTGCCCGCGAGCGCAGCCAACCGTTCCATGGCCTGACCGATAATCGCCAGCGCCCCCGGTACGTCTCCGCCCTGTCGTGCCGCCGCAGCTTCTCGCAGGCGGGCTTGAACCTCAGCCACGACGGGGCGTGCTTGTGGACCGATAACAACCTCCAGTTCACCGAGCCGATCGATTAGCTGAAGGAAGGAGTCCGGTTGTGATACAGTAGCCACGTCTAATCCTTTCATTTGTAATGGGCTTTCATCAAGGCCGTAATGGAAAGGACGCGGGAGCGGGCGCGGCGGGCGGGTGTTTCGACGCGGCCGCATGAATGGTAAAGAACGGTATGGACGATGTTCAAGGGGAATCTGCCTCGATGAGACGAATTTTGGATCGCCGCGTGGTGATAACAGGAGCCGGCCTGGTGACCCCGCTGGGCACCGGGGTTGAAAAAAACTGGGAAGCACTGATGGCAGGGCGCTCCGGCATCGGACGAATCCAGTGCTTCGACTGTTCCGATTTTCCGACCAAGATCGCCGGCGAGGTCCGCGATTTCAATCCCGAGGATTGGATAGAAAAGAAAGAAATCAAAAAAATGGACCCCTTCATTCAGTACGCGATGGCCACCGCCGATCAGGCGATGCAGCAGTCCGGACTGAAGTTCGACGACGATGAGGCCCCGCTGATCGGGGTCATCTTCGGCGTCGGAATCGGCGGTCTGATCACGATCGAAGAAATTCACAAGAGCTTCATCGCCACCGGTCTCAAGCGCGTTACACCGTTTTTTATCCCCAAGCTGATCAGTAATCTCGCGCCCGGCAATATCGCCATCCGCTACGGAGCCAAAGGTATCAACCTGGCAACCACCAGCGCCTGCGCCTCGGGCAGCCACGCGATCGGCGAGGCGTATCGGATGATCCGCCAGGGCTATCTCAACGCAGCTATTACGGGCGGCACCGAAGCCGCTTTGACGCCGCTGGGGCTGGGCGGATTCGCGGTGATGCGTGCGTTGTCCACCCGCAACGACGAACCCGAGCGCGCCAGCCGCCCCTTTGACCGCGATCGGGACGGCTTTGTGATGTCGGACGGAGCCGCCGCGCTGGTGCTGGAGGAACGCGAACGCGCGATTAAACGGGGTGCGCCGATCCTGGCCGAAATCGTGGGTTATGGCGCCAACGGCGACGCCCACCATATCACCGCGCCTTCACCCAACGGCGAAGGCGCGGCGCGCTGCATGCGGATGTGCCTGACCGACGATGACCTCGATCCGACGCAAGTCGATTATATCAACGCCCACGGCACCTCGACGCCGCAGGGCGACCTGGCCGAAACCCAGGCTATCAAGCAGGTCTTCGGCGAGCATGCGGCCAAAATGGCAGTCAGCTCGACCAAGTCGATGACCGGCCATCTCCTCGGAGCCTCGGGCGCGGTGGAGTCGGTGTTCACGGCGATGACGGTGCAGCGAGGCATGATTCCGCCGACTATCAATTATGACCATCCCGATCCCGAATGCGATCTGGACTACGTGCCCAACCATGCGCGGGAGGCGCATATCCGCCTGGCGCTGAACAATTCCTTCGGCTTCGGCGGTACCAATACCACGCTGGCCTTCCGGCCCCACAGCGCAGACTGACAGGACGCTTTATGGGCTCACGAATTATCGGTACGGGGCGGGCCCTTCCGCCTGCCTCGTTTAGCAATCAGGATCTTGAACGGCAACTTGACACTTCCGACGAATGGATCCGTTCACGCACTGGAATCGCCAGCCGCTACCTGATGCGCTCGGGCGAATCGCTGCTCGAGATCACCCATGAAGCCTCCCGCCTTGCGTTGGACAAGGCAGGAATGAAGGCCAGCGAGCTCGACGCGATCGTGGCCGGCACGGTCTCCTCTGAGTATGCCTTTCCCTCCTTTGCCTGCCAGGTGCAGCGGATGCTGGGGGTTACCTCGATTCCCGCCTTCGACGTGGCCGCGGCCTGCTCCGGATTTGTCTTCGCCTTGTCAGTTGCGGACAACTCGATGCGCGTGGGGGTGTGGAAGAAGGTCCTGGTGATCGGCGCCGACGCCCTTTCCACGATGGTCGACTGGGGCGACCGCCGCACCGCGGTACTGTTTGGCGACGGCGCCGGCGCCGCAGTGATGCTCAGCGAGCCGAGTCCACGGGGCGTGCTGGAAACCCTGTTGCGATCCGCCGGCGAAGCCTGGGACCTGCTTTCCCTGCGCGCCACCGGTATCCGGGCCAGCGCCGATTCCGAGGCGCGCCGCGACCCGGTCGACACGCTTAAAATGCGCGGCCCGGAGCTGTTCAAGATCGCCGTCAAGAGCATGGCCGACATCACACGGCAGGTGTGCGAACGCGCCGGGGTCACTCTGGCCGATGTGCGCGTCGTCATTCCTCATCAAGCCAATATCCGAATCCTCAACGCCGTCGCGGAACGGCTGGGCATCCCAAGCGAAAAGGTTTTCATCAACCTGGATCGTTACGGCAACACCTCGGCCGCTTCCGTGCCAATCGCGCTTGACGAGGCGTGGGAGGCCCGACGGTTCGGCGACAACGACCTGGTCCTGCTCAACGCCTGCGGCGGCGGCCTGACCTGGGGCGCCAGCCTGCTGCGTTGGTAGGTTCGAAAAGTGGAAAAAGAGCAGTGACAAACGAGAGCCTATCCACCCGATTGCGCTCTCACTGCCCATTTCTCTTTTCTCACTTCGCTCTCCTCTCAGATGCTTGACCAACTGCTGCGCCGCCGGGTCCTGATCGTGCTGGGCAAAGGCGGGGTTGGCAAAACCACGCTTAGCGCCGCCTTCGCATGGCTGGCCGCCCGGCGGAAAGGTCCGGCCCTGGCGATGGAATGCGACGAGCGCGCTCCCATGGCGGCGCTGCTGGGATCGCGGGCTTCTTATTCGCCTCTCGCCGTATCGCCAGCACTGTCCGTGATGGTGCTTGAGGGGAGTCATGCGCTGGAGGAGTATCTGCGGCTGGTGATCCCGGCGCGGGCAATCTTCCAGGCGGTCGCCGCCAGCAAGCTCTATCAATATTTCGTGCAGGCGGCGCCCGGCCTGCGCGAGTTGATGATGCTCGGCAAGATTTATTACGAAGCCGCGATCGGCAAGCCCGGCAAGGCGCATTGGGACACGATTGTGCTTGACGCGCCGTCGAGCGGCCACGCGCTTAGTCTGCTGCGGATGCCGTTTGCTGCACACGAGACATTCGGCGAAAGCCTGGTCGGGCGCGAGGCCAACCATATCGGCGCGATGCTGCGCGACCCCGACCGCTGCGCAGTGATTGCAGCCACTACACCCGAACCGCTGGCGATCGCGGAGACGATCGAGACCGCCGCGGAACTGAACAAATTCCAACTTCCGCTGGCCGCGGTCTTCCTCAATCGCCACAATCCGAGCTACTTCTCCGCCGCCGACGTCGCGCGGTTGAAGAGCTCCGCCGCACTGCGCAGGCGCCGCGCCCATGCGCAATACGTTTGCGCGGTGGCGTCGGCAGGGCTCGCCCAGGAAGCGGAAACGCGCCGGGCGCTGCGCCTGCTCCAGTCGAAGGTGCGATGTCCGATCGTACCGCTGGCGGAGTTCAGCGATTTTTCTGGAGCCGCCCTGATGTCCCGTGTCGCCGCGGAATTGGCCAGCGAACCCACCGGCGCGTCGGTGGCGACGAAGTCCGCGACATAGACATCGCGACTGGAGGCCCCCGATGCCTCGGCACAAGAAAGAGCCGGCACGGAATCCGGCGCGGCGGAAGGCTCGGAACGAGTTGCTTCTTTTTCGTAGTGCCCGGCTGCGTGCCGGTTCTTTCGCTTGAAAAGGCCGAAATGTGCGGCAACGGGAATCCTTCACCCCGATTGTCTCGTCGATTCAGAGTCGGTTAGGCTTGGAACCAGTTCCGGCGCCCTTCAGAAAGAGAGGAGCTGTGATCGATCATGTCCAATTTCAATCCGGGACCCGTTTCGGCTGTGCCTGATCGCAGCAAGCCGACGCGCGAGCCCTGGATCATCCGCACCTACGCGGGGTTCGGCGACGCCACTCAGGCCAACCGCCGGTTCCACGAAAACTTAAAGCAGGGCCAGCGCGGGCTCTCGATTGCTTTCGACCTGCCCACGCAAAACGGTTTTGATTGTGACGCGCCGATCGCGCGGGGCGAGGTGGGCAAAGCAGGCGTATCGATCTCCCAGTGGCGCGACATGGATGCGCTGCTGGTGGGCATCGACCTGGGCGCGATCAACACCTCGATGACGATCAACGCCACTGCGCCGTGGCTGCTTGCGCTCTACCTGGTGGTCGCCGAAAAGCACGGCGTGCCATGGGACAAACTGCGCGGCACAACACAGAACGATCTGCTCAAGGAATACGTCGCGCGCGGCACCTCGATCTTTCAACCCGAAGTCTCGCTGCGGCTGTCGAGCGAGCTGATCCGCTTTTGTGTCGAGCAAGTTCCGAATTGGAACCCGATCAATTGCTGCGGCTACCATTACATGGAAAGCGGCGCCGCTCCCGCCGAGGAAATCGGTTACGCTTTCGGCAATGCCTTGATGATCCTCGACGCGCTGCGCCCGCGCGTTCAACCCGCCGCGTTCGAGCAGACCGTGCGCCGCATCTCGTTTTTCATCAACAGCGGTATCGAGCTGGTGCCTGAAATCTGCAAGGTGCGGGCCTACTTCAAGTTGTGGCGCGAGCTGTGTGCCGCCGAATACGGAATCGCGGACGTGGTCTTCCGCGCCGGATGCCAGGTGCGCTCGCTCACGCTCACCGAGCAGCAGCCCGAACTCAATATCGTGCGTATCGCTTATGAGGCTCTGCCCGTGGTGCTTTCGGCCAACGCTCGCGTCAACGCGTTGCAGCTCCCGGGATTCCGCGAAGCGATGGGACTGCCCGATCAGGCCGAGCAGCTACTGAGCCTGCGCACGCAACAAATCCTGATGCACGAAACCGAGCTCGCCCGCTATGGCGACATCTTCGAGGGCAGCCGCGTAATCGAAGCACAGACCCAGGAGATCGCCGCGCGCGCCCGCACTATCGCGCTGGATCTGCGCGCGGCCGGCTACAAGCGTGCGATCGAAATTATCAGCGGACAACTGACCCAGCGCTTGACCGAACGCCAGGCGATGGTCGAAGCGGGGGAGATTATCCAGGTGGGCGTCAACGCCTTTACCGGCGAAATTGGCCTGGTCAAGGGCGAACCAGAACCCGAGGACGCCTCCGCGCAGGCTGCGGCGGAGTCGGTCAGGATCAAGGAGCTTGAACGATGGCGCTCGGATCGCGACGCATCTGCCCTGGCGGCGGCCCGCGAAAAACTCGAACGCGCGGCCAGCGCCGGCGACGACATAATGGCGGCAACTCTGCAGCTTGCGCGCGCTGGCGGTACGGTCGGGGAATGGACGCAGTCGCTGGAACGCTCAACCAGGGGACGCTATGTCCCGCCGGTGCTGGATAGCACAGGCGCCGTGCAACTCTTGCGCGTGCCCAAAGCGCATCGGCCGATTCGAATCGCGCTGGGCAAGGCGGGCCTCGACGGACATGTGAATGCGGTCAAGCTCCTGGCCCACGCTTGCCGGCAGGCCGGGATGGAAGTGATTATCGCCGGCTTCAAGCAGACGCCCGCCCAATTGGTCGAAGTGGCGTTGCAGGAGGATGCCGAGATTCTCGGCGTCAGCAGCATGGCGGGCGCGCACATGACGATCGCGGCTGAAATCACCCAACTGCTGCGGCAGCGCAACGCCGAACACGTCCGCCTTATAATGGGCGGGATCATACCAGAGCGCGACCGCGCCGCTTTGGCTCAACTGGGTGTCAAGGCGGTGTTTACTCCGCGCGACTCGATGCTGCACGATATCGTGTCGCGATTGTTGGCGGTCGCTGCGGGACCGGAAGGACGCTGAAATGTTAAAGCCAATCAATCCCCTCTCCCTGATTTTGGAGAGGTTCAGGATACGAGGGGCAGTTGATCCTTGCCGATATACCACCGCTCAAAAGCGAAATCCGTATCCCGGTCCGCAGTGTGTAACCTATTCCTCATCCTCTCCTGGCACACGGAGACGGGACAGAAAAGGCATTTGGGCCAAGCAGTTAGTATACGCAAGTTTCCCGATCGCCCTCGTTTTCGGGTTGGTGGTGTCGATGTCCGCAGTCGCGCGCGCCGCTGAGCCGCGTCCGTGGCTGTGCCGCGACAAGCCGGTGTTCTCCACTTCCGGAGCCTCGCGGATGGAACTCACCGTGCATGACAGCCGACGCTGGCAGATTTTTCTGATGCAGTTCGATCCATCCGGCGGCCACGACGGCTTTACTGTTACCGACTCCTACAGCCTGGGAGGCGGCAACCGCGCCCTCAGTGAGAGTGTCGCCGCGGGCCGCTTCTTTGCCGTGGCTCTATACGATTCCGGCGGCCGTTGGATATGTCCGTCGCCGGCTCACGACGAGCGAACCCCTGGCACCATCGCAAGTCTCTGCTACAGCGCAGGCGGCGGTGCCTGCGATGTGACATTGACCGTCAGATCCGTGAAGTAAAAATAGGTCAGCTAAGACCGCTAAAGCCAAAGCGTCTCGCCGCTTCACTGGCGCCGAACTCCCCTGGTTTGTTATAAATCATGAAGCGGTTGAGTCACGGACTCGACCGTTGCGAAGGGGGGCCTCCTCTCAATTCCAGCTCGAAGACGATGCCTGGCCGCCACGGTAATCGCGGCGCTGGCAACTACTATACTTGTGCGGCTATGGCCATCGGTGGCTATGGGCGACACCGGGGCGGACATGGTGGCAGGTCAGGTCACCTTCGGCGTGAACATGCCCAATCTGACCGACGCTATGGGTCTGCTTTTTCCGGCCGGAGTGGCGATCGATAACAGTTCCTCCCCTCCTCATCTCTACGTCGCAGACCAGAATAATAACCGCGTGCTTGGATGGCTTAACGCGCAGAGTTTCAGCAACGGCGCGCCGGCGGACATCGTGATCGGCGAGCCCAACTTCTTTGCCGTGGCGCCCCCGGCCGCCAGCGGAGGCAGGCAATGTCCCGTGGCCAGCGCGCTTAACCTGTGCTTCCCGCGCGGCGTCGCGGTGGACAGCCACGGCAATCTCTACGTTGCCGATACTTCCTACAATCGGGTGCTGGAATACCAGACGCCGTTTGTCAGCAAGGGACGGGCGGATCTTGTGTTAGGCCAGGGCGGCAATTTCACCACCAGCGATTGCAATCCCGCGCTAATCGCAGCCGATTCCTTATGCGGGCCGGTGGCCGTTGCGCTCGACGCATCCGGCAACCTTTACGTGAGCGACTCAGGTAATAACCGGGTGCTCGAGTACAACAACCCGCTGAGCGCCGACGGCAAGGCCGATTTGGTGTTTGGGCAGTCGGGCAGTTTTGCCACCGGCCTGTGCAACAAGGGCGGGATTGGCGCCGCCACGTTGTGCTCTCCGACCGGGCTGGCCGTTGACCCGACCGGCAATCTTTACGTCGCCGACAGTGCCAACAACCGGGTATTGATGTATGACAAGCCGCTCACCAGCCGCAGCACTTCCGCCAACCTGGTGCTGGGCCAGAGTGGTTTCACGGGCAGCCTCTGCAACCCAAGCGGATCCGCCACCTCCGCCGGTTTGTGCCAACCAGCTTACGTGGCGCTTGACGCAGCCGGCGACGTATTTGTTTCCGACAACGGCAATTCGCGCGTCCTGGAATTCAAAGCGCCTCTGAGCAGCGGCCAGGGAGCGGGCGGCGTATTTGGTCAAACGGGCAGCTTTACTTCGTCAGCATGCAATACCGGCGGCTCGGTCAAGGCCACCAACCTGTGCAGTCCCGCCGGACTTGCAATGGACAGCGCCGGCGATCTGTTCGTGAGCGATACCGGCAACAGTCGCCTCCTCCAATTTACCAAGCCGTTCGCCGCCAGTCCGGTGGCTGCGCGCGAGGCGGGGCAGCCGGATTTCACGC
>Ga0126381_100000216_pt1 | contig 64791 bp, 57 predicted proteins | sample PanSoiMetPlot_28_FD_96465 | JGI IMG/M metagenome (GOLD analysis project Ga0126381, IMG submission 96465) | Tropical forest soil microbial communities from Panama - MetaG Plot_28 | ecosystem: Environmental > Terrestrial > Soil > Tropical forest > Bulk soil | place: Panama | collected 2016-02-17 | reverse complement strand
AGTGGCGTTCGGTCCCAGGCTCTTCAGATCAGGCGAATAGCCCTGGGCCACATAGGTTGTCGAATAAGTTACCTCGGCGGTGTTGATGGTACGAATGGTGCTGGCAGCAGCCGAATCGTTCGCGGCAATGCGTGCCCGCAGCAAGTTGGGGATCGCGATGGCCGCGATAATCAGAATGATGGCCACGACGATCAGCAGTTCGATCAGAGAAAAACCTTTTTGTTTGCGCATTTGGAAAACTCTCTCCCTCTGGATTCTTTCGTTGGCTTAAGCTTGCTGTTCTAAACTCGCAATCCTTTGACAAGCGAAGTTGCCTATTCCATGTGCAGTTTCCGCGCCATTGGCAAATCCCGGGATGGGTGTATCTCCTTAACTCACTGACAGATATACATTTCTGCGGCAATTTGTTAATAAATGTAAAGCCCCTGGTACGGCTTAGAATCCAAAAATATGACAAAAATTGTCGATTGGGCTGGTGGGAACTGACACTTTAGGTCAAGGCACTATGCTGACCGATGGTCCGATTGCCTGGATTGGGCCCTCTGTCAGAAGAAAAAACGCGTCCAGTGGTCCCATACTTACCGGTGAGCGAGGCAGACAGAGGGAAACATCGGCCCGCAGTCCTGACAGGTGGGTCGAGTAGCGGGCCGAATAAGACCGAGCTAAAAGGGAATGTCTTCGTCCGTGATTTCTGCGGGATGGGATTCCTCAGAATGCGGTGTGCGCTGGTCAAACGACGACCCGGCCGAAGCGCCTCGTGACGAGCGTCCTTCATAGTCACCGCCGCCTTCGCCGCGTCCGCCCAGCAGCACAAGATCGCTGGCCACGATCTCAGTTTTGTATTTTTTCTCGCCGCTTTGTTTGTCTTCCCAGCTCGAAGTCTGAAGCCGTCCTTCGATATAGATCTTGGATCCCTTTTTCACGTACTCGCCGATAATTTCCGCGAGCCGTTGCCAGGCGACGATGTTGTGCCATTCCGTACGGTCCTGCCATTCGCCGGATTTGTCTTTATATCGTTCATTGGTGGCCAGGCTGAACTTGGCCACGGGTACGCCGCTCGGGGTGTATTTAACTTCGGGGTCCTTGCCCAGATTTCCTACCAGAATTACTTTATTAACGCTTTTTGCCATGGGAGTATTTCCTCTGAGAATTTCGTAAATATATCAGCCCCAATCGCTTTGGGCAAAGTCTCTCAATCGCGTCTCAATATCAGAGTGCGTTTATGCGTGCGCGCCATAAACCTGGTAGAGCATGACGTAGACAACAACTCCCGTGATGGAGACATAGAGCCATACAGGAAATGCCCAGCGCGCAATTCGACGATGCTTGTCGAACCGCGAGCGCAATCCATAATTGAGCGAGATCAGCACCAGCGGCACCACCGCCGCAGCCAGAATCGTGTGCGAGATCAGGATGGTGAAGTAGAGCAGACGCACCCAGCCCTGTCCGGGAAAATGCACCGATCCTACGTGCGCGTGATAGTACAGGTAGCAGGCCAGGAAAATGCTGGAGGTGACCACCGCGGCGATCATGCAGGCGCGATGCAGACGCACCTGTTTACGCCCGATCAACACGCGTCCGGTGGCAATCAGCACGGCGCTGGCGCCGTTCAGCGTTGCATTCAGAGCGGGGAAGATACTGTAGTCTGCCATAGCGAGGTTGCCTTCATGAGCGGGTGACGTTCAACATCATCAAGGCAAACAGAAGGGGCAGGTAGAGGATGCTGGCCTGAAGCAGCTGGCGGGCAAATCTCCGGGATTCAGGCGAAGTGGTGGGCAGGTTGGTCCGCGCCAGCCGCCATACAAACCAGAAAAAGCCGAGTCCCAGAACCAATGCTCCCAAGGGATAGATCCTGCCGGTCATTCCGAGCAACCCGGGAACCACGCTGACGGAGATCAGAGTCGAACAATACACGAGCATCTGCCGGATCACGGCGTGTCCGGCGTGGTCGACCACGGGCAGCATCTTGATTCCAGCGGCTTCATAGTCGTCGCGATACATCCAGGCGATGGCCTGGAAGTGCGGAAACTGCCAGAAGAAGACAATCAGGAAGAGGAATACGGCTTCAAGTTCCAGGCGGCCGCGAATGGCTGTCCAACCCAGCAGCGGCGGCATGGCGCCGGGAAACGCGCCAACGAAGGTGGAGATCGGCGAGATTCGCTTCAACGGCGTGTAGAGCGCCAAATAAACCACCGCGGTCGCGAGGGCCAGGACGCCGGTAAGCACGTTGGTAGTGATCGCCAGAAACACCGAGCCGGTAACCGTTGCCAGAATCCCGGCGGTAAGCCCGGTAGCCAGGCTCATGCGGCCTGCCGGCAGCGGACGGTTGCGCGTACGCCGCATCAGCGCGTCGATCCTGTGCTCCAGCACTTCGTTCAGCGCCGCAGATCCGGCGCAGGTCAGGCCGATTCCCCAAAGAGCGTAGACGAGGGTCCAACTCAGGGAAGAGACCTGGCTGGCGGCCGCACCCATGTAGAAGCCGGCCCAGGCAGTGACCACGATCAACGCGGTGACACGAACTTTGAAGAGCTGCAGATAGTCGCCCAGAAGAGAGCTCTTTTTCAGCACCACGGGAGCAGCGGGCGATTCGGCCTTCCGTCCGACGACCTTTTGCGCAGTGCTGCTCATGCGCTAACCACCTCACGCCGGCGGTCGAAAGGGATCACGGTAGCTGCCTCTCCAGTATAGCGATACGCCTGAATTGTGAGCACTGCGGTGAGCAACAGAATCAGCGCACCGACGGCGAGATGGGTCACGGTCACTACCACCAGCGACATTGTCGGCTGGGCTTCATTGACTCCCTGCACCACGCGCACCACGTAGGCGCTCACGCCCAACAGCAATTGCGCGATCAACAGCAACAGCAGCCACAGCGCCGGACGCCGCAGATACGGGATACCGCCGTGCTTGGTAAGCGTACGCAGGCTTACGTAGAGAATCAGGCCGCTCACCAGAAGAGCATTAAAGATATGCGGGTACAGGAAAGCATGGATGATCTTTTGTACGGGCCAATGGTTGGAGCCGCTCGGTCCCCACTTGGTCCATACGTGGCGGAAGGCGGCGCCCAGAATCAGTTGCAGGTAGAGGAAGCCGATCAGCATCCAGCAATGGCGCAGCAGCGGGCGCGCGTCTTTGCGCGAGATTTTATCCCGCGGCTCTTCCATCCAGCTCCGGCTGGTGAAAAGGGCGATCGCGGCCAGAGCGACAAACATCGTCTGTCCAAACGTGCCGTGGAGCGCGGACATCCACGGCGGCAGCAGGAGCTTCACTCCAATTCCGCCAATTACACCCTGGACAATCACTCCGAGCACAGCGCCGATGGTCAGCAGCCGCATCCAGCGGCGCTTGTCGACCATCCAGGTCCAAACGGCGCAAATGATGGTCAGAAGCCCGACGGTCTCGGCGATCATGCGATGACCATGCTCAAACTTCACGCCGCCGATCATTTTGGGAATCTTGAACAGATGGCCGAAGCTGGTCGGCCAGTCAGGGACCGCCAGGCCGGCATTGTTGCTGGTAACCAGCCCGCCGGCGACGATCAGCAGAAACGCCAGCGCGGCGACAAAAACGGTAAATCGGTGATGGGTGGCGTTATATGTAGAAGAGGTCAGAACAACTCCCTGGGAAACCTACAATTTTAACATCTGTCTTTCGCTGGAGAATGGCCCAAACCGTCGAAATTAAAACCTCACCACAGATACCACGGATCACACTGATCTACACGGATCAGAACGTCGGGTCTTCAAATCAGTGTGAATCTGTGTCATCCGTGTTCATGAGTGGTAAGGTGTTCTGACTGAAAAGCCTCACTGGGCAGCAAACACAAACCTGGCATCTGAATCCATTTTTTGCCCTACCTTCACCTTCATCGTCTGCTCGCCGAATTTCTCGTGCACGGCGGCCAGCGTGTATTCACCCGGAGGAAGGTTCCTGATCGCGAAACTGCCATCAGCGGCGGTCACGGCAAAGTACGGGTGCGAGAGCACGTTGACGTAGGCCCGCATCCACGGATGCTGGTTGCATTGAACCGGGATCATCATCTCCGGCGTGGCAAAGGTTTTTAGTATGGGCTTGTCCGTTGGCGACTGCGACTCGTTCCACGCCGGGTTGCTCTGCGGCATGTCATGGATGTTGTGGTTCGCGGTGTCAGAGTTCAGGACTTTGAACTGCTGTCCGGCCATGATCCCAACCATGTGCGGGTTGTAACGGCAGCCCTTCTGGTCGAGAACCACGGGATCGGCGGGAACAGCAAATGTACCCCGCGGCAGCCCCTCCTTCACGTAGACGAAAACGTTGGCCAGCTTGCCGCCGGCTACGACCACTGCGTCGGATGGCTGCGGCGATGACGGACATCCGGGATCCTGGGTCATGTCGAGCGGTTTGAGCTTGGGCGGCACTCCCTTGAAGCTCACCACGCCGGTGATGCTGCCGGCGGTGGATGAATCCACATTGATGGTGGCAGCTTTGGGCGCGGCGGGCGGCGCGGATGTTGTCGGCGAGTTGCTGCAGCCGGTAAAGAACGCCAGCCCAATCAGCGCAGCAGGGCAGAACAGCCAGGAAACCTTACCGCGGATCAACACGGATAACGCGGATTCAGGCTGATAAGAAGAAAGGCAGTTTTCAGAGGGCTTTGACGTCGCGGCAATTCCTTGAGTTTTCTGATCCGTCGAAATCAGTGTCATCAGTGTCATCCCGTGGTGAGATTTTGTGCGATCAGTCTCCGGTCGCTACGGCTACGTTCTCCATATTGGCGATCACGGTGTCAGCGAACTCGGTGGTCCCACACGTACCGCCTACGTCACGCGTGAGGTGCAGCTTCTCTTTGTAAGTCTTCTCCAGGGCGGCGTGTACTTTGTCCGCCGCTTCGGTCTCACCCATGTGGCGCAGCATGAGCACCGCCGATTGCAAGATCGCTGTGGGGTTCGCCAGGTCTTTCCCGGCGATGTCTGGAGCCGAGCCATGGACCGCTTCAAAGATGGCGCAACCTTTGCCGATGTTTGCACCCGGCACCAGCCCCAGACCGCCGACAAATGCCGCGCAGAGGTCCGAAATGATGTCGCCGTAAAGATTTTCCATCACCAGCACTTCATACTGATACGGATTCATTACCAGCTGCATACAGGCGTTGTCGATGATGTGCTCGGCGTAGGCGATATCAGGGTATTCCTTGGCGACCTCGCGGCAGCAGCGCAGGAACAGGCCGTCACTCATCTTCATGATGTTGGCCTTGTGGATGGCGTGAATGCGTCTGCGATTTTCCCGGCGAGCATATTCAAAAGCAAAACGGGCGATGCGTGTAGAAGCTTTTTCCGTGATGATCTTGAGCGACTCCACCACACCCGGCACGACTTCATGTTCGATGCCGGAGTATTGGCCTTCCGTGTTTTCGCGCACGATGGCCAGATCGACGCTGGGATAGCGGGTGGGCAGCGAAGGCAGGTTGCGGATCGGCCGGAAGTTGGCGTAAAGCTCAAACTTCTTGCGCAGCGCAACGTTAATGCTGGAGAATCCGCCACCGATCGGAGTGGTCACCGGCCCTTTCAAGCCGATACCGGTGCGCTCGATCGACTGGGTCAACTCCTTGGGAATGTATTCGCCATATTTGGCAAACGCTTCCGAGCCCGCGGCAAATGATTCCCATTCAATCTTGACGCCCGACGCATCCACGATCCGCGTTGCGGCGCGCGTAACCTCGGGTCCGATTCCGTCGCCCGGAATCAATGTAACTTTGTGTGCCATAGCTCCCGTTTACTTTGCGCTGGTTTTGGCTTTGGACGGCTTGGGCTTGTCATCCTTTGCGTTGAGCAGCTGCTCAAGCTCGGAATGAAATTCGCCCACGTCCTTGAAGTCGCGATAGACAGAGGCAAACCGTATATAAGCCACCTTGTCAATCTGTTTCAGGCTGTTCATGATCAACTCGCCCAGTTCGCTGGCGGTGCGCTCCCGCTCCGGCGAGTCGATCACGTGTTGCTCCACCTCGTTGACGATTTGCTCCATCTTGCCCATGGAAATCGGCCGCTTTTCGCAGGCTCGAAGCAATCCGGAGAGGACTTTCTGCCGTTCAAACTTTTCCCGCCGGCCGTCTTTTTTCACCACCATGTAGGGGATTTCGTCGATTCGCTCGTACGTGGTGAAGCGCTTCTCACACTTCATGCACTCCCGCCGGCGGCGGATGGATTCACCTTCTTTGCTTTCACGCGAGTCCACGACTTTGTCATTTTCGAACCCGCAAAACGGACATTTCATTGTGTCGTTAACCGGAACTTTCAAAAAGGGTTGTTAACTCAAGTATAACAGGCGAGAAGAATCTGACCATCGGGAGATTGGGTCATCTGACCATCGGGTCATCGGGTAATCGGGACATCGGTGCCGCCTACTACCTTCGATCTCTCGCACTTTTTGAATCCGCGTCAATCCGCGACCATCCGCGGTTGGTTTTGCTTTCGGATGTACCGATAATCCGATGTCCCGATCACCCGATGCTCTGATCTTCTTCCCTCTCCGCCTTCTGCTCTTCCTCGATACTCTCTTCCTCAACCTTCGTGAGGGATACATGCTCAAAGTGCGCGAGCGCCAGACCTGCCGGGGTGACCGACATGAAAGTCACCAGCCAGAGCATGATGCCGCAGCTGGTCGCCAGCTCGGGGGAGAGGTTAAAGACGCCGCGCAGCATACCGATTGTTGCCAGCTGCGATCCTCCGCCGACCACGGGCAACTGCAGCACGCCGCCCACCACGCTGGCAGCGGTCAACAAAAAGACGCTCGACAACGTCATGACCGAAAGCCGGTGGATTGCGTACGCGTGTGTCACCGCCATGTAAGCGAAGCCGATGATGATCCAGATGAGGAGGGAAAGCCCGCTGAGCTGGAAGAACGATCCCAGATCCTTCACCGTATTCAGGCCTTCGCCAAATGCCAGCACCCGCTTGCCGACGGCCCGGCCGAATTTGGGGGAGATCAGCCCGAATATCCGCACAAAGACTTTCGCCGCGCCGGAAGGATTCATGCGCACACGGAAGGCGAGCAGCGCGACCAGCGCCACACCAACCAGCAGACCCACGGCAAAGAGTTCAAAGATGGTGAACGAGGTAAACGGATGGCCGAGAAAATATCGAATTGGCGCATGGGCAAAACCGGGCAGCTCGCGCAGTTCGTTTCGCGACCACAGAATATTGACCGCCATGATCAGCGCAAAGGCGCCGGTATCGAAGATTCGCTCCACCGTCCAGACCGCCACCTGCGATGACATGTTCAGATTGACCTTGCGGGATATCAAATATGGACGGATGAACTCACCCGGCCTTCCCAGCAGCGCCAGCCCGGTAAAGCCGATCATGGTCGGCGCAACAAGATCGGCGCTCCTGGCTTCCGGACACACCGGACGGAGCAGGATTTTCCAGCGCACGGCGCGAAGAAAGTAGTCAAGGTAAACCAGCGCCACACCGGCGACCAGATAAAACTTGTGTGTGTGGTGCGTGGCGGCCCAGAAGCGATGCCAATCAAATTTCTTCCACGTCCTTACCTGCAGATAGACCAGCGTGCTTAGAACAAGCAGCACAAGGGCGGTGATCAGAAATCTCTTTTTACTCATGGACAAGTGGCTCGAGGGGGCATCAAAAAAAGCGTCCCGCGGCAGGACGCAACCTACTGTTCTATCATTTTGTGCGCTTTGTGGCTATGCAGGGTTCACCGGCTTGGCGAAACCAGCCTGTTGTGGCTTGGACTTCCCGGGCGGTTTGGAGTTGACCGTCTTCGCCGGCGCAGATGCCGGTTTGGCAGCGACCTTGGTATTTGGCGCCGCGACGCCTTTCTTCTGCGCTCGTTTCTTGGCGTTGAAGTCGCGGACAATCCTGCAAATATAAGCGCGCGTTTCGGCGTAAGGCGGAACGCCATTGTACTGCTTCACCCGATGCGCCCCGGCATTGTACGCCGCCAGCGCCTTGATGGGATCATCGTGATACTGGTCCAGCAACGCGCTCAGATGAGCCGTGCCTGCTTCCACGTTGGCCCTGGGATCAAACGGATCAGTCACGCCAAGCTGCGCGGCGGTGCCGGGCATCAGCTGCATCAATCCCTGCGCACCTTTTTTCGAAACGGCACGCACTTTGAAGTCGCTTTCGGCCTTGATTACGCTGCTCACAAAGTCGGGATCAAGGCGGTTCCTGCTGCTGGCCTCGCGCACCAACTGGTCCAGATCGACGTTGTTGGTAATCCTGGCTGACGGGGTCACAGAGTTGAGCGCTGCGGGTTTCGCCAGTGCTGTGGCCGGTTGTGTCGTCGAAGCTGCGGATGCTGGAGCGGCAGCCGGCTGAGGCGCTGCAACAGGCTGAGGCGGCACGGGAGGCTCTTCGGCTTCAAACGACGCGATCTGATCATTGGCCACGTCTATAAAACCTGAATCGGTATAAAGACGGGTGACGTTGCCGTTCTGCTCTTTGCGCTCAAAGCGGATGGAGTAGCCATTCCGTAGCACCGCCAGCTCGGCGCCGGACGCCGCGAGCTGAGCAAGCAGGAGTATTCCTGCGATCGTGATTGGCTTCAAGGATCGCATTCCCTAGTGCAAGAAACCTATTTTCGCCCAATCAGCCTTTGAAAGCCAGTCCTAAGAGCTCTTCCAGAGCCTGGGCTACACCATTTTCAGAGTTGCTGCCCGTCACTTTCCAGCCGCTCTGTTTCAATTCTTGAGATGCATTTCCCATGACGACGGCAACTCCTGCAAATTCAAGCATTTCCCGGTCATTGTAGTTATCGCCTATGGCCATGATCCCGGTACGATCAATATTTTGACTTTCCGCCCAACGCCGCAATGCATGCCCCTTGGAGCAGTCCTTGGTCAGGATGTCGAGAATACAGAGGTCGCGATGGTCATACTGCGTCTTCAGGATGGTCATTTCTTTCACGAAACTGGCCTGAAGGAGCTTTTTCTCGATCTCTTCCATTCTGGCCAGGCGTCCGCAATACATCGCCTGCAGTGGGTCTTCTGTTAAGGCGTCTTCCAGCGGCGACACAAACTTGATGTAAGGACGATTGATCTCCAGCCAGCGTGAGACCGTTTGATTCAGCTCGTCTGCGCTCTCCAGCACCAGCGAATCATTTCCGGGCACGTTAACCGGGCGGTCAAAGGTGAGCACGGCGTGAGCGCGGTATTCATCCATGTGGCCGATCAGCTTGCGTGCAACCCCAACGGGAAGGTATTCGGTGAAGAGAGTCTCGCCATCGCTCGATCGCGCCAGGGCGCCGTTGGAGCTGATCAACAGGAGCGGGACGCCGATTTCCCTTGCGATGGGCATTGCATAGTCATGGCGGCGGCCGGTGGCCAGGACGATTTCAATCCCCGCGGCATGCGCGGCACGCAGGGCCTCAAGGTTGCGCGCGGATACCTGAAAGTGCGGATCGGTGAGCGTTCCGTCAATGTCGACGGCAACAGCGCGGATGGTTTGAGTCACCATGGACAATTCTACTTCGGCAAGGGCTCCACTCTGAGCAGCCGCTAATATAATTTCGCGGTAATAAGGATTTCGGCGGATGATAGCGGTCGTGACCTTCGACTTCGTGACGGTATTGCCTGCGGGGATCCTCCTGACTTGCTTCCTGGTATATCACTTTTTCTCTGATCGGATCCGCCGGCGCAGGCTGAGGGGCCTTGCTGCGGCGGGTGGCTACAGCTTTGTTGAGCGTGAGACCACGGACGTTGCGCCCTACTACGAAAACCTCGCTCCCGGGAATCCTTTTCGCCGCTATGAAGTCCACAGCGTGGAAAACGTTATAAGAGGCGAGATTGGCGATATTGCCTTTGCTTACTTTGAACAAACTATGGAACTGGCGGACGGCTTGTACGTTGGTCGCCCGGTGAGCCAATATAGTTTGTCAGTAGTGGCTTTAGAAATCACGGCAGACCGCCACTTTGACATTCCGCCCGAGGGTTACAAACACTTTCTGGTGAAACGCATTGGTGATTTCATCTATTTCCAACCCAGGAAGCGCAATCTCATAAAAACGCGAAAGCTTGGGCGAGCCTTGAGCGAAATCATTGGCCTGGCGAATGCAGCGACGGCAAAGCCGGTATTCAATACTTCTGAATGATCGCGGGATTCCGGGCTTCAGCACACTTGATGTTTTCTGCTGATGCGCCGTCAGCTCTGTCCGCTGAGCCCGGCGCTATGTTCGCAGCCCTGGCTCGCCCAATCACAACTCCTAGTTGCATTGCTGCTTGAAGGCAGGCAGCGCCGTGGTGCGGGACGATTCCTGACCGCCCTGGAACGATAGGGCCTCCGGCTGCTTGGCGCAGCAACTGATGAAATGCGAACAACTACCCTCGCCGCCTCCGCAGTCCGCGTCGGAGGCGCATTTGGCCGTGCCGCAGCTGCATCTGCAGGTCTTTTGGAAGCCTGCTGCCGGTTGAAGAGGTAACGGGACAGACAAAGCGCTCTTCAGGGAGAGGTCCGGCATCAGGTAGGTGTGTATGGCCTGCACGGAACTGCCCGTGGCTTGGTCGGCGGGAGCGGTCGCGGATGCGGTGGCAAACGTTACCACCAGAATGGTGGCAAAAAGGAAGCTCTTCAGAATCGAGCGTGAAAGCATGCAGATCTCCTTTCAGGGACCGGCATTCGGCTCGAAGGCAGCCGAAAATCGGCTCCTGAGCGGGATTTTAGCAACCTCGTGTCCCTTGGCGCGTCAGAATCTTGCGGGCTACCCTCTGATCTTTCCCGTTGTGGAACGGTGGGTAGCAACAATCAGATCCAGCGATGGTGGCCGTAGCCTCGAAATTCCGTCTGCCGGCGATTCTTGCAGATCATTCGTTTCCGTTCAAACCCGCTCTGAAACGGTTCGCCGTGACCAATGCGCGCCTGGGTGGAAACATTTGCGCCATTGCCAAGAGCTGATAAAATCAAGAGTTGACCCAACCAACTTAATCATTCATGGAGATTTAAACGGTTATGGCATATGTAATTGCAGAGCCTTGCATCGGGACCAAGGACGCAGCCTGTGTGGATGCATGCCCGGTGGACTGCATACATCCGAAGAAGGACGAACCGCAGTTTGAAGGCACTGACATGTTGTTTATCGATCCGGTAGAGTGCATTGATTGCGGCGCATGCGTGCCGGTCTGCCCGGTGTCGGCGATCTTCGCCCTGGACGATCTGCCGGAAAAGTGGAAAGCCTACGCGGAAAAGAACGCGAAGTATTTCGGCCGTTGATGGCCCTACAGAGTATCTGAACGCGCAGCCGGATGGCTGCGCGTTTTTGCTTTAAGAAAGGGAGAGGCGAGGCCGGCTTGCGTGCCGAGCCCGCTGTAACAGGAGCCGAAATGTGCTCAGCGTGAGAACAGCGCTGAGCGGTTTGGAGCGGAGCGACCGAAAACAAAGATGCCACGTCAATCTGAAGCCCTGATTCTGCGCACCTATCCGTTTCATGAAGCGGACCTGCTGGTTACGTTCTTCACCCGCGCCGAAGGGAAGGTTCGGGGCGTGGCCAAGGCAGCCAAGAAATCCAAGCGCCGGTTCGGCGGCGCGCTGGAGCCGCTTACCTACGTGACCGCGCACTGGGAGGAAAAAGAAAAACAGGAGCTGGTCCGCCTGGATTCCTGCGACATTATTTCTTCTCCTCTGACCACAGAGATGACCTACCCGCGCGTGGTGGCGTTGAGCTACGTTGCTGAAGTCATCGATCAGCTGCTGCCTGACCGCGAGCCCAGCGATGACATCTTCCGCCTCACTCTTGCCGTGGTAAGACATCTGCAGGCCGCTTCTATCTGGATGCCGCTGACCTACTTCGATCTCTGGATCGTCCGGCTGATTGGCCTCTTGCCCGATCTGAATGCCTGCGTGATGTGCGGGGCAATCCTGAACGGGAACCGAGCTTTCTTTCATCCACTGGCCGATGGCCTGCTCTGCGCCGATGACAAACGCCTCGCCAGCACGGAAATCTCGTCGGATTCGCGAGCGCTGGCCGCGGAGATGTTTCGAGCGTCGCTCGACCGGATGAAAGGCGATCCGTGGCCGCGTGCCCGGGGCGCTGATCTGCGCCGCTTTCTGGCCCAGCGCATCGAGCGGCACATTGAGAAGAAGCTGGTAACGGCGGCGATGCTGGAACGGATATAGCGATTACGGCGATTGATGAATGATTCATCTGATAAATTAGTAGTTTCACCAACCCATGCCGATCGCTCCCACATATCAGGAGATCATTCTCAGCCTGCAAAAATTCTGGGCGGAGCGCGGATGCGTGCTGCAGCAGCCGTATGACATCGAGGTGGGCGCGGGAACGATGTCGCCGGAGACTTTTCTGCGCGCGCTGGGGCCGAAGCCGTACAAAGTTGCGTATGTGCAGCCATCGCGCCGGCCGGCGGATGGACGCTATGGCGACAATCCCAACCGTCTTTATAAGCACATGCAGATGCAGGTGATCCTGAAGCCGCCGCCGGATGACGTGCAGGAGCTTTATCTGCAGTCGCTGGAGGCGCTGGGGATCGATCTGCGCAAGCACGATATCAAGTTCGAAGAAGACAACTGGGAGTCGCCTACGCTGGGTGCATGGGGCGTGGGCTGGCAGGTGATGCTCGACGGCCTCGAGATCACGCAGTTTACCTACTTCCAGCAGTGCGGGGGAATTGATCTGGATCCTATCTGTGCTGAGCTGACTTACGGTCTGGAGCGCATTGCCGCGTTTCTCCAGGACGTGGACAGCATTTATGACATCGTGTGGGCGAGAGACCCAAAGTCGGGTAAGGTGGTGAAGTATCGCGATGTGCGCTATCAGGACGAGCTGCAGCTCTCGGTTTATAACTTTGAGACAGCGGATGTGGAGAAGACCTGGAAGCACCTGGAGATGTATGAAGCAGAGAGCCAAGCGCTGATCGACAGGTTTACCTCGCTGGCAGCCAGCAAAACGGCGACCGTCGCGGAGAAAGAACGCTTTCCCCTGCTGGGCGCGTATGAGCTGTGTCTCAAGTGCTCGCATCTTTTTAATTTGCTCGATGCACGCGGCGCGATCTCAGTGACTGAGCGTGTGGGCGTGATTGCGCGAATCCGGCAGCTTGCAGTCGGCCTCGCCAAAGCTTACGTCGCTCAACAGAACGTTGCCACGAGTGCTGAATCCGCCAAGCAGCAGAAGGGAGGAGCAGCCTGATGCCCGACTTTCTGCTGGAGATCGGCGTGGAAGAGATTCCCGCGCGGATGATTGACGATGCGCGCAGCGAGCTGGTGCGTCGTATGGCTGCGCTCCTGGCACGCGAATCGCTGATGAAGCCGGCGGAAGGGAAGCCGGTTCAGGACGAGAACAGCTGGACTGCGTTTGCCTCTTACTCAACGCCGCGACGACTGGCATTTCAGGTTTCGGATATTCCCACGCATCAGCCGGACGTTACCGAACAGGTGCTGGGACCTTCGGTGAAAGTTGCATTCAAAGACGGTAAGCCCACACCGGCGGCTGAGGCGTTCGCTAAAAAAGTTGGGGTGGATGTGGCGAAGCTCGAAAGAGTGACGAATCCCAAGGGCGAGTATCTGGCCGCGACGGTCACGCGAAAAGGGCGGCAGGCGGCGGAAATCCTGGCGGAAGCGGTGCCGAAGGAGATTGCCGGTATCTATTGGGCAAAAAATATGTACTGGCGGCCGGGGAAACCGGAGCGCTTTGTGCGCCCGGTGCGCTGGCTGGTGGCGATCCTCGGCGACCAGGTGGTTCCCATAGAGTTCGGCGGAGCCAAGGCAGGCACGCTGACCTATGGACATCGAATTCTGAGCCCCAAGTCGCCGCGGATTTCGGAGCCGAAAGAATACAAGGCCACGCTTGCGGCTGCCCACGTGTTGGTGGACTCGGGCGAGCGCGAGTACAAGATTCGCAAAGCCCTGGACGCAGCTACGCGCACGATTCCCGGAGCGCGCTGGCGCGAGGATGCCGAGCTGCTGAAGACCGTGGTCAATTTGACGGAATGGCCGTCGGCGATTCTGGGCAGCTTCGACAAGCAATTCCTCTCTTTGCCCGAAGAGGTGCTGGTGACGGTGATGCGCGATCACCAGAAGTACTTTGCGGTCGAAGACGCGAGCGGCAAATTAGCGCCGCATTTTCTGGCGGTGCTGAATACTGATGGCGATCCCGACGGGCTGATTCGCCACGGCAATGAGCGCGTGCTGCGGGCAAGGTTCAATGATGCGAGATTTTTCTGGGATACGGACCAGAAGACGCCGCTTACGAGCCGGGTCGATATGCTGAAGGCGGTTACGTTCCAGAAAGATCTGGGCAGCTATTTCGACAAAGCGCAACGCATGGTCAAAGTAGGAGAGCGTTTGTGCCTGACCGTGGACAGGCCCGGAGTACAGATCGATCCGAATGCGATTCAGCAGGCTGCAGAGTTAGCAAAAACCGATCTTACGACTGAGTTAGTTAAAGAGTTCACTGAATTGCAAGGTGTAATTGGCGGACTTTACGCGAAAGCCCAAGGCTTGCGGGCGGGGATCGCTGACGCTATTTACGATCAATACAAGCCGCAATCGACGGAAGACCCAGCGCCACGAACACTGGAAGGGGCTGTGATTTCGATTGCGGATAAAGCTGATTCGATCGCTGGAATGTTCGCGCTGGGCATGGTGCCATCGGGATCGAAGGATCCTTTCGCGCTACGCCGGCAGGCGAATGGAATCGTGAAGACCATTGTTGAGCACAAGCTTTCGTTGAAGCTCACCCTCCTGATGGCAGCTGCACGCGAGCAGTATGCAGGCAGCCCGGCAGAGAAGAAATTCACGCAAAGCGGCGATGCCTACGACCAGGCAGTCAGCAATTTCTTCCGCGAGCGGTTGGAGTTCTACCTGCGCGATGTGCTCGGCCTGGCCTATGACGTGGTCAACGCCACGCTCGCGGCCGGCGCAGATGACGTAGTTGATGCTGTGGCGAGAGCCAATGCTGTGGCCAAGGTGCGGCCGTCGGCCGATTTTGAGTCGATCTCAGTGGCTTTCAAGCGCATGAAGAACATTCTTCGCCAGGCAGCGGAGACGAAGAAGAAGGTGGCTGAGCCATTCAATCCTTCGTCGCTCACAGATCAGGAAGAGAAGACGCTGGCTGACGCAGTTCCGCAAGTCGCCAAGAAGGTGAAGGAGCTAAGTACGTCTCGCCAATACGAACCGGCGCTGCTCGAGATCTCGCGCCTGCGTCCGGCGGTCGACGCGTTCTTCGACAAGGTGATGGTTATGGTGGAAGACGAGAACCTGCGCGCGCAACGGCTAGGGCTGCTGCAGACGCTGGTCAACGAATTCTCCAGCATTGCTGATTTCTCGGAGATTGTGCAATGGAAGCCATCGGAGCAAACCGTTTGGATAAAGCGAAAAGGTCGTGACAATTTAGAGTATGTCGACGGAAGAACGTTCGAGCGAACGCCAGCACCAGGAGTACTCGAAATTTACCGTGGCCCCGACGTCTTGAAGAGATTCGACGATGTAGAAGATTGGGGACTCTGGGGCGACGGCTCTGCAGTACGCTCAAGATATAAAGTTGAGTATTAACAACTGTACTCTCCTCTTGCTTCTGGGCCGCCTTGAAGCACAGAAAAACAGAGCAACCGGAATTTTTTTAAAGCGCTTCGCTGACGCTGCGCGCTGGCCTACGGCGTGTGGAGTTGGTTTCTTCTGTTCGTTTCCCGGCACTTATTCCTCAGCGCGCAAGCGCGCCTCGGAAACGTGGCCGGGCTATTCTCAATCGTCCCGCGTTGCGGGACTGCTGTTAAGCTTCGGCGGCCTATGTACCAATTCGCACTGTACTCAGCCGCAATTAAGGGCTACGATTGCTATTTATCAATCAGTAAAAATGCGCTCCAGACTCAGTTAGGATCGCCTGGGATGGTAACTATCCGAAAGATTGGGATCAAACCTACGCCAAATTGGGATCGTTGGGATGAACCGGGAGGGGGTAGGGGAGGTCGGGAGCTATTTACTATTGAGTAAATTTTGAGAGTTACTCAGGAACCCTCGGAGCTGTCAAAGAGTTGAGAAATTGGACCGGCGTTCCGTATCAGTATCAGTTGTAGAAGATGTCGGTAGCCCTAAGGTGCAGCGGAGCAGATTCCTCGCCGTTCGCGACAGAGGTTTACGGCAAGCAGGACAAGGTTTCTGGCTTCCGGCTCGGAATAGCGTATCGCGAAAGCAAAGCCTTTGGCCGGCAGCTGCATTATGGATGGCGAGGAGAGGGTATTTAGAAATCGCATGCGGCGCACCAGGGGGAATGAACGTTTTTCAAATCTTAACAACGCGCTACTCGCACCATATGAGTTGAGCCTAGTAAAATAAATAGATTACATACCGGCCAAAACCCGGCCTGCAGCATAGCTTTCATTTACAAATGGAGACCAGCCAATGAGCGTGACACCCCTTTCCAAACCTGAGACCAAGACGGCAATGCAGCCCCAGCAGGGCACCCAATACGTGTACTTTTTTGGCGGCGGGAAGGCCGAAGGCAACGGCAAGATGAAAGACGAGCTGGGCGGAAAAGGCGCCGGCCTGGCGGAGATGACCAACGCCGGACTACCCGTGCCTCCTGGGTTCACGATTCAGACGGCGGCGTGCCGGGAATACATGAAGACCAGCAAAGTGTCTGATCTGTTGGAAAAGCAGACGTCCGCCGCGCTGGTGCGCCTGGAAGAGCTGCAGAACCAAAAGCTGGGCGCCGGTGAGAATCCACTGCTGGTAAGCGTGCGCTCAGGCGCGAAGTTCTCCATGCCGGGCATGATGGATACGATCCTGAACCTCGGCCTGAACGACGAGAGCGTGCAGGCTCTGGCCAAGAAGAGCGGCAACGAGCGCTTTGCCTATGACTCTTATCGGCGGCTGATTCAGATGTACGGCAACGTGGTGCTCGATATCCCGAAGCATGCGTTTGAAGAGGTGTTTGACGGCCAGAAACACAAGAAGGGCGTGAAGCTGGATACGGAGCTGACGGCGGCCGATCTGAAAGAGGTTATCGCGCACTATAAAGAGGTAGTGCGCAAGCACACGGGCCACGACTTCCCGCAGAAGCCTCTGGAGCAGCTTTCCGGCGCGCGTGATGCGGTATTTCGCTCATGGAATAACGATCGCGCCAAAGTTTACCGCCGCATCAACAACATCTCTGATGATCTGGGCACGGCGGTGAACGTCCAGGCCATGGTGTTCGGCAACCTGGGCGAGACCAGCGGCACGGGCGTGGGCTTCACGCGCAATCCGGCGAACGGCGACAAAGAGTTCTATGGTGAGTTCCTGATGAATGCCCAGGGTGAAGACGTGGTAGCCGGAATTCGCACGCCGGTCCACATCAGCGAACTGCACAAGCTGATGCCGCAGGTGTACGACCAGCTGCGCGACATCACGTCGCGGCTGGAGAAACATTACCGCGACATGCAGGACTTCGAGTTCACCATCCAGGATGGGAAGCTCTACATGTTGCAGACGCGCAACGGCAAGCGCACCGGTCGCGCCGCAGTCCGCGCGGCGCTGGACATGGTGAATGAGGGCCTGATCAAGCCGGAAGAAGCAATCTTTCGCGTAGAGCCAAACCAGCTGTATGACTTCCTGGTGCCGAAGCTCGACGAAAAAGGCGGTGCAGCCGAGGTAATTGCCAAGGGCTTGCCGGCATCGCCGGGCGCGGCTGTGGGACGCATTGTTTTCACAGCGAATGACGCGGTGACGGCTGCAGGAACCGGCGCGAAGAAAAATCCCGTGATCCTGGTTCGCGGCGAGACCACGCCGGAAGACATTCACGGCATGGAAGTGGCTGCGGGGATCCTGACCTCGCGCGGCGGCATGACGAGTCACGCCGCGGTGGTTACGCGCGGCATGGGCAAGTGCTGCGTGGTGGGCGCAGGAGAAATCGAAGTCGATGAGAAGAAGAAAGAGATGCGCGTCGGCAAGCTCACGCTGAAAGAAGGCGACTGGATTTCGCTCGACGGCACGACGGGCCGCGTGATCAAAGGGCAGCTCGGGACAGTTCCGGCAAAGCCGGATGATCCTGATCTGCAGACGCTGCTCAAGTGGTCAGAGCCGCACCGCAAGCTGGGCGTTCGAGCCAATGCCGACATTCCGCGCGATGCCGTCGCTGCTCGCAGCTTCGGCGCAGAGGGCATTGGGCTTTGCCGCACCGAGCACATGTTCTTCGCCGAAGACCGTATCGGGCACATGCGGAACATGATCCTGGCGCGTACGGAAGCCGATCGCAAAGCCGCGCTGGCAAAACTGCTACCCATGCAGCGCGAAGATTTTGAAGGCGTCTTCAAAGCCATGGACGGCTTCCCGGTCACCATCCGTTTGCTCGATCCGCCGCTGCATGAGTTCCTGCCGCGAAGAGAAGAGCTGATGGTGGAGATCGCGCAGCTCGAATTGAAGGATCCAAAGTCCCCGAAGATCAATGAGAAGCTCGAGTTGTTGCGCCGCGTGGAAGAGCTGCACGAGCTGAACCCGATGCTCGGACATCGCGGTTGCCGCCTGGGCATTACCTATCCGGAAATTTCTGAGATGCAGGTACGAGCGATCTTTGAGGCAGCGGTCAACGTCGCCAAGGCCGGTGTGAAAGTTTTCCCCGAAGTGATGATCCCGCTCGTCGGCATGGTGAAAGAGATGGAGAACCAGGGCGCCATTGTTCGACAGATTGCCGACCAGGTGTTCAAAGAGAAAGGTTCCAAGGTGGAGTATCTTGTCGGCACGATGATCGAGTTGCCGCGCGCCTGCACGGTGGCCGACCAGATCGCCGGAGACGCCGAGTTCTTCAGCTTCGGAACCAATGACCTGACGCAGACAGCGTACGGCTTCTCACGCGACGACATCAGCAAATTCCTGCCTGCTTACATCGAGCGCGGCATCCTGAAGAGCGATCCGTTTGCCACCATCGATCAGCAGGGTGTGGGCGAGCTGATGGAGATGGGCGTGAAGAAAGGACGCAAAGCGCGTCCGACGTTGAAGATCGGAATCTGCGGCGAACACGGCGGCGATCCGGCATCGGTCGAGTTCTGCCACAAGATCGGGTTGAACTACGTCTCGTGCTCACCGTATCGCGTGCTCACGGCACGGCTGGCGGCAGCGCAGGCGGCAGCGGCGGAAGATCTGAAGACCGAGGCAGGAAGGACGAAGTAGGTTTCACCGCAAGGGACGCAGAGGACGCAAAGGGGGAAAGGAATTGCCAATTTTCGGTTGCGCCCTTCGCATCCTTTGCGGTTTATGAGCAATTGCGCAACTCGGAAGAAGCCTATTGCACCTTTTGCAGACGATCAATCAGTTTCTGCGCGAGGTTGTCTTCCGACTCCGACCATAATACGCGGCCGCTGATGCCGCAGTTTTTCTCCACCGCACTGGTGAAGTTGACCAGCTTTTGTACGTTGGACTTGATGCGCTGCTCCAGGGTGTTGGTGAAGTCGGCTTCTTCGTAAAGGAATGGAGTGTCGAGGCCAAAGTCGACCTGGATGTGGCCATTCTGCTGAAAAGTAGCCTCTTCAAAGCGAGTGCCGAAGGCGATGAACTTTACCATTTGCGGCTGCATCTGCCAGGTTTCATCGAGATCGCCTTCTTGCACCGGAACCCAGAGGTCCCAGAGAGCGTCAAGTTCATAGGCATTATCTTCATGCAGAAACTCTGCGGCCAGGGTGAGGGCGCGTTCGGGGTCGACGCGATAGTCGAAGGTCTGCTCGAAGACCACAGGCTGCTCCCAGGAGATGCTGCGTGCCGCCACGTAACCCACGCCCGCGCGCGTGGTGGAGAACGGGAACTGCTTGAGCACAGAGAGCAGGCGCGGCATCATCTCCGGCGCCTGGAAGCTGGGGAACCATATGCTCAGATAGAGACGGTCAGCCATAAGCAAAGACGCTATTGTAATCTGAGATGCGCTCTGATGCTAAGGAGCCATCCGCTATCAGCGAGAGCAAGACCATAACATTGGTGAACACAGATGACACTGATAAGAAAATTGCCAGAATTGCCAAAAGTGCCAAAATTGAAGAACCTTCCGATCCGTGCGATCCGCGTTCATCCGTGGTAAGGTCTTTTTGCCGGAGGTGAAGATGAGTCGCTGGCGGAGCGTAGGGATATTGGTTTTGGCTTTGGCGTGGACGACAGGCAACGCCGCAGCTCAAGAGTCGACTGCGGCGCAGCAGCCATCCGCAGAAAAACAGCAGGCGCCTGCAGAAAAACAGCCGTCGCCGGCGCCAGAGAAGAAGCCGGTGATCGAGACCGCGGCGACGCGACTGGCTTCTGCCCGCAATGTCCTGATCGTACGGACCCATGGCAGCGAAATTCCCTTTGAAACGATCGTCTCGACCATCGACGGTTGGGGACGCTTTACCCTGGTGGAAGCGCGGGACAAAGCGGATCTGATCATCGAAATTGCCTCAAGCGGCGGCGGCGATTCCGGGGTGCAGGTCTCAAGCTCTTCAGGCGTCTCACCCGAGACCGGCAGGGAGCAGAGATCCAGCTCGAGCCGCAAGGACCTCACACCAACCCAGATCACGATGGCGGTATTTGACGCGCGCAACAAGCGCCCTCTCTGGAGCGAGACAGAGAGCGTGAAGTTCGCTATGAAGGAAAAAGCCAAAGAGAACAACCTGGTGGATGCCGCGGAACGGCTGGCGGCAAAGTTTCATGAGCGCGTAGAGCCGGCAGCCAAGCAATAAGCGCCAAGATACGCCGCGAAATCTGAGCTGCTGTTCAAAATCTGAGCTGTTTTTCTTGTCAGTAAAAATATTTTCCCTCACGTTCAAGCGTTCAGCAGAGTCATAGCGCAACCCGCATGAACACTGCCGAATCACAGCGAGTATTGTGCGCCACTTATCCTCTCTTGCTCATAGAGGGGCGTCGGTCTTCGTCCTACTTCTGTTTCTCGTCGCAGCAGCAGCACGCAGTAACGCCCAAACTTCCCCCCAAGGCCAGTGGACCGCCTTAGCCACCTGGCCCACACGTGCCGTGCATACCAGCCTGTTGCCGGATGGCCGCGTCTTCTTTGTCTCGTACTACAACGAATCGCTGACGCCGCACATATGGGACCCGGGGACGAACACGTTCACCACGACGGCGTCTTCGTCCTACGCGCTCTTCTGCGCCGGGCATACGCAGCTGGCGGATGGAACCATCTTCATCGTCGGAGGCCACATCGCCGACTTCACGGGCTTCCCGCATTCGGTGATCTACGACTCAGGGAAAAACACTTTCTCGGCGCAGCCCGACATGAATACCGGCCGATGGTATCCAACGGCGACGGAACTGCCGAACGGCGACGTGCTGGTGGTCTCGGGGGACATCAACTCGAACACCAATGTGGATACACTGCCGCAGGTCTTTCAAATGTCGACGCATACCTGGCGCAATCTGACGACAGCGCAGCTTGCGTTGCCGCTCTACCCTAATATGCTCCTGGCGCCGAACGGCATGGTGTTCAATGCCGGTCCCAGCGTGCAGAGCAGATACCTGAGCACCTCCGGCACCGGCGCGTGGAGCAACGTTGCCGTCCATGTTTTTGGCGGAACGCGCGATTACGGTCCAGCGGTGATGTATGACACAGGAAAAGTCCTGGTGGTGGGCGGCGACGATCCACCGACGGCGACGGCCGAGACCATCGATTTGACTGCCGCGACGCCTGCGTGGAAATCCACCGGCAGCATGCATTCCGCCCGACGGCAGCACAACGCGGTGATCTTGCCTGATGGGAAAGTCTTCATCGTGGGCGGAAGCAGCGGCAGCGGCTTTGATAACTCTTCTGCTCCTGTCGCGCCGACGGAGATGTGGAACCCGGCCACGGGAACGTTTACCGTGATGGCGAGCATCGCCACCTATCGCGGATATCACTCCACGGCTTTGTTGCTGCCCGATGGTCGAGTGCTCTCGGCCGGCGGCAACGTCGGCGGTCCTAACGCGCAGCTGTTTTCGCCGCCGTATTTGTTTGCCGGCGCGAGACCAAGTATCGCTTCTGCGCCAACCAGCGCAAGCTACGGGCAAACGGTTTTTATCGGCTCACCGGACGCGGCGTCCATCAGCCAGGTGACTTTTTTGCGCGCGGGCTCGGTGACTCACACCAATGACATGAGCGCCAGATTCATGCACCTGACGTTCACCAAGACCAGCACGGGCTTGAATGTGACGATGCCGGCGAATGCCAACCTCGCACCGCCGGGTTTTTACCTGCTCTTCATTCTGAATGGGAGCGGAGTGCCGTCGGTGGGCAGCATTGTGCAGATGTCGACGACCGCGGCCAGCAACGGAACCGTAACCGGTACAGTCACGAACACAGCTGGAGCCCCGATTCAGGGAGCATCAGTGGTTTCCGGCGGCAACGGAGCGGTCACTGGCTCTGACGGCTCATATACGCTGCAAATTCCGGCTGGAACGGCCACGCTTACCGCGGCGCTGGGCGGGTATCAAAGCGCTTCTGAGACGGTAACCGTCACCGCCGGCAACAGCACACAGGCGCCAACGTTGCAGCTTGCACCCATCAACCCCGGGAATGTCACCGGACATGTAGTGAACGGCAGTGGCACCGGATTGGCTGGAGCTGCGGTCAGCGCTGACGGATTGAATACCGTTACCGCAGCCGATGGCAGCTACACTCTGAACAATCTACCCGCTGGGGCGGCTACGATTACGGCTTCGCTCACCGGATTCTCATCAGCCACGGCCAGTGTGACCGTGGTTGCGGCCACAACAACAACTGCGCCCAACATCACTTTGGCGTCGGGCAGCGGAACGATTACAGGAACGGTAAAGAGCTCTACAGGAGCGGTGATCGCCGGCGCTTCAGTGGGATTTGGCGGGGGCACCGCGACAACCAATGCTTCGGGCGTCTACACGCTTACGGGAGTTCCTGTCGGGACCGTGCAACTGGTGGCTTCGGCCAGCGGCTTCACCAGCGTCACGCAGAGCGTGACCGTAACCGGCGGCGCTACGGTGACCTCAAACTTTACGCTCTCGCCGAGTGCGGGCGGTGGGACGGTGACCGGCAAAATAACGAATGTCTCCAACGGAGGGGCTCTTTCCGGCGCGACGGTTAGCTGGAGCGGCGGTTCAACCACGACGAATACAAGTGGAATCTACACGCTGACCAACGTCGGAGCGGGAAGCCAGAGCATCACCGCGGCCAGGACCGGCTATCTGACGCGCAGCGCTACGGTCAACGTGACTGCCGGAACAACTTCGACCCTGAACATCGCAATTGCTACGGCAGGGAAGATTACGGCTAAAGTCGTGTCGCCCAGCGGAGCCGTGGTCAGCGGCGTCACGGTCACAATCAAAGGCGGCGCCATCGCCACAACCGTGACTGGAACCACGGGCACGACCGGGCTTTTTGCAACCACGTGGATCCCCGTGGGTACGTACACGATCACGATCACCAAGACCGGGCACACAACTCAGAGCAAGAGCGCCACGGTCACCAGCGGCGTGACCACTACAGTTACGTTTACAGGTTTTTAGGAGAGATGAAATGATTCGCGGCCAAGTAATCAAATTGCTGCTGACCGCCGCGGCACTCGGCACGTTCAGCGGCGGCCTTCAGGCGCAAAGCTACTCGGTTCAGGACCTGGGAACGCTCAAACCGGGCAGCGCGGTGGTGCACGGAGTGAATGCCTCAGGCCAGGTGGTGGGCCAGTCGGGACACCCGCACGGAGCGGATACGCATGCGTTTTTCTGGCAGAAGCAGGGCGGCATCCGCGATCTGGGAACGCTGGGCGGCGGCGATTACAGCGCAGCTTTCGCCATCAATGATTCCGGGGTTGTGGTTGGCACGTCAAACACGGCGGACACCACGCATGCGTTCTCGTGGACCATGAGCGGCGGTCTGCACGATCTGGGAACGTTGGCGGGAACCGACGCAAGTTCGGCGACGGCAATCAACAATCAGGGCCAGATCGTTGGTTCCACCGGCGTGCACGCCGCGCTGTTTACCCAGGGCAACATACAGGATCTGGGAACGTTGGGGGGACAGACCAGCGAGGCGCACGGCATTAATAATCTGGGAGCGGTGGTTGGTGTTTCGGATACGGCCGATGGGCCGCGCGCTTTTCTGTTCCAGAACGGCTCCATGCAGAACCTGGGCGTTCTCTCCGGCGACACCAGCAGCCGCGCGGACCACATCAATGACAGCGGAATGGTCGTGGGCGCGTCGGAAGGCAGCGGCGGTGTGCGCGCTTTCATATGGACCAGCGCCGGCGGCATGCAGTCGCTGGGATCGCTCTCGGGCAGCATCTATAGCGAAGCTTTTGCCGTCAACAATCAGGGGCAGGTGGTGGGGCAATCCACCAGCCCGCTCGGTAATCGTGCCTTCTTGTGGACCAGCCAGGGAGGCATGGTTGATCTGAATGAACTCGTGCCAAATCTGCCCGGCGATACCATCCTGACCGGCGCGTTTTCCATCAACGACAAAGGCCAGATCGTGGCGTTTGGCCTGAAGAATCCGAACGTGACCCATCATGATGAAGTGAATGCCGACAGTCATGTTCATGCCGGTCCGTCGCGCGTCTTTCTGCTCACGCCGCAATAGTGTCGCGCTATAATGCGGCACATGCTGGGCGGACGCACCAACGAACAGTGGATCGCACAATACGCGAGCAGCCATACGCATCCGGTGAACCGGATGTGCCATACCTTCGGCATTCCGCTGATCGTGATCTCCATAGCGCTGGGTGTGGCGGCCATCTTTATTCATGGGCTGTGGATGTACGCCGCCGCTCTGTTCGTTGTGGGCTGGATCCTGCAGTTTGCGGGCCACGTCTTTGAGCGCAAGGAGCCGGAGTTCTTTCACGACTGGCGCTTTCTGCTGGTCGGCGTGCGCTGGTGGTGGGCTAAGATGCGCGGCCGCGCCTGATCTCCCGTCAATATTTTTCCCAAAACCAAATCGACATTTCAGTAGCAAGATTCGGGGCGGCAAATTCCTCGCCAGATGTATATATGAAGTAGATGGCGCAAGCGAACCAGTTCTCGTTGCCGGTGAAGACACCGTTTGACTGGGAATCACTGCTGGCATTTCTACGGGCTCGTGCCACGCCCGGGGTTGAGTCGGTCACAGATTCTGGGTATGAGCGGAGCACGGGTGATGATGAAAACCCGCAGATGCTCAGAGTTACTTATGATCGTCCGAACGCCAGCTTGCGCGTGGAGTCTTCGTCGAACTTGAGGGAAGTGAGCTTCGGCGCGACTGGCGCGCGTGTGCAGCAGATCTTTAAAACAGATGTCAGTACGGGCGCGATAGAAACGTTTCTGGGTCGCAGCGTGCCGCTGGCTGCGTTTGTCAGGCGGCAGCCCGGGTTAAGAGTGCCGGGCGGCTGGTGTGCTTTTGAGATCGCGGCGAGGGCCGTGCTGGGGCAGCAGATATCCGTGCCGGCGACAACCACGCTGATGGGACGACTGGTGCGGTTAGCTGGAACCCAGCTAAGCGAAAGCGCATGGCTCTTTCCTACAGCCGCGCAGGTGGTGCGCGCCGATCTAACCCAGTTGGGTGTGCCCGGACAACGCCGTGAAACGCTGAAAGCGCTGGCAGCATTTTTCGCCGAACACGGCGATGAATGCGTCGTCCAACCGGACGTCAGAGAGCGATTGCTCGCGATCAAAGGAATCGGGAAGTGGACTGCCGGATACATTCTGATGCGCACAAGCCCGGATCACGATCATTGGCCCGAAGGTGACCTGGTTCTGCGCAAGGCGCTCAGCAATGGGAAGATGCAAGTGGATGCTGCGCGGCTCGAGAAAATGTTCAATCAGTGGAGACCGTATCGCGCTTACGCAGCGATCCACCTATGGAGAGGTTATGGCAGCAAGAACACAAACACCGTTGATGAGTGAGATCCAGTCGCGAATCGAAGCGCTGGATTGGCCGAGGATCGCAGCAAGCCTCGATGATTCAGGATGGGCACGGATCGGGCCAGTGTTAACAGCGGAAGAGTGCAGCGGGCTGCGTGAGCTCTATGCTGACGACGAGTTGTTTCGCAGCCGCATCGTCATGGAGCGCTATCGCTTCGGGCTGGGTGAGTACAAGTACTTCGCATATCCGCTGCCGCAGACGGTGAGCGAACTGCGTGAATCTCTGTATCCGCATCTCGCCGGTGTGGCGAATGAGTGGGCGGTCAAGCTGGCGGACAAGGTTGAATATCCAGCCACGCACCGCGAGTTCATCAAGCTCTGCCACGCGCGCGGACAAAAGCGTCCGACGCCGCTGATGCTGCGCTACGAGCCCGGAGGTTACAACTGCCTGCACCAGGATCTCTACGGCGAGGTTTATTTCCCGCTGCAGACGGTCTTTATGCTGGACCAGCCCGAACGTGATTTCGAAGGCGGAGAGTTTGTGCTGGTGGAGCAAAGGCCGCGGGCGCAGTCGGCAGCGCAGGTGATCGCGCCGCGCCAGGGTGAAGGCGTGATCTTTACCACTCGCTGGAGACCGGTGCAGGGAGCGCGCGGGCATTATCGTGTGAACATCAAACACGGCGTGAGCCCGGTCACGAGCGGAATGCGGCATACGCTGGGGATTGTCTACCACGATGCCGAGTGAACTTTCGACATGAAGGGCTGCGGGTGCAGCGAGCCGCATTGAATCGCCGGGAGCAAGGGGAGTAAGGTTGAGAACAGTTTGTATAACCTGCCGCCCGCAGTGACGGTACAACTTTCAATCTTCAACGAAAGGAGTGCCTTGTATGTTCGCCCGAGTTGTAGAAATCACCACCAAAGCGGGAAAAGCCAAAGACGTAGCTCGTATCATCAGCGGAAACGTGCTTACGATTCTCAAGAGCCAGGATGGTTTTCTGGATGAAATCACCCTGGTTTCCAATCAGGACCCAAATCGCGTGATTGGCATCAGTTTCTGGCAGACAGAACAGGATGCCGCGAAATATCAACGGGAACAGTTTGCCAACGTGACGGAGAAAATCCGCAGCGTGATCGAAGGTACGCCACAGGTGCGCACCTTTAGCGTTGAGCAATCCACGGCCCACAACATTGTTGCGGAAAGAGTAGCCTAGGCCAGGCACAAGTTACGGGAATGCGGGCCTGATAAGGGCCCGCATTTCGTTGGTTCATGGCTTATGTGGCGCCTTTGCCGCCGGACCGCTTCGCTTCAGCTTGTTGTAATCCACCATGAAGACGCGCAGACCGAAGGCCGGAGTGGTCTTGGTGTAGCCGGCCACGAGCTGTTCCTTGTAATGATCCAGGTAAAAATCGAATGGATCACGGGGGTCGGGATCGATGATCACCATGTCGGCGTCAATCATGATCAGCTTTCCGAACTGCAGCCGGTTACCGCGGTAGGCCATGTAGTTGCGCGCCGATATCTGCTCCCATTTGTGCGGCTTTTGCTGCGATTGGGGATCTCCGAAGACTTGAACAATGTTGTTGGGTTCAAGACGTATGCTGTTGATGCGGCCGGAGATTCGCGGAAGCGGAAGAATTTCTCCGGGATCGAGGATGAGGTCGTCTTTTTCCGCGCGCACGCCCTGAACCTTGCCGGCCTTGACGAGGTCGGCGATATCGAGACCAACCAGGTCCATGAGTCCTTTCACCGGCAGGTGGGCGGCTTTGATCTTCTCTGCGTGCAGCCTGATCTTGCCGTCGGGCGTCGCGCTGAGCTGGCCCTGGGTCTCAAAGGTGATGTCGCCCTTCTGGTGCAGCTTGCCTTTGATCTTGAGGCCGCCTTGTTCGATGGTGATGGCCAGATCTTTGAGCGGCGCGTCATTGCCGGAAAAGGCATTGCTGTTGAGCACATTGGCCAGCGATTGCGGATCAATGGCGATTTCCGCCGCAGTGATTTGCAGCGTGAAGGATTTCTTGTCGTCAAAAATGGGCATCTGGCCGGCAGTGGTGGGGACCAGCGCGCCGGCGACATCGCGCAGGTGGACGACCACGTTGTCGGTGTAGTGATACATCACGTTGTGCATCTGGACCTGGACGGCGCCGTTGTTAGCGGAGGGATGAGTTTTGTCCGTCGCGGGCTGCTGCGCTCCTGGCACGACGGTGAAGGCGACGGTGCAAAGAAAAAGGGCTAATTTTCTGGGTGGAGTGAAAAGACAAGTCCGCACACAGAGTTGGAACCAGAAAAGCTGATTAGGGTTGGAAGCCGCTCAAAGAGAGCGGTCGCGCCGGCTTCCGCGAGAGACGAACTCGAGGCCCCGGCGAAAAACGGCGCGCAGCATCCCGGCGAAAACGTGGGCTGTCGGCAGTGGATCACGCCAGCTCCAGGTGAGATGAAAATCCGCCTGCCAGAACGATCGTGCGATGCGAAGCAGGCGTCCTGGAACGTCGCCCCAGCTTACCCTTTGCCGCCGAATGTCCTGGCCCAATCTTATTAAATCGCCCGAAGACCAGACGCCGCGCCGAAGCGGATAGGCCGAATCATTCGCCGGGCGGTTGCCGGTGTGCTGACGGCGGTATGCCGCAAGTTCCACTGCCATGGCAGGAAAGTCGTAACCGCAGTAGTAAGGAATGGCGCACGTTGCGTCAAGCCGTGGGTTAAGCTCCAACAGAGATATGGTGTCGCGCGCCGGATCCACAAGAAACTGCATGCAACCCAGCCCCGAGTAGCCCAACTCCCGGACGAGCCTGGCGGTGTGCTGCTTCAGCGCGTCTGTCGGAGCAACTGAGTCACCGTCCACTCCAAAACCGGTGTAGTCCGGCCGGTCAGTGCGCAGGACGCGCTGCTCAAAGTAAGCCAGGAGCTCGCCCTGGTCGGCAAGGAAATGGCAGTTGTGGCGCAGCCCGCCAGCAAACCGCTGCACGATGAGCGACGTATGCCCCAGAGGCCACGATGGAAGCTTGCTCGGGAGATCATCGCGATGGCGCAAGATCACCGCTTTCTGTTCGCGAAAATCAGCGAGCGAGCTCAGCGGTTTTACCACGCAAGGAAAGCCGACGGCCTCAGCCTGCGCCAGCAGTTCCGGCATCGACCGAACCCGGCAAAATTCCGCCACCGGAAGCCCCAGCCAGGCAGCCAGTTCATAGAAGGCAACCTTGTCAAGGCAGGTCAGAACCGTGGAGGGATCGGGCATTACGATCATAGTCTCTGGAGGCAGCTCGGGGAGACTGCGTGCCAAAAGAGACAGCTCCATTTCACCGACCGGGAAGATGCAAAGAGGAGCGGGGCGCAATTGCGCGTACGCCGCAAGCGCGGTCAGGAACTCCTCACCCTGGCAATCAGGTTCGGGGTGGTCCCAGATTTCATCGACGTAGCGCGAGTATTGAGTGAACGCGTGCGGTTCAGACCGTCCGACGATCACCCTGTAGCTGGCCCGAGCGAGCGAACGAACCACGGTCAGAGTCTGCCGATGGTTGCCAATAACCACAACTTCAAACCGGAAGGCCACCCGCGTGTGCCCTTTCCCCTTTGAAAAAAGCCGCGTCCGGACTTTCTGCGGACGCATGTATTTAGATAGTGGTAAACATCTTAACCTATTCCTGCTTGGGATATCGGAGGATGTGAGAACCCGAGTTTTACCGCCTAGATTCGTCCTGTTTTGCCAGGATTCCCGATTGCGGTTGCAAGATCGCCATTTCCCGCAGAAACAGGGCTGGGCCAGCAGAGGCTCCCTTGGTCGCACGGTGTAAAATTTATTGATACCAGTGAGGTCCTCATGACGCCGACTGCAACTGCCGTGGATTTGAAGCCCTGTCCGCTCTACATCAATGGAAAGCCGGTCATCTCCAGCGGTCCGAAGGATATCCAGCACAATCCTGCCACGGGAGAAGCTGTGGCCGAGATTCCGCGCTGCACGGCGGAAGAAATCTCAGCCGCAGTTGAGGCGGCGCACAAGGCATTCCCGGCCTGGAGCAAAACGCCCGTGATACAGCGCTGCAAGGTGCTGTTCAAATTCCGCGAGCTGCTGGAGAAGAACGCAGCCGAGCTGGTAGGCCTGATCATCGAGGAAAACGGCAAGACCCGGGATGAGGCGCAGGGATCGTTCGATCGCGGTATCGAGTGCATTGAGTTTGCCTGTGGCGCGCCTACATTAATGATGGGCGATACGGTGGATCGCGTCGGCACGTCAGTCGATAGCTGGTCGACACGTTATCCGCTGGGCGTATGCGTCGGCATCACGCCGTTCAATTTTCCGTTCATGGTGCCCTTGTGGATGTTTCCCATGGCCATTGCCTGCGGAAATACCTTTGTGCTGAAGCCTTCGGACAAGGTTCCGCGCACCGCGGTTCGGATGGTTGAGCTGGCGCACGAAGCCGGCATGCCTCCCGGAGTTTTGAACCTGGTGCACGGCGCCAAGAGCACGGTGGACCAGTTATTGACCGATCCGCGAGTACGCGCGGTTTCTTTTGTGGGATCGAGCGCGGTGGCGAAGTACATTTACCAGACGGCGGCCAACAACGGAAAGCGCGTGCAAGCGCTGGGCGGCGCGAAGAATCACTCGGTGGTACTGCCGGACGCGGATATCAAGTCGACCGTGGCGGCGGTAATGGGCTCGTCCTTCGGCTGCGCCGGCGAACGCTGTCTGGCGACGAGCGTCGTCGTCGCCGTGGGCGAAGTTGCCGATCCGTTGGTGAAAGAGTTGGTGCACGCCGCGGACAACCTCACGGTCGGCAACGGCTGCGAGGCCAAGACCGGTATGGGCCCGGTGATTACCGATGAAGCGAAGAAGCGCATTCTGAGCTACATCGAGCTGGGCGAGAAAGATGGCGCGACCCTGGCGCGCGACGGCCGCAAAGATCCGGTGTGCAAGGGCAATGGCTATTTTGTCGGGCCGACGATCCTGGACAAGGTGAATCCGGAATCACGGGTGGCGAAAGAGGAGATTTTTGGGCCGGTGCTGTCGGTGATCCGCGTGAAGAGCCTGCAGGACGCGATCGATGTGGTGAGCAAGTCAGAGTATGGCAATGCAGCTTCAGTGTTCACGCGTTCAGGCGGGGCGGCGCGGCAGTTTACCCAGAACGTGACCGCCGGGATGGTCGGCATCAACGTGGGTGTGCCGGCGCCGGTAGCGTTCTTCCCCTTCACCGGCTGGAAGAATTCGTTCTTCGGCGATCTTCATGCCCTGGGCAAAGACGGAGTCAGCTTCTACACCGAAACCAAGGTTGTCACTTGCCGCTGGCCCGAGTAGCCGAGGCGGCGGCGCCCGATTCGCTCTATGTGGAACGCCTGCTTGCTCGGGCGATGCCGGTGCGGACGGCGCAGTATTTCAGCGAATTCTTTGTCTTTGGCGCCAAAGAAGCTGCCTCATGCGTCTTCGCCGGATCATTTCTTTTCCTGCTAGCGATTTCAAGCCACGTAAGAATACCCGGGTTGGCGCGCTACGACTTCCTCTTCCTGAGCGCGATCGCAATTCAGGTGGTGCTGGTGGCGACGCGCCTGGAGAACTGGCGCGAGGTTGCGGTCCTCTCTCTGTTTCATCTCATCGGGATGGGGCTGGAGCTTTTTAAGACCTCACCGTCAGTGCGGTCGTGGAGCTATCCGGAGCACGCATTTTTCCATGTGCGTACGGTCCCGCTCTACAGTGGTTTCATGTACGCTTCGGTCGCCAGCTACATCATGCAGGCATGGCGCCGCTTCGATCTCCGTATCACCAGCTTCCCCAAATTCTGGATGGCTGTGAGTGTGTGCGCGGCTATCTACGCCAATTTTTTTACCAACCATTATCTTCCCGACGTGCGCTGGTTTCTCTCGGCGGCGGTGATTGCGTTGTTCTGGAAAACGCGCGTGCACTTCACCACGCTGCGTGCGGAACGCAGAATGCCCCTGGTGGTGTCCTTCTTGCTGATCGGATTTTTTATCTGGATTGCAGAGAACATCGGCACGTTTTTCGGCGCATGGGTTTATCCCAACCAGGCGCGGCAGTGGGCGATTGTAGGGCCGGCGAAGATCAGTTCGTGGATGCTGCTGGTGATCATCAGCTTCATCATCGTCGCGGCGCTGAAAGAGATTTTTCCCAAGCCGCAAGCGGGCTTTGCGAGGGCTGAAGCTCCGGCAGTAACGGAGGCAGCAGAGTAACGGTCCGAGAGTTACTTCTTCTCCGCCTTGACGATTCTCAAGGGTGGAAACGACATAAGGTTCATGCCGGTGCGGCTGACCTTCAGGCCCGCCTGGGCAAACACCTTTTGATAGAAGCCGGTCAAAATGAAATCTGAAATCAACGCAGTGCCTCCGGGCTTGAGTACGCGGGCGATCTCGCGGCAGGCCTGGGCGCGGCCTTCGGCGTCAGGAATGTTGTGGATGCAGAGATTGGAGAGCACAACGTCAAAGCTCGAGTCAGGGAAGCTGAGCTTGCGCGCGTCGTCGCTGCGGAGTTCGACCCTGTCTTTCATACCTTCCACTTCGATATTGGCCTCAGTGCGTTGCAATGAATTAGCGGAAAGATCCCTGGTGCTCCAGATATCGATGCCGGTGCTCTTGCCCGTGTTCAAGCGCCGGGCAGCGCCGATGAGGAGCAGGCCGCGGCCGGTGCCGACGTCGAGGACCTGTTCGTCGCCGCGCCAGGAGATCATGTTGAGCATGCGATCGCGATGGCGGAACTTGCCCCACTTGGCATAGAGAACCATCAAGAGCCCTTCAGCTATGCAGATTCCTCCTGCGATGAATGCCGTGCGATCCCAAAGAACAGTTACACGGCCGATACGGATCACCGGAAAAAAGGCGGCAGAAACAATCAGGGCTGCGCCAATCAACAGCAGGTTGCGAATCACTCCGGGTGCATCGATCCCGTAGTCAGGTTTTTGCGGCATGGCGCATTAAAGCAGACAAAACCGGTTCAATGCAAAATTCGTGGCGTCCGGTAGAGGTGAAGGCTATTTGAGCTTCTTGGCGATCGATTTGGTAATGAGCTCCAGCTCGAGCATGATGTCATCTTCAATGTTCAAACCGGCGGCGCGCATGGCGGCGTAGGGATCGCGGCGAAACCACTCAGCGTTTTTGGGAGAGCTGGCGATCCATTGCTGCAATTGGTGTTCTACCTTGTCCAATTGCGAGATCAAGCGGTCAGTGCTGACCGGGGGATTCTTGCGTCGGGGCAAAGTAAACACCTCTTGGAACATGATGGGTCAATCGTACGCTGGGCAGCCGGAAATCGGGAACAAGCCAGTTTACTCTCTAGATAACATCAGACATAGATGCCTATCCGACCGCAGTGAGGACGCTTCGCAGGCAAAGTTCGTTTGCCTGGCATTCAAAATTTCTCGAAATTCCTGAAAGCCGGCGCCGGGTGGGAGCGGCCATTGATTTTGCGGGAGATAGTCGCTTATAGCTGCCATAAATTTTTTCGATTTCACTTCTGCCGGCGAGTGCGGCTAGATTGTGCTCAAGCCGGTTGGTCACGAGGCTTTGGAGCTTGCAGGCACATGGCAAAGCTACTTCGCTGCTGGTTGGCAATTTTCGTACTCTGGACGCCGCTCAATTTACTGGCGCAGGCTTCCGCGCCGAAGTCCGCCGACGCGCAAAACGAACGCATGGTCCGGCTCGAACAGCAAATCGCCGATTCCAAAGGCTCCGCCGACAACGCCTGGATGCTCATGAGCTCGGCGTTGGTCCTGCTGATGACCGGACCTGGCCTGGCGCTGTTTTATGGCGGCCTGGTGCGGAAGAAAAATGTGCTGGCGACGATGATGCAAAGCTTCGCGCTGATGGCCGTGGTGACCGTTGTATGGGCCATCTTCGGATATAGCCTGTCGTTTGGCGAGGGGAACAGCTTTATCGGCGGGCTGCACAATCTCCTTCTTCACGGGGTGGGCGTCAGCCCTGATCCTGACTACGCGGGCACGATTCCAGCGCAGACGTTCATGATTTATCAGCTTATGTTTGCGATCATCACTCCAGCTTTGATCACGGGAGCCTTTGCCGAGAGGATGAAGTTTTCGGCGATGGTGGTTTTCATGGTTGCCTGGAGCGCGCTGGTTTACAGTCCGATGGCGCACATGGTCTGGGGCAAGGGCGGGCTGCTCAACGCGGCGCTCGGCGGACGCTTTCCCACACTCGACTTCGCCGGCGGCACCGTGGTGCACGTGACATCCGGAGTTTCCGCGCTGGTCTGCGCCTTGTATCTGGGACACCGCATCGGATACTCGCGGGAGCCCATGCAGCCGCACAGCATGGTGCTGAGCTTTATCGGAGCATGCCTGCTGTGGGTGGGCTGGTTCGGATTCAACGCCGGCAGCGCCTTGAGCGCCGGCACGCTGGCAACCAGCGCTTTCGTCGCCACGCATTTTGGCGCGGCGGCTGCGGTGATCGGATGGTCGGCGGCAGAATGGTTGCGCAACGGCAAGCCCAGCGCGCTCGGCGCGATTTCCGGTGCTGTCGCCGGACTGGTGGCCATCACTCCGGCAGCAGGCTTTGTGAGCCCGATGTCGGCTTTGGCTATCGGCGCAATCGCCGGGGTCTTCTGCTTCCTCATGGTCACGCACGTGAAAGCGCGCTTCGGCTATGACGACTCGCTCGACGCCTTTGGCGTGCACGGCGCGGGCGGCGCCATCGGCGCGTTGCTCACCGGGGTATTCGCCAGCAGCGTAATCAATCCAATCTTCAAAGATTCGAGCGGACGCGTCCTGGCTTCTGGCGCGCTGGAAGGCAACCGCCATCAGCTCATCAATCAGGCGATCGGCGTGGGCATTGCCGCCGGACTGGCAATTGTGGGGACGCTGGTGATTCTGAAGGTTGTCGATCTGGTGATCGGGCTGCGGGTTCCCGAAGACCATGAGATCCGGGGCCTCGACGTTACGCAGCATGGCGAAGAAGGATACTCGTGGGAGCATCCGGCGCCGGCCCGGGTGGCAGCGTTCCCGCAAGTCGCACAGCATGGACTGGAAATTCATCCTGAAGTTGCGCGCATCGATCGCCAAGCGGCAATGGGAGACTGAGCGACATTGCCAGAATCGCCGAAATTGCCAAAGATTGCCAAGATTTAAAGTTGAAATTGACTGGCAGCAATCGAGTTCAATCTTTGGCAATCTTGGCAATGTCTTTACCTTCTGCTTGCTGCTCCGGCCAGGGCGGGCGAAATCGCCGTGAACGCCTGGTCCATGATCCGGATTGCCTCATCCACATCAGCTTTTGAAATGTTGAGCGGCGGCGAGGTACGAATCACGTTTCCATAGAGTCCGCCTTTGCCCACCAGCAGTCCGGCTTTGCGGCAGTGTTCCATAAACTGGTTGGTGGCCTCCGGCGCCGGTTCCTTGGTGGTGCGATCTTTCACCAGCTCGATCGCCTGCATCAGGCCCATGCCGCGTACATCGCCAATCAGCTCGTGCTTGTCTTTCAGGCCTTCGAGTCCGTCGCGATAGTAGCGGCCCACGACGTCAGCGTTGTCCATCAGTCGGTCTTCTTCAATCAGATCGATCGTTGCCTTGGCAGCAACGGAGGTCACCGGATTTCCGCCGAAAGTCGAGATGTGCAGCCCCTTGAAGCTGGCGGCAATCTCCGGACGCGTGGCCGTCAGGCCGACCGGCGCACCGTTGGCCAGGCCTTTGGCGGAAGTAATAATGTCCGGGGTAACCTCCCATTGCTCGATCCCGAACCAGCGTTTGCCGGTGCGTCCCCAGCCGGTCTGCACTTCGTCAGAGATAAAGACTCCGCCGTAGTCTTTTATGATCTTGAAGACGATCTTGAAATATTCTTTCGGCGGCGTGATGAAGCCGCCCACGCCCTGGATCGGCTCCGCCAGGAAGCCGGCAATCTGCCCGGAAGTCGAGGTCTGGATCACCGCTTCAACGTCCTTCGCGCATGCGACTTCGCAGCTCGGGTAAGTCTTGCCCAGCGGACAGCGATAGCAGTAGGCGTTCATCGCATGAACTACTCCGGCGTTCGGCATCGGCAGCGACTTGCGCCAGGTGTTCTGCCCGGCAATCGACTGCGCCAGCGCCGACCGTCCGCTATAGCCGTGGCGCAGGGCAACGATCTCAAAGCGCCCGGTGAACATCCGCGCCAGCTGCACGGCGGTCTCGTTGGCTTCCGTGCCGCTGTTGGTGAAGAAGCTCTGGCTGATCTCGCCCGGGGTGATCTGGGCAATCTTTTCCGCCAGCGCCACTACGGCCTCATTGGGGAAAACCGTTGAGGCATGCTGGAGCTTATCAATCTGCGCTTTGATCTTGCCGGTCACGCGCGGGTTGGCATGCCCCACGGAGATGGTGACAATCCCGCCAAAGAAATCCAGGTACTTGTTGCCCTCCACGTCCCACAGGTGCTGCATGCTGGCATGATCAGTCACCAGCGGATCGGTGTAGTAAAGCGAGATGGAAGGGAACAGGTACTGCTTGTGCTTTTTGACGATCTCGTCTCTGGTCATGGCACGCTCCGGCAATTGCCATGGGAGATTGTAGTCGTTTTGCAGGAATTGGGAGCGGAAAAGATCGAGCGGGATCGCCGGAATCGCCGAAATCAGGAAAGGCAACCTTACCACGGATGAACACGGCTGAACGCGGATCACGCTGGGAAAGAAGACCAAAATGTCGGGCGCCAGAAAGTTAAGCGCCGGTTTCATCTTGTGAGGCGGCGATCCACGAATCGCAAATGCAGCGCCGTAGGCGGCGAAATGAGTTAGCCCAGGCCGGAAGGCCTGGGTAAGGTTTGAGATAGGATAGTGAGCCCCGGAGCCGGGCCCCAACACGCGCGTTTTTCGCGTGTTGGGTAGGGAGGGGCGGTACGTGTCTCATACCTATTCGCAGAATTATCAGCACATTGTTTTCAGCACAAAGGAGCGATGCAGGCTGATCGACAAATCCATGCAACCCAAGTTGTGGGCGTACATGGCGGGAATTGGCCGCAACCATGGGTTTCTGCTGCTGGCGAATGGGGGGATGGAAGACCACGTGCATTTGTTAGTGCAAGTGCCAACACACTTGTCGGTCGCAAAGGCCATTTCCGTTGTGAAGGCGAATTCGTCAAGGTGGATGAACGAACATGGGATGAAGTTCGCCTGGCAGGAAGGTTATGGGGCCTTCAGTGTAAGCGCGTCGAACCTTGGCGCGGTTCAACGTTATATTGCCACCCAGGAGCAACATCATCGGAAGCTGACGTTTGAGGAAGAATTCTTGGGATTGTTGAAAAAGCATGGGATTGAGTTTGATCCGAAGTATGTCTTTGGGTAGTGCCGCCCCTACTGGGCTCCGTCTCAGACAAACCCGTACCCAGACCTGCCAGTCTGGTCTAACTCATATCGCGCCTACGGCGCTGCGGTAATGCGATTTGTGCGAGTCCCGTCATGAGATGAAGTTGACGAAAATGTGGTGAATCATCAATCGTTTTTGCCACGAAATAAGAGGTTTTGAACGGGAGCTGAAATGGGAACTGATTTTCTGGAGCTGTTTGACCGGCGTTCGGCTGAAATCGTCGTACACGGCGATGCGTTAGAGCTGGTTGCATTGGTTGACGCACGAAACAAACGCAATCAACCTCACATTTGGCAAAGGTATTGGCACGAGGCCGAGGAGAGATTCATTGATTTTGCGCCTGGTACCACGAACGCAGAGCGCCTAAAGACAAAAATTGATTACGGGAAGACCCTCGAGGAGATCAAAGAGGATTTGCTCCGTGATGTGTTTACCATGCAATTCTGGCTTTATGTCGACTATTGGGGGTGTGCAAGCGAGGTTTTCCCAATCGGCCTCCCGCCGGGAGCTCTTACTTGGGAAGAGTTCACAGCGCCCATTTGGGTCGACCGGGCAATTTCAGAGAAACGAGTTCCGGGTTCGCAAGGATGCTTTCTGCTGACAGCAGAAAATGTTGCTTCGATTCTGAAGGGATTGAAGAATCATCGGAACGAACTCCAGATCATGGGTGATCCGGAAATTGCAAAGTTGGAAAGCTGGTACTCGTTCTGCCATAAGTATCCGGGGTTTTGCATCCTTTACCAGGTCGATTTTTGATAGGTTGAACTACTTGACTTCGTGTTTTATTCGTGCTATAAAGAAAGCTACATGCCTAGCGTGTAACCGGGAGCGGCGCCGGCGGGGAGACCCGGAAAGGCCAGCAACTTTGAGAGCATCCGCCAGGACGAAAGTCGGTTCCACCCCATCGAGCCAAAATCAGGCTCGCCGGGGGCCCCGGAAAGTCGGTTGGCCTGTGCTTTCACCCTTCACAAGATAAGTGTGCCCGGAGGATCGCCGGGTTCGCCTAAATCCCACCCCACCAAGCCAACACCGGGCTTGTCGGGGACCCCGGAAATCGCCGGAATGGCGCGAGATCGGAAAACGAACCAAAATCAAGAATCAAGAATCAAGAGCCACCTGAGGGTGGCTTTTTCTATTTGGAGCAAACAACCGTGAACAAGCGAGAAGAACGCAGCGCCATCGAGCGCCAGAAGATACTTGCGGCAATTGCAGAGTGTGCGGCGAAGTTGGGTCATGTACCCAGCGTGATTGAGTTGGAGCAGGCAAGCAAGATACGCCGACGGCAAGTCAGAAGGCTATTCGGGTCTTATGCTCGGGCGCTGCGCGAGTGCAAGCTGCAACCGAGCGGACCAGGGCACAAGCTGACGATGGAAGAGCTCTTCCGCGACTGGGCGGGCGTGGTGAGAAAGCTGGGGAAGCTTCCGAGCATCGCCGAGTATGAGTCGCTGGGGAAGTATAGCCAGGGTCCGCTTACGCGGCGTTTTGCAAGCTGGCTGCATGTGCCGAAGGCGATGAAGAAGTTTGCTGAGCAACAGGATTGGGCCGGGGAATGGAAGGAGGTCCTCGAGATGGTCGACGAGAGCGACGGAGCGGCCAGAAGAGGGGTAAAGAAGTCGGGACCATGGAACGTCACCCAGGCCGGAAGGCCGAAACCAACGAATGTGTACGGCCCGCCAATTCAGACGAAGGCGATGTCGCACGGACCGACGAACGAAGCCGGAGTCATGGTTCTGTTTGGAATGCTGGCGGAGGAGCTGGGTTTTGCAGTTACGCTGGTTCAGACGGGCTATCCGGATTGCGAAGCGATGCGGCAAAGGGAGGAAGACAGATTTGAACGGCTGCGGATTGAGTTTGAATATGAGAGCAGAAATTTTGTTCAGCATGAGCATGACGCGAGCGAGTGCGACATGATCGTGTGCTGGAAACACAATTGGCCGGAGTGTCCGCTGGAGGTGGTGGAGCTGAGGAAGGCAGTCGCCGAAATCGTGCGCGCGTGATCACTTGTGATCGAGTGCCTCCCCCACGGCTCGACGTCTTTTCTGCTCCGCTTTTCAGCCCCTGGAAATTGGGAGCTTCTCCGCTCACTCGACTCGGGTCTTGCGCAAGCTGCCCTGATACAATCGCCTCAACCCTCGGAAAAGCAGGTTCCCCCCTGCACAAGCACAATTGGCTCAAGGAGAAAACACATGTGTTCACGCTATTTCTGGGTGCTGGCCCTGGTCCTGGTGCTGGCCGTAGTCCCTCTCACCGCTATCAACGGTGTTCCGGTGCAGGATCCTTTGAAGGTTGAATCGGCGCACTATAAGCTCGCGTTTGAGAATGAAGAGGTGCAGGTGGTCTACATCCACTACGGTCCTCATGAAAAGTCGGCTTTGCATCAGCATCCGGCAGGCGTGGTGGTGAACCTGACCGACGGACACCTTCGGTTTAGTGACCAGAGCGGAGCCATCCAGGAGGTGCGTGCGATTCACGGTGAGGCGCGGTGGTTTCCAGCTCTAAGGCACAAAGTGGAAAATCTCAGCAACACTTCGTATGACGGGGTTTACATCGCGGTGAAAGGGAAGACAGCTGCTGCAGCCGGTTCCCCTGGTGCTATCCCATCAGACCCCCCGGTGAATGCGCTGCTGGCCTCGATCCTGCACGGAGCGGGAGCGAAGTAATCGCACGGGATCCCACCCCACCAAGCCAAAGACGGGCTTGGCGGGGATCCCGTGCGATTCCCGTCACCATCTCCACACGATTCCGCCAGAATATCTGAAGCTGTTCTGATTGTTGCTGCCGAGGCTGCTGGTGAGGCCGGCAGCGAGTGCGTCGACCGAGTTGAAGTTGGTGCGCAGGAAATCGACCTGAGCAGCACGAATCGCGAAGTGCCGCGTGAGTCCAATATCCACGCCGCCGCCGAAGGCCATGGCAAAACCGTTAGCAGTATTCAGCGGAGCGGAAATTCCCCCGATGATCGGAATCGTAACGCCGGCGCCGAGGCTGGAGCGCGCCGCTCCGAACAGAGCGTGGCCGAAGACTGAGCTTCTGCCGAAGTAAGCCGTCGCCGTGGGGCCGAAGAGGAAGTTGTAAATATGCTGCTGGCTGCCGGCGGAGAATCCGGCGAAAGAAATGCCGGCTAGTTGCCGTGATGTGCCGCTGAAATCGGCGGTGATGCCGAAATTGCGCGTGAGGTTGAACGTGCCTTGCGCGTCCCATCCGTTAAAGGTCTTGCTGTTGTTGTTGAGCGGTGAGTATCCGCCAAAAATCGAGCCGTGGGAGGCTACATCGCCGCGCTCCTGGGCCATGCCCAGCAGCGGAAGACAGAATAGTCCTAGTACTAAGATTGCGCGGAGGCGCATTTGTTTCACTCCTTGAATAGAGGTGGGTCTTTACTAGATCAAATGCGTGTAGCGGAAAGTTGTTGTGGTAGCGACGGTAAAGAAATGTGTGCGCTCAGAGAGAAGAGGCGTTAAGAATTGTAAGAGCATTGCCAAAATCGCCGGAAATGCCAAAGATCGCGAAATTGAAAAACCCCAAGCATTGGGCGCCCGAGGAGGGGGCGAGAGGGCGGAGGGCGCATTTAGGCGGATTACACGGATGGTGCAAATCGGAAATTGGCAAAATCAATTTTGGATTTTTTGGCGATTATGGGAATGACTCTCATCCGATCGCTGCGAGCATATCCTCCGGCTTCGCGTTGTCGCCGAAAGTCTCGCTTACGTGGACGAAAAGGTCTTTGTTGCCTGGTGCGAAGACGAAACTGCCGCCCAACTGGAAGGGATCTTTGCCCAGTTTGTGCTGTTTGTGTCCGGCGCTCTGGGCGCGTTTGCGGGCCTGCATGTTATCGCGGCGAAGCAGATGGAGCAGGGAAGCGTTGCGCAGCTCCACCGCTTTGTAGGCTTCGCGTTTTTCGTCGACCAGCAGGGGGAAGTCGATGCCGGTTTTCTCGCGAAAGAATTTGGCGTAGCTCATGTCGCCCAGTCCGACCGTGGCCAGGCGTGCGCCCTTCCTGCGGAATTCTTCTTCATGCGCGCGCAACTGCGCGACGTGCTCGCTGCAGAAGATTCAACCGTAGTGACGGAGGAAAACCAGGGCAGCCGGCCCGTCGGTCCACAAGGTCCCGAGACGGACCGTGTTGCCGTCAACGTCGGGAAGAGAGATGCCGGCCAGCTTGCTGCTGAGAGAGTCGGCCATGCGGGGGATTTTCAAGGAATGGAGACGATCGTGTCAAGTTAAGTGGAAGTCGGGATGCCGGGATTTTGCGGGCGATTGCCTGGCTTCCCGAACCATACTCATCCTGAACTACTGAAACTACTGAACCGCAGATTTGAAAGTATGTGCAGGCTCAGTTTTGTTATCCTTGCCCATCTATGCGTGAAATTCGTGGTGCAGTTGCAGTAATTACAGGAGCGGGCTCAGGGATCGGGCGAGCTCTGGCAGTGGACCTGGCCGGGCGTGGTGCAAAGCTTGCTTTGGCTGACGTGAACAGCGCGGGTTTGGAAGAGACGCGCGGGATGTTGGGAAAAGCAGTGGCGCGGACTTACACGGTGGATGTCGGCAACGCTGCGCAGGTGGAGCAGTTTGCCCGGCAGGTGCAGCAGGATTTTGCAGGTGCGGCACTGCTGGTGAACAACGCCGGCGTAGCGTTGTTCGGTACGTTTGCCGAGGTAACGCTCGGCGATATGGAGTGGCTGATCCAGATCAACTTCTGGGGCGTGGTCTACTGCTGCAAATTCTTTCTGCCGATGCTGGAAGTTGCGCCGGATGCGCACATCGTGAACGTTTCCAGCATTTTTGGCCTGATCGGGCCGCCGGGCCAGACGGCGTATGCGTCGAGCAAGTTTGCTGTACGCGGATTCAGCGAGTCGCTGCGGGAAGAGTTGCGTGCTCGCACCGATATCAAGGTTACAACCGTTCATCCGGCCGGCATCGCTACGCCGATCGCCGAGAATGCCAAGGCGGGCAAAGGGTCGCAGGCCGAGGCCCGGGAGCAAGCCAAAGCGCTCTTTAAGAAGGTTGCGATCATCCCGCCGGAAGAAGCAGCGCGGGTGATTGTGAAGGGAATTCTCGGCAACAAGAAGCGTGTGCTGATAGGAAGGGATGCATATGGCATTGATTGGATCGCCCGTCTTCTGCCCGGCCGCGCCAGTGCACTGTATGCTGATGCGTTGACGAAGAGAGCTGCTAAGACCCAGGCTGCCCCGATGCCGGCACGATCCAGCAGCAAAGGTCAGTAATAAATGAAGATGCGGGTTCCTCTCGGTGTTTTGACATTTTGTCCCTGACGGGCCATAATTCCTCGCCATTTTCCGCAAAGCTGGTTTGTGACGTTCGCTGAATCGGGCAGTCAGAGTAACTGTGAGAAGAATTTTGAGCTCGGATCAGTGTGTCTTGCGCGCGCAGGCGGTTCGGAGCTGGTTTTGAACGTCATGAACAAAATGAACCGCACGAATTTCGCGCGAACAAAAAAGGTTAAGGGTGAATAGGTTGACTGCGCCAATGATGTGGGATAATACACGGCCAGTGATGGGGATTAATCCCATTCATGTCATGAATGAAGGTTCATTCACGTTTTTGCTGGCGATTACGCACGGATTCTCCGCATGCGGACGCCTGCAGATTTCTCCACGCTTCGCCACAGCTACCTTGGAGGGTTTATGAGGTCAATCAATCTGCTGAGAGTTGTTCTTGTGTGCTTGCTGCTTGCCGGCATGGCGTTCGCCCAGGGCGTAGGCGCGTCCGGCGACATCAGGGGCACGGTCACCGATCCTTCGGGAGCCGTGGTTTCGAATGCCGTGGTGACGGCCACGGACGTTGATAAAGGAATCAAACATACCGTCAACACCGGCACCGATGGGACGTTCCACATCGCCAACCTGCCGCCTGCGGTGTACAGCGTGAGCGTGACCAAGACCGGCTTTCAGCCGGAGGTCGTCAAAAGCGTAGTGGTGAACGTCGGACACACGGCCGAGATCAGTTTTCCGATGAAGGTATCCACGGTGTCAGAACAGATTGAAGTCACCGCGGAAGCCCCGGTGGTCGAAACGGAAAAAACCGGACAAGGCAACGTGATCACTCAAGGACAGATCACCAATCTGCCGATCGAACGCCGCAACTACCTCGGCTTTACTCAGCTGGCGCCGGCGGTTGCCGATTCCACGCGCTTGTCGTCGGACCAGGACTATCGTGTGAAGCAGACGCCCCAGAGCGGACTCTCCTTTTATGGAAGTAATGGTCGCGGTAACAGCGTGACCGTGGATGGAGGCGAGGCCAATGATGATGCGGGTGGCGTCAGATTGAATATGGGCCAGGATGCCGTGCAGGAATTTCAGATTAACCGCAGCAATTACGGAGCGGATCTCGGCGGCGCCAGCGGCGCTACCATCAATATCGTTTCCAAATCCGGAACCAACGACGTGCATGGCTCGCTCTTCGCCTTTTTCCGCAACGATGCTCTGGATGCGGCCAACCCGTTCTCAGTGACTCAGGCTCTTGCCCCGGGACAGGCGTTTAATCCCGCCGCTCCTGCCTCAACTGCCGTGCATACCAAGGACTCCCTCACGCGTCAGCAGTTTGGCGGCTCCATCGGCTTCCCCATCACCAAGGACAAGACCTTCCTGTATAGCGCGTTCGAAGGATTAATCAGCAACGCGCAGACCTCCGTGCCGCTTTTGACCAACACCAACATCTTTCTGCCCGATACCGGCCAGTTTAGCGGCAACAATCAGGCTGGGATTCTCAACGGCTTGACTCAGTTGGGAGCCGCCAGCGTCCCATGTATATCCAACCCCGCCCCGGCGCCGCCTACCTTCCTGCCTGCGGCGCAATGTGCGGGTGTTTTGTCGGCTCTTCTCACCGTTAACCCGAGCGCCAATCTCACGGGGATCCTTGGTCCGGTACAAGGTCCGTTGCAAACTGCCAGAAATGCTTTTGCTGTAGGCCAGTTTGAAAACAACGGCGGTCTCTTTCCTTACAACACCCGGCTTTATCTGGCTTCGTCACGGCTGGATCATCAATTCAGTGATCGTAACCAGGTAGCTCTGCGCTACAGCTTCGGCCACGATCGCGAAGAAAATCCTGACGTCACATCGCTCACCGGTTTTTCGCGCGGCAGCTCGGTCAAGGCTTTCGACCACACCTTGCTGGCCTCCTGGTTCCATCAGTTCAATCCCAGAACGCTCAATGAGGGGCGCGTACAGTGGAACTACTCCAATTTCGATGTGGTTCCAAATACTCCGGGTCAGGTCGGGCTGGATATTCCTGGCTTCGGCAATCTCGGCACTCAGATCTTTTTGCCCAGCTTCACCATCATGCGCCGCTACGAATTTGCTGACAACGTGAGCATGATTCGTGGCAAACACAACATCAAATTCGGTGCATACTTCCTGTACCGCGGCAACCACTCTGAATCGCACACCTTCTTCCCCGGACGCTTTGTGTTTGGCAATCTGCCCGGCGGTCTTCTCAGCCCATGTTTCGCGGGGCCCGCTGCCTTCTGCGGACTCTCGTCCACCCTCTCTCCGGTTGCGATCAATTCTCTGCAATCTGTAGCGCTGGGCCTGCCCCAGTTCTATCAGCAGGGTTTCGGCAATCCCATCTACAACTACCCACGGCCTTTCACGGCTGGCTTCGTTCAGGACCAGTGGAACGTGACGCCCAACTTTACATTGAACTTTGGCGTGCGTTATGAACTCGATGCCCAGTACGGCGCGCTCAGCACAGACAAGAACAATTTCGCGCCGCGCCTCGCTTTCTCCTGGGATCCCTTCCATGACAAGAAGACAGTGATACGTGGTGGCTACGGCATCTTCTACTCGCCGATCTACGGCCAGATCGCTGATGTGGTGCAGACGCTTGGCTTCGTCAATAACAAACGACCGATTGCCCAGGTCTTTGTGCCGCTGACCGGCGTTCCCGGCGCGCCACCCAACCTGACTTCCGCTCTGATCTTCCAAACCTTGTTTGCTCAGGGACTGGTTTCCTGCACAGCGCCCGCAGCCGGTAATGCGGCCTGTATCACCCCGGCGAATTTGACTCAGTTCGGCATTAACGTGACCAACGTCGGACCGCCGCCTCCATTGAGCGTGGTCTTCAGTGGCCAGCACGGTTATCAAAGTCCCTATTCGCAGCAGGCCGAGTTTGGCATTGAGCGCGAAGTTGCCAGAGGTTGGTCCGTGTCTCTGAGCGGGATCTATGTCCATACCATTGGCTTGCCGGTGGCCATCGACGTCAACGCTCTTCCCACCGCGCCCTTCACTCCAGTGCAGCTGGCCAATGGCAAGGTCGTTCAGGTGCACAACTTCAATACCGCCAACAGCCCTCTGGGGAATCCCTGTGCCGGTGCGGCCATCGTGACCTGCTTCGCCAACCCGCTGCTGCTGCAGACGCCTCAATATTCCTCCTTGGGTTCGGCCCTCTTTGAAGGTGGCATCCTGGAAGTGAAGAAGACCTTCAGCACCCACTTCTCCATGATGGCGAACTACACCCTGAGCAAGGCTTTCGATACCACCACCGACTTCAACAGCGATTTCGGTCCGCAGGACAACACCAATCTGGCAGCGGATCGCGGCCTCTCCACCTTTGATCAGCGTAACAAGGTTGTAGTGGCTGTGGTCGGGGACACCGGCAGCTGGGGCGGTAAGGCTCTTTCCGGCTTCCAGTTCGCGCCCATCGTGCATTACAACAGCGGCCATCCCTTCAACCTCCTTGCCGGAACCGACGTCAATGGCGACCGTCACTCCACCAATGACCGGCCCATCGGCGCCGCTCGCAATACCGGTGAAGGACCTGACTTTGTTGATTTCGATATGCGCATTACCCGGCGGTTCAAGCTGGGTGAGCGGGCCAACCTTCAACTCCTGGCAGAAGGGTTCAATATCTTGAATCGAACCAATTTCGCCAGCGTGAACAACATCGTTGGCGCGACCTTCGGCTTGCAGCCCGGGTTCACCACCTTCAACGTTGCGGGAATCAGGGTGAATCCGACGACCACGTCTCTGGCCACGCCGTTAGCCTTCACCTCGGCTTTCCCGATGCGCCAGATTCAGCTTGGCCTTCGCATCGGCTTCTAAACCTTGCATTCGCGACGGAGGCGGCTTGCCGCCTCCGTCGTTTTAGCTGGTTGGCTGGAGTTGCAGTTCCTCTGCTACCATTCAGGTCTGAGAATAGCCACTCGTTGCTCTCATCATGTCCGCTGCCTCGCAAACACCCCCACAAGCCGGCCAGATCTCGGGCGCGCAGGCTGTGGTCGCCACCCTGTTGCGGAACGGCATTTCCGCCGGCTTCGGAATTCCCAGCATCCACAACATTGCGTTGTATGAAGCGCTGAGACAGACATCGCAGTTCCAACATTGGGTAGTGCGTCACGAGCAGGCCGCAGGCTTTGCCGCGGACGGCTTCTGTCGCCGTTCCGGCCGCGTTGCCGCGGTCTTTGCCTCCACCGGACCGGGCAATCTCTTTACCCTTGTCCCTCTTCTGGAAAGCCTGCAGACCCAGACGCCGGTGCTTGTAATCGGCACCAACATCGCTTCATCCCTGCTCGGCAAGACTGGCGGAGCGCTGCATGAGACGCCGGATCAGCTTGAGATCATCAAGCCTCTCACGCGGTTTGCCCGGCGCGTCCCCGCTCCCGACAAGCTGGCTTCCACACTTGCCGAGGCCGCGCTGGAGCTTCACGGTCCTGTACCTGGACCGGTTTTCGTCGAAATCCCTCACGATTTCTTTCTCGCTTCCGTCAACGGGCTTGAGTCTGCAATGCCGATGCTGGCCAGGCGGCCGGCTGCTTCGCCGTCGCAGGAGATCGTTCAGGCCGCTCAGCAGATTACCGCCGCGCGAAAGCCGGTTCTCTTGCTCGGCAACGGCGCGCGCCAGGCTCGCGCAACCATTCAGCAGTTGGCTGAGCTGCTGCAGTCGCCGGTCTTCACCACCACCAGCGGCAAAGGCCTGATCGCGGCCGATCACCCTCTCTCTTCGGGCTGTATTTCGCGGCTCGGCGCCGTCCAGGAGATTCTGCTCGAAAGCGATTTGTTCATTTCCTTCGGTGCCCGTCTTACTGAGTTCGATACCGGGCGCTTCAGCCTGAAACTGCCGGCACAACATATTCAGGTGGTAGCAGAATCTGCCTACGCCGGCGATCGTCTGCCGTCAACGGTCGTGGTCGGCGAACTTGGAGAGATCGCGCAGCAATTCACGCAAAACGTTCAACCCCGCGCTCCCTGGTGTGACATCGCGGCCGTGGTTGCCCGCGAATCGCAGCGGCTTACGGGGTTGGAACAGGATGCGTATGGGGCGCTAGCGGCCCTGCGTGAAGCCATGCACCGCGATGACGTGCTGGTGAATGATCAGTCCATTTTGAACTACTGGGCTTCAGCGTTCTTTCCGGTGCTGGAGCCGGGAACTTTTCTTTATCCGCTGGGATCGGGCACGCTCGGCTACGGTCTGCCGGCTGCGATTGGAGCTGCCTTCGCGGTACAACAGGCAGGTGAAGCCAGAAGAGTTGTTTGTATCGCCGGCGATGGCGGCTTCCAATATACGCAGCATGAGTTGGCGACCCTGGCGCAATACGGACTGCCGGTAAAGATTTTGCTGGTGAATGATGAAGCCTACGGCGTGATCGCCTTCTTGCAGCGCTCGATGTTTGGCCAGACTCATGAGATCGCTCTCCGCAATCCGGATTTCTGCCGCCTGGCCGAAGCGTATGGCATTCGGGCTGAGCGTGTTTCCACTCTCGAGAGGCTACGCCAGCGACTGCCCGATTGGCTCAATGCGCCGGGCCCAGCCTTGTTGGAATGGCACGCCGGTTTGAAAGCGCCGTGGGAGACGGGCGCGATTCCCCGGCCAACCGGCATCGCGAAGAGCTAGAAAGAGGAGTTCGGATCACCATGAGTGTAACCAGGGAAGCCTCCAAAACCGTACAGCAGCTGTTCGATCTCACCGGCCGTGTCGCCATCATCACCGGCGGCTCGATCGGTCTCGGCCGCCAGATGGCAGAAGCTCTGGCTGAGATGGGCGCGAATCTCGTCTTGTGCGCGCGCAAAAAAGAGCGTTGCGAAGAAGCGGCGCATGATATGGAAAAGCTCGGTGTGCGTGCCCTGGCGGTCGGCTGCGACGTAAAGGATCAGCCCAGCGTTCAGCAACTGATGGATGCTACGCTCTCCGCCTTCGGCCGCATCGATATCCTCATCAACAACGCTGGCATCTCCTGGGGCGCGCCAACGGAACAGATGACTTTGGCCGAGTGGAACAAGGTGATCGAAACCAATCTGACCGGAACTTTTCTCTGCGCGCAAGCCGCCGGCCGTCAGATGCTGAAACAGGAGCGCGGCAAGATCATCAATATGGCCTCGGTCGCTGGACTTCGCGGGGCTCCGCCGGAGACCGTGCAGGCAATCGCCTATCACGCAAGCAAAGGGGGCGTGATTTCCTTCACGCACGATCTGGCCGTCAAGTGGGCGCGCCACAATATCCAGGTGAACGCGATTGCTCCGGGATGGTTCCCCACGCACATGTCGGACTGGGTGATCGAGCACAAAAAAGATTACCTGCTCAGCCATATTCCCGCGCGCCGCTTTGGCGCCGATCACGATCTGAAAGGCGCCGCTGTTTTTCTTGCTTCAGATGCCTCGGCCTACGTCAGTGGCCACGTTCTGGTAGTCGATGGAGGCCAATCTGCGTAAGCCGTGAAATTTTTATGATCATTCCTCTTACCCCATTACGTTTTCTGCGTTACTCCAGCCGGGAATATCCGGCGCGCACCGCGGTGGTGTGCGGCGACCAGCGCTTTACCTATGCGCAATTCTCAGATCGCACCGCGCGCCAGGCAGGCGCTCTCCTCTCGCTTGGACTCAAGCCCGGCGACCGCGTGGCCTTCCTGAGTGCCAATTGTCATCGCTTGCTCGAAGGCTACTACGGCGTTCTGGAAGCCGGAGGCGTGTTGCTTCCGCTCAACATCCGCCTCGCGCCGCAGGAACTGGCCTACATTCTGAATGACTCGGAAGCCGGTGTCCTGTTTTTCGAGCAGCAATTCATTCCTCTGGTTGAATCGTTTCGCGCCCAGCTTGGCTCGGTGAAAGATTTTGTGCCGCTCGATTTCAAGCCTAACGCCGCTTGGATGGCCCCCAAAAACTATGAAGAGCTGCTGGCCGCTGCCACCCCGCACCGCACCGATGTGATGCAGGTCGATGAGAACAGCCTGGCCGAGCTCTTCTATACCAGCGGCACCAGCGCCAATCCCAAAGGGGTAATGCTGACGCATCGCAACATCTACCTGCATGCGCTGAACGTAGCCGTGCACTTCCCCGGAAATGCCGAGTCAGTGGAGCTGCACACGATTCCGCTGTTTCACGCCAACGGCTGGGGTGTGGCCCATTCGCTGACGTACGTCGGCGGCAAGCATGTGATGATAAGAAAGTTTGAGACCACCGAGGTTTTCCGCCTGATCGAGCGCGAGGGCGCGCAATCTTTGAGCGTGGTGCCGGCTATGGCGACAGCGCTGGTGAACTGTCCAGAACGCCCGAAATTTAACTTGAAGAGCCTGCAGCGTGTGAGCATCGGCGGCGCTGCTTCTTCGCCCACGCTGGTGCGCGAGGTGGAAGAACGGCTGGGTTGCGCCTGTTACTCCGGCTACGGGCTGACCGAAACTGCGCCCGTGCTCACCAGCGCCCGCATGAAGCCCGGGCTCGACTGGCAGGGTCCGGAACGTTTCCAGAAGCAGGCCAGCACCGGCCATTCGGTTCCGGGTGTGGAGATTCGCGTAGTCGACGCTGAAGGCAATGACGTGCCCCATGACGGCAAGAGCATTGGCGAGATTGTCACTCGCAGTGACGGCGTGATGGACGGCTACTGGAAGCAGCCCGAAGCCACGGCTGAGGTCATGCGCGGCGGCTGGTTCCACACCGGCGATATGGCCGTCTTGGACGATGAGGGCTACGTGCTGATCGTCGATCGCAAGAAGGACATCATCATCAGCGGCGGCGAAAATATTTCTTCGCTCGAGATTGAGAAGGCGATGCTCGCGCACCCGGGCGTTTATGAAGTGGCGGTGATCCCGGTGCCCGATCCTCGCTGGGGCGAGATTCCCAAGGCGCTGGTGGTGATGAAGCCGGGCGTACAAGCCACCGAGAGCGAATTGCTGGAATTCTGCCGCAGCCAGATCAGCCACTACAAATGCCCTCGCTCGGTCGAGTTCCTGACGGAAGCTCTGCCTCGCACCGGCACCGGCAAGGTGCTGAAAAAAGAACTGCGCAAGAAGTATTGGTCAGGAACGGAGAGTATTCGTCCGGAGATGGCGAGTAAGAAATAAACATTTACCGCAACGGACGCGAAGGACGCAAAGACAATAGGGGATTCAGTGGAGTTGAAGGGGTTCAGCTTCTACCTGCGATTGTTGTTTTTGGTTTTGCTTGTTTTCTTTGCTCCCGTTGCATCCTTCGCGCCCTTTGCGGTTAGAAAACCACCATGCCCAAACGCATTCTCGACTCTCCCGACTCGCTCAAAGACCTCGTCGGCCAGGAACTGGCCGTGACCGACTGGTTCACGATGACGCAGGAGCGCATACAACAATTTGCCGACGCCACGCTCGACCATCAATGGATTCACGTTGACGTCGAGCGTGCCCGCCGCGAATCGCCGTTCCAAGCCCCCATCGCTCACGGCTTCCTCACGCTCTCCCTGCTGCCGCACTTCATGCATCACGCCATCGAGATCAGGCAGGGAGTGCGCATGGGCGTGAACTACGGTTTGAATAGGGTGCGCTTTGTCTCGCCCGTGCGCGCAGGCGCAAATATTCGTGCCCGGATCACGCTCGCCTCGATGAAAGACGTCCCGCCGAACGCGGTGGAAGTTGTTTTTAATGCGACCGTTGAGGTTGAAGGCTGTGACAAGCCATGCTGTGTGGCGGAGTGGGTGGCGCGGTATTACCGATAGGGCACCCAAGAAGAGCCTTAGCGTGAAGGATGCAAGCCCGCAGGGCGCAATTATTGAGCCCAGGCCGTCAGGCCTGGGAACGCGATAAAAATGAAGAGAGCCCCGGAGGGGCGACACAAATATTTCCTAAGATCTGTGCCGCCCCTGCGGGGCTCGTTTCATCTCCATATTTCTCCCACCGCTCACGCGGTGGGCTCAATAATCACGCCCCTGCGGGGCTCCAGATCTGAAAGGTTACAGGGTTTCTCTCTCCGTAGCTCCCAGCCCTACCTTCATCAGCGTTCTTGCCACCTCGCCCAGCGAGGCGAAGCGTTCATCTTTCGTCAGACCGTGAAAATACCTGTAATAAATCTGCTGGATAATGACTCCAACCTTGAACATCGCAAACACATAGTAGAAGACGATCTGCGAGAGGTCGCGTCCGGTCTTTTCTGCATAGCGACGCGCCAGCTGGGCGCGGCTCAGCATGCCGGGGACAATCGTCGGCCCCCAACGCACTACCTGCATTTCCGGCGGATCGCCAGGGTCGATCCAATATGCTAGCGCCGTGCCCAGATCTGTCAGCGGATCGCCCAGCGTACACATCTCCCAGTCGAGCACGGCTTTGATCTGCGTGATGTCCTCGGGGTCAAGCACCATGTTGTCAAACTTGTAATCGTTGTGGATCAGCGTGCCTGCGCTTTGTGCCGGCATGTGCTTCTGCAGCCATGCGGAGAGCGGCTCGACCTCAGGGAGTTCATGTGTCTTCGAACCGCTGTAGCGCTCAATCCAGCCGTGCACCTGGCGTTCCAGATAGCCCTGCGGCTTGCCCAGTTCTCCCAGACCGAGCGCCGTATAGTTCAGCCGGTGCAACGCTGCCAGCCGGTCAATGAATGACTCGCTCAGCTTCCGCGCGGTCTCGGGCAGGAGTTCAAGGCCCGGGGCAAGATTTCTGCGTATGATCACCCCGCGCACTCTTTCCATCAGATAGAAAGGCGCGCCGAGGATGGAGTCGTCAGTGCAGTGGAGCAGAGGCCGCGGCGCGGGGTAGGCGTCATGCAGTCTCGACAGCACGTGGTATTCGCGGCCCATGTCATGCGCTGATTTGACCTTGCTTCCGAACGGTGGCCGGCGCAGCACCATCTCCTTTTCGCCCAGGGAGACTGAATAGGTCAGGTTGGAATGTCCGCTGGGAAACTGCTTTACCACCAGGGCACCGCTGAGATCGGGAAAATGAGAGCGGAGATAAGGTTCCAGGCGCGCCAGGTCAAGCTCTTCTCCCGCGCGGACCTTCTTTGAGCTGTCCTGCAGCTCTCGCGCTACGGGAAGATTGGGTGCCGCGTCGGCTGCCATGGATGATCCCTCTCAAGCGATTCAGGAATTCGTTTCCCCAAAAGCCTTCCCGCGCAATGCTGCCCGCTTACCTGTGCGTGATCAAGTCAGGATCAGTAAAGTGCGGAGTAGAATTATACGAGCTTAGGGTAAATCTGCCGGATGAAAAGAGGAACTCGCTGAAGGAGCAGTTCCGCACCATCCAGGCTGTCTTCAGCGTGGCCTCAGTGTTGAGGCCGAGCGCGCGCTGCATGGCGATACCTACCGGTCCGCCGGAGCTGAAGATCGCGACCTGCTGTCCCCGGCTGCCGTTCGACGCAATCTGCGACAATCCGCTCTGCACCCGCGCGCAAAAATCCGGCCACGGTTCGATTCCATCCAGCGGAATCCGGCCTTCAGCCCAGCGGCCGATCACGACTTCAAAGATGCGCTGAAACGTCTTGAACTGCTCCGGACGCGTGCTCGCTTCCTTGAACGCCTGATGCATTTTGCGAATCTCCGCGTCGCCCTCAACCAGCTCCGGCAAACTCTGTTCCATCACTACTTCGGCCCGGAATTCGTCGAAGCTTTCGAGCACTACAGGTTCGGGCCATGGGACGCCGGCTTCTTTGTATGCTTCACCCACGATTCGCGCGGTTTCCCGTTGCCGCACGCGTGGTCCGGAATATACGCGGTCAAAGCGCAGCGCCAGCCCTGACCAGTACTCGCCCAGGACGCGGCTCTGCCGTTCGCCCTTGGGTGAAAGCTTGTCATAGTTGCGCTCGAGAAAAGATGCTTGTCCGTGCCGGACCAGAAAAAGACGGCTCATTCGAAATCAGGGTTGAAGAGAGAGAATATCATGCGCCGCCTCAACGGCATGATCACCAGACACAACACAACCATGGCTTCCATGGCTGCGTCGCGCATTCAGGAGTGATGTCTATTTCGGCTGCGGAGCTTCGGGAATATGGATCTCTACGCCGTTGATCGCATTCGCGTGCTCGGTAGCGTTTGCGTCGACATCGCTGATGGCGTACTTGTGGGCGGCGTGCTCGTCCATAATCCACAAAGTCTGTCCGGCGATGGCATAGTTCTGGGCTGAGATCCGCCGGCCATCCTTAAAGATGAAGACTGCAGGCAGTCCGGGCTCTTTGGCTGAGAGTGAAGTGTTGGGCGGTTCCTCCGCGCGGGTGGCAAGCTCGCGGTTTTGGCTGCGCAGGTCTTCCACCTCATCTGAAAGCCGCTGAATGCTGGCAGCAAGTTCAGCGTCATTGCTGCTGGTGTTTTCGGTGGTCACCGGCTGCGGCGGCGGAGGCGGCTCGGGCGGATAATAAGAGCTGTCATAGTAGGGATACCCGACTGGGCCTACGACTGGGCCGAAGAATGGTCCGACAAAAGGACCGCCGGCAAAACCGAAACCAAAAAATGGAGTGCCGAAAAAGAACCCGCTATTGAAGAAGAACGGATTGAAGCAATTAAAGCATCCGTGGAAGAAGAAATGATTGTGCGGGAAGAAGAATCCGTTGTGGAAGCGTACAAACCCGGCCGGCGTTCCCGGGAACACAAAAGCTCCCGAAGTGTGGACAAACGCGCCACCCCTGGTGGCGACAACCGTCCGGGTGCCGGCAAATGTCCGAGTTCCGGCAAATGTCCTGGTACCGGCAAATGATCGCGGTGCGAAGGTTCGCGGAGCAGCAAATGTTCTCGGGGCAACCGTTCGCGGTGCAAATGCTCCTGGCGCAAATGTCCTGGGAGCCATTCCACGGGGCGCAAATGCGCCGGGTGCAAATGATCTCGGAGCCATTCCGCGTGGCGCGAAAGCACCGGAGGGCCCGCCCATTCTCATGCCGCCGCTCGGAGCTCCGTGGAATCCGCCGCCGAAGTGGCCGCCTCCACCGCCCATGCTGCGGCCGCCGCCGCCCATGCCGCCTCGTTGTGCGTTCAATGACAAGGAAACTAAACAAGCCAACCCGAGCACCGTAATTGAACTAAGCCGCCGCATATAGAATCCCTTAATCTATATTGTAGTCCCGTCGAGCAAGGCCAAAGTACCAGTATTTCCTCATTGTTTTCAATCATCTGCTGCCATTTGACAGCCGCAACTATAATTTCGGCCATGAAAATCACAAGGTTTGTGGGCCTTACTCTACTTCTGGTTGTTTCAGGCTTCATACATGCACAGCGCACTCTTCCGAGCCCAATAACAGCTCCGCCCCCGCCCCCACCACCATCTGCCTCTACGGCGTTTTCGGCGCCGGCCCATCGAGCGGCTTCCGGAAAATCTGTACAGCCGTCCACGGGAGCAGCTTCCAATGTCTATCGCATGGAAGAGGGCTTTGTTGATGCCCACGGTGTGCTGATCTATTACAAGATTATCGGCCACGGAGCGCCTTTGATGATCGTTCACGGTGGACCGGGCGCATCGCACGATTACCTGCTGCCCTACCTTTTGCCCCTGGCTCGCATCAACCGTCTGATCTTCATCGATGAGCGAGGCTCCGGCCGTTCTGAGAAGCTGGAAGACGCCAGCCAGTACACCGTCGAAAACATGGTGGAGGACGTGGAAGCGGTCCGCCAGGCGCTCCATCTCGGAAAGATCAGCCTGCTGGGGCATTCGTACGGCGGCGTGCTGGCGCAAGCCTACGCTTTCAAATATCAGCAGAATCTTACTCACCTGATTCTGGGCGGCACGTTCTATAGCACCAGTGAGATGAACCGGGTCCTGGCTGAAGAGAAGAACAGCATGCCCGCTGAGGCGCTGTCAAAACTGAACGATCTGGAAAAGGCCGGCCTTTATGGCAAAGGCAAGGACTGGGAAAAGAATCGCTATCCGGAAGACTATGCCAAGCTCGCCTGGGGCGATGGATATTTCCCCTATCTCTACCAACATCGCCCCGACCCCAACTATGATCCGCTCGCAGGAAATACAACCACGTCCTGGGATCTCTATCGCGAGATGTGGGGATCGCATGGCGAGTTCGTGATCGACGGCAACCTGAAATCGGTGGAGTACCTGGACAAGCTTCCGAGTATCAAGGTGCCTACCCTGGTGATCTGCGGCGACCATGATGAATCGAACCCGAGGCTTTCGCGCACCATGCATGAAAAGATTGCCGGATCAAAGCTGGTGATCGTGCCGCAGGCCGGACACATGGCGTTTGTCGACCAGCCGGATACTTACATCAAGGCAGTGGAAGATTTTTTGCAGGGGAAGTAAATCTGGTGTCCGAAAGCCTCGCTCATAGCGCGACTAAAATCCAGGAGAAAGACATGAAAATCTCGTGCTGTTTCAGACTGATCATCGCCGTCAGCATGCTTCTGAGTTTCTCAACCCTCCTTGCCCAGAACGAGCCGCAGCCATTTTCGGCTGATTTCGTCGTCACTGACAATGGTTCCAAACTGCCGCCTGGAAGGATATACGTCTCGTGGCCTTACATGCGGATCGATTCCGGCAACGGCGTCATTCTGATTGCAAACGACAAAACAAAAATTCAATACGCGATTTTCACAGAGAAGCGAAACTACTTCGAATCAGCCGGACCTGAGTACACGTTTGACAATAAGAATCCATGCGCGAACCGTCCGGACATTACTTGCAAGGCCGCAGGGCCGGCAACGGTCAACGGACGTGCATGCGACATGTGGGAAACAACGGACAAGGCTGGCGGTGCGGGAAGCGTGTGCATCGATCAGAAATTGAGGTTTCCCATTAGCGTTAAGAATGGAAACGGAACCACCATGGAATACATCAACATCAAGGTAGCACCGCAGCCGGCCTCCCTTTTTGAGGTTCCCGCAGGATATAGCAAAATCGACAATCCTTTGGGTCCGCAAAAAGCTAGCCCCGGAAATGATCATCCGCAACCAGCTCCGGCGAGCAAATGAGGTCAAGTGATCTGCCCGTAGATTAGTCGTGGGTGCCGACCATGCGCGCGTGTACTACCGGGCCTGCAGACTGCCTGCGTAATTTTCCGCCACTCGCGCGTTTGGTCCATGTTTGACAAAATCGGCCGCTTTCTCGGCAATCATGATCGTAGGCGCATTCGTGTTGCCGCCCACGACCAGGGGCATGATCGAGGCATCCACCACGCGCAGGCCTTCAACGCCGCGCACACGAAGTTCGGAGTCCACAACCGCCGCAGCATCGTGGCCCATCTTGCACGTGCCGACAGGGTGGTAAAGCGTTTCGGCAAATTTACAAATATGTGTGCGCAATGCCTGGTCATCTTTGGCTTCAGCGCCAGGATGAAGCTCTTTTCCGCGATACGGGGCAAAGGCGTTGGTCGCCGCCAGCGTGCGGGAGAGCTTCACGCCTTCCAGCATTACGTCCATATCCCGTGGATCGGAAAAATAGTTGGCGCGAATGGAAGGAGCATCCAGCGGGTTGCTGGAGCGCAGGCGAATCTCGCCGCGGCTGAAGGGATGCAGCAACGTCGGTCCAAAAGCGAACGCGTGCCCATCATATTTCTGGAATCCGTGCTCGACAAAGTAGCCGGCGCCGAAATGAAATTGCAGGTTGGGAACGCCGGCCTGCGATGAGGTATGGAGAAATCCTCCGGCCTCAGCCACGTTCGAGGTGAGAGGTCCCTTTTTGAAGCAAAGATATTGCATCAGGCTGGAAAGGCTCTCGGCGCTGGCCAGGCTGACCGGTTTGGTGCATGCAAAGACGACCCCGGTGCATGGATGATCCTGCAGATTCTGGCCAACGCCAGGCAGATCGCAGACCACGGGGATATTGAAGTTGCGCAAGTTCTCCGCCGGGCCAACGCCGGAGAGCATGAGAATCTGCGGCGATCCGACTGCACCGCCGCACAGGATGATCTCGCGCTCCGCGCGCTCCTGCGCGCTTCCGGAGCCTTGCTGAAAGCTCACAATCGCGGCACGCTTGCCCTCGAAGTAAATTCCAAAGACGTGAGCATCTGTCCGCACGGTGAGGTTGGGGCGCGAGGCGGCCGGATGCAGGAAAGCCGCCGCGGCGCTGTGCCGCTTGCCGTTGAACTGCGTCACCTGGTAAAAGCCGAAGCCGTCCTGGGACTCGCCGTTGAAATCATGATTGCGTTTGAATCCGGCTTCCAATCCGGCTTCGACAAACGCGTCAGAGAGCGGATTTACGGTGCGCAAATCGCTGACACGCAGGGGCCCAGTCGCTCCGTGGTAGTCCGAAGCGCCGTGTTCCTGTTTTTCAGATTTCTTGAAGTAGGGCAGCACGTCGTCATAGCTCCAGCCCGGGTTGCCGAGATCGCGCCAGCCATCGTAGTCAGCGCGGTTGCCGCGGATATAGATCATCGCGTTGATGGAGCTGCTGCCGCCCAGGACCTTGCCCCGCGGCCAGTACAAACTGCGCTTGCCCAGCTGGGCTTCCGGATCGGTGTAGTAGGCCCAGTCACAGGGAGTTTTAAAGAGCTTGCAAAAAGTCGCCGGAATATGGATTTCTTTCCGGGTGTCGCGGCCGCCGGCTTCCAGCAGCAGCACTTTCACTTTGGGATCTTCACTCAGGCGGTTGGCCAGCACGCACCCGGCGGAACCGGCGCCTATGATGATGTAGTCATACATGCGCTCACTCCCTCTGGGACGAAAAGAAGAGGAAAGGAAATTGTAGCGCGAAACCAGCGCTTAAGTTTTAATCGCCGCAAACGTCATTTCGGCGGCTTTACTTTTTGCCTTCCGTTTCCAGTCGGCGAACAACTCCGCGTAGGAAAGCGTGATGTATTGCTCGGGGGAAATGTGCAGCAGGCGGGCGGTGGTATCAATCCATTGTGGCGGGCCTTCAATCTCGCCGTAGTTGCCGATGGGGGTTTCGTCCAGAACCACGTGACCGGTAGAGTCGCTCCACTCGCTGCGGAACTTCTCATAGCGAAAGCTAGGCTTGAATCCGAGCTCTTCAAATATCCGGGAAGCGGCCTCGCCATCTTCGACCGGGGTCTCGATCTCGCGCCGCGACTTGTGACGCCCTGGCTGCGCGCCGCTTTTGTCCTTATAAGTGAGGGTCCATTTTGCGCCGAACTCGCGCACCCGCAGCAGGGCGCCCCGGCGGCGAAGCTTACCCCCAGGCTGATCATAGAGGGTGTTCAACTCGTGGGTTCGCGGCGTAAGGAGCTGGAAACCGGCGCGTCCCAGGCTGCTGGTGAGGGCTGCCATATCCTCGATCAGGAACTTGATTTCGACTTCGCGGTCTTTGGCCACGGCCAAGACAGTATAAAGAAGAGACGGCCATGGGACCTCGCGGGCGACCGAAATTCATTTTGTATTCAAAGGTCTGCAAGGCTTTTCAGAACCGGAACCGTCTAAGGTATTGGCAAGAGACCGGAAAAAGAAGCCTGTGATCAATATAAGCAATTGATAATTAAAGAGTTATTTTTGAAATCAATAGTAATCCTGGAACAACAGCTTTGCTGCTGGACAGCATCTAAGATCGAGTACAATGGTTAGGGTAAGAAACCTAGATCGCGCCAACTTCAAGGGATAGGAGTAGTGGTAGAAAAGACACGCTCGTAGTTTTGGTGAAGAGAAGGCGATTGCTATTTTCTCTTTTTAATCCATAGAATTACCGAGCGCGCCTTTTGGGGAACCCAGATTCTGTATGTCAAGGAGTTTGCATGAACCGAGTACTGTCCATTCTGGCGGCGGCCTTATTTTTGGCTGCCAACGTGGGGGCGGCTCCAGTTCCAAACCACCAACAGCCCGGAACCAAACCTAGCGCCATCCCCGTGGCACCCAAAGCAGCCAAAGCACCCCCGAAAACAGCAAAGGCTGCAAACAAACCGTTCCAGGTCGGCAATGCCTCCTGGTACGGAAAACAGTTTCATGGCAAAACTACAGCCAGCGGTGAAGACTTCGACATGTTCGAATTCACGGCTGCGCACCGTACACTGCCCTTGGGGACCTTCGTCAAGGTAACCAACCTCAAGAACGGCAAGTGGATCATCGTCCGGGTCAATGACCGCGGCCCTTACGTGGGTGACCGCATCATGGACCTGAGCTACAGCGCCGCTCGGATGCTCAATTTCCGCGATGGCGTGGAGCGGGTCCGCCTTGACCTGATTCAGCCCGAGCACCTGGCGCTGAACCAGAGCTACAGCGCACAATAAGCGAACAGATATATACTGGGAAGCATGGCTACTCGTCTTCCTGACGTTCTTGGCTCACCCGCATCCTCCGGGATGCGGGAGCGGCTAATTGTTGCCCTGGATGTCTCCACCGCCGACGTCGCCCGGGCGCTGGTGCAGCGTATCGGTGATGCGGCCGGAACCTACAAAGTAGGACTGCAGCTTTTTACGGCCGAAGGGCCGGATTTCGTGCGCGATCTGGTTCGCTCAGGAAGGCGAGTCTTCCTTGATCTGAAGCTGCATGACATCCCGAATACCGTCAGCCATGCGGTAAAGCAGGCGGTGGATCTTGGGGTGGATATGCTGACGGTTCATGCTGCCGGAGGATCGGCTATGTTGCGCGCGGCGAGAGATGCGGCGGATGGCAAGCTGAATGTCCTGGCGGTTACTGTCCTTACGAGCCTGCGCGACGAAGATATGGACGAAACCGGAATTTCCGGTCGCGTCACCGATCAGGCGCTGCGCATGGCCGCACTGGCACAGAATTCCGGATGCCAGGGAATTATCAGCTCGCCGCGCGAAGCGCTATTGATCAGGAAGTCGCTGGGAGAAGGCTTTGCTATCGTTACCCCCGGTATTCGGCCCGCGGGCGCGGAAAGCAACGATCAGCAACGGACTGCCACCCCGGCCCAGGCGATCGCAAATGGAGCCAGCCACATCGTGGTGGGGCGTCCGATTACCCACGCTTCTGACCCGGTCCAGGCCGTCCGGACGATTATTTCTGAAATGGAGCAAGCAAGAATCAGCAGGTGACTTCGTTCTAGCAGAGCACTACAATCACCCAGGAAGAGGTGCTCTCATGCGAGGCTTACTCTGTGTTGTGCTTGTCTCAGCTGTGGCCGCTGTGGCCCAAGATGCCCCCGAACAAACTGCTGTAGAACAACCTGTAGCTGCCGCGCAACCTGCGCCGGCGCCCACCGGCTCTCTCAAACAAGTTACCGTGCCTGCCGGCACTGAAGTTCCGCTTCTGCTCAAAAGCGCGATCGACACAAAAAACGCGCGCGTAGGCGACGGCGTCTACTGCCAAACCGCTTTTCCGGTGGCGGTCGACAACGTCATCGTGATTCCCGCCGGAACCTACGTCAAAGGCCAGATCGTGAAAGCGCAACGCGCCGGCAAGATTAAAGGTCGCGCTGAAGTACTCTTCCGTTTCGATACGCTGATCTTCCCCAATGGCTACACGATCGACATGCCCGGAACGATCCACCACGATTCCGGATCAACCAACAGCAGCGTTGACGATGAAGGCGTTATCAAAGCCGATTCGCAAAAAGGCAAAGACGCCAAGACCATCGGCGAAGGCGCGGGAATCGGCGCTGCGGGCGGCAGCATTCTCACGGGAAGCAGGACGGGGGCCCTGAGTGGCGCCGGCATCGGCGGCCTGGCAGGTCTGGCGGCCGTGCTGATGACGCGTGGACAGGATGTCCGGATCGAACCCGGGACGTCGCTCAAAATGCTCCTACAACAACCGTTGACGGTGGATGTGATGCCGATCGATCGCACTCGTAGGGCGACCGAAGTGGTTCCGCGGCCTACGAACTTCAACCGGCTCCCGGCGCCCAACCCTCCGGCGAGTCCGAAATAGTTGCCCAAAAAAATCTATAGTGATCGTCAAAGAGCTTTCCGTCCAGCGGAAAGCTTTTTTTGTGCATTCCACCCCGAAAAAGGTCCTAACTGTCAATTAGAAATTTCTGATCCTATGTTACTGATTTCAGTATCTCTGAATTCAGGCACTTACAAAAAATGGAATTCCCGCAAAGGTTCCAGAATGTAAGTGACACATTATCAATGTCTTTGCGCCTATTACGAATGGAACTTGGAATGCACAAAACAAAATAAGCTTGGCTCAACCAAATGCTCGAACACTATTAAGCGCAAGTACGCATTTCACATTAAGATTTATAGCTTTTGGCATTAGTTCTCTGTGCATAGCACTGCTGTTTCCTTAGGAGGGAGATGAGATGTTAAGAAAAGTAGCCTTTACCCTGTGGCTGCTGCCATTGCTGCTTCTGGCAACGGCGACTTTCGCCCAAAATACCGCAAAGATTTTGGGAACCGTGACGGATCAAAGCGGCGCGGCTGTTGTCGGCGCCAAGGTTACCGTCAAGAACCCCGATGCCGCCATCGAAAGAACCACCGAGACCAATTCCAGCGGATATTACGAAGTCCCTGCATTGCCGCCGGGAAAATACACCGTACAAGTCCAGATGACTGGGTTTGATACGCAGGTAGCCAATAACGTGGTCGTCGAGGTCAGCAACAACTCGACGCAGGACTTTGGCTTGAAAGTGGCAAGCACGAACGAGGTTGTCACGGTCGAAGCAACTGCGCCGGTCATCGAAACCACGACCATGACCGTCGGACAGACCATCAATCAACGTACGGTGCAGGAAATTCCGCTGAACGGACGGCACTTCGTTGATCTGGCGCTCCTTGTGCCCGGAACCGTTACACCGCCGCAAAACGGCTTCCTGACCGCCCCTCTGCGCGGACAGGGTTCGTTTGCCTTTAACACGGCCGGCAGCCGTGAAGACGCCATCAACTTCATGATCAACGGTATCAACCTGAGTGACATGGTGCAGAACCAAGTTACGTTCCAACCCACGATCAATACGGTTTCTGAATTCAAGCTTGATAACTCGACTTACAGCGCCGAGTATGGCCGCAACTCGGGTTCAATCGTGAACATCGCCACCCGTTCCGGCACCAACGATTTTCACGGCGAGGTATACGATTACCTGCGCAATGATTTCTTCGATGCGCGCAACGCTTTCAACCGCGTTACCACTTCCACGGGCGCTCCCAATCCGATTGCGCCGTTCAAGCGCAACCAGTTTGGCGCCGACTTCGGCGGACCCATCAAGAAGGGCAAGACCTTCTTCTTCCTGAGCTATGAAGGATTGCGTCATCGCCAGGGTCTGACCACCAGCAGCAACGTGCTGACGGCAACGCAGCGGGCCGCGGTCGTAGCGGGCGGAAACCCGGTTTCCAACGCGATCCTCGGCTTGATTCCAGTGGCCAACACCACGATTGGCGCAAGCCCGGTGCCCAACGGCTTCATCGGATCAGCCACCGCTCCGGTCAACATTGACCAGGGAACGGTCGATATCAACCACACCATCAGCGACAGAGACACGCTCCACGGATACTACGTCTATCAGGCGGATTTCCGCGGTGAGCCGACCCAGGGCACGAATATCCCCGGATTTGGTGACACGCGTGAAGGTCATCGCCAGGTGTTCACACTGGGCGAGACCCACGTTTTCAACGCCAACACGGTGAACGAAGCCCGCCTGGGAGCGAACCGGATTCACATCCTCTTCACCCCGCAGAACACTACCGATCCCAACAGTCTGGGATTGGCGTCGACGCTCGGTCCGAACGAGAAGTTCATACCCACATTCTCGGTCACCGATGTTCCCGGCCTCACCTTCGGCGATGAACGCGGTTTCCCGCAAGGTCGTGGCGATACCGCATTTGAAGTTGCTGATACCGTGAGCTATGTTCACAGCAAGCACTCCTTGAAGTTCGGCGGCGAAGCACGTGATTTCCGCAACGATAACTTCAACGGCGATCCTGGCGCGCTGACCTTCACTTCAGCCAGCCTGGCTGCCGGAAACGTCACTGGCGCAGCCCGCACTGTGGGCAACGTTGCCAACCGCATCAACGTTGGCGCGCTTGATTTCTTCGGCATGGATACCTGGAAGATCAGTTCCAAGCTGACCGCTGAAGTGGGTCTCCGTTATGCCTGGAACATGACGCCCACTGAAGCCGACGACCGTTATCGGGCATTGATTCCCGTTGCCGGCGTGGCTACCAGCACCATCGTTCCAATCACTCAACCCTACGGGCAGAACAACAAGAACTTCGAACCTCGCGTCGGTTTTACCTGGAACATATTCGGGAACACGGTGTTGCGCGGCGGTTACGGTTTCCAGGTTGATCAGCCGATCACGGGCGTTGTAACTGGATTGACTTCGAACCCCAAACTCGCTCTGCCCATCAGCGTAGCAGCCAGTTCGGTAGCTGCATTGAGCACTGCGTTTAACGGTATTCCCGCCAGCATCGCGCCGGTGTTTGTGAATCCGAACTTCAAGAACGCAAACGTCCAGTCCTTTAACCTGAATATTGAACAGCAGGTTGGACGCACCCTGGGCTTCATGGTTGGGTATTTCGGCAGCAAGGGCACGCACCTTGAAATTGACCGGAATATCAACCAGTTTGGCATTCTGAACAACGCTTCAAGCCGGCCGTTCGTCAGCATCTCTCTGGCCAGCCCGATCCTCGGATCGGCGGATGGCGCGGTAACACCGGTTAGTTTGGCGAACAGCATCACCGAACGTGACAGCAGCGGTACCTCCCGGTATGACGCGCTGTGGGTTACGGCCAACAAGAAAATGTCGAAGGGCCTTCAGTTCAATGCGTCCTATACCTGGTCGCATTCGATTGATGAGAACTCGCGCAACAACCAGGGAATCGTTGTGCAGGACAGCAACGATATCTTCACCAGCGTCGGAAACTCTGATTTCGATGCCCGCCACCGCTTTGTGGTCAATGCCATCTACGACTTGCCGTTCAAGGGCAATCGTTACTTCGTGAGTGGCTGGTCCATTGCGCCGATCTTTAGCATACAGAGCGGCAATCCGTTCAACATCGCTTCCAGCTCCAGCGCCATCACCGGCGTGGGCGGCACGGTGCGGCCGGATTTGGCTGGCACACCCCAGGTCAAGGGCGATCCGCTTTCCAACTGGTTCGTCAACCCGGCGGTATTCGTCGCGCCGCCCGTTGGCCAGCTTGGCGTCGTCGGCCGGAACAGCTTCGTTGGTCCGGGCTTCACCGATCTTGACTTGGCACTCTTCAAGAACACGAAGATCACCGAGCGCATGAACGTTCAGCTCCGCGCTGACGCGTTCGATATCCTCAACCACCCCAATTACGGACAGCCCAGCGGCACGATTGGTTCGGTAGGCGTTATCGGTTCCACGCGCTTCCCCACCGGCGATTCCGGGTCGTCACGGCAACTGCAGCTCGCTCTCAAGGTGCAGTTCTAGTCCACTCAAGAAGTCAAACAATCAAACCGCATCGGCTTCGGCCGGTGCGGTTTTTTTTGTGGCGATGCGGCAGCGTCTGAACCGCCAGCCGAAAATCCGGGGTCATGTCGCAGCGACATGAGTTGGGTTTGTCGCCAAGCCCGCGAGGCCCAGTGGCCGCCGAGCGGGCCGTAACAGGAGCAGATCGCTCTGAAGGGGACGAGAGTCGTCCAGCGGTGTGGAGCGAAGCGACATGAGTTGGGTTTTGTCGCCAAGCCCGCGAGGCCCAGTGGCCGCCGAGCGGGCCGTAACAGGAGCAGATCGCTCTGAAGGAAGCGTAAGCTGTTTAGCGGTTTGGAAGCGCAGCGACATGAGTTGGGTTTTGTCGCCAAGCCCGCGAGGCCCTGTGGCCGCCGAGCGGGCCGTAACAGGAGCAGATCGCTCTGAAGGAAGCGTAAGCTGTTT